>Ga0210396_10000272_pt1 | contig 76413 bp, 62 predicted proteins | sample IncBWH17OmetaG_FD_155466 | JGI IMG/M metagenome (GOLD analysis project Ga0210396, IMG submission 155466) | Forest soil microbial communities from Barre Woods Harvard Forest LTER site, Petersham, Massachusetts, United States - Inc-BW-H-17-O ... | reverse complement strand
AGTCCCGCGATATGGATCAGGGAGGTGGCCTTGTTCCGCCAGCAGTTGCGGAGGGCGATGGTGAAAAAGTTTTTAAGCATGCTTTGCCGGTTTGATGATTGGACGCGTGGTTGATCGTTTAGGTAACACCTCTCCAAAACAGGGAGGGGGTGGGGGAGGACCCCGGAGTTTTGTCGTATCTTGGCGCCCTGTTTCCACTAGAATTGCAGGCTAAAATTTTTAGTTTTCCGGCGCCGGGCAGGGGTTTTTCGATGGGAAATTGGACACTAATTTGATTAGTATTGTAATATTTAGTGTAATAAATTGTTTTACAATAGTTTACATTTATTTATATCAAATTAAATATGATGTTTTTTCGACCGCTTTTGGCAACAGGAACGACTTTTTCGGCAGATAGAACAAAATTGTTTTAATTACGTGTTTTTATGAATTTAATAATTGAAAGTCAATATTTTGCACCTTCTATCTTTTATAAAACTTCGTATAACTTTTCGGATATTGTTTTTGAGCAATGCGAAACCTATCAGAAAATGAGTTTTCGCAATCGCTGCCAGATCGCCGGGGCTCAGGGGGTAGTTGACCTGAGCATTCCGCTGGTGGGTGGAAGGAGCCAGAAAGGCCTTATACGCGATGTGCGGATCGCCGCGGACCGGAGCTGGCAGGTCCGGCATTGGAGGACGATCGCCTCTTGTTATAACCGTTCCCCCTGGTTCGACTATTACCGGGATGGCCTCGAAACCCTTTACCGGAAACCGGCAGATTTCCTCATCGATTGGAACCAGCAATGTCTGGAATGGTCGTTCCGCGTCCTGGGGATGACCAGGGTGATCCGGCGGACCGAAGAATACCGGGAGGTCTATGCCGCGGGGGAAGGAGTGGACTGGCGAGGCCGGCTGGTGCCCCGGGACAGGGAAAAATGGGAGGATATGCCTCGCTATAGCCAGGTATTCGAAGAGCGCATTGGGTTCATACCCCATCTCTCCGTACTGGATCTGGTCTTTTGCAAAGGGAGGGAGGCGATCAGATATATACGATCGTCAGATGGCGGGAAGTCTTTTGGAACTGACGCTGGAGTTGGTCCAAATTGAGCATGTACTTCCGCTGTACCTTTAACTGCTGCTGAAGTAACTCTTTTAAAGCTTTGTTATCTAAAGTATTACGTAATCCGGAATGAGACTCGTCGGCGAGGACCCTACGAACGGCGGCCTCCTGGCTACGCAGCACGAGCAGCTGATGTTTCAACTCTTCCTCGACCTGGGTGATCTGCAGCAGCAGGGCTTTTTGCGAAAGTTCCTGCATCATCACCAGCTTTGCTCCCGGTGGCAGGGTGTCTGTATACTGGAAAGAAAAGCTAGACTGGGGGACGAAGGGCATATTGTCTGCCGTGGCGTCGGGGTCCGGCTGGGACGCGTCCAGCGTTCCATTGGCCCGATCCATCGAGAAATCCCGGAGCGCTGTATCCCGACTGGCCGTTTCGATCAACCGGGCAAAAGCAGGATTGGGAGGAGTGCTCTTGCTGGCCGTATTCCCTGCCTGGAACCGCTCTGCCAGGATCGTGTTCAGGAGATCCCGCGAAACATGTTTTGCATGCGGGAGGGTTCCGGGGTGACGGCGGGCTGCCGTCGTCCGGGCGCCGGCGGGTGCTGATCGTTGTTGTCCCAAGCCGGCGATCGGCCGTGATCCGGGTGTGGCCATGGGCTGGAGTACGAGCAGGCGATTGGGGAGGCGATCGGTCCGCACGGGCCGCGCATGACCCAGCAGCAGCACCGAGACTACGGCCGTCAGCAGGAGACCTATCAAGGCGCGGGGGCCGGGGCGATCATCTGTTCTTTTTTGTTGTAAGATCTTCCGGGCGCGTTGCAGGAGCAGCTGCTCCCCTCCAACGCCGATGGCGGCGACGGCCAGCTGGGTGGCCTGCTGCTGTTGACGGGCCAGGGAAAGCAAGGCGGATACATAGCCATGCGGGTCATACCGGAATTCCAGTACGGCGTCGTCGCAACAATGTTCCCGTTCCTTTTTCAGCTGGGCGATGAGCAAACGCGTGAAAGGATTAAAAAAGTACAGGAGCTCCATGACCGTGATGAGCAAATTCAGCAGATAGTCCTTGCGCCGGATATGCGCCAGCTCATGCACCAGGATGGCCTCGACCTGGGCGGTCGTCAGCTGGGTGACCAGGGCTACCGGCAGCAGGATCACGGGTTTTAGAAAACCCAGGGTCACGGGAACCTGGACCAGGGAAGACAGGTAGGCATCGACATGGACCCGGATTCCCATGCGGCGGGCCGTCGTCGCGACAAAGGTACCGAAGTCCGGTGCCAGAGACGAGAGGCCCTCGCGGACGATGCGTCTCGACCGGATATATTGGCGGCTATAGTGAATGAGCAGGCAGGCGACGATCAGCAGGTAAAGCGAGGAACACCAGGGGAGGAGCTCCCCGGCCAGCCGGCGGCCGTATCCCAGGATCGTTTGGAATCCGTGCAGGGAGAACAGGGAAGGTCCCGCCGGACCGCTTGAAAAAAGACCGGGAGCCTCGAAGGTTGCCGTAAAAAGATAGGCAGTGATAAAGTTGATAGCCGACCAAAGAAAACCCGTAGCCAGCAGGAGGAGTGCCAGCCCGTGGCGGGCCCGGGCGGGAAGCTGTTTAAAAACCAACAGGAAAAAGTGATAAAAAGCCCAGAGCAAACTCATTTGCCACAGGCTGTTGAAAAGCGACCAGCCCAGCGCTCGAAGTAAAGCGGATTGGGTCAAGAGGTGCATGCTTACCGATCTTTCAGATTATTTAATAGCCGTTGGATCTCTTCCAGCTCGGCGGGAGAAGCCTTGTGATTGCCCAGTGCCTGGAGGACGAGCTCGGTAGGCGAACCCCCAAAAAGCGTATTGATCATCTTTCCCACCAGGTGCTTTTGGGTCTTTTCCTTGCTGACCGATGCCTGATAAATATGGGTCTTGAAAGAGTCATCCCTTTTCACCAACCCTTTTTCAAACATGATCTGCATTAGCTTCAGGGTGGTGGTATATCCCACATCCTTGCACTGCAGCAGTTCTTCGTGCACTTCCCGGACACTGGCCTGATCCTTTTCCCAGAGGACCTGGAGGATCTCGAGCTCGCTTTCCGTCGGTTTGATCGTCTTAGTGGACATAGTTGGAAATTTGAGAAAGAAAGATACGATAAGTTTCGTAAATGGGTATGTTAAAAAACATACCCCGCTGGCGCGGGGTGGCAAAAAAAAGCCCCGATGTGGAAACATCCGGACTTCGGTATTTGGATCTGATTAGTGTCGAGTTGTAAAGATAGAATTTGAAATGAATACTGTGATAAAAACTTAATAATTTTTTTTTGTTAACGCAGGGTTACCGTCCCCGGGGTCTGGGTGACGGCGGGGGCGGTCGCCTTTTTCTCGATGCGGTGTTGCCGCGCCAGTCCGGTATCATGGGTATGAAACAGCGAAGCCAGGGTGGGGGCGATGACCAGTGAGACGATCGACATCAGCTTGATGAGGATGTTCATCGACGGTCCGGAGGTATCCTTGAAGGGGTCGCCCACGGTGTCACCGGTTACGCTGGCCTTGTGCGGATCGGATTTTTTGTAATGTATTTCTCCATTGATCTCGACGCCTTTTTCGAAGGATTTCTTCGCGTTATCCCAGGCGCCGCCGGCATTGTTCTGGAAGATCCCCATGAGGACGCCACAGACTGTGGCGCCAGCCAGGAAACCGCCGAGGGCTTCGGGGCCCAGGATAAAGCCGATGATCAGCGGGAAGCAGATGGCGATGGCACCGGGCAGGATCATTTTTTTGATGGAAGCCTGTGTAGAGATCGCCACGCATTTATCGTATTCGGGAGTACCCGTTCCTTCCATGATCCCGGGGATGGTCCGGAACTGGCGTCTGACCTCTTCGACCATGGCCATGGCGGCCTCGCCTACGGCCTGGATGGCCAGGCTGGAGAAGATAAAGGGGATCATGCCGCCCACAAAGAGGCTGGCCAATACTTTTGCTTTATAGATGTCGATGCCATGGATACCGGCTACGCCGACGAAGGCGGCGAACAGGGCCAGGGCAGTCAGGGCGGCAGAGGCGATGGCAAAACCCTTACCGGTAGCGGCCGTGGTATTACCTACCGCGTCCAGCACGTCGGTCTTCTCCCGGACGTCTTTCGGGAGTTCGCTCATCTCGGCGATACCACCGGCATTATCGGCGATGGGACCGAAGGCGTCGATCGCCAGCTGCATGGCGGTAGTCGCCATCATCCCGGCGGCAGCTATCGCTACCCCGTAGAGACCGGCGCAGGCAAAAGAGCCCCAGATGCCACCCGCCAGCACGAGCGTTGGCAGGAAGGTGGACTGCATGCCCACGGCCAGACCGCCGATGACATTCGTTGCATGCCCGGTACCGGACTGGCGGATGATGCTCAATACGGGGGCTTTCCCCATGGCGGTATAGTATTCGGTAATGATGCTCATGAGGGTTCCGACCACCAGACCGACGGCGATGGCGCCGAGTACCCCCCATTTCGTGAATTCGATGCCGCGGAGGGTCATCGTATCGGGCAGGAGATACGCTACCAGGCCGATACAGGCCAGCGCCGTCAGGATGATCGAACCCCAGTTCCCCATGTTCAGGGCTCTTTGGACGGTATGCGTATTGACGCCGGCGGAATCGCTGATCCGGACAAAGAGGGTGCCGACGATGCTGAAGATGATCCCGATACCGGCGATCAGCATCGGGAGCAGGATCGGGGCCATGCCGCCGAAATTGTCATTGGAGATCGTTTCCTGACCCAGCACCATGGTGGCCAGGACAGTGGCTACATAGCTGCCGAAGAGGTCGGCGCCCATACCGGCTACGTCACCGACATTATCACCGACGTTGTCGGCAATGGTGGCGGGGTTGCGCGGGTCGTCTTCGGGGATACCGGCTTCCACTTTGCCTACGAGATCGGCGCCTACGTCGGCAGCCTTTGTATAGATACCACCGCCTACACGGGCGAAAAGCGCGATGGATTCGGCGCCCAGTGAAAAGCCCGTCAGCACTTCAATGGTGGTTCTCATCTCATCGGAGTTCACAGGGGCTTCGGGAGCGAAGATGGATTTCAACAAAATGAAAAGACCGCTGAGGCCCATTACGGCCAGACCGGCGACGCCCAGGCCCATGACCGAGCCACCCGTAAAGGATACTTTCAGGGCTTGGCTGAGGCTGGTACGCGCGGCTTGCGCCGTACGCACATTGGCTTTAGTGGCGCTGCGCATGCCGATATAACCGGCTGTTGCGCTAAGGACCGCACCTATGATAAAGGCAACCGCGATCGACCAGTGGGAATGGGGATTGCTGCTTCCCATGAGGGCCAGCAGGATCGCGGCGATAACGACAAAATAGGAAAGGATCTTCCACTCGGCCTTCAGAAAGGCCATGGCGCCTTCTGCAATATGCTTGCTGATTTCCTGCATCCGCGCATTGCCGGCATCCTGCTTGGATACCCAGGAAAATTTGATGAAGGTGTACAAGAGACCAACGGCGCCCAAAACTGGCACGAGATAAATCAATTTGTCCATAAGAAATTAAGCCCGGACCGAATTTTCATCACAGCAATCGTTTATTTATTGCGGATGGCCCGAGGGACGGCAAAAATAGGGGTAAAAACGCAAAAAAAGAGCCGGAACTTGAATGAGCATATCAACGGGGTAATAGGCCGTCTACGTCGGGATTCAGGGGTCGACAGTAATAAGGGTCAAGAGCCAAGGGATCAAGGGGTAAAGGGGGGGCAAGGGGGCCCAGTAAGTTCCGGCTCTGCGGGGTATGTTCCGAATTATGTGCCAATGTCTATTCGTTTGACAATCAAATAAATATATCCAAATATGAAAGAGAATTCTTCCCAATCCAGGAAAGCTCTTCCCGAATTGGCGAAGGGGGATGAGATAGATGGGGGCAAAAAAAAGCGCCCCCTGTTGGGAGCGCTTTCATTTTTTGTAGAAGAACCTGTAAGCCTGAAAAACTAAAAAACCTTTAACTATTGATGGCCGTCAACACGTTGTAAGGTAATATCTTGGTGGTCGGAGACCGGGGTTTTTGTAAGAACTGTTCGATCTGAATAATACTAAACGAATGCCAATTCGTAAATCGCTGAAAACAAGTCTTATCCCAGGTAAGCCGGTGTTAAAATCTTCCCCGGTTGGGAAAAAAATTCCTACACAAGGAATATCGCCTGGCAAACACAATTTCTAGCCCATCCGGACGTTTACCTTTATAACCGGACCGTGGATCTGGCGATCCGCCGGCGTAATCCAATATCTTTTAAAACTAATACTATCCCTATGACCCCGTACATACGGAATAATCAAAACCACCTGGCAGAAGAACACCGCCGTTTCGAAAACTACCTCCTCCAGGAAAGCCGTATCGCCCTGCTGAAGATACAGAGCTGGCAATTTGCCATGAAGACACCCGAAGTGGGGGCTCATTACCAGCAGGAAGCGACTGAAATGGTCAAAAAGTCCCTCCTGAGTTTCGTCCCCAATAGTTTTGTCCTCAGTGAAGAAGGCTATTATTTCAAGCCGATCTTTAATTAATTAATGCTTATTCCCGGCTGGATCAGCTTCGGGTAGGATCGTAGCATTCCCTGAGCTCTTTTTCCGTATAGGAGAGCCCGTAATGCTGCAGTACATCCTCGGGCACACCGTTCCACTGGTTGGGCATATTGCCCATAAAGCCGATGTCTTTTACACCGATCTGGGAAGTAAAGAAGCCGCTGGCCGTGAGGTTGCGCATCAGGTTGAAGAATGCCACGCCCTGGGCCATTTCGGGTTTCGCTTTTTCGGGCCAGGCGATCTGGTCCACGATCTCCATGTGCTGGGCAGGCGAACAGTCTTTGAAGGCCTTGTCGAAATGTGTGAGACACTGCAGATCCAGCCAGCGCAGACCGCCGCGCACCGGGATCTGGTGTTCCGGCATATCCTTTACGATGAACTCGATGAAGGCCGGCACGCCGGCTTCCGAGGCGCTGCCGCTGACCTCGTCTTTGGGGATGATGATATCACCCAGGATCGTAATTGCCGTCATTTCATCGGGTGTAAAAAAGGTTTTGGAGCGCACCTCTTTTTCATGTTCCGCCTCTTCCTTCATCCGGTTAATGCCTCCGGTGGCACCGGCGTTTTCAGCGGGGGCATTCCCGCCCGGAGCCTCGTCGGGACTGGCCGCTTTTTTCTCTCCGGGATGACAGCCTTCGACGAGTAAGCCGGTAGACACGGCGCCGGCCGTTCCCACGAGTAAGGTCTTGATAGATTTTCTTCTGTCCATGATGATAGCTTGACCCTCCTCGGGAGTTAGATGTTTTGTTTTTTCATTTGGTCGACGATGTATTCGCTGGTCCGCATGGAGAGCGCGAGGATCGTCCAGGTGATGTTCTTGTCTGCCTGCGATACAAAGGGACCGCCATCGACGCAGAACAGGTTCTTACAATCGTAGGCCTGGCTCCATTTGTTTAGCGGTGATGTCTTCGGATCGTTACCCATGCGCACCGTACCGGCTTCATGGATGATATTGCCAGGGGCATGCAGCCCCCAATCCGGATCGTTATAATTATCCTGTCCGTGGGTCACTACGGCACCCATGGCGTGCAGGATCTCGGAGAAGGTCTCCGTCATATGTTTGGCCTGCTTGCGTTCGTAATCGGTGAAGCTGGTATTGAAACGCAGTACCGGGATACCATATTTATCGACCACGGCAGGATCGATCTCGCAATAGTTATCTCTTCTCGCGATAGCCTCGCCGCGGCCGGCCATATGTACCGAAGCGCCAAAGAGGGCACGATAGTCCTTTTTCAAGGATGCGCCATAACCGCCCGGGGCTTTGCCCGCGGCCATAACATTGGTCTTGCCGCTGCCACCGTTGAGCTTATGGATATCCCAGGTGAATCCATAGATCGGCATACCCATGCCGCCGCCGAACTCGATGTGGTAACCACGCGGGAAGTCCAGCTTCTTGTTATCGCCCCACCAGGGCGCATAGACATGCATGCCGCCCACGCCGTCTTCATTATAGCGTTTGCGGTCCAGCAAATGGGGGAGATAGCCGCCCATATCGGCGCCGGTGGAATCGTGAAGATATCTGCCGACGGCGTCGCTGTTGTTGGCGAGACCGTTGGGATGACGTTGGGATTTGGAGTTGAGCATTAGCCGGGCGCTTTCGCAGGCGCTGGCCGCCAGGATCACCGTCCGGCCGCTCACCTGGTATTCCTGGAGATCGGTCTTGTCGACATACGAAACGCCGGTAGCCAGTCCGTCTTTATCCGTGAGCACCTCGCGGGCCATGGCATTGGTCACGAGATCGACATTGCCTGTTCTCAGCGCCGGGAGCACCAGGACGGAGGAGGAAGAAAAATCGCCATAGACCTTGCAGCTGCGGCCGCATTGCGAACAGAAGAAACATTGTCCCCTGCTGGGGTCCATGTCTTTGGTCACTTTGGTCAGGATCGACAACCGCGAAGGATAGACCGGCACGCCTACCGAACCCGCCGCTTTCTTGATCATCAACTCATGCAACCGCGGTTTGGGCGGGGGCAGAAAGATACCGTCGGGATCATTGGGTAACCCTTCGTTAGTGCCGAAGACGCCCAGCAGCCGGTCGATCTTATCGTAATACGGTTTGACGTCGTCGTAGCCAATGGGCCAGTCGTCGCCGAGACCGTCGATGCTCTTGCGTTTGAAATCCTTGGGACCGAAACGCAGCGAGATGCGTCCCCAGTGGTTTGTCCGGCCGCCGAGCATGCGGGCGCGCCACCATTCCCAGTCCCTGTTACCTCTTTTACCCGTCTGCGTGTAGGGTTCGCCTTCGACCTCCCAGCCCCAATAACAGCCGTCGAAATCGCCAAAGGGCCGGAACCGGGTGCCCGCGCCGCGGCGGGCAGACTCCCAGGGATTCTTCAATTGGTTGCTATCCGTTTTCGGATCGAACATCGGGCCTGCTTCCAGCAGGCAGACCTTGAGCCCCGCGTGAGCGAGGACATAGGCTGCCATGCCGCCGCCCGCTCCCGAGCCTACAATAACTGCGTCGTATTTCTTCGGTTGTTTCTTGATCTGGAGGTCTCCCATCCTGGTTGTGGGTTTATATGATAAAACAGCAATTTAAAGGTTTAGCAGATGAGCAAACAAATAAAAAATTAATTAGTCGGCTGCGTTTTGCTCCGATCGGCTGCGCTTTTGTCGCGAAGGGCTTTGAATTCGGAACCGGGTTTCCATTCCGGCCAGCCCCGTCCGAAGGCTAATTTTTTCCCGATGGTATAGACCAGCCCGACATCCTGCAGACCTCCCGTGAGATCCCAGGTCGAGTCGTACTGATCGGCCGGCTGGTGATAGCGCTCGGCCGTGTATTCGTCATGTTTTTGTTTGCCGTAGGCCGTTCCCCTGCTTACATCGTCGACGCCGCCATCGGCCGTGAGCGAAGGCACGCCGGCACGCGCGAAATTGAAATGGTCGCTACGGAAGTAATGTCCGGCCTCCGGATGATCTTCCGGGGCTACATAGCGCCCCCGGGCTCTGGCCGCGTCGGCCAGCAGGTCTTCCAGGTCGGATTGTCCTTTGCCGCTATAGGTGATGTCTTTAGTGGGTCCATAGGTGTTGAGCACGTCAATGTTCAGATTGGCCACCGTGGTCGATAGCGGATAGAGGGGATGCTGGGCATAATAGGCGGAACCCAGCAGGCCTTGTTCTTCCGCCGTGACGGAAAGGAAGATGACGGTGCGCTCCGGTTTTTCCGGCAGGCTCCTGAAGGCCCGGGCGATCTGCAACAGGGCGGCGGTTCCGCTGGCGTTGTCCGCCGCGCCATTATAAATGGAATCGCCTTTGGCATCGGGCTGGCCGATGCCCAGATGGTCCCAGTGCGCCGAAAAGATCACGTACTCGTTGGGATATTTCGCGCCGGTGATCCTGGCCACGACGTTGTGCGACATATTGTACACCTCCCTGACTTTGACGCTGCCCGATAGCTGCAAGCCGAGCGGAATGGCTTTGAAACCGGAATGCTGTGCGGCTTTGAGCACGCTGGTATCCTTGCCCGCCGCGGCCAGTAACCGCTTCCCCGTCTCTTCCGTGATCCAGCCCTGAAGCGTCAGCTGATAGCCGGGGTTACCCCGCGTATCCAGGTGGAGCTTGACGCCGCCGTTGCTGCTTTGCACGACGCTAAAGGGGTAGGAGGCCGCCGCCGTGTTGTGGATGATCAGGCAGGCCCTGGCACCCTGCCGCGCTGCCTCTTCGTATTTATAGGTCCACCGGCCGTAGTAGGTCATGGTATGCCCTTTGAAGAGCGTCGAGTCGTAGAATCCGGGGTCGTTGACCATCACGACCACCGTCTTGCCTTTGACGTCCAATCCCGCATAGTCGTTCCAGTGATACTCCGGCGCTACGATACCGAAACCGGCAAACACGATATCGCTTTTGTCGATGACGTCGATACTGTCCGGTCTTTCCGTCCAGATGACAAAATCGCTCCTATTCTTTAAAGCGATCGTCCCTTTGGGAGAGCGAACGGACAAGGTAGGAGCGGCGGCGGGGCTGATCTCTACCAGGGGGACGTCCTGCGTATAGCTGTTGCCGTTACCCGGTTCCAGTCCCAGCCCGGAATAGGCTTTTACCAGGTAGTCGATGGTCTTCGTTTCGCCCGGGGTGAAGGGGCGGCGGCCCTGGAAATCGTCGGACGCCAGGACCTTGATATCGGCAGCCAGCGTGTCTTTGTTGAAGGCGGCCATGCTGGTGTCTGCAGCATCACCTGCCGGCGTAGGACCGGAGTTACAGGCAACGGCGCCGCATACGACGGCCAGCAGCACACCGATACGGAAAGCGGAAGGTATCATAGATCATTTTTTTGAGAGCCGGAAGGTAAAACAATTTCCGGCACATTTTACCGGCTCGTCAGCCAGCTTACCGCTGCTTCTTTGGCGGGATCGTCGCCGGTGGTAAGTCCGGCGGTGGAAATGATCTTATCCGGTACGATGCTCCCGTCGCAGATGCGGCCGGTATAATCGGCTTCCTGGCAAATGGTCAGCACAAGCATCGACCGGTCCGAAAGCGAATAGGTGGCGTTGGCCGTGGTCAGCCCCGCCGTAGGTTCGCCGATAAGCAAGGTCTGTGCCTTGCCTTTGAAGGCCAATGCCACGATCTCGCCGGCGCTTACCGTCCGGCGGCCGGTGAGGACGACGATGGATTTTTGGGCGCGTTGGGTGTGGTAGCCCTGGTTGCTGACCCTGCAGCGGATATGCCGTCCCTGCGTGGCGGACCCGTCATGATAGGCGATGGGAACGCGATGGTCGCCGGACACGAAATAGCCGCATACTCCGTCGCCCAGCAAGGGGCCTATGCCTGTGAGCATCGGCCAGATGTTACCGCCGGAGTTTTTACGCACATCGATGATCCAGCGGGAAATGCCGCCCCTGGCGTCGAGCCGGGCGATCACGGACTGGAGGCTGTCGGCGATGCGCTCACATACCAGGGAATCATCGGTGCTGATCCAGGGAACGGTCAGATAGGCGATGCTGTCCTGCAGCCATTCGCCATGGATCTCGCCGACGAGTTCGGATAGCGTAGGTTCGGGAGTGGGGCCTTCTTCGATGCCGCCGGTGTAGCGCGCGGCCTTAGCCGGGGGCATGATAAAGCTATGCGGTTCGTTCAATTGTTTGAAACACCAGCTAATCGAGGCATAGGCATCCTCGCAGTTGCCGGCGGCCAGGAGCTGCTGCCGGGCCCGGGCCTCGAATTCGGGCCAGGATATCTCATCGCGGCGGTAATAGTTCTTTTCCATGAAGTTCAGCGCCTCGTTGAGGAGCCGGCCGGCTTTTTCCATACAGGGCAGACTATCGGTAGCGGATGATTGCTGGGCTTGCACGTACAGGGTGGCGGCGAGCAACAGCGGCAGAAGAAAGTATTTGATCATGGAATGGCCATTGGATGAACCCATAAGATACCGAAAAAGTAGAAATCCATAAATTTTACGGTTCTTCATCGGGGTCTTCGCCGTCGTCTTCGGCGTCGGCCGACTCTTCTTCCCCGGCGTCTTCCTCTTCCTCCTCTTCCTTTTCCTTTGACGGCTCTTCCTCGGCAGCGGCGGCAAAATGCGCGAACCAGCCGTCTTTTTCCAGCAGCCCGGCGGGGGTGCCTTCTTCCGCGATCTGTCCCTCGTCCAGCACGATGACGTGGTCCGCATCGCGGACCATCGAGAAACGGTGGGCAATGATCAGGATCGTCGTCGACCGCCGGATCTCCTCGATGGTCTTGCGGATCTCGGCTTCGGTGGCATAGTCCAGGTTGGCCGTGGCCTCATCGAGGATCAGGATGCGGGGTTTGGCCACGAGCACGCGGGCGATCTGAATGCGCTGCCGCTCGCCTACGGAGAGACCGATACCGCTTTCGCCCACGGGCGTCTGCAAGCCTTGCGGCAACCGTTGCAGGGTGGCATGCATCCCTGCGGCCATCGCCGCCTGCAGGACCTCTTCGTCGGTGGCGTCGGGGCGTTTGTAGCGGATATTGTCCGCCAGGGTCCCGCGGAAAACGGCTCCATCCGTTGACACCATACCGATCTGCCGGCGCACCGATGCGGCATCCAGGGTGCGCAGATCCTGACCGTCGATCCAGATGCTTCCGCGGGTGGGCTCATAGAGCTTCATCAGCAGGTCGGCGGTGGTGGTCTTACCGGCGCCGGACCCGCCCACGAGGGCGGTGGACTGTCCCGGGGCCAGCGTAAAAGAAAGCCCTTTGAGCACTTCGCGCTCCTCATCGTATTGGAACCAGACATCGCGGAATTCGATGCGGCCTTGCGTGAGCTGCAAGGTGGGGCCGGCTTTTTCCTCGACACCTTTGTCGAGCAGCCGGAAGGCCCGCGCGAGCGAAGCCACGTTCTGTTGCAGCTCCACCCACAAGCTGGCGAGGGTGTCGACGGGTCCATAGAGCCGGTCGAGATAGGCTACGAACATGACGACATCGCCGGGCGTGAGCCGGTTCTGCAGCGTCAGATATCCCCCATAACCGAACACCAGGGCCGTGGACAGATGGGAAAGCATCGTCTCCCAGAATACATATTTGTTGGCTAAACGCGCCCGGGCGACATAATCCTTGTACGCATCGCCGGCCACGGTCTGCAGCCGGCGGACCTCCTGTTCTTCCGCGCCGGAAAGCTTCACGGTCTTGATCCCCGCCAACCCGTCCTGGATCCGCGAGGAGACTTCTTCCCAGCGTGAATAATAATTGGCCAGGCCGGATTCCAGCTTTCCTGCCGAACGCCAGGCGATAAGGATATAAAAGGGAATGGTCACGAGCGCCACGGAAGCCAGGGCGGCATTCTGCCAGTACATGATGCCCAGGATCCCCAGCAGGCTGATCAGCTCGGGCAGGACCTGTTGGGACATGCCATTCACGACGCCGGTGACCTCTTCCGACTGGTCGATCTGTTTAGCAATAGCGGCGGTGCTGCGTCTGCCAAAAAAAGAGAGCGGCAGCCGGAGCACATGCGAGAAAGTAGATTGGATGAATCCTTGTTCGATGAGACAGGAAAGCCGGGTGTTGGTGTTCTCGCCCAACCGCCAGAGCAGGGTGCCGACGAGGTTGATCACGAACAGCCAGGCGACGGCCCATAAAAGCGTGTTCAATGCCTGTTTCGGCGAGCGGGCGGCCACATGCCCGGGGGAATGCGGAGCAGGTTGGGCGGCCGGGCGGGCAGCGCCGCCGGCGGACGGGGTGACGGCAGGGCTGTTGCCAGGTGTAGCGGCGGCTCCGGTTCCTGCCGAGTCCGGCGTGGCAGCCGTAGAATCGGATACCTCGTTGCGGATCATGTTCCGGATACTCTCTTCTTCGTCCGGGTCGACGCCCAGGTCTTTTTGCGCGTTCTCCCGCGCCTGGCGGACGAAGAGACCCGCCACGTCATTGATCGCTTCGCGGTAGATCAGGGGTTCGACGAGACCTACACCGGTACTGAGGAGGCCCAGGGTCACCACCCACAAAAATTTTTTCCGGTAAGGCAGGATGAGCCGGAAAATATTCTTCCAGACGGCTTTTTTGATCGGTTTTTCCATAGTTGCGTTGGAGCGAAAGTAAAATATATTTGGCCCCGGCATCAAAAAAAATTACATTCGTTCAGAACATTCCGTTAGTATATGGGCAACTCACGCAGAACCTTCCTCCGAAATAGCGCCCTGGCCGCCGCCGCCACCAGCGTCCTCCCGGCAAGTGCTTTACTATCTCCCAGTAAAAAAGATTATCTCGGCCTTCAGCTCTACAGCGTCCGCGACGCGATGCATAAGGATGCCGCCGGCAGTCTGAAGAAGGTCGCGGAAATGGGGTACAAATATGTCGAACATGCCGGCTACGGGGATCGCAAATTCTATGGGTATGATCCCAAGGCATTCAAATCGCTGCTCGACGGCAACGGCCTGAAGATGTGCAGCGGCCATACAAAGTTCGGCGCGGATTCCTGGGACGCAGCGAAGAACGATTTTACCGACACCTGGAAATATACGGTGGAAGATGCGGCCGTTGCGGGCCAGCAGTTCGTGATCAGCCCCTGGATCGACGAATCACTGCGCACAAGCTATGACGGCCTGGTGAAATTCCTGGACCTCTTCAACAAATGCGGCGAGCTATGCAAGGCACACGGCATGCGGTTCGGCTATCACAACCACTGGTTCGAGTTCAACACCGTGCTCAACGGCCAGAAGATGTACGATATTATTCTACAGAAGACCGATCCGTCGCTCGTGGTCCAGCAGCTGGACATGGGCAACCTCTACAACGGCGGCGCCATCGCCATCGCCGTCATCATGCAATATCCGGATCGTTTCGAGCTCATGCACGTTAAAGACGAGATCCCCGCCTCGCAAGGGGCGTCGCAGGAGAAAGAAAAATACGAAAGCACCATCCTTGGTCAAGGCATCGTGGACACCAAAAAGGTCTGCGATCAGGGTCGAAAAGGCGGGACGAAATACTACATCGTAGAGCAGGAGTCCTACCAGGGCAGAGACCCCTTCGACGACTGCAAGGCAGATTACGACATCATGAAGAAGTGGGGCTATTGAGTCGCCGCTGCCGCCGCATAGGTGAACTTTGCTTGCTGGTCTTCGATATACACATCAAACTCTCCAGGTTCCGTGACGGTCTTCAACTGCGCGTTCACAAAGGCGAGATCGTTTTTATCCAGGGTAAAGCTCACCGTTTGGGATTCTCCCGCTTTCAGGAAGACCTTTTTGAAGGCGCGCAGCCGCCGCATGTTGGGCGTGATGCTGGCATAATGTTCGTGCGTATAGAGCTCAACGCTATGTTTGCCATCGCGGCTGCCCGTGTTGTGAAGAATAATGCTCACCGTTAGTTTCCCATTTCCGCTCAGGCGGTCGGCGCTCAGGTGCAGCCCGTCGCAGGTAAAACTCGTATAGCTCAGTCCCCAGCCAAAGGGGAACAGCGGGTCATAGCCATTCGCGGTCATATCGGAGTTGAAGATCTCGCGGATGTCTTCGGTGGGTTTCCGGTCATAGAGCACCATCTCGCCCATGCTGCGGGGATAGCTGAAGGGCAGCCGGCCGTCGGGATTGTATTCGCCGGTGAGCACGTCGGTAATGGCTTCCGCCGTTTTGCGTCCGCTCCAATAGGCCATCAGGATGCCGGACGCCAGGGGCGCGATGCCGGTGATAAAACGGGGCCGTCCTTCGGTGAGTACGAGTATCACGGGTTTGCCGGTGGCGGCGGCGGCGCGGGCCAGGGCGGTCTGCGGTTCCGGCAGGGCCAGGTCGCGGATATTGCCCGGGCTTTCCGCATACGCATTCTCGCCGAGACAAAGCACGATGACGTCTGCACCGGCAGCGGCCGTCTTCAATGCCGCCGTATCATAATTGGCGGGGTTGTCGAAACCGGCGACGGCCGAGGTCGTGACGTGATCGGCGCCTAACTTGTCGGTGAGGGCCGCGGCAATGGTCTTGCTGTCGGCGGGATACCATTTTTCCTGGTTGCCCTGCCAGGTATAGCTCCAACAACCATTGAGGGCGGTGATGCTGCGGGCTGCGGGTCCGGCTACGAGGACATGTACGTCACGATGCAGGGGCAGGATAGCGTTGTCGTTCTTGAGCAGGGTCATGGCCTCGTGCGCCGCCTGCAGCGCGAGCGTTTGGTATTCCGGCCGGCCGAAGTTATGCGTCGCAGCCGGTTCGGGATAGGGGTTGTCGAAAAGACCTACTTTGAATTTTAGCAACAGGATCCGCCGGACGGCTTCGTCGATCCGGCTCATGGGAACTTCCCCTTTCTCCACGGCTTCTTTGAGCAGGAGGAAAAAAGAGAAATCGGCGGGTACCATGCTCATATCGACACCGGCATTGACGGCCATGACCACGGCCGCGCGCGGGGTAGGGGCTACCTGGTGACGCGTATGAAGGCGGATGATATCCTCCCAGTCTGAAACGACGACGCCCTGGAAACCCAGTTCTTTTCGGAGCACGTCGGTAAGCAGGTATTTGCTGGCATGTACGGGCGTGCCGTTGATCTCGGAAGAGTTGACCATCAGCGTCGAGGCCCCCGCCTGTACGGCCGCGCGGAATTGCGGCAGATAGTATTCCCGCATCTCGGTCTCGGGCAAATAGATCGGTGTGCGGTCCTTACCGCTGCGCGAATCGGAATAGGCGAGATAATGTTTCATACAGGACGCGACCGCAGTGGGATTCTTCCCTCCATCTTCCTCATAGGCCCTGATCGCCGTCACGCCCATGGTCTTGCCGATATAGACGTCTTCGCCATACGTCTCGGGGAAGCGCGACCAGAGCGGCTGCCTGCCGCAGTCGAGCACCGGCGCGAAATTCCAGCGGACGCCGGAGGCCCGCAGCTCTTTTGCCGCCACCTTGGTGATCGCGGCGACCAGTTCCAGGTTACGGGTGGCGGCCATGCCGATATTCTGGGGAAAGAGCGTTGCATCCAGCGTATAGGTCTGCCCGTGAATACCGTCCAGCCCATAGATCACCGGGATCTGCAGCCGCGTCTTTTTCGCTTCGTCCTGGATCTGCGTCTGCACCTGTCTCCATTGATCCACCGTGAGTGCATGGTTGGTGACGTTGAGCAGCGAGCCGACCTTGTAGTCCTGGATGGCCTTTTTCAGCGCCGCGGGATCGAGCACACCGTCTTCCGGTGTAGAGACGACGCCCAGGGTCACCTGGGTCATCTGACCGATCTTTTCTTCCAGGGTCATACGGTGCAACAGGGCTTCGGCCTTTTGCCGGTCGGCGGGGGTCTGCGCCTGGATCGTGACAACAAAGAACAGCAGACCGGCGGCAAGCGGGTATCGTGTTAGCATATGCTTAAAGATAAGCAGATACGCCTGTCGCGAACCATGATCTTTTGATCATTTCCGATAGGATTTTATCCTTCCAACCCTTGCAACGCTTTTCGATAATCGTGTTGCAGGTCTTCGTGCAGACTGTCGATCACCGTGCGGATCTTTTTGAGCTGTTGTTTGTACAGGTTCACCAGCACCGGGCTGTCCTCGTAGCGGATACCGGATTGCCGGATCTTCCTGAGGAAATAGGTGAGCAACTCCACTTCGGTGACCGGCGATGCGGTGTAGCGGATCTGTTTGGCCGTCGACCGGAGCACCTTACGCAGGCTTTTCTTCGTGAGATACAAGTTGGGTTTGGGGAGTCCTTCGAATTCGCCGTCGATCTCTTTTTTGATCGACTCGATATAGCTGGTCTCGTCGGACGATTCGAAGAGCAGATAGGTCAGCAGCTCCTTATTGTCTTTTTTGAACCGCGCCAGTCGAAGACACAGTTCCGTGAGCCGGGAGGGGGGAAGGGTTTGCAATTCCTGCTTGATCTCTTGAATGGAAGCGGCTTTCATGCGCGTAAATTATTCTTTTTTTTGCTAACCGCCGCCGGTCGAGCGACCAGACGCCGGGGCCTTCCAGCAGCAGGAAGATGCCCGTGAGCAGCTGTGCATAATCGCTACGGATCTCATGCAGGACGGCCCAGAGACCCGTGCGCGGCGGCGCGGGAGGCAGGGGCAGCGGAGAGGTACCGAGATAGAGCGAGATCTTGGTGCTCAGGATGGCGACGACCATCTCCGCGATAAAATACAGCGCGGTGATCCGGGTGAACAGACCCAGCAGCAGGAGGAGGCCACCGAGGATCTCCGATACCGCCACGAAATGCGCTGTCAGTTCGGGCAGGGGAAACCCTAACCTGGTGAACCGGCCTACGCCCTGGTTAGGATAAACGAATTTCAGCAGCCCTTCCCAAAAAAAGACGCCGCCGGTGAGCAAACGGATGTAAAGGATGGCGCGGGGGCCAAACACGGGCGGGTCGAGCAGCCACGAGGTTATTTTTTTCATGTTTGAAGATTTGTCACAAAACTGCACCGGCGGCCCGGCGGTGGCAAATCTTTTACGCCACGCGGGCAGAAGTCTTGATAAGATCGGGTCATCCCGATTTTCCCGCATTTCATGTAATATCCTTTTGTTTCGCCGCGGTAGTTGGTACCTTTAATACCCATGAAGCAGCAGCGAATCTGGATATCGATCGGGTTATGGGCCGGCCTCTATGCTTGCTGGATCACCCTTTTCCACGATCATGTGTTCACGGTCACCCGGACCCTGACGGTCCAGTTTTGCTATCTCCTGTTCGTTGCGGCGAACTACTACCTGCAGCTGCGTTATGCCATCCCCCGGCTGTTGCATCGCAAACGGTATCTGTCCTTTGGATTGTTGTTTCCCGCGGCGATCGCGCTGAGTGCATTACTGCGGACGCCGCTGGCCATCTGGCTGCAGGTCCATTTTTTCCGGCCGGGTTCTCCGGCCCCGGACGCGGCCGGCGTTTTCCGCGAATCTTTTCTGAATATCTTTATCTGGGTGGTCTTTACGGTAGCCGTGGAGCAGGTCCTCGAGAAGATCGCCGCCCGGCAATACATCGACGCCATGGAGAAACAGCGTATCCGCAACGAACTGGATTTTCTCAAGGCGCAGTTCAACCCGCATTTTCTCTTCAACTCCATCAATTCGATCTATGGACAGATCGACCGGAAGAACGGCAAGGCCAGACGTCTGCTGCTCAGCTTTTCGGAGCTATTACGGTATCAGCTGTATGAATGCAATGTCGACAAAATCGTGATCGAAAAAGAGATCCAGTACATCCGTAACTATGTAGCTTTGCAGCAGGAGCGGAAAGAAGAGAACCTGCGGGTGGAGCTGGATATCGCCGATGACGTACGCGGATTTACGGTCGCTCCGCTTTTGCTGATCACCTTCGTCGAAAATGCCTTTAAATATGTCAGCAGTTCTGAGGATCGCCTCAATGAGGTCGTGATCTCGCTCCGGCGAACAGCGGCGGGGCTGTCGTTCCGTGTCTACAACTCCACGGACGGGGGATCGATGGTCGGGGACATCGGCGCCGGTGAAAGGGGCGGGATCGGGATCGCCAACGCCCGGCGGCGGCTCGATCTGCAGTATCCCGGTGCGCATGAGCTCAGCATTGCGGACAGGGGCGATTCGTTTGAAGTATCGTTACACTTAACCATTACCTCTCATGTTGCTCAAAGCCATTATAGTCGATGACGAGCCGGTGGCCCGCAAGGTCCTCCGCGAATACATCGAGGACATCGATTACCTGGAGCTGGCCGGTGTGGCCGAGAATCCGCTGAAGGCGGATGCGCTGATGGCCGAAAAGCGGATCGACCTGCTTTTCCTGGACATCAATATGCCCAAGCTCACGGGTATCGAATTTCTCCGGGCCAGCGGCGGCGGCCCGCATCAGCCGTTGGTGATCATTACGACGGCTTATGCCGAATATGCCCTGGATGGGTTCGAGCTCGACGTCGTCGATTATCTCGTCAAGCCCATTTCGTTCGAGCGGTTCGTGAAGGCCTGTCAGAAAGCCCGGGCGCGACACGCCGAGCGACTACGGGCCATAGCGCCGGAAGACGGTGGAGGGGCGGCTCAACAAGCCGGCCGGCAGGCATCGCCGGAAGAAAACCGGCCGGCGGATCATTTCTTTGTCAAATGCGGCGACAGCCTGGAGAAGATCGTCTACAGCGAACTGTTGTATGTCGAGGCGATGATGAACTATGTCGTGCTGCATACCGCCAGCCGGAAATTCATTGTCTATCTTACGCTCAAAGGTATACTGGCCCAATTGCCCGTGACCGAATTCGTCCAGGTGCACAAGTCGTTTATCGTCAACAGGGAGAAGGTCAGCAGTATCCGCGGGAATGTGCTGCAGCTCGGCGCGGCCACGGTGCCCGTGAGCCAGCATTATTATGAGGCGGCGATGCGGGAGATCCTCAATGACAAGATCGTCAGAAGAAATGGGACCTGATTGCTAACGGTTGTTAGTTTTTGATTATCTTTGCGGCCAAAGGTATTATCCATATGAACAAAGAAGTCGTTATCGTCGCGGCGGTCCGCACGCCGATGGGCAGTTTTGGCGGTGCATTAAAAGAGTTCCCTGCCCCGGCGCTGGGCGCCATCGCCATCAGGGGCGCGCTGGAAAAGGCCGGCGTTCCCGCGGCGCAGGTCGAAGAGGTCCTGATGGGCTGTGTGCTGCAGGGAAATTTGGGGCAGGCACCCGCGCGGCAGGCGGCCAGGGGCGCCGGGTTGCCGGACGAAGTGGTCTGCACGACCGTCAATAAGGTCTGTGCCAGCGGGCTGAAGGCCGTGGTGCAGGGGGCGCAGTCGATCGCGCTGGGCGATGCCGGGATCGTCGTTGCCGGCGGCATGGAAAGTATGAGTAATGTCCCGTTCTATGTCGAGCAGCTGCGGTGGGGAAATAAATATGGCAATACGACCCTGGTGGACGGACTCGCGAAAGACGGGCTCACGGATGCTTATGACGGCAAGGCCATGGGATTTGCCGCGGAACTGTGCGCGGCCACCTGCGGCATCAGCCGGGAAGAGCAGGATGCATTTGCGATCGCGAGCTATCAGCGGTCGCAGGCGGCCTGGGCGGCGGGAAAATTCAACGACGAGGTGGTGCCGGTGAAGATCCCGCAACGCAAAGGCGATCCCGTATTGTTCGCCAAAGACGAAGAACCTTTCAATGTCAAATTCGACAAGATACCCGAGCTGAAACCTTCGTTTCAAAAAGAGGGGACGGTCACGGCGGCCAATGCCTCTACGTTGAACGACGGGGCGGCGGCCCTTGTGCTGATGAGCCGGGAGAAAGCGGAGCAGCTGGGGCTGAAACCGCTCGCGCGGATCGTGGGTTATGCCGACGCCGAGCAGACGCCCGAGTGGTTTACGACGACCCCGGCGATCGCCGTGCCCAGGGCGGTGGCCAAGGCGGGGCTGAAGATGAGCGATATCGATTACTGGGAATTGAATGAAGCCTTTGCCGTCGTAGGCATCGAGAATACCAAACGGATGCAGCTGGACCCGGCCCGCGTGAATGTCCACGGCGGCGCCGTATCGATGGGACATCCCCTGGGTGCCAGTGGGGCGCGGATCCTGGTGACTTTGCTCCACATTTTGTGGCAGAACAAGGCACGGTATGGCGCGGCGGGGATCTGCAATGGCGGTGGCGGCGCCTCTGCGATTGTAGTTGAGAATCTGACTTAACCACCGTTTAACGGATTTCCTTTAATGTCTTTTTAATCTTTGGCATGATTGTATGTTCTATGGTGTAAGGAATAACTTAAAATCATGCACATGAAAAAGCACCTGAATCAGATGGTGGCTGCCTGCGCAGTCCTGTTCTTCTCTTTTGTCCTGGCCGGCAAGGCCGATGCCCGCGACGCCTATGGTCCGCATCCGTATTATCTGCATGCTTTGTCCGATCTCCGTGCGGCGCGCTGGATGATCGAACATCGTCCGGGGAACTGGGCGCAGACGCAGGATGAGATCGAAGCGGTCCATCGTATCGATGCCGCGATCGGCGAGATCAGAAAAGCGTCTATTGAAGACGGTAAGAACCCGAACGACCATCCGCCCGTAGATGAGCGTAACGACCACGCCGGCCGTTTACACGCTGCGCTGGATTATTTGCGGAAGGCGCGTCAGGACATCAGCCATGATGAAGACAATGCGTTCGCGCAGGGGCTACAGGCTCGCGCCTATGGTCATATCGACGGTGCGATCGATGCCGTCAAGCGGGCGATACACAGTTAACGCATCTATCTACCACGCAAAGAAAAAGGCAGCGAGCGCTGCCTTTTCTTATTTAGGTAAACGGGCATATAGCCGTTCCATTTCCTCGCGTAGCGATTTGATCTCCTGCAGGACATAGCTCAGTTTGTCATCCCTTTCCCGGACCTGGGTCGGGGTCTCCGGCGAATGGTCGTAGGGGATGTTAACGGTCCCGGGCCGGTGTGGCGTATTGGCCTCCGCCAGGTCAACCTTGACCAGTGTGTCCAGATCGATATCAAAAAAGTTGCTAATGATCAGGAGCTCGTCCAGATTGGGTTCGCTGATGCCATTCTCCCAATTGCCAATGGTCGTCTGCCCCTTCTTGATCAGAGAGGCAATCTCACTCTGGGTTTTAGACAACTGCTTGCGCAAATACCGCATGTTCTTTCCTAGATAGTGCATAGCAATAAAATCGAAATTCTAAAAAATGTCAGTAAGTTTTTTGATAAGGCTTAGCAAAAAGTTGGACATTCGTAATAACAAAGATAGCCAAATTTATTGCTACTAAACCTGGGAAACTATGAATACTTCGTTAAAACACCTTTCGCCGGTCCAGCAAGGGAGATTGCAAAGGGTCATCTCCATCATTATCCGGGCCGTGCAACCCGAAAAGATCCTTCTTTTTGGCGCCTATAGCGGGGCCGGGAACGGCGGTTGGCCGGCCGGTTTGTCGCCGGAGGCGCTTCCCCCGGTGCTGGGCGCTTATGATCTGCTGATCGTCAGCCGGCAGGGAGACCGCCGTTCCGACTATGAATTGCAGGATCTCCTGGAGAACCGCTGCCGGGAGGCGGCCCCGGTGACGGTCCTGGTGCACGATATCGGTTATGTGAACCGGCGGCTGAGCGAGGGGCAGTACTTCTTTTATTCGGTGATCCGGGAGGGGACCCTGCTATACGATGCCGGCCGGACGCCTTTTGCGCCGGTGGAGCCGCCGGATTGGGAGCAGGTCCGGTCGCTGGCCGGGCGCGATTTCGAGCGGTGGAGCCAGCAGGCCCGCGCCTTCTATCACAGCGCCGGGTTCAACCATTCCCGCCGGGAGGACCGCGCGGCCATTTTCCTGCTGCATCAGGCGGCGGAACAGATCTACCAGGCCATCTTACTGGCCTTTACCGGTTATAAACCGACGACGCACAACCTGGATAAACTCCGGCGCTATACCAACCGTTTCTCGCTGGAACTGGCCCTGGTGTTTCCGCGGGACAATGCGCGTGAGGACGAACTGTTCCGGCTGCTGCTGGCAGGCTATGTGGATGCCCGTTATAAAGAGGAATTCGCCATCACCCAGGAAGAGCTGGGGATACTGTTGGAGCGTGTCGGCCGGCTGCTGGCCATCGCCGAACGTATTTGCGGGAATCATTTCGTGAGCCTGGAAAAAAAGATCAGCCCTTAGCGAGATCGGCGATCGTTTTTTTCTCCAGGATCTTCAGGTTGGCATCGCGCACCTGGCTCATCACCGTGTGCAGACCGCAACTTTTCTCGTCGCAATTCTTGCAGCGTTCATAAAAATACAGGCTTACGCAGGGCAATAAGGAGATGGGGCCGTCCAACAGCCGCATCACCTGGGCGAGGGGGACATCTTTAGGGTCCTTGGCAAAATAATAGCCGCCACCCTTGCCTTTTTTGCTCTCCAGGATATTGGCATTCTTCAGTTCCAGCAGGATGTTCTCCAGGAATTTCAGGGGGATCTTTTTCTTTTTGGCGATCTCGGCGATCAGCACGGGTTCATCGGATTCCTTTTGTGCCAGGTACATCAGCGCCTGGAAAGCATATTGTGTTTTTTTGGATAACATATTATAATGGTCTCATGTGTGGTTAAAAGCCTAAAACATCACTCATCTGGTAGATACCTTTTCTCGAAGCAACGAATTCGGCCGCCAGGACCGCGCCCGCGGCAAACCCACGCCGGTTGTGCGCCGTATGCGTGATGGTGATCGTATCGATATCCGATTCATAGGCGATGGTATGGATGCCGGGCGCCGGATCCACCCGCTCGCTCAGAATTTCCAATTCATCTAAGTTATCACTAATATGATTGACCCATTCTTTTTTCCGATGAATTTTTTCGAGGAGCTGCTCGGCCAGGGTGATGGCAGTACCGCTGGGGGCGTCTCTTTTTTGGGTATGGTGGATCTCCGTGATCCGGGGTTCGTATTCCGGGTGATCGGCCATCAACGCCGCCAGTTGTTTATTGAGCTCGAAAAAGAGATTGACCCCGACGCTGAAATTGCTGGCATAGAGGAATGTGCCATTCTTTTGCTGACAATAACGGCGAACTTCGTCCAGCCGCGCCAGCCAGCCCGTGGAGCCGGATACGACCGGTACACCGGCGTCCAGGCAACGGAGGATATTGGCATACGCGCTTTCGGGTCCAGTGAACTCGATGGCGACGTCGGCCTGCCGGATCTTGTCGACGGTATTGTCTTCCAGGTTTTCCAGCGCGACTTTCAGGACGATCGTATGGCCTTTGGAAATGGCGATCTCTTCTATCGCTTTGCCCATTTTTCCATAGCCGATGAGTGCAATCTTCATAATTAAATTAGGGGGTAAAAGTTATTGCATGTTCAACAGGGGCCGGGACCGGGATTTGTGCCAATCGAACACCAGGCTGAGACCCATGCCGGGTCCGCCGGGTCCGGCGATGGTAACGGCACCGGAAGGTTGATCGAGACGCATGGTCAGCGAGTTGCTGACATCGAAACTCATCAAATGCGCATCTACCGTGGCGTCCACGATATTGAGCCCCCAGAAGAGCAGGAAGAACAACACGGAATAATCCTCGTCCTTGCGGAACTCGTTGCGGTAAGTGCGCAGCGAATTATCATCGCCATTTTGGACGAAGGCGATCAACTTCGGATCGATGAGCTTCACCGAATCATTGGTAGGATAGGGTAGGCCCTGGTTGAGATAAATATCCAGCAGAGAGATAGCCCGCTGCGTTTTGTTATACCAGTTCCTGTTATAAAAATAGGTATAGGCGGGTATGCCTACTGCTGCCCAGACGATCGGCACCTTCCAATACTTGCGGTTATAGATCTGACCGAGTCCCGGAAAGAAGGTACTATACAGCGTCGCCCTCCGCGGGCTATGCACTTTTTGGGTGACCGAATCGGTCTTGTAGATGTTCCTGGATTGTTTCCCGGCCGGCCGCAGGTCCTGCACACGCACGGTGTCGTTCTGCGCAATGCAGACGATATGCAGGAACATGCCGATCAAAAAGACCAATAAAAACCGAACCATTGTCATGCGGAGGTGCTAATTTACGGATACACCCAACTGGTCCAGCAATTTGTTCAACTCCTGGAGCGAGTAATACTCGATCGAAATACTTCCCTCGCCTTTCTTGTTGTGATTGAGTTTTACCCGGGTGCTGAAATGCGATGCTAAGTTATCTTCAATTCGCTTGAAAGCTTCGGGCAGCGTGGGCTTTACCGAATTTTTAACAGCGCCGGGCGTATTCTCCTTGTATAGTTTGCGAACGAGCTCTTCCGTCTGACGCACGGAAAGCCCTTTTTGTTTGATCTCGTTGAACAGGTACAGCTGTTTGTCGACGGTATCCACATTGATCAGGGCGCGGGCATGGCCCATGGACAACTGATTGCTTCGTACGGCGACCTGGATATCGGGTGGCAGTTTCAGCAGCCGGATATAGTTGGCTACGGTGCTCCGTTCCTTCCCCATGCGTTCCGCAACCTGCTCCTGGGTGTAGTTGAGCTCTTCCATCATCCGCTTGTAGCTCAGCGCGATCTCCATAGCGTTCAGGTCTTCCCGTTGCAGGTTCTCCAGCAGGGCCAGTTCCAGCAGCTGCTGGTCATCGGCCTGACGTACATAGGCGGGGATGTCCTTGAGCGTTGCGATCTTTGCTGCGCGGTAACGGCGTTCGCCGGAGATCAGGCGGTATTTGCCGGAAGGTAGTTTCGAAACAGTTACGGGCTGGATGATATCGTGCAGCCGTATCGAGTGCGCCAGCTCCTGCAGGGCGACTTCGTCGAAATCATGCCGGGGCTGACGTGGGTTGGTCTCTATTTGATCCAGGGGGATGCGCAGCGTATTGGTCACCGCCTCTACGACGGAAGACTTGAGCTCACCGGAGGTCGTCTTGAGATCGGCATCGATGCTTTGCAGCAGGGACCGGATGCCTTTTCCCAAGGCCTCTTTATCTTTTTTATGTGGAGTTGTCATGTTGTTGTTCTTACTATTCAAAAATTCGCTCTTCTTGTTTGATCCTCGTCATGTTGTTCTTTTGCAGGATCTCTTTGGCGAGGTTGAGGTAATTCACCGAACCTTTGCTCAGGGCATCGTAAAGGATCACCGGTTTTCCTACGCTGGGCGCCTCGCTGATCTTGGTGTTGCGATGGATGATGGTATCGAAGACGATCTCGTCAAAATGTTTCCGGACCTCGCTGACCACCTGGTTGCATAACCGCAAACGGCCGTCATACATGGTCATCAGGATGCCTTCGATCGCCAGCTGTGGATTCAGCCGGCTTTGTACGATCTTGACGGTATTCAACAGTTTTCCCAAACCTTCCAGGGCGAAAAACTCGGTTTGCACCGGCACGATCACCGAGTCCGACGCCGTCAACGCATTGACGGTGATCAGACCCAGCGAGGGCGAGCAATCTATGATAATAAAATCATATTCGTCTTTTACCGGCTCGAGGATGCCTTTGAGCACGCTTTCCCGGTTAGGGAAATTGATCATTTCGATCTCATAGCCTACCAGGTCGATATGGGAAGGCACCACGTCCAGGTGCGGGATCTCGGATTTCAGGATCAACTCTTTTACCGGGATATGGTTCACCATGCAGTCGTAAAGGCTCTGGGTGACATTGTGCAGGTCGAAACCCACACCCGTGGTGCTATTGGCCTGGGGATCCGCATCCACGAGCAGCGTTTTGAACTCTAATACGGCAAAGCTGGCCGCCAGATTGATAGCAGAAGTAGTCTTGCCTACTCCTCCTTTTTGATTTGCAACTCCAATAGTTTTTGCCATAATAGTGATATCGCTTTCCGGCTTCCGGCCGTTTAAACGGTAAAAATAGTGGCAAATTTACATTTCTTCAGCATAAATTCGCGCCAGGATATCATAAAATCGTCCACATGCGCAGCCCGAGGTTCATTTTGATTGTAGTTGTTGTAGCGTTATTAATCGATCTCTATGTTTTTCAGGCCATAAAAACCATTACCCAAGGGAGTTCACCGCGTTGGCGGGCGATCATTTTCGGCCTGCATTGGGGCATTGCCGGCCTTGCCCTCGTCAGCTTCGTCGCCGGCCCTTATCTGCATTTGCAAAATACCAGGTTCAATGCCTATCTGTTCACGATCCTGCTGGGGCTGTATATTGCCAAATTGCTGGCGGTGGTCTTTCTCCTGATCGACGATATCCGGCGCCTGATCCAATGGGCGATCACCCGGGCGGCCAGCCGGCCCACTCCCGCATCCGGTACCGATACGGGCATCTCGCGATCCGCCTTCCTCAGTTGGCTGGGGGTGGGCGTGGGGACCAGTGTCTACGGAGCGCTCTTGTATGGGTTCAGTAATAAATATAATTATAAGATCCACCGGGTAAAACTGTCCTTCGATAACCTGCCGGCTTCTTTTAAGGGACTTAAAATTGTGCAACTGTCTGATATTCACTCCGGTAGTCTCGCAAATCCAACCGCCGTGAGCAAGGGCGTGGATAGCGTCCTGGCGGAAAAGCCGGATCTGATCCTGTTTACCGGCGACCTGGTGAATAATGCCGCCTTCGAAATGAAGGATTACCAGCATATCTTTAGCCGGCTGGAGGCGCCGATGGGCGTTTATTCCACACTGGGCAATCACGATTATGGGGATTATATGTGGTGGGAGACGGTCGAGCTGAAGAAAGCCAACCTGGACCGGTTAAAAGCCATCGAAAAGGAAATGGGCTGGCGGCTGCTCATAAATGAACATGTGGTGCTCGAAAAAGGTGGGGAACAGATCGCGCTCATCGGCATCGAGAACTGGAGCGCCAAGGCGCGTTTTCCCAAATACGGCCGGATGGACCTGGCTTATCCCGGCGCGGAGAAATATCCGTTCAAAATTCTGATGAGCCACGATCCGAGTCATTGGGACGCCGAGGTGCGTTCCAAATATCCCGATGTCGACCTGATGTTATCGGGGCATACGCATGGGATGCAATTCGGCGTCGAACTGCCTGGGATCAAATGGAGTCCGGTGCAATTCGTCTACAAACAATGGGCGGGGCTGTATGAGGATGGGAAGCAGAAATTGTATGTGAACCGGGGCTATGGCTTTATCGGTTATCCCGGCCGTTTTGGCATCCTGCCGGAGATCACGGTAATCGAATTAACCTGAGATTAGACCTAATTAACGAACCTTTTAATGATTTTAACAAACCGATAAACTATTCAAGTGTATTTTCATCCCACTAATATCAAAAAAACAGCGTCTACAATGAAATCGAGCATGAACTTATTGGATCTAAGGAAAGGTATTGGCGCCTTCGCCCTCACTGTGCTGTTGCTGACTGCTTCCGTTGTTGCGTCCCAGGCCCAGAGCTCTTTACAATTGGGCATCAAGGCCGGTACGGATTATTATAAGCTCGGAGGAAGGTCTTTTGACGGAAAGAGCTATCCGGGTTTTTCTGCCGGCATCTATGGTAAGCTGAACTTCAGCTCGAAATGGTATCTGCAACCGGAACTGGATTATAATCAGACGATCGGCAAGACCTCGGATGACTTCTCCACGATATACGGCGGTTATAGCGGGCAACAGGTGAATCTGAACTATGTTTCGGTGCCCATTCTTTTAGGATTCAAACCCATTCCCGAGCTGTCGATCCTGCTGGGACCGCAATATGGCTATTTGTTTGCTCAAACGCAGGGTCTCCTCCAGTCTAATCTGAATTCTAATCAAAACGGTACCAAACCCTTTACGCATAGCGATGTCTCGATCGTCTTCGGCGGTCAGCTGAACCTGAACAAGGTCGTCTTTGGAATCCGCTATTACAACAATTTAAACAACATCAGTTTCAGGACCACGGATACCTGGCGTCAATATGGGTTTCAGTTCTACATCGGTTACCAGATCAAGGACATGAAATTGAAAAAATAAAACCCTGGCATATAAGTTGAATTAATACGTGCAATCCATTCTCTTACCTAAATTAAACCTACATGAAAAGGAATGCATTCGTATTATCCGTGGTGCTGGCGGCGTTTACCATCGTGCATACCCAGGCACAGGGTTTCCACCTGGGGATAAAAGCCGGTGCCAATCTTTTTAAAGTAAACGGCGAGTCGTTTGACCAGGAATTCAAATTCGGTTACAATGTCGGGGCCTTTTCCGAGCTCAATTTTACGTCGAGCTGGGGTATCCAGCCGGAATTATTGTTCAACCAGACCAATTATCGTACGGGCACGGAATTCTCCGACGTCTATTCCGGCGGTGTCAGCAATTACAAAGGCAAACTGAACTATCTCAGCATTCCGGTGTTGCTTAGTTTCCGGCCTATCCCGTTGTTGAGCATTTTAGCGGGTCCGCAATTCGGCATCCTGCTCAACAAGGACGAACACCTCGTCAACAATGCGGATCAGGCGTTCAAATCGGGTGATTTCTCGCTTGTGGCCGGAGCACAGCTGAATCTCGCAGCGCTAAAGGTCGGCGCCCGGTATGTCGTCGGTTTGAGCAACATCAACGATCTTCAGAATCAGACCAGCTGGAAGAACGAAGGCTGGCAGTTGTATGCAGGATTTCGTATATTCTAACCGAGATAGGATATTTTTTCGGACAAACCCCCTGACAAAACAGGGGGTTTGTTTGTTATTGAAACGTCTGGCATTGCTTTTGGCCCTATAGATTTCATCAATAAAAGAGTAGGATATTTCCATTACAGGTGCTATTTTGTCAGAGATTTCCTATAAAATAGAAGAAATTGAAAGAAACTTTATTTACACGTGCGGAAGATGATCTGGACTTCATGCCCATCATACCCTTGAACGAGACCGACAATGAAGGTTTGAACGATATCGAGATACCCAAAGAGTTGCCGGTGCTTCCGCTTCGCAATACGGTGCTTTTCCCCGGGGTAGTGTTGCCGATCACGGTGGGGCGTGATAAAAGCATCAAGGCCGTGACCGATGCCTATAAGGCGGACCGGCTCATCGGTGTGCTGGCACAAAAGGACAGCTCCGTCGAGGATCCCACGGTCACCGATCTGGAGGATGTAGGCACGGTGGCCCGGATCATCAAGCTGATCAAGATGCCCGATGGCGGAACGACGGTGATCCTGCAGGGAAAAAGACGGTTCAAGGTCGGGGCGGTCACGGCGGAAGACCCGTATTTCAAGGCCCAGGTGGTCTTATTACAGGAAGAAGAAGCGCCCAAGGATCAGGATTTCGAGGCCTATGTCTCCAATATCAAGGACCTCGCCGCGCAGATCATCCAGCTCTCGCCGAATATTCCTTCGGAAGCTTCCATTATCCTCAAGAACATCGAGAACCCCAGTTTCCTGATCCATTTTATCTCCAGCAATCTCAACACGGAGCTGCACGAGAAACAACAGCTGTTGGAGATCCATCATATCAAGTCGCGCGCCGATCTGCTGATGCAGCTCCTGCAACGCGAGCTGCAGTTCGCCGAGCTGAAGAACAAGCTCACCAACAAGACCAAGACCGAGCTCGACAAACAACAGCGTGAATATTTCCTGCAACAGCAGCTCAAAAGTATCAAGGACGAGTTGGGTGGCGACAGCAATGAACGCGAGGTAAAGGAGATGCAGAAAAAAGCCGAGAGCAAGAAATGGCCGGCGGCCGCCCGCGATCTTTTTCGCAAGGGTATCGAGCGGCTCGAGCGGATGCATCCCAGCACGCCCGATTATTCCGTGGTCTACAATCATCTCGATCTGATGTTGGAGCTGCCCTGGGAAGATCATACCCCAGACTCGTACGATCTCAAACGCGCCAAAAAGATCCTCGACCACGATCACTATGGGATGGACAAGGTCAAAGAACGCATCCTGGAGTATCTCGCCGTGTTGAAGCTTAAAGGCGATATGAAGAGCCCGATCCTTTGTTTTGTCGGCCCTCCCGGTATCGGCAAGACCTCGCTGGGGCGTAGCATCGCCAATGCCATCGGTCGCAAATATGTACGTATCTCACTGGGCGGACTTCATGATGAGAGCGAGATCCGCGGCCATCGTAAAACTTATATTGGGGCCATGCCGGGACGCATCCTGCAATCCCTGCGAAAGATCAAATCGTCCAATCCGGTGATGATCCTCGACGAGATCGATAAGACGGGAAGCGATTTCCGGGGCGATCCTTCGTCCGCGCTGTTGGAAGTGCTGGATCCCGAGCAGAACCACACATTCTACGACAACTACCTGGAGCTCGAATACGATCTCAGTAAAGTGCTTTTCGTAGCCACGGCAAACGATATCAACGCCATTCAGCCCGCGCTCCGGGACAGGTTGGAGATCATCGATCTCAGCGGATACGCGGTGGAGGAGAAAGTCGAGATCGCGCGTCGTCATCTCGTGCCCAAACAAAAAGAGGCGCACGGGTTGAAACCGATCAATTTCAAGATCGCCGACAAAGTGCTGGAAAAAGTGATCCAGGACTATACCCGTGAGAGCGGGGTCCGGGAGCTGGACCGGCAGCTGGCCTCGATCATGCGGTACCAGGCGAAAGAATATGCCATGAAAGGCAAATTGAAGGCGCAGCTGACCCAGGCCGATATCGAAAAGGTGCTGGGCAGATCGCGTTATAGCAACGATCTCTACAAGGTGGCCAATATGCCGGGTGTGGCGGTGGGGCTGGCCTGGACCTATGTCGGCGGGGATATCCTGTTCGTCGAGACTTCGCTCAGCGACGGGAAAGGCGATCTGAAGCTCACCGGCAATTTGGGCAATGTCATGAAGGAAAGCGCGGCCACCGCGTTAACTTACTTACAGTCCAACGCCCGGAAATACGATATCGATCCCGAGATCTTTAATAAAAAGACTGTCCACGTGCATGTGCCGGAAGGCGCTGTTCCCAAGGATGGCCCCAGTGCGGGTGTCACGATGATGAGCTCCATGGCGTCGGCATTCACCGGCAAACGCGTCAAGCCTTATGTGGCGATGACGGGGGAGATCACGTTGCGCGGACAAGTCCTGCCTGTGGGCGGGATCAAGGAAAAGATCCTGGCGGCGCGGCGCGCCGGGTTGAAAGAGATCGTGCTCTGCTGGCAGAACGAAAAGGACGTGCTGGAGATCGATTCCGCGTTTATCAAGGGGCTGAAGTTTAATTATGTGAAGACGATGCAGCAGGTGTTGGAGATAGGCCTGGTATAACGGCAACTTCTTACCATTTTATTATGAACAAACCCGGCGTGGGAACTGTTGAGATAATAGATTTTCATGTTGGTTGTTTTAAGGGTTGGGGCCCCACGTGTTGCGTGGGGCCCTTGTTTGTTGGGCCCCGATGTTATGAGCGCAAGGCCCTTTTTATAAGGGAAAATGTCTATTTCACACTAAGAAGTCCTGGCGGGCAATTCAGGGAAACTGGGTAATCGGGTGTGGATTTGATCGATTTACTTTTTTATTATTTACGAAACATTAATTTTGAAAGGGTAGAACAAACCTTTCATGATCAAGCTTATTATCGTAGACGATCATTTTCATGTCCGGGAAGCCTGGAGCTGGGTGCTCAGCCAGGTGCCCGGACTCAATGTCATAGCGCAATGCGCCAATGGCCAGGAGGCTATCGAAGCCGCCAGGCAATTACAACCGGACGTCATGCTGATGGATATCCATATGAACCCTGTGAACGGGATCGAAGCCACGCGTGCGATCCGTGGTTTTGCACCGGGGATCAAGATCATCGGCGTGTCGGTGCAGGCGGAACGTTCCTATGTCAACGAGATGTTGCGCAATGGGGCCAATGGCTATGTGACCAAGAATTCGCCGAGCACGGAAATGGTGACCGCTATCGACGAGGTATTGGCCGGCAAGACCTATCTCTGTGAAGAGGTGGGGCATCTGCGACCAGTTCCTTCTCGTCTTTGAACGCTATCCTGGGTTTGAGCCCCAGCAATTCGAACATCAGGTTGTCTTCTTCAAAAGATGGATTGGGTGTCGTGAGCAGTTTTTCTCCTGCGAAGATCGAATTGGCGCCAGCCATAAAGCATAAGGCCTGTTCCGATTGGCTCATTTCGGCGCGTCCTGCGCTGAGTCGTACCATGGTCGTCGGCATGAGGATGCGGGCCGTGGCGATCATCCGGATCATATCCCATACATCAACCTTAGGATTGTCGGCCAGTGGCGTGCCTTTGACGCGAACCAGGGCGTTGATGGGTACACTTTCGGGATGTTGGGGGAGCGTTGAAAGCGTGTGCAGCATCCTGATGCGGTCGTCGTGGGTCTCGCCCAGTCCGATGATGCCGCCGCAGCACACGGTCACGCCGGCTTTCCGGACATTATCCAGGGTCTGCAGCCGGTCGTCATAGGTCCGGGTGGAGATGATCTCGCTATAATATTCCGATGAGGTGTCCAGGTTGTGGTTATAGGCATAGAGCCCGGCGCCGGCGAGACGTTTGGCCTGGTCTTCGTTGAGCATGCCGAGGGTACAGCAGACTTCCATGCCCATTTCGTTGACGCCTTTTACCATGTCCAGCACGCGGTCGAAATCCTTGTTGTCGCGGACTTCACGCCAGGCGGCGCCCATACAGAAACGGGTCGATCCGGCGGCCTTTGCTTTAGCGGCGTACTCCAGCACTTCTTCTTTTTTCATCAGGGCCTGTACGTCGACGCCCGTATTGTAGCGCGCCGCCTGGGGGCAATAGGCACAGTCCTCGGGACAGCCGCCGGTTTTGATCGAAAGCAACGTACAGACCTGTACTTCGCCGATGCTATTGAATTGGCGGTGCAGGGTGGCCGCGCGGTAGATCAGGTCCAGCAAAGGCGTGTCGTATATTTCTTTTATCTCGGGTAGCGTCCAGTCGTTTCGTAACATAACAAAAGTTTTACAGGTAACTCAGATTCGTTTTAGGTGTTAAGGTAAGTAAAGTTTCATACATCAGGCGGATGGTCTGCTCGATGTCCTTTTTGTGCAACATCTCCACCGTCGTATGCATATAACGGAGAGGGATGGAGATCAGCACGGAGGGGCAGCCGTCGTTGGCATAGGCAAACGAGTCCGTGTCGGTACCCGTGCTGCGGGATACGGCCCGCATCTGGACGGGCAGAGAATGTTTCCCGGCCGTGTCCTGCACGATGGCCAGGAGCTTGTTGTGTACCGCGGGGCCAAAGGCCAGGGAAGGTCCTTTGCCGCAGGCGATATCTCCCTCGATGATCTTGTTGATCATCGGCGTGGTCGTATCGTGGGTCACGTCGGTGACGATGGCGATATTGGGTTTTAACCTACGGGCGATCATCTCCGCACCGCGCAGCCCTACTTCTTCCTGTACGGCATTGACCACATACAGACCATAGGGGAGTTTCTTTTTGTTCTCTTTGAGCAAACGTGCCACTTCCGCGATCATGAAACCACCGACGCGGTTGTCGAAGGCGCGGCCTACCAGGTAGTCGTAAGCTAATTCGGCATAACCGTCCTGGTAGGTGACGACGGCGCCGATATGGACGCCGAGATCTTCGAGCTCTTTTTTGTTGCGGGCGCCGGTATCCAGGAACAGGCTATCGACTTTGGGATGGGGTTCTTTCGCGTCGGGGTTGCTCAGCCGGGTATGGATCGCAGGCCAGCCGAAGACGGCCGGGACCATGCCTTTTTTCCCATGGATGAATACGCGTTGCCCCGGGGCGATCTGGTGATCGACGCCGCCGTTGCGTTTGAGATAGAGCAGCCCTTCCGGGGTCATGTAATTTACAAACCAGCTGATCTCATCGGCGTGTGCTTCGATGACCACTTTAAACGAAGCGTCGGGGTTGACCACGCCGACGGCTGTGCCATAAGGGTCGGTGAAATAGCTGTCCACATAGGGTTTGAGGTAGTCGAGCCAGAGTTTCTGACCGCTGCTTTCAAAACCCACGGGGGAAGGGTTGTCGATATATCGTTTGAGAAAGTCCCAGGACTTGTTGTTAAGGATGGATGCCGGTGCCGGTTCGCTTTTCACACTTTTTGCCATTGTTCGTATGCTTGTTTTTTTCGCCAAAAAAGGCGGCTGTCAGATCGCAAATGTACTTAAATCCTGAAGATGAGCATCAGCAGCCCCGAAAACATCATCAGCCCGTCCAGTACGATATAGTACAGGTCGTCGGAGGCGCTTCGTTTAGTCTGCCGGTAGATCGCCGCGACGATCAACCCCGGGATCACCAGCAGGAAAATATAGAAGGCCGGGTAGTGATAAAAGGCCAGGGCAAAGCTGGTCAGGAAGAAAAGGACGATGGCGGTCCAGAATAGCCGGTCGATGCCTTTGTCGTCCAGTAGGGTGACGAGGCTTTTGATGCCCTGATTCCGATCGTCCTTGCGGTCCCGGTAGTCGAAGATGATGCAAAGCGCATAGATAAAAAAGAAACGGCTGGCGACGAACAGGACGAAGGAAGGATGCCATTGGGCGCCCTGGATGATCAACGGCAATACGGTTGTCACATAGACCCAGACAAAGGCGAGAAATAGGGTCTTGCCGATCGCGATCTTTTGCAATTGCCGGAAGATGGGCCAGGGGAGTTTGGGCGCCGAATAGAGAAAGGTCAGGAGAATGGCAAAACAAAGCGCGGGGAACCAGGGCAGCAGGTAGAGAAAATACACGCCGGCCCCTACGAGTCCCGTGAGATAGAGGACAAAATGCAGGGTCTTGTGATGATGGGTCCACAAGACGCGATGGGTAGGCTCCGCGGAACGCGGGGTGAGATACCAATGAAAATTATAGCTGCAGATGGTTGCGAAGAATACAAATCCCAGGAGCCGGCCTGGCGGGGCGGACCCCAGGAGCAGCCGGCTAGTCTGCCAGATCATCACAATGGAACAAATGGCGATATAGAGGCTGCTGAAAACAAAATAGTCGGCTATTTTTCTGAACACGCTTCCACCCATGGATAGTAGCCAATCGGACTCTGGTCCGGATGACGTTGTAAGTTAAGGATTTTCAATAATAATCTGCGGCGAGGTGATCGTGTCGGACGAGAGGCTGTCGGGGGTCAGGGCAAAGAACTTGAAGACCATCGTATCATTGATACCGGAACCCTGGCCTTCACCCAGGTAATCGATATAACCCAGCACCAGTTTGAACTCGCCTTTGCTGGCGCCGCCGAAATCGGGGATCGGTGTATAGAGGGTATCGACGCTGAGCTGATTGGCGGGCGGATTCTGGTTCAGCCGCATGCGGATGGAGACGAAGTTGCCGTTCCCCAGCGTGCCGCCACTGTTCTCGAACTTGAATAATGCGGTCATTGAATCGTTTTCCGGCACCGTTTTCGTGATGGATTCCAGGGTAAGCTGAGGTTTTTTAGCCGTACTTCCTTTAGTACAGGCATAGATCGAAAGCACGGCTAAAAAGGCAACTATCAATAGATAACCAGGCTTCATGTTGCTGAATTGATGGTAGCAAACCTACCTAATTTTAATTAAAACAAGCGGTTTCATGCCTACTTTTGCAAATTGTTGACCAAATACACGGACATAGCAGTGACGGACGAACTCTTTACAATGGACCGGCGGGAATTGATCCCCCGGGCCCTCGAGCTCTGTGCTTTTCAATACGCACATAATCCTTTGTACCGGCAGTATGCCGATGCCCTGGGCATCGATCCGGCCCGGTTGTCCGGTCCTGCCGGGATACCTTTTTTGCCGATCGGCTTTTTTAAGACGCAGCCGGTGAAAACCACGGATTTTAGCCCGGAGGCGGTTTTCGCCAGTAGCGGGACGACCGGAATGGTCGCCAGCCGGCACGAGATCAAAGACCTGGCGTTGTACCGGGCCAGTTTCCGGGCCGGGTTTCAGCGCTTCTATGGTAATATTACGGACTGGTGCGTCATAGGGTTGCTCCCATCGTACCTGGAACGGTCAAATTCTTCGCTCGTCGTCATGGTCGATGACCTGATCCGTGAAAGCGGCCATCCCGACAGTGGGTTCTATCTGTACGACCATGCGGCGCTGCACAGCTTGTTGCGCAAGCTGGAAGCACAGGGGAAGAAGACCCTGCTCATCGGGGTTACCTTTGCCTTACTGGATTTTGCCGAACAGTATTCGCTTTCCCTGCGGCATACCGTGGTCATGGAAACGGGGGGGATGAAGGGTCGCCGCCGGGAGCTTACCCGGCCGGAATTGCACGCCTATCTGAGCCAACGGCTGGGGGTAAATGCTATCCACGCGGAATACGGGATGACGGAGCTGCTTTCCCAGGCCTATTCGGCGGGTAACGGCCTCTTCGCCTGTCCGCCCTGGATGCAGGTGCTGGTGCGTATGGAAGACGATCCATTGGATGTGCGTACGGAGGGGGAGGGCATCCTGAATATCATCGATCTGGCCAACCGCTGGTCTTGTGGTTTCCTGGCCACGGACGACGTGGGCCGCGTCTATCCCGATGGCCGTTTCGAGGTCTCGGGCCGTGTCGATAACAGCGATATGCGGGGGTGCAGTTTGCTGGTAGTGTAACCGCCGGGACGGCGGTCCCGCGACGCATGTTCAATGATGCAGCACTTGCATAATGGATTTCCAGAGTGTCGTAGAGCTGGTCACGATCACCAGGGCCCCGACGGCGATAAACATGGTTTTAACGGGCAGTTTACCCACCAGCCGCGCCGCCAGCGGCGCGGCGGCGATCCCACCCAGGATCATCCCGGCGACATCCAGCAGGGGGATGCTTCTTAGCAGGATAAAGAATGTGATGGCGCTGCACAAAACGACGAAGAATTCCGCCAGACATACGGACCCGATGACATATCGCGGGTTCCGGCGTTTAGCGATCAGCGTGCTTGTCACCAGCGTGCCCCAGCCGCCGCCGGCAAAGGCATCCATGAAACCGCCCGCGGAAGCCAGCCAGCCGGCCCGGCGGACCTTATCCTTCGGATTGCGTTTGACAAAGGCCTTCCGCAGGATATAATAGCCCAGATAGATAGTATAGAAAGAGAGGGGTATCCGCACCCATTTCGCATACTCCTTACCGAAATAGGCCAGCGACGCACCGAGTACGGCGCCGATGATCCCGGGGAAGACGATGGTGCGGAACAGCTTCTTGTTGATATTTCCGAAACGATGATGGCTATAGCCCGAGACGCCGCTGGAGAATACCCGTGCCGAATGCACGCGGCTGCTCACGATCGCGGGACTGACGCCATAGGCTAATAAGAATGTGGTGGAGATCGTGCCATAGCCGAGCCCCATCGATCCGTCCACCATCTGCGCGAGGAAACCGGCGAGGGTCATGATCAGAAACCCTTTCGTGTCGAAATGTTGCGGCAGGCCGCGGAAAAAATCGACGACACCGGAGGTAGGTACCAGCGAAAGGATGGCATGACCAAGGATCATAAAGCAAAAAGCGAACAGACACCATTTCACGATCGTCTGCCATTTACTGGTTGGCACCGGTTTTCCCGCCGGCGTCAGGAGATGCTTATGGGGTGCCGCGACCGGTTCATCGGGGATGCCCTGTTTGGCTACCAGCACTTCCGTGAGGTCGTTGAGGCGGCGGACCTTTTCCGGGAAATCGCCGTTCATCCGCTGCCGGATGGTTTGCATATTTTCGAGGACGGTCTCCATTTCCTCCGGGATCATCGCGCCGATCTCTTCCTTGAGCCGTTTCGCGATGGTCGGCGATTTGCCATTGGTAGAAATGGCGATCTTGAGATTGCCCTTGCGGACCACGGAGCTGAGGTAAAAATCGCAGAGATCGGGGGTATCGGCGACATTGACGAGCAGCCCTTTCTCCCTGGTTTCGCGGGCCACCGTCTCGCTGACGCTACGGTCGTTGACGGCAACGATCACGATGTCGGCATATTCCAGGTCGCTGTGATGATAGGGCCTTTCCAGCAGCCGGACATTGGCATAGCCGTTCGCCAGCTCCCGCACGGGCGCCGAGATCTCCGGGGCTACCAGGGTCACCGACGTCGCGGGCGAGTTCTGCAGGACGGTTTGCAGCTTCTCCAGACCGACCTTGCCGCCGCCTACGATCAACAGCCGCAGCCGTTCCAGCTTCACGAATACCGGGAAAAGATGATTGCCTGTCACGGGTTGGGTGATGTCCAGATTGCTTTCCATTAGTGTTGCCATAAAATTAGCGATTTTAACCGTTAAAACCTACTGAAACGGTCGACAAATGATCGTTAAAAAGCCAGCTGGAACTGCGTCTCGAATAGATTGTTGTTGATCGTCGGTCCTTGCTGGTTCCGCACCGAATAGTAGACCTGGATCTTGGTCCAGACGTTGAAATAATAGCTCAGACCAAAATCGTAATACGTGCTTTTGACGTTCGTTTTCGCCGTATTGGGATCGTACCAGTCATACCGGAAAAGGCCTTCCAGGTGTTTCGGCAGGAAGAAATACGCGGCCTGGCCGTACCAGCCATCGTGCGTCGTCGGTTTATGCGCGCCCTCCTGGCCCTTGATATATTCGCCCTTCACCGACCACCGGTCCTGCAGCAAAGCGAGCTCGGTACCCCACCGGGTCCGTTTCTGATCGGTATTCAGGCTGGAAGTAAAGCGGTCATAGCCATCATAGTAGGAGCCGCCGATATTGATCCATTTGAGCGGGTGGAAGATCAGCCTGCCGGCGAAATCCTTGGACTGGTTGTTGTCCAGGGTATTGATACCCGCGCCATCCAGCAACTGAACGGCATAGTCCAGCAGATAGTAGTCCTTTATCTTTCCGACGCTGCCGCCGAGCTGGACGCCGATATCGCGGCCGTTCTGATTGCCTATGGAGTCGACCAGCCCGTTAGCGGCATCGCCTTTACGCGCTACCAATGCGTTGACCACCTGCGAGCGCTCGATAAAATCCAGGTTACGGTCCTGGGTATTGTTCTCCAGCGAAAAGGCGACGTACATCTGACCGGCCTTCACTTGTAGCCAGGTAAAGGGTTTATAGGCGACCCAGGTTTCCACGAGGAAGGGCGAGATCTGCTGACCACCGGTGGGCGCGGTCCCGTTCGCGCCGCTTTGCCCGACGAAGTCGACCAGCAGGCGGTAGTCGAACTGCGGCGAGAAATGTCCCTGGAAGTCCAGGCGCGCCCGTTTGACGTTGAACCCGTCGTAATATTTGCCCGGGCTGGGATGCTCGTAATTCGTATAAGTGACCTGCGTATAGCCGCTGAGGCCCAGGCTGCGGCCGAGCCGTAACGGGAAGGAGTCCGCGGTAGCCTGCTCGCGGCGTTCTTTGGTGTTGTATTCCTTTCGAAGGGAATCGGCTTCCTGCGCGGTAATGGTCCCTTTACGGACCATCAGCTTTAAAATGTCATCTGTCGTTTGGGCCATGAGGGTCGATGTCAGCAATAAACTGCCAAGCAGTAAGGAGATGGTGGTTATTCTCATTAGTCTACTAATTTGATAGAGTAAAGATATAAACAAAAGACCGGTACTAACAACAGTACCGGCCTATTTATTTTTTTGTTATGCTTTATACCATTTTTGGCGCAGCGCGAAATCGCCGAAACGTTCCCCGGTGATACGCTCCTTTTTATATAGCCAGAACAGCAGGTCGAGCTCTTTGAGGATCGCGGTTTCGTCCAGGTTCTCTTTATAGAGCCGGTTGAGCCGCGTGCCTTCGTGATCGCCGCCCAGGTAGAGGTTATACCGGCCGGCGGCGGTCCCGACAAAACCGATCTCCGCCGCATACGGACGGCCGCAGCCGTTGGGGCATCCCGTCATCCGGATGATGATGGCTTCTTTGTCGAGGTCATGCGCGGCGAGCAGCTTCTCGATATGGGTGATCAGGGTAGGCAGATAACGTTGTGCTTCGGCCAGCGCCAGCCCGCAGGTCGGCAGGGCCACGCAGGCTATGGAATTCTTCCGGATGGCGGAGGCGTTCTCCGTGTGCGCCAGCAGGTGATATTTTTCGAGGATGCCGTTGATCAGGGTCTTGTCCTTTTTTTGGATATCGGCGAGGATAAGCCCCTGGTTCGCGGTGAAACGGAAATTGGCCTTGCCGGTCTGCGCGATCTCGAGAAGGGCCGTTTTGAGCGCCAGTTTTTCGCTGTCGTAGACCCGGCCGCTTTCGATGAAGAGGGTGTAATACCAGCGTCCCTGGTGGTTCTGCTGCCAGCCGAAATAATCGGTGCGGTCGTTGAAGACATAGGGCCGTGCGGGTTCCAGTTCGAAACCCGTGCGTTTCGCCAGCTCCGCTTTGTACCAGTCGACGCCGTATTTATCGACCGTATATTTCAGCCGGGCCAGCTTACGGTCGCTTCGGTTGCCATAGTCGCGCTGGATGGTGACGATCTCATAGATGGCTTTGAAGAGCCGGTCGTCGGCGGGCACATAGCCGATGACGGTAGCCAGGCGGGGATAGGTATCGGGGTTCCCATGGGTAGCGCCCAGACCGCCGCCGATGGCGATATTGAATCCCTGGAGGACATCCTTCTCGATGATGGCGATCAGTCCGAGATCATTCGTTAGTACGTCGACCTCATTATTAGGCGGGATGGCGATGCCGATCTTGAATTTCCGCGGCAGATAACGGTCCTGGTAGAGCGGATCTTCTTCTTCGCTTTTATCCGTGAGCTTTTCTTTATCAAGCCAGATCTCGTAGTAGGCGTTTGTCTTGGGCAGCAACAATGCACTGATGCGGGCGGCATACGCATGCACCTGGGCGTGGATGGGGCTTTGCGCCGGGTGGGCCGCGCAGGTGACGTTGCGGTTCACGTCGCCGCAGGCGGCGATAGAATCCAGATGGGCGGCGCTAAAGGCGGAGATGGTCGGCTTGACATGGCTCTTCAGCAACCCGTGCAGCTGGATGGTCTGTCGTGTGGTGATCTTGATGGTGCCGGTGGAATGTTCTCCGGCGATATGATGGGCGGCGATCCATTGTTCGGGTGTCAGCAGCCCGCCGGGGATACGCAGCCGGATCATAAAGGCATAAAGCCGCTCCAGTTTTTTTTCGGCGCGTTCTTCGCGGCGGTCGCGATCGTCCTGCAGGTACATGCCGTGAAATTTCACCAGACTCTGATCGTCTTCGGCGATGGCGCCCGTGACTTCGTCAAGCAGGCCCTCGGTAAGGGTGCCGCGAAGCGCGTCGCTTTTTTGTTTGATCCGTTCTACGGCCGATAAGTTCTTGTTGTCGCTCATAATATTATCCGGTTCAATAAACATCTTTGGTATAACGGCCCGTCTCGCGAAGCACTTCGAGATAGTGTTCGGCCTGGGCCGCGCTTTTGTTGCCTTCCCTGCGGATGATGGATAGCAGTGTCTGCTCCACGTCTTCGCTCATCGGCTCTTTGGCGCCGCAGACATAGACATGTGCGCCGGACTCGAGCCAGTGGAAGAGATCGGTGGATTGTTTTTCCATCTTATGCTGGACATAGACCTTACGGGCCTGGTCCCGGGAGAAAGCGGTGTTGATGCGTGTGAGCACGCCGGTTTTCACCCAGTCCTGGATCTCCGTTTGATAGAGGAAGTCGGTGGTGAAATGACGGTCGCCGAAGAAGAGCCAGTTCCTGCCAGGGGCTCCCTGGACATCGCGTTCCGCAAGGAAGGACCTAAAGGGAGCAATGCCTGTGCCCGGGCCGATCATTATGATGTCTGCATCCGGTGCAGGAAGCTTGAACTGAGAATTGTGATGTACGTAAAAGTCGATGGTCTGTCCAACCGCCACTTGCGAGAGGCCGTCCGAGCAGAGCCCGAACTTGAGCTCTTCGTTGATGTGGAAGGTATCCCGGGCCACGGTCAGATGGATCTCGCCGGGATGGGCCTCGGGCGAAGAGGAAATGGAATAGAGCCGCGGGGCGATCGGTTCCAGGATACCTACTACGGCATGGAACTGGGCGACGTCTTTTACGGGATAGATCTTGAGCAGGTCCAGCAGCCCGATCTTTGTCTCCGGGATCTCCTGTTTGACGATGGCCGCATATTTTTTTACGACGCGTTCCGGCAGATAGACGATATTCAGCTTTTTGGCGAGTAGGTGTGCCAGGGGCCATTCTTCCGACCGGTGCGGGAAGGAGCGGGTGGCGTCGGCGCCGGTGAGTGCGAGAATGGCTTCCACGACGATGGCGGGATTCCCGGGGACGATGCCGATGCTGTCGCCCGGGGTGTAGTCGACGTCTTCCGCGGCGATCTCCAGGTGGTGGGTTTGTTTACCCGAACCCCGGTCGTTGAGATTCACATTCGTGAGCACAGTGCCGGTATAGATCTTTTTCCCGGAGGGGCGCGCGCTTACGGCCAGACCGCCGGAGGCGGGCAAGGTGGTCGTCGCGCCGGGGCCAGGCTGCGAGGTCGTCACGCCGGGGGCTCCGTTCTCCCGGGCCGGGCTATTGTGCAGCTGTTGCAGTATCCGGTCGAACCAGTGGTCCGCTTCGGTCTCATAATCGGTATCGCATCGCTGCAGCTCGAGCAGCCGCTGGCCGCCGATCTTTTGTAGCTGCTGGTCGACATCTTCGCCGGCTTTGCAGAAAAGCGGATAGGCGGTATCGCCCAACGCCAGGACGCCGAATTTCATTTTTTCCACTTTGATCTCGCCCCGATGGATGTGGTCATAGAATTTTTTGGCCGCGGCGGGTGGTTCGCCATCGCCCTGGGTGCTGATCACCGTTAGGAAGTATTCTTCTTTGGACAGGTCATTGAGCCGGTATTGCTCGAGTCCGACCAATTTCGCCTGGATGCCTTTTTTCTTGGCGCGGGCGGCGAAATCGGTAGCCAGCTTCTTGGCATTGCCTGTCTCCGTGCCATAGGCGATGGTGATCTTCACGGGGGCCGCCGGTTCTTGTGCGGACGGGAGGGCACCGGGAGCCGCGAGGGCAGTTGCCGGAGCTGCCGCCGGGCCGGCGTGTGCAGCGGCGGGGGCGCCTTGTGCCACAACACCGGCGAGATAGCCGCTCAGCCAGATCAGCTCTTCGCGGGAGGATCCGGCGATCAGTTCCTGCATGAGGGTCAATTTCGGCGTAGTCAGCATATGAAAGATTTTTGAGGGAGTGATGGAAAATACAGGTCTTCTCTTTCGCTATCCGGCAGCCAATGGAAATCGGAATGAAGGGCCGCCACCTTGCCGATGATGATCAGGGTCGGCGAGGCATAGCCTGTTCCGGCGGCGGCAGCGAGATAATCGTAAACGGGATAGGCGGTGACACGTTGAAGAGGTGTCGTCGCCTGTTCGATCACGGCCACCCAGCGGTCTTCGGCGATCCCATGTTTCACCAGGTTGCCGATCAGGATATCGAGGGGTTCCGAGGACATATAGAAGACGAGCGTGTCGGCCGTTTGCGCCAGGTCCTTCCAATAGCCTTCATCGATCGCCGCGGGGCGATGGCCGGTGAGGAAACGAACCGCTGTGGCATGTTCCCTGGCCGTCAGGGGGATGCCGGCATAGGCGGCGGCGCCTAACGCGGCGGTGATGCCCGGTACCAGCTCATAGGGGATGCGATGACGAACGAGGGTCTGTAATTCATCCAGCACGTTGGAGAATAGCGAGACGTCCCCGCCTTTGAGCCGGACCACCAGGCGGCCCAGACGGGCATGCTCGACGAGCAAGGCATTGATCTCGGACTGCGTTGTCGAAGCCGGGCTTTGACTTTGTTTGCCCACGGAGATGATCAGGGCCTCGGGCCGGGTGTAATACCGGAGGATATCCGGGCTCACCAGGCGGTCGACGATGACGACGTCCGCGCGTTGCAGATACCGCAGCGTTTTGATGGTGAGCAATTCCGGATCACCGGGACCGGCGCCCGCCAGGATCACTTTGCCAATATGGTTGTTAACGGTACTCATTCTTGTATCATGACGGCGCCCACGGTGACAAAACTGGTTTCGTCGATGAGGATGGCCCCACCGCCTGCCGGCAGATCGGTATAGGCATCGAGGGGTAGGGGAGTAGCCGTCCGGATGGTGACCTTGACGATCTCGTTGAGACCGGCCTGGCCGGGTGACGGCTGTTTTTCGAGCGTGTTGACGTCCAGCCGGTATTCGATATCCCGAACGGCACTGCGTACCGTCCTGCTTCCGAGCTGCAACAAATATTTGTTACCCGGGATCAGGGCCTTGCTGTCCATCCAGCAAAGCAGGGCCTGAAATTCCTGATCTACCCTGGGCGGGTGCGCGCCATTGACGAGGAGATCGCCGCGGCTGATGTCGATATCGTCTTCCAGCTGCAGCACGACGCTTTGCGTCGCGAAGGCTGCATCGACTTCCTGGCCACCCATCTCGATGCTCTTGATGCGGGTGGACAAGCCGGCAGGCAGCACGGTTACCGTATCGCCCTTGCGGTAGACGCCGCTGGTGATCTTGCCCGCGTAGCCGCGATAGTCATGCAGCGCCTCGGTTTGAGGGCGGATGACATATTGTACGCTCAACCGGCCGCGTTCCCAATCCGTATCGACGTCCAGCGGGGTGGTCTCGAGCAATTCCAGCAGCGACGGGCCCTCATACCAGGGAAGGCCGGAGGAACGTTCTACGATGTTATCTCCCCTGAGGGCGCTGATCGGCAGATACTTCACGTCTTTCAGCCCCAGGGTCCGGGCCATCGCCGCATAGTCGATCACGATATTGTTATACCGGTCCTGCGAATAGTCCACCAGGTCCATTTTGTTGATCGCCACGACGACATGCGGGATGTTCAGCAGCGAGGCGATGATCGAATGCCGCCGGGTCTGTTCCACCACGCCGTTGCGGGCGTCCACCAAAATGACGACCAGGTTGGCGTTCGAAGCGCCTGTCACCATGTTGCGGGTATATTGAATATGTCCCGGGGCATCGGCGATGATGAATTTCCGTTTAGGCGTGGAAAAGTATTTATAGGCGACGTCGATGGTGATGCCTTGTTCTCTTTCCGCGCGGAGTCCGTCGGTGAGCAGCGCCAGATCGATCTCGCCGGCGGCTTTGTTCTTGCTTTGCTGTTCGAGCGCCGCCAGCTGGTCGACCAGGATGTTTTTGCTGTCATACAACAGCCTGCCGATCAGGGTACTCTTCCCGTCGTCTACGCTGCCTGCCGTTATGAATCTAAGTAAGTCCATTGTCAATGTCTTTTTAAGGGCCTTAGAAATATCCATTCTTTTTCCGGTCTTCCATCGCCGCTTCCGACACCTTGTCGTCGATGCGCGTCTCGCCGCGTTCGCTGGTACGTGTAGCCGTAATTTCCGATATGATATCATCGATGGCCGACGCCGCAGATTCCACTGCGGCGGTACAGGTCATATCGCCCACGGTCCGGTACCGCACCTGCCGCCGTTGGATGCGGTCGCCGGCGTCCAGCCGGATAAAGGGCGATACCGCCACCCACTGTCCCTCGAAGTCGATGACCTCGCGTTCGTGGGCGAAATAGATCGAGGGGAGCGCGATCTTCTCGCGGCGGATATAATTCCAGATATCCAGTTCGGTCCAGTTGCTTATAGGGAACACGCGTACGTTTTCGCCTTTGCGGATCTTGCCGTTGTACGTATTCCAGAGTTCGGGCCGCTGCCGTTTGGGGTCCCAGCCGCCAAATTCGTCGCGCACGGAGAAGATGCGCTCTTTGGCGCGGGCTTTTTCTTCGTCGCGGCGGGCGCCGCCGATACAGGCGTCGAAACCGAACTCTTCGATGGTGTCCAGCAGGGTAAAGGTCTGCAGGGCATTGCGGCTGGCGAATTTACCACCGGGCTCAGCGAGCTGCCGCGTGCGGATGGTATCTTCTACCTGGCGGACGATCAGCGTCTCGCCGATGCCGGCCGCGAGTGCATCGCGGAAGGCCAGGGCCTCCGGGAAATTGTGCCCGGTATCGATGTGCACCAGCGGAAAAGGGAATTTGCCGGGCCGGAACGCCTTTAGCGCCAGATGGACCAGGGTAATGGAATCCTTGCCGCCGCTGAACAGCAGGGCCGGACGCTCGAACTGGCCCGCCACTTCGCGGAGGATGTGGATGGACTCGGATTCTAGTTGATCCAGGTAGTCTAAGGAATATTTTGCTTCTTTACTCATATTCGATGCTTTATCGGTTGCCCTCAGGAGGCGTGTAAACCGCATTCTTTTTTGCTATTGTCTTCCCACCACCACCGTCCGGCGCGAAAGTCCTCCCCGGGTCGGATGGCCCGCGTACAGGGCGCGCATCCAATGCTGACAAAACCTTTGTCGTGCAGCGGGTTGTAGGGAACGTCGTTCTGGTCGATATAGGCGCGCACCTGCGGGGTGTCCCAATGCAGGAGCGGATTATATTTGAAAAGCTGGTTGCCTTCATCCCATTCGATGAGCTCGTGATCGCGGCGCTCGGGCGAATGTTCGGCACGCAACCCGGTAACCCATACGGCCTGGCCCCGAAGCGCGCGTTTCAGCGGCTCTACCTTGCGGATATGACAACAGGCCTTCCGGAGCGCCACGGACGCATAAAAGGCATTCGGGCCTTCCTGATCCACGAAATCCTCCAGCAACGTCCGGTCCGGATAATAGGCCTGCACCCTGGTCCCGTATTTGTCGTTGGTAGCGCTCCATACGGAATAGGTTTCGGCAAAAAGCCTACCGGTGTCGAGCGTGAAGATGGATACCGGCAGACCGGCGGATAGAATGTGATGGGTGATGACCTGGTCCTCGATGCTGAAGCTGGTAGAGAACGTCACTTGCCCGGAAAAACGGCTGGCAAGCGCGGCGAGCGCGGCATCGATGGATAATCCACTAATTAAGTGGAGTAATGAGGATGCCGTATTTTTTGTATCGATTGTATTGTCCATGAGCCGTGGTGGTGGTTGAATTCAAAAAGCCCGTTGAGGCAGGGGGGTAGACAGGGATCAACAGCAACAGCAACAACAACATTTGCTGTTGGCGGAGGGGAGTGTCTCGATGTGGAAAGAATGCGTTGTCATGCTAATGTCTACCATTGTTGTGGACAAAGATAGTAGATATACATTAAAAATGGGCCCAGGGGGCCCATTTTTTTATTTTATCAAGATTTTTTGTATGGTTGAGCCGGTATCGGTTACCACATCAAGAATATAGATACCGGGAGCCAGGTTCCCCAGGGGGATGATATTGAGGTTGCCACGCACTTCCTTATCCACGATCACCCTGCCTGAAATATCGAACATCCTGATGCGCTCGGTATTGGTCGTCGAATGCACGTAAAGGGCGGTGTGACGCGGCGCCGGATTGGGATTGACAACGACGCTGGCGCTGCTTGGACCTTGCACTACACGGACCACCGAATAGACGATGCTGTCGTTCTCCAGCACCTCCTCCAGCCGGTAATAGTTATAGCCTGAATCCAGCTGCGGATCGGTATATTGATAGTTGGCGGTACCGTTACCGTCCCCTTGCGCGGGGACGGAATCCAACGCAGAGAAGTGGATGCTGTCCGTGCTTTTTTGGATGATAAATTTGCTTACGCCGAAGGCGTCGGTGGTCGTCCATTGCAGGAGTGCGGTATTGTTGCCGGCGTTGGTGGCCGTGAAGCTCAGGATCATAGTGGCCGTGGCCGGGGTGTCCGCAGGTGCGGCGGCACTGATCCAGAACTCGGAGAAGCCGTTCACCGTATATTCCGCATAGTAGCCATTATCGTTGGGAATGATGCTCACGCCCGTGTGCGGTGTATGGAACTGGAAGGCGCCGACGCTATCGTTGGTCAGCGTACTGTCTTCCTCGGCCGTCGCCAGCGGGCTGCTGAACTGGGTGACACCGCTCTGATAAGCATCGGAGATCGTCTTGCACGCGGCACAGCCGGAGGCATCGATGAGCGTATCGGCTTCGCTGTCGAGGAAGTAATACCGGATGCTGACATTGCCGTCAGGCTGGTTGGCGGGCTGGATCACGATGTTCCTGTCAAGATAATATTGTGTTTGATCATGACGGACCGCGCCGTTATGATTAAAGAAGACCTTGACATTGGTCAAGCCGAGGTTTTGCCCGTTCGGATTGATGGCGGCGATACGGCCTCCCCCGAGATCGAAATTGATCCAGTTGTTGCCGCTCACCAGTTGGGCCACGCTGTCGTCGGCGCCGGTGTAGACGCTGGCCTTATCGAATACATGGACATCGTCGATGCCCACCCCTTCGAAGGTCGTGGCGGGGTCGCTTTTCATCACGATCCGGAACCGGACTTTGGGCGCGGTGACGGGGATATTGTAAGACGACACATGCCATTTCGTATAGGACAGCTGCCAGGCCTGCCGGGTGGTGTTGTCGTACCAGTTCGTCCCGCTGCCGACTGCGCCCAGTTTGATCCAGGTCGTATCGTCGGTGCTGTATTCCACCCAGTGGTAATCGCAATCGCAGTCGTCTTCCGCTTGGAAGATATGACTAAAGGAGAGCACCGGGCTGGTGAGGCTGCTCAGGTCGAAACAGGGTGAATAGAGATAGGACAGTTCGTTGTTGTTGTAGTCGCCGGTGAGACTGGTGACCCAGCAATTATTGCCGTTTGCGGCCTGATCGATGATCGTTTTTGCCGGAATGCCCCATTGCCAGCTGCTGTTGACGCCGCCGGTGAACCAGTTGCCGTTGCCGGACTCGAAGCCCTCCAGATAGGGGAAGGTAGCAATCAGCGGTGAGGTGTGGATAGTGTCGGGCCCGATGGAATTGTTTCCCACATAGGTATCGCCGGAATAGTTGACCGTCGCTGTGATGGAGTAATTTTGATAAGCCGACATATCCACGGGAGTGGCAAAGGTATAGACGACGGAATCAAACCCGTTGAGACTGGGAATGGTCTCGTTGACGGTAACGCCGTTGACGGTATAGCTCACGGGGATATTGGTAGCTGTGCCGGCCGTGTAGCTCTTGACCAGGATGCTGATCGACGTGGCGCTGGTCAGCGAACACTGGTTGCCGGGAACGGGCGAGACCAGGCGGACTATGCCCAGGTCGTTCGTGGAGCGGGTGAGGGTGATGTCGTCGAAGATATACCCGTCGTCGACGCTGCCGTCAGGATAGACATCGTTGACGGAAGTATAGCCCTGTTCGCCGAATTTCATCTGGAAGCTGCTGCTCACTGTTTGGGCGGGTGTTGCGTTTTTCAGGGTGCCGGTGATATCGATGTGTTCCGAGGGCTGATAGATGCCTATATTGGCGGCATTGGTATCCAGGACCTGGACCTGGATCCAGGCGGCCTGGTCGTTGCCCCTGATCCAGACCTTGTTACCGCCGTAGACGGAGTCGCTGCCCTGGTTACGGTAATAGAAATCGAGCCACACCTGGTCGCTCGCGCCGTAGTTGCTCAGGTTGAAGGTCATGATGAGGCTGTCGGCCGTCGTGACGGTGACGGCGGGGGCCTGGTCCAGGATCGCGCAGCGGTTACCTGTGCGGCACATGCCCTGATCGATATAGGTTCTTGCCCGGCCCTTGGTTGAGCTGGCGGAGAAATCACAGCGATCCAGCCCTGTGAAGCCCATGGTGGAAGTGGAGTACGATCCGACGGTGGCCGATTCCAATCCCTCCGTATAGGAAGGCGACAGCGTCACGGCCGCGTTGCCGAGCTGTTTGACGGTGGTTAGAAGCGTATCGTTGCCCGGCTGTGGGTCGCCCGGATAGGAGACCCAGACCTGTATCGTATACGTTCCCTGCGCGGATAGATTCGCCGGCGTCGCGAATGTGTAGTTGAAAGCGCCGCCGCCCGCAGGCACACTCGCCGTGCTGGTCTCCGTGACCGGCGTGCCGCCGTTGATGCTATAGTTCATCGAGAACGAAGAACCCGTAGGGACGGTGCCCAGGTTCCTGACCTCTACCTGGATGGGCGTGGTGGCCGATAGCTGCGTAGAGGTAAAGAGCCGGCCGGAGGTCAGACCAATTGCCGAGTCCACGGTATAGTCATTGTCCAGGGCGCTGAGGTTGCAGGCTCCGCCCGTGGGTTGGATGTTCACGGAGACCGAGCGGCGTCCAGGCGTCGAGCCGTTGACGGCGCGTACCCCCAGCCAGTAGGAGCTGTCCTTGTTGAGGTTGCCGAGCAGATAGGTAGTGCTGGTCGTGCTGGCGACCTTGACCATGGTGGTGCCGACGAGCTGCATGATATCATAGCTGGTTGCGCTGGGGATGGCGCTCCAGTTGAGCTGCGCATAGCCCTGGCAGGGACTGGTGCCCGTGACGACAGGCTGACCCAGGATCACAAAGGGATAGGTGCTGGTGCCGGTATAGGCGGTGCCGTTACGGGTCACGCGGATGAGGCCCTGGTTCGTGGCCGTGGCAGGCGTCGTCCAGTTGTACATCTGGCTGTTGCCGGGAACGGTGCTGCTGATGGTCGTCCAGGTGGAGCCGTTATCGGCGGACCAGGCGATGGTGAACGGATTGCTACCGCCATCGGTCGCATTCCAGCGGATCACCTCGGGGTTGCCCGGCACCCAGGTCTCGTTGCCATAGGGATATTGCAAGGTGATCCCGGGCTGGACCAGCATATAGGCCAGCGCGAAGGGTTGCGGTCCATAGGGGACGCTGGTACCCGTGACATTGATGGTATAGGTGCCGGCAGTGGGATTGTTGATCACAACCTCTTCGATGTTATTGACATTGTCGACCCCTTCCACGGCATTGTTCGTCACATTCGCCGCACTGGGATCGAGGATCAGCGGATAATGCACGACGGCGGTAGGAGTTGTCACCTTCAGGTCGAGATTATTAACTAGCGTCGTGGCGGCATAGGGAGCGGCGGGATAGTCGTTCCAGCAGATCATGACCCGGAGCTGGGCCGCGCCTGCGGGGATGCCGCCGAGCGTAAGGTTTCCGCTCTGGCCATTGCCGATCTGGGTGTACAGATACTGGCTGTTCTCCAGGACCTGGTCGGCGGCTAATCCGTTCATCGCGCCGAAACCATAAATAAAATCCGGTCCTGGATTTCCCAGATCGGTAGCCGAGATACAAGCCAGGGTCTTCAGCACTACGCCCTGGGGATCGCTGCCATTGAGCTGACGATAGCGTTGTGCCAATAAGGCGAGCGTACCGGTGACGTCGGGCGCCGCCATGCTCGTGCCGTTATCGACGAAATAGGTGTTGTAGGGCCCGGTGGATATGATACCCGTACCGCCTGCCACAACCTCCGGTTTGATCCGGCCGTCTGCCGTTGGGCCGGAGCTGGAGCCATATTCGATGGTATAGACATTGGTGCCGGAGGCATTGGAATTATCGAGATTCCCTACCGCAATGATGTTCTTGGCGGACTGAAAACCGGATTTTACGGTAGCATACTTGTAAGGATAGGGGGTGCAGGTAAGGTTGCCGTCGTTGCCCGAGGCGAAGACATGCATCAGGGTGGAATAGGTGTCCAGCTGGGCATCGGTAGCGTAGGCAAGGGCGTCGTATTCTCCATCGTCGACGCACCCGACATTATAATCCGTATAGGAGTTGTTGGTCAGCAGCATGTCGTAATCATTGACATACACCGACGCATTCGCAAGGATATCGCTGAAATACTGGCTCACGACGGTGGCATGCGGCGCCATACCCTGGTATTGGGGATTGAGGATGCCGCCGCCGGCCACGGAACCGGTGGTGTGGGTGCCATGATAACCAGCCGGTGCAGGGGTCCGGAGGATCAAACGACCGGTGAAATCCACATGCGAGGAAGGGTCGGAATCGTCACCTACGCCCACGACCACCCCGTCGCCATACAGCCCGTGTCCCGAAGAGGCGCTGAGGGCGTCGGCGCCCTGCGCCGCGCGGTTGTTATAGTTCAACGCCTTTGGCTGGATAGGCTGCGCCGTCAAATAGCTTACGTAGGGCAGAGCGGCCAGACGGCGAAGCGCGGCGGTATCGCCGACCCGCGCAAAGAGCACCCGGGGCGGCTGGAATTTTACGGTCTCGATGGTGGCGCCGGCCGCGGTAATACCCTGGCGGATGGCGCTCTCGGGGACAGTCCCGAAATAGCCGATGGCGATCAGCTTGTCGGCGCTATGGATCTCCTGCTCAGCCTGGGTCTGGAGTCTGTTGCTCAGCTTGGAGCGAACGGGCATCGTGAAAACGCCACTGACATCGTATCGTTTGAGGGTCGGCAGATCGAAATTATCCTGCAGCTCGGCCAGATAGGTATGGTCGGAGACATAATCGTATAAATGCAGTCCTTCCGCAGCCATGGCCGTCCGGCGTGACGAATCCGGCAACGAGTCGAACTGCGCCAGCACATAATATTGTTGCCGGAAATGAACGGTCCGCAGCGAATCCTTGCGCAGCGAAGCATCGGCGATGTTCCGCCTTATCGGGATCACGCCATTCTTCAAATGGACGAAACCGGGCTGTTGCCGGATGCCCGGACGTTGAGCGGTGACGGAGGAAACAAAAAAAGCTACCGAAGCGATAAAAAGAAAGGCTTTCGGCAAAGCAGTATGTATAGTTTTGATTTTCAATATCTTAGAGATGGGTATTAAGAGGCGCGTGGGGGCATTCCCGAGATATATAAACGCCGGATCGGACCAAATATTTTATTTTTCTGTATCTTCCGGAATGACTGCTACTTCCCAAAGGTCCTTGGCCCTGGACATATTCCGGGGGATGACCGTCTGTTTTATGATCATTGTTAATACCCCTGGAAATGAAGAGCTTGCTTATTCTCCTTTGCATCATGCCGCATGGCATGGGCTGACCCCTACCGACCTGGTCTTTCCCTCGTTTTTATTCGCCGTGGGCAATGCGATGAGCTTTGCCATGAAGAAATTCGAAACGATGTCACAAGGAGCCGTTCTCTGGAAGATCCTCCGGCGGACCCTGCTGATCTTTTTCCTGGGCTATCTGATGTATTGGTTCCCCTTTTTCCGGGTACAGGACGGCCATTGGAGCCTGATGCCCATCGCCCAGACCCGTATCATGGGGGTGCTGGAACGGATCGGTCTGGCCTATGGTATCGCGTCGCTGCTGATCTACTATCTGTCGCGGCGGACGGTGCTGATCGTCGCCGTTCTCTTCCTGGTGGGCTATTGGATCGTCCTGCTGGTAGCGGGAGTATCCGGGGGTGATCCGTTTAGCATGACGGGGAACGCCGGGTACCTGCTGGACAAGTGGGTCCTGGGCGAAGGACATATGTATCACGGGGAAGGGGTCGCCTTCGATCCCGAAGGGCTCTTAAGTACTCTACCCGCCGTGGTCAATGTTATTGCGGGATATTTTGCCGGCGTATATATCGCGAAAAAAGGAAAGGAATACGAGGGCCTCACCAAGCTGTTGTTGTGGGGATGTGGTTTTGTAGTGATCGCGCTGGCCTGGAATATGGTCTTTCCGATCAACAAAAAACTCTGGACCAGCTCCTTCGTGTGTGTCACCGTCGGCATCGATCTGGTACTGCTTGCCTTTTTGATCTATATTATCGAATTCCGGAACAAAAAAAGCTGGACACCTTTTTTCAATGTCTTTGGGAAGAACCCGCTGTTCATCTATCTGTTGTCGGAGCTGCTGATCGTCGTGCTGAATATTATCCCGGCGGGGGCGAATGGCGAGAGCGTATTCGAATGGGTGAACCGGGTGTTCTACCAGGCGTTCTTCCCCGGCGCCGTCGGCTCCCTGTTGTTTGCCTTGACCTATATGATGCTCTGCTGGAGCGTAGGCAAATGGCTGGACTATAAGAAAATCTATATACGAGTATAGGCACTATGCCGTATCTTGCGACGCATGTATAAAGCTGTATTCCTCGATATGGACGGCACTTTGCTGCAATCCGATCATTCCGTTAGCGAACCCACGATAGCGATGATCCGCGACCTCACGGCCCAGGGGGTGTCGGTTGTCCTTGTCTCGGCGCGGCCCTTGAACGCCGTGTTACCCACTTTCCATCGGATCGGTCTTCCGGTACATACACCCGTGATTACCTTGAACGGCAGCTATATCGTCGAACGGGAACAGCCCATATTTGATGTCCGGATCGACCTGGATGTTACGGCCAGGGTCACCGAGCTCGTCCGGCCCTTCAAGGCGACGATCGCCTATTACCTTCAACGTGAATGGTACGCGGAGGTCAGTGATGCCTGGACCGATCACGAGCAGCGGATCATGGACGTACCCGTGGGCATCGCGCCCATCGGCGAATTGATCCAAGGCTGGAAGGACCGCGACAGGGCCCCCAATAAGATGATGGTGATGAGCGAGGCAGCCAATATTGCCGGCGTCCAGCAACATCTGCGGTCGATCTACGATGGTCGGTTGAACATCTATCCTTCCAAGGCCACTTATCTCGAGGTGATGGATACCCGCGGTTCGAAGGCGAATGCCGTACGGTTCGTCAGCGAACGGCTGGGGCTGACGCCCGCGGAGATTGTCGCCATGGGCGATAATTATAATGATGTCGAGATGATCCAGTTTGCCGGCATGGGCGTAGCAATGGGCAATGCCCCGGAGGACATCAAGGCGAAAGCCAGGTATGTCACTGACACCAATAACAACGATGGGGTCTTGAAGGCGCTGGAGAAATTCTTTATTTGATCAGATGATCTCGTACAGGCGGGCCAGGTTGATCAGTTCCACGGTATTGGATATCTTCAGTTTATCCAGGATACGTGTCTTGTGCGTACCCACCGTCGATTTATGCAGGCTGAGCGTGTTGGCGATCTCCGACACCGAGCTGCCCTTGAGCATCTGCAGGACCACCTCGAATTCCCGATCCGACAAATCTTCGAAAGGATTGTCTTTCAATTTTTTTGTCAGCTCGCCGCTAAGGATCTCGGCCAGGTTGTCGCTGATGTAGCGTTTCCCGCCCAGCACCTTCTGGATGGCGTATTTGATCTCGGATTCTTTGGAGTATTTGTTGAGATAGCCGTGGGCTCCGATCTTCAAAAACCTTTTAGCAAAAAAAACTTCCTGGTTCATCGTGAAGATGATGATCTTCAGACCGGGATATTCCTTGAGCAGATAAGCCGTCAGACTAAACGATTCCGTATGCGGCATATTGATATCCAGGATCAGCAGATCGAAATGCGCGGATTTCATTTTTTTGATCACCGCTTCCCCATCTTCGGCTTCGTCGATAGTAATGTCTCTGATACTATTGTTGATCAGTAATTTTAATCCAGCCCTTACGATGGAGTGGTCGTCTGCGATTAAGATATTCTGCATTTTTTTGGATTGAAGGGGATCCTGCCCCAAATATAGAGGATAATAATTATATTGGTGAGAGTTCCCGATTTTTATTTGTTTTGGGCCTTTGCGAAGATCCCTTCCCTATATTTTTTTACCGTAGCCAGTAATTTGCGGTATTTAGGCAGCAAGGTATGAAGGAGGAGGATATCGATGGAGATGGCCAGGAAGATCACGATCAGTCCCTTGTACCAGTCGTTGTGGGTCAGGGACTCGTAGGCGCCCGTGCTCAGCCGGGAAAGCCCCCACTCCACGAGGAACATCAGGTAAAAGCCGGCGATCGCGCTGACGAATTTGAACGACCACATGAATTTATCCAGGATGATCTCCAGCTTCCCAAGGAAATTCACCAGGGGGAGGGCCAGGAGGGTAGGGTAGTCGGCAAAAAGCAGGAGGCGGATATGAAAATAGAGGGAGTAAGCTAATAAGACGAAGAGGGCGCCATCCATACGCCATTCACTGCCGTCCGTTTTCCATTGGGCGCGTAGTTGCCAGGCGTCGATCAGCCATAGCGCGGTAATGATGCCGATACGCCAAAGTAGTTTCTTGCGGAGATAAAAAGCATCGGACAAGGGATTCTTCACCACGATCTTTTCCAGGTCGGAGGACAGGATCGGCCGCTCCTCCATGGAGATCTCGGGAAAACTGTTCCAATGTTGCAGTAGCTTTTTTAGCTCCATATCAGTTTTTCCTTTAGATAAGGGATGAAGTTCTTGGCCGGCGCAGGAGCCTCGCGTTGTTTCTTAACGGATGGCCTGTTCGTCAAACCGGTGAGTGCGGGAACCTCGTCGGCCGGCACTTTCTCCAGTTCCAGGAAAAGCCGGAATTTCTCCAGATCGGAGATCCCGCGAACAGATTCCCGAAAGCTGCTCATAGAACGCTGGTAGTCAGGAGATTTGAATTGGATTGTCGCATCGTGTGCCGACTCCAGCTCCAGACTGATGGTATGCAGGGCGGCCATATTGATACAGGCGCGCAGCAGCATGGTCTGTTTGTCATCGCTATTAGCCTTGCGGGACCGGATGTTCTGGGAAGCGGCGGCAATGATGTTGGTGAATAAACGTTGGTGTTCCTGGTAGTTGTGGGCAAAAAGACGGCAGATCGAATAGACCTTTTTGTGTTGGTTCTTCAACATGGAGCGCAGGTCGGGTTCACAGCCGCTCCTTTTGGAGGAAGTATTCATATTGGGTATGGATTTTAAGCAATGGGTTTAGGGTATAAATATTTCAAGAATTCACAAGGTTCGATAACTGCGGCGTTCCTTTTAATAACGTAAAAAGACGGCTTGTCGTATACCTAGGTGTTTTTTCTGAACGTTATATAGTAAAAAAACTACCGCCATTTCAGGCTTTTACTATACCCCCAAGGGTGCCTAATTAATACCTTGTTCGCAGATTAGTAGCTGGGGGTGCCGTTGGAAAGGCGAATAAAATTAACTCGAATGAGCTATGTATCTCTTGAAAATTCAGAATCTTTTCTGAAATGTTTTGAGGTGATCGCAGAGGACAAATCTTGTATCGTATCGGATTCGGTGCTTTATTATTCCGGCAAAACCGGCAAAGGTTTTGTAACCGTAGCAGGGATAGCCACTGGTATCGAGGTCCTTGCAGTGAACCTGTCCATGCTCACCGAGGAACTGACCTTTAGTTTCCAGCCTTCTTTGAACTCCGCTTCGTATATCCTTAGTTTTGATGAGATAGAGACCCCGGGCAAGGGCGAGAACGATCTGCTGTTGCCACAGACGGTTTTTTCTGCCGGACAGCTGCATTCTTCGGTGTCTGTCGCAGATGCCGCCGTAGGAAGGACGATCACCTATCCCAAGGACCGGATCATCCGGTCGATCATCGTACGGGTCCGCCAGAGTGCCCTGGATCAGCTGATCCGGGATTTCGACGCCGGCACCATCAGCCGCATTCTCCAGGCCAAAGGCAGCGATTCGGTGCTGACCTGGCCCATTACCTTCAAATACCGGCTGCTGCTCAATGATTTCATGACGGAGGTCGTCCAGCACCCCTTCCGGGAGCTGTTCACGATCCGCAATATTTCCGTGCTGATCGAATACCTGCTTCAGCAGTTCTTTGTGATGGACAAACTAAGTAAGGAGGGAAATGCGTTAAGTGTACAGGACACGCACAGCCTGTCCAGGGTCGAGCAGCACTTGTGTTTGCATTATAAGACCGAGTTCCCGGGTATCGAGAAATTGTCCCGCATCTCGGCTATGAGCCCCACGAGTCTCAAGACCAAGTTCAAAAAGTATTACGGTGATACCTTATTCGGTTATTACCAGAAGAATAAATTGGAGCATGCGCGAAAACTGCTGGACAACAAGATCCCGGTGAAGGTCGTGGCTACGGAGATCGGCTACTCCAATCCATCCCATTTTACGCTGGCCTTTAAGAAGGAATATGGGTTTTCTCCCTGGCATTACCTGAATCCACATTGACCTATAGCCTAGCCCTTAACTCTAACCCGATATATGACTATGAAATTCCAACATCCTGCTGAGCTAAAGACCACCTGGCCTTTGCAATGGCAGGTATTTTCTTTGCCAATAGGTCTTAAAGCCGCCCTGACCAAGGAATCGGCGGAAGCATTGGATTGTTCGCTGCCCTATGCCGGCGAAAAAGGTTTCACCCTCAGTTTTATCAATTACAAAGGCGATCTCCGCATCCAGCCCATGGGTCAGGAGACAGAACAGCCCGCAAGCCCGGGACTAAGCTTGTTGAGCAGGACCGAATGTCCCCTGACCTTCCGCTCCACCAGCGTTGTCCATTTTGCCGCTTTGGCCGTCTTTATTCCGGAGGCCTGGGCAAAACTCTTCTTCGAAGGGAATGCGCAATTTCATAAGATAGAACAGCTGCTCGAAGAGGGATCCAATATCATCACCTGCCGGCTGGGCCGGCGCCAGATGTCGCTTTTTTCCACCGCCCTGACTACGGGTCACGAAACGGTGCCCGACTTGCTGAACGTGCAGAATAATGTCCTTTTCCTTCTGGAGTATTTCCTGGGCAACCGTCATCGCGGGCTGCTCGGCGTCAACCCGGCTTCGGATATCGAAAATGAAGACGATCTAAGCCTTATCCGCGAAGTAGAGTCGTATATCTCGGAGTACTATTGTTCCGACACCTTCACCGTCGATTCCATTCTGAAAAAAACGTATACCAGTTATCATCGGCTGAATTTCTTATTTAAATCGATCCATGGCATGACGATTTCCGAATACATCCGGAACAAGCGGATCGAGAAGTCGAAGGAAATGATCGCGGACAATGCCAAGTCCATCAGCCAGATCGCTTATGAGATCGGGTATTCGAGCATCAGCAATTATATCCTGGCCTTCAAAAAAGTCTACCAGATCACGCCCGGGAAATACAAAAAGCAGATGGATAATTTAGTCTGACGATGCGTCCTTCGGTTTGGACGGCGGTTCCATCGGGAACCGAACGCTCACCGTGGTGCCCGTATGCTCCCCGCTTTCCACGTACAAGGTGCCATTGAGCCGTTGCGTGAGATCGAAGACGAATTTATGTCCCAGTTGACTCCCGCTTTTGACATTATCCAGGCTTTCCTTACCCAGGAAGGCCTCCACCTGCTGCCGGCTCATGCCTTTGCCCGTATCGGCGACGGTGATCAGCAGTTCGTCGTTATCCCGGCGTGCCGAGATGCTTATGATGCCTTGTTCCGTATATTTATTGGCGTTGTCGGTGAGGTTGCGGATAATGGTGATCAGCAGGTGGGGGTCGGACCAGACCTGCAGGCCCTCATCCGCTTCAAAAGAAATTTTGTTCCCTTTCTGTAGCGCCTGTTCCAGGTAGAAATCATGGATCTCCTGCAGCAGGGGCCGGATATAGAACAGCTTTTTGGTGATCTTGAAATTGTCTTTCTGACTGGTGACCCAGAGCAAAAAATCCTCGGAGAAATTATAGATATCCTGTGCCCCCTTCTTTACCCAGAAAGCGCGGTCCTTGACTTCTGCGGGCGTGAAACCGTCCTGGTTGTCATGCAGATCGCCGGCGAGCATGGTCAGGAAACGCAAGGGCGAACGGAGATCATGGATCACGAGGGAGATCAGCTTTTCCCGTTGCCGGCTGGTCCTGAGCAGCGCTTTGTACATCTCCTTTTTCTTTTCCACCAGCTTTAGCCGAAGCTGGATCAACAGACCCACCAGGAATAGCATGATCACCGCTACCGCGATCAGGAACCACGTGGTCCGGTAGAAAACGGGCGGGACGATGATGCTCCATTGCCGGTATTCATAGTTGTTCTTTCCAAACCCGTTGACCTTCCGTACGCGGAGCATATAGTTGCCGGGGGCTAGCCGGCTCAGGTTCAGGAGGCCGTCCTCCGGCATTTCCTTCCACTCTTCGTTAAAGCCGGAGAGGTTGTATTCCAGATAGAGGTTGCTGCGGTTACCAAGGTAGGGCGAAGCGATCTTCACCACCAGGCTGTTATAGCCCGCCGAGAGCGGGATCGTATCTGTGGGCCCGGCGGGCTTTCCGTCGATATCCAGTTCGGTCATATCGATGGCGCCGTGTGGAAAATCGGTTGGTAACGAATCGGCATAAAAACAAACCATCCCTTTCATGGAAAGCAATGCGATGAACCCTTGGGGGGTAATGATGCCCGGGGCATTGAACCCGCCGTTGAACTCATTGGTCTGCAATCCGTCCTGACGCCCGTAATAATAATAATACAACTGATTGCTTTGATCCCCGACCCAGGCGTCCATATCCGCTTTGGGAGTCTTGAACAACCCTTTGTTACAGGGGATCCAGACATTCCCTTTCCCGTCCTCCAAAAAACAATGCGCCGTTATCAGAAAGCCATTCTTGTCCAGCGGCATCTTGAAAAAGCGCCGATGGGAATAATAGAAATAACCATTTCCGTATGTCCCGATGAGGACGGAGCTGTCGGCACAACAATGGATGGCGCGGACATGCGAGCCGGTTAGCTCAGGGATGTTATGCGCTTCGTTACGGAGAGGGTCGTATTCGATCAGGCCGTTGGTATTCCCGATCCAAAGCCGGTGTGGCCCCACATAGCGGATGACCTCGTTGTCCCCCGGGCCGGGGGACGAAGGTGTCGCCGCATCCAGGCGATGGAAGGTGTCGCCGTCCAGACGCCATACCGATCTTGCCGCGAGACAGTACAGATGCCCCGCGGAGTCCTCGGTATAATCCACGATATTGCCGTCCAGCGGGGGATAAACGGCCACCGGGTCCATTGCTGTTGATCGCCGCCCCGGAAGGCTGTCGTAGGCCGCCCAGACCTGGTCTTTCCGGTCGATGTAGAGACAACGTTGCCACACCGGGCCATGGTCTTTGACCCAGGAAAACCCGCCTGCGGGAGTAAAGATGAACTTGTCCGTGAGGATGGCTTTGTCGTGCAGCAAGGCCATCGGCCCAAAAAGGTGATGGGTCATCGTGGTTTTGAGATCCGCGGTCCAGCCGGCGATCCCGAAACGGTTCCGCCGGAGAAAATAAAAGCCCTCTGTATTGGTGGCTACCAGCAGCAAGTCCAGCCCGGTATTGTATTCTATGGCGGAGATATTGGGGATGAAGCTTAAGTCCAGCAGGAAGCTCGCCCGCAAATGTCCGCCGGCTTCGGGAAAAAGCCGGTAGAGCAGGTGACCGGCGAGGAGGTGAATCACGTGGCCGCAGGAAAAGATATGATATTGGTCTGCCGGGATATCGGCGGGGAAAGCCTGCCGGGGGTCGGCCTCGATGGACTGATCCTTTCCGATGGTTCGCCCGGCTTCGAAAACGCCGAGCAGCTTGTCGCGGCTCAGGACATAAAAACGGTTGCCGGCAGTCAGGAAACGGCAGTCCGGTGCCGCGAGCCGGGAAAGCCGGTACAACAGACCGCCATTGTTACTATAATAATATATGCTATCGTGATAGTGGAGGTAGACTCCGCCCGCATCCGTAACATAAAAATTTTCATTATGTATGAAGATATCCCCGAAAATGGCCCGTCGTTCCCGTGCTTCGGCCGGTGTGTGGGCATTCTTCAAAAAAGCGGAGAAATCGAATAACTGTTTTTGGGCATTGAGGAGCAACGGTTGCGGGGATGCAGGGGTGTTCAGCGGGGTCAGGGACCGGCTGTTGTTGCCGGCATAGCAATACAACTGGTGATCGATGGTCTGAAAATAAACGGCCCCCCCGCTGTCTTTTCCCAACAAGAGAATATTGGATTCCATGGCCGCTTTGTCCTTGGGATAATATAAATGGAAGGAACTGCCGTCATATCGTACCAAACCTACCTGGGAAGCCAGCCACAGATAGCCGTTCTTATCGAACAAGAGGTCGTTAATGCTATTTTGGGGCAGCCCATTCTCGTCGGTAAAATGCTGGACCGCGTAGCCGTTGACGGGGATAGGCTGTGTCAGGGCAGGTCTTACAGACAACAAAAGGATAATAACAATCAAAAACCAGATAAACTTGTTTATCATGCCTTAACCTTGAAGGTTAAAATTAGCAGAAATAAAACGATTGAGCAGGCGCCTAGGAGTTTTTTTCTCGCCTATTTGTCTTTGCGCGCTATCCTTTTTCAGGGAATGAGTAAATGCCCGTATCGGGGACCAATACCTTTATCGGAACAAAATCAGTATTCTATGAATGAACTCTACCAATGCGGCGGTTATCGCCCCGATCTTTCCATCATTGATCCCTATCGATGTTGAGCGTAAAGTCTGTAACGATGTTATTTGATCATCAATTATTCAATTATGCCAACTTTCGATATCACCTTGAACGTTTACATCTTCCTGTTGATCATCGGTTTGGCGGTAGTGGTGGGGTATCTCCCCAGGAGCCGTCAGCTAGCCAAAAAGCAGCGAAAGATCATGGAACTGGAGCATGAAATGGTAAAAGCTCATGCCGAGGTATTGGAAAATCAACGCGAATTCTGCGAGCTCGAGGCGCGGATGAAAGAAGTTGCCAACCCCAATCCCGTCATCAATATGAAGGAAAAGAACCGGCCCACGGGGACCGACTAGGATAGATGTCCTATCGGGTAAGTCTATTTCAATTATTGAGCATGCTTGTGCTTGATATTTGAGTTTTTTTACATACGCGCAGTTCAGTAAAACCCGCAGAACCATGCCGTACCCTTTCCCCCGACCGGTAAAACGCCTGTTTTCCGGTATTGTCCTCGCCCTCCTGGCGATTCGTTCAGAAGGCAACCCTACACCCGAAAATTTTGGTGATTGCGCTCGGATTGCCCCTCATATTTCACCCATTTTTACGTTATATAAACGGGATACTTCCCTGGAACGAAGGCGTTCAGGCATTGTGCGGCATCAGCGGAACGGAGACGTGGTGATCTGGGTGCCTGCGGGCCTGGCGGGGAGTTATAAAATCCGGTTTTTTGACGAAACGAATGTGCTGCTGTTCGAGGTCCGGCCCATCAGGGAGTCTCCGCTGATCGTAGAGAAATACAATTTTGTCCATGCGGGTGTATTTCAATACGAGCTGTACCGGGACAACAGCCTGATCGAAAGACACCGTTTCAGGATCAGTCCATAACTATGACCCTAAATCGTAACAAATATAAAATCCAAATCTTATGCGTGTGCTCACGAACCTTTTGTTTAAGGTTACCCTATCATCCATGGTACTCACAGCCCCTGCCATGATCTCCGGAAATCGCAACTATGTCCACAACGGGAACCCGCTGCCGGAAAAAGAGACGGCGATGTCTTTTTATTCTTCCGCGGTGATCCGAAAATATATCGATCATCCAACCATGATGATACACGCGATCACCTTCCTGGCGACGCCTGAGCTGACGGCCGCTCTGAAAGTGCCGGTCACTACGGCGGTCGCATCCGCGCCCGCGGCCGTAACGACGGCGCGGATGCCCGAACCGGTTCCCGTGCTACGCGCTCCTGATATGGCGGCGGCCAAAGCTGCCGAACTTCGGGTGGTCATCAACCAGGCTTCGTTCATCTATGCCAGGATGAACCTGAATGCGCAGGGGTTGGACGCCAAAGCGTTCGAATATGCCTGGCGCGGCTATCACAACCTGTTGAAAAAAGGTGTTATTCACAGACGGTCGGTGCTTTCGATTTGTGATTTCAGTCAGAGCTCGCGCGCGAAAAGGATGTATGTGATCGACGTGCAGCACCGGAAACTGCTTTACCGCACGTATGTTGCCCATGGCCAGAACAGCGGCGATGAATATGCTACATCCTTCTCCAACGAACCGGATTCCTATAAAAGCAGCCTTGGTTTCTACGTAACCCAACGGACCTATATCGGTCACAACGGGCTTTCCCTGAAGCTCAACGGGGTCGATTCCGGCTATAACGATATGGCCATGAAACGGCAGATCGTATTGCATGGTTCGTCCTATGTCAGCGACAAATACATGCAGGATTACGGCACTCTGGGAACTTCGCTGGGATGTCCGGCGCTTCCTGCCGGTGTCAGCCGCGAGATCATCCACCTGGTAAAAGGCGGCAGCTGTTTGTTTATTTATCATCCGACCCCGCAATATCTGGATAACTCACCCGTGATCAACGGATAGTCAACTTAATGCATAGCAACTGTCGCACCCCCCGGAGGCTGATCGAAAGATCAGCTTTTTTTTTGTCCGGTCACAACGGAACCCAGACCGTCACCGTGGTTCCTTTTTCTTTTTCGCTTTGGATGGAGAGATGCCCGCGCAGGATCTTGAGCAGGTCCTTGATGATGAGATAGCCCAGTCCGTTGCCTTTGCGATTATCGACATTGGCGGAAGAAATAATGAAGTGATCGGCCATGATGTTGTTGATCTGTTCGGGGGTCATGCCGACACCCGTGTCCTGGATCTGCAGCGCGATCCCGTCACGGCTATATTCGCTGCCAATCCGGATATAACCCGTGGTGGTGAAATTGATCCCGTTGAGGACCAGGTTGTACAGCACGATCTTTACGGGCTCGATGTATTGATAGAGCACCAGGCCTTCCCCTATGGTATTCACCAGGCGGATCTGCTTTTGCCGCGCCAGCGCGCCGAGGACGCCAAAGACCTGCAGGACGAGCTCGTGCAGATCGAAGCTTTCTTTGGCGAGCCGCCGGTCTTCGTTGCGGTATTTGATCCAGTTCAGGATGTTCGTACCCAGCAGCTCGAGTTCTTTGCTTGTCGTGGCCATCTCTCCGATGGCTTCCAGCAGCAGGGCTTCGGGAAGTTCACTCTTTTTTTCGATGAGGTTTTTGCCCGTCATATGGAGAAACCGCAGGGGGGTCACGAGATCGTGACTGATGATCGAGATGAGTCGGGTCTTGATGATATCGGTCCTTTCCAGCTCTTCGTTCTTTACCTGTAGCTGCCAGGTCTTCTCGACGATCTGTTTCTCCAGGTTGTCCTGCCGGACCTGGAACCGGCGGGTCCGCCAGCGTACGATGACGATGATCAACCCGCAAAGCAAACAAACGCCCAGCAGCCAGCTCCACGGTTGCTGGTACCAGTGCGGCTGGATATAAAAACTGCAGATGACCAGGCTGTCATCGGGATGGCCCGCGTCGCCGGGTTGACGCACCAGCAGCCGGTAGGCGCCATAAGGCAGATTGCTGAAATGCAGTTCCGGGCTGCGGGCGGGATCGAGCGTTTGCCAGAGTGCATTATACGGCTCTAATTTGTATTCGATGTCGAGGTTCTCTTTGCTTAACCAGGCCGGGAACGCCAATTCGAAGCTGATATCGCGCGTATTGGCCGCCAGCACGGGTTTCACCAGGCTGCCAAGATTGATCGACTGGCTGTCGGCGACAAACCCGTCGATATAGACGGAACCCTCGGGCAGGGTAGGGATGGGGCGGACGGGGTTCACCCAGACCAGACCATCCATGGACGGGAACGACAGGACCGTATCGTTGAGCGACAAGGCGCAAGGCGTACATCCGCCGTTGAGCTCGGTCATGTCCATGCCCTCATCCCTGCCGTAATAATGGTAGGCGATGCGCCGTGTCCGTTGTTCGAAGGCGGCTGTGAGCTCCTGCGGACGGGTACGGAACAATCCGCGGTTAGTGCTGATCCAGCAATAGCCCAGCCGGTCCGGTACAAAACAATGGGCATATTGCAGGTATCCTCTTTTGTCCAGCGGGATGGGGCGGAGCTGCCCTTCCTTATAAAGCCAGATGCCACGGCCATAGGTGCCGATGAAAAGATAGTTATTGTATTTCCAGAGGGCCCGGACACAGATACCCGGGATGCGGAGCAAGGTGTCCAGGTGGTGATCGGCGGTATTAAAACGGAGCAGCCCTTCGCAGGTGGCGATAGCAAGTTTTCCCGGGCTCATCTCCACCATGGCAAAGGGGACATTCCTGTTATTGTTCGCCTGTGGATAGCGATACTGGTAATCGATGGCCGGGCCCCGGATGACGCCGATACCGATGGCGTTCGCCACATAGAGTTCATCTCCCAGCCGCAGAAACCCGTCGGTGATAGAGCCTTGCCCCGCGAGGAGGAGTTTCGTACGCCGGCTCCTGAACGAATACGAAAAGATCGTGTCCTCCCGGCTATACCATAGTGTACTGTCGGTGTCCTGCAGCACGAAACTGTTGAAGGGAGTATGGATGGCCGGGAAGGTGGTCGCCTGCCCCTGTACGTCGAGGACCGGCCCTTCGCTGGTCAGGATCCTGCCGCCCGGAAGGGCCACCTGGCTATAATAGGCCGTTTGCTGGTCCGGTGATCGTACAGGGGCCCGCATGGGTCTTACCTGGTCTTTCCGGATCACGATGAGCCCTTTGGACTGGGTGCCGGCGAACAGGAGACCGCTGCGGCTATCGTATTTAAGATGGGAGATCACCCCATCGGTAGGCAGCGCCGTGCAGATCAGCCGCGCTTCCAACCTTCCTCCCGCGGTATGGATGGTCCAGACATCGGGGCCGTCGAGCAGCAGCGGTTCGGGCATACCGTTATCCCAGAACAACGAACGTTTTGCCGGACCGGCCTTGTCCAGGGCCAGGCCCTGGAGCGCCACCGGGTGCTTCTTACCGGAATCGGCATCCAGCCGGAAGAAACCATGCCGCGGGTCGAAAAGATAAAGGGTCGTGTCGAGATAGCAGATCCGCGCATCCGGCGGTAAGGTCATCACGAAGGAGGGGACAGGCGTTCCCAGCCGGTAATCATAAAGCGTATCATTATGCGTCAGCAGGAGCCGTTTTTCGGTTAGGGGTACCAGTTGTTCACGGAACCAGTTGAACCCGAAATCAGCCGGGGCCTGCTGCGAGCTCTGACGGAATAACTGGCCGGAGGCGACGAGACCGGTGAGACGGAAAGAAGCCGGACGGGTGTCGATCCTGGCCCGCCCCATGAATGCGAGTCTGTTGCGGGTTATAAAGAAAAGATCCCCTGTCTCATCCGACGAGAAGATGCGGCCATCACGGGTCTTGACCAGGAACAGCATCCGTTCCGAATAAAGCTCGGGCGTATTGGCCCGGTCAAAGAGAAGGAAATCGGCGCCGTTATAACGGACGATGCCGGCTTCCGTGGCGATCCAGAGGAAACCTGTTTTACTGTCCCATTGGAGCCCTTTGATGCCGTTGGAAGGGAGTCCGTTATCGGTGGTGAAGCGATGGACATGATAGGCGGACTGTGCCGAAAGAAAAAGACAACTAGCTAGCAACCAGAAAGATATAGCGGTTATCTTAATAATTGACATTATACAAGGTAGCCAATTCTATCAATTCTTTGAGGTTTGAAGTCAGCGTTTTTTCAAAGATGCGGTTCTTGACGGTGGAAATGGTATTCATCTTGACATTGAGGGTCTCGGCGATCTCCTTTGTTCCAAACCCTTTGAGGACATAATGCAGGATCTCCAGCTCCCGCGGGGCGAGGGCGGAGAAAGGGTTGTTGGGATAGCGCATGGCCACGGCATCGCGGCTGGGATGTTCATTCAACAGGAAGCGGCGCAGCAGCCGGATCGTTTCTTCTTCCGGCGTCGTCTTGGGCAGATAATGGTCGATGCCGTATTGCCGCAGCGCCTTGCCATAGACTTCGGCGGGTTGCATGGAGAAGACCATGATGCGCAGGTCGGGATAGAGTTTCTGGATATTCGGCAGGATTTCCAGTGTGCTCCCATCGGATAAAATAATATCCAGCACCAGGTGGGTGTATTTCTTTTTGGCCAGCTCTTTCATCAGCTCGTTACAACTGACGACCTCGGATACCTGTGTAAAGCCCAGATGCAGCTGCAGCAGGAGCTTAAGACCCTTACGGATCATACTGTGATCGTCTGCGAGTAATATCTGCGGTTGCATGAGCTAAATTCATCAATAAAAAAGAATGATCTGTAGAATTAATTCTACTTTCCCTTGGGATAAAGCTATTAATTTGCCGGAGATAACCGAATCACTCCTATTCTAAAAGCATTGACCCTCACCAAGACCTGTCGTCCTTGTTCTGAAATTTAACGGTTAGTCATTATTCATTAATTTTTAGCTATGTCAGGCTTTCGATTAAGACTCAACAGGTTGAAAAATATTGCTTATGCCTCCTCTATCCAGGAGCATTTGCCTTTTGAAAAATCATTCGAACTGGAGTATTTTTTTGACGGGTTACGGAACACCGTTGTCGTCAAACCGATCCTGATCAACACCGTGGTGATCTTTCTCGTCCATTTTCCTGGTGGGGAGGCCGAGCCCATGGCGCTTGTCTACAATAAAAAAGATACCTGGTCGGATATCGAAAAGGAATCGACGGGGCTCACCGAGGCCGTCGGTCAGGCCATCGAAGATCATTATTCCGATTGTTATCTGCCCTGGCCGGGTCATGGCGAGGGGAATTACAATTCATTCCGGGACAGCCATCTCTTAAATTAGCCGCAAGGTATGATCAGTGAGCAAGAAGCAGCCAGCGGTGGGGATCTTTCCCTTCACTATTTTCGTAAGGGAAGTCCCGAAGCGTTCAAGATGCTTTTTTTCGAACACTATCCGGAATTCTTTTCTTTTTCATCCATGCTGTTGCGGCACCGCGCCGTGGCGCAAAAGGTGACGATGGAGATCTTTTTTCTGTTGTGGAACCGGCGCGCCGATTTTAGCGATGAGAAACGGATCAAGGCCTTTTTGTACCTCGCCGCACGCAATCGCTGTCTGCAGCAGCTGAGAGCGTATCCCGACCATCGGCCGGTGACCGCGGCAACGAAGATCGACGTGATCCCAGGGTCGCTCCCCGCGGAGGTCCTCCGGGACGTCTTCTCTTTTGCCGCGCGGACACATTGATGTAACTTTCCCTTGTGTTATTGCAAGATGCGACTTCCCGACAATTGGAACAGGCGGCGGCCGTAAACCATACTGCATTATTCCGTCAGGAGGCAGCGGTCCTGGGCGGTAATATCCTTTCGGCGGAAGGCCTGGAGTGGACCAGCGGCAGCCCGCAGGTCCCTTCGATGATTGCTTTTCCTGCGCTCCGGCCGGAGCGGGCCGGGGAACGGCTCGACGAGCTGATGCATTTCTATCTGCGTCATCCGCCCAAGGGGGCCGGCTGCTGGTCGCTTGATCCGCCACAACCCATAGACCTTGGGGTCCGGCTGCTGGCCCGCGGATTCCAGATAGGCTGGCGGCCACGGTGGATGGCGCTCGATCTAGGCCAGGTGCAAACGCATCATGCCGTCCCCAAGGGGCTTAGCATCGTCCGCGATAACGACAGCTCGCTGGATAACGTCAAAAATCTTCCATATGCACAGGTGATCATCCCTTCGCCACAGACGGCGGAGATGCCGGGACAGTGGACCCGCTTTATCGCCAGATGGCAGGGCAGGATCGTCGCCCATAGCGTCGTCTTTCTGAGCTCCGGTCCCTATGGGGTCGCCGGCATCTATCATGTCGGCGTCGTGCCTCGCGCCCGCCGGCTCGGGATCGGCAAGGCCGTCACGTTGGCCGCGTGTCTGTATGCGCGGGATAAAGGGTACCGGTATGCGGTGTTGAATTCTACCGACGCGGGCCGGCGCACCTATGAAGCGCTGGGGTTCGATACGATAGGTGAGGGCTGGACCTGGTGGCTGTTAACGGACAAGTTGCTGGCGCATCCGCCTTCTTCTCATGAGGTACGGTTGGCCGAATCCATTGGTCGGGGCGATCTCGGGATCTTACCCGAGTTGCGATCGCAGTTTGACGCCGCCGCCCTGAACCGCCCGATGACGAACGGGATGAGTTGGATGCAGCTGGCCGTATATGGGCGTCAGCCTGCGGCGGCGGAATGGTTGCTGAAGGCCGGGGCCGTCTGTACCGTACTGGATGCCTGGGATCTGGGGTGGAAGGAGCGGGCACGGCAATTGTTACATGACGATCCCGGCGCGGTAAACCAACGCTATGGGGAATGGGATAAGACTTTGCTACATGTCGCCGCGGAAAGGAACGACGAAGAACTTACCCGGATGGCGCTCGCCGCGGCCCCCGATCTCCGGCTCAGGGACAAGGCCTATCAAAGTACTTCGCTGGAGTGGGCCCGGCATTTCGGGCACAGCGGGATCGTAGCGATCATCGAGGCGTACCGGGGATAGCCTTCGGCGTTGCATTGCGGCTTTTATCCACCGATGGAGAAAAATTGATAAGCGGTTTCAGAGTGCGTGCAAATAAGTCGTAATTTTTTCCTTTTTTAGAATTACTACACATGAGAAAAATAACGATGCATGGCTGCCGGCATTTCCTTCTTCTATTCTTGCTCATAGTGGGCTTATGGTCCCAATGTTTTGCGCAATCGATCGACACCTCGCTGTTTGGCGATCTGCATTGGCGGATGATCGGCCCTCATCGCGGCGGACGTACCGTCGGCGGATGCGGTGTGCCCCAGCAACCCAATGTCTTTTATATCGGCGTCAACAACGGCGGGGTATGGAAGACCACCGATTTCGGCAGGACCTGGGCGCCCATCTTCGACGCGGAACCCACGGGGTCGATAGGCGACGTCGCCGTGGCGCCTTCCGACCCGGATATCGTATATGTCGCCAGCGGCGAAGGTATTCAGCGCCCGGATCTTTCGGTGGGCGATGGCATCTATAAATCTACTGATGCGGGCAAATCCTGGATACATTTAGGATTGGCCGCCGGGCAGCAGATGGGCGGTCTCGCCATCGACCCTCACGATCCTAACCGGGTATTTGTGGCGGTGTTGGGTCATCCCTATGGTCCCAATCCGGAACGGGGTGTTTACCGGTCCACCGACGGTGGAAAAAACTGGGAAAAAGTACTGTACAAAGACGAGAATACGGGAGCGGTACAGGTCACTATCGACCCTGTGAACCCGCAGATCGTCTATGCCGACTTGTGGGCAGGCCGTCAGGGACCATGGGAGAACGGCGCCTGGGACGGCCCCAACAGCGGTCTGTTCAAATCCACGGACGGCGGAACCACCTGGCGTCAGCTGACACAGGGACTTCCCACCGCGGCGCAGGGTCTGGGCCGGATAGGGTTTTGCGTCGCGGCATCCGACCCCTCACGGTTATACGCAACCGTAGATGCCGGCGCTTATGGCGGCATCTATCGCAGCGACGACGCCGGTGAATCCTGGAAGAAGCTCAACAGCGATCAGCGTTTTTGGGGCCGTGGCGACGATTTCGCCGAGATCAAGGCCGATCCGAAGAACAAGGACATCGTCTATACCGCGGACGTCGTGGTGTGGAGATCGACGGACGGCGGCATGAGCTGGAACGCCTACCGCGGCGCGCCCGGCGGCGACGACTACCACCGGCTTTGGATCAACCCCGACCATCCCGGGATCCTCTTGATCGCCTGTGATCAGGGCGCCATCGTCACCGTCAACGGCGGTCAGACCTTTTCGTCGTGGTACAACCAGCCTACGGCTCAGTTCTATCATGTGAGTACCGACAATGCCTTCCCCTACAATGTCTACGGCGGTCAGCAGGAAAGCGGCTCCATCGGCATCGCCTCCCGCGGCAATGACGGCGAGGTCACTTTCCGCGAATGGCATCCCGTGGGTGTGGAAGAATATGGCTATATCGCGGCCGACCCGCTGGACCCCAATATCATCTACGGCGGCAAGATCACGCGGTATGACAAACGCACCGGACAGGTGCAGAACATCGCACCGGAAGCCGTGCGGAGCGGCAAATACCGGTTCCTGCGCACGGCGCCCGTTCTTTTTTCACCCACCGATCCGCATACACTATATTTTGCGGGCAATGTGCTCTTCAAAACTACGAACGGGGGCCATTCGTGGGAAGTGATCAGCCCGGATCTCAGCCGATCGACCTGGAACATTCCCGCCAGCGTAGGCATCTACAATACCGAGGTCTTGAAGAAGATGCCGCGTAGAGGCGTCATTTACACGGTAGCGCCTTCACCGGTGGACGGGCTGACGATCTGGGCGGGGACGGACGACGGCCTTATACATATCACCCATGACGGCGGTAAGACCTGGAACAACGTCACACCGCCGGAAATTGCGGACTGGACCAAGATCTCGCTCATCGACGCCGGCCATTTCGACGCCCGTACGGCCTATGCCGCCGTGAACGGCATCCGGCTGGACGACATGCACCCGCATATCTATCGCACGCACGATGGCGGCAAGACCTGGGCGGCAATAACGGGCGGACTACCGGACGACCCCATCAACGTGGTACGCGAGGATCCTAAGCGCAAAGGGTTGCTGCTGGCCGGCAGCGAACGCTGCGTCTATATCTCTTTAGACGACGGCGACCACTGGCAGCCGCTCAGGCTCAACATGCCGGCGACGTCGATCCGTGACCTGGTCTTTAAAGATGCCGATGTCGTCGTGGCCACGCATGGCCGCTCTTTCTGGATACTGGACGATATCGCGCCCCTGCGACAGCTGACATCTGCCGTCGCCGACGCCGTTCTGTACAAACCTGAACCGGCTATCCGTGTACGTTGGAATATGAACACCGACACGCCGCTGCCGCAGGAGGAGCCCGCGGGCGAGAATCCGCCGGACGGCGCTGTCATCGACTATTATCTGAAAACCGATGCCACGGGGCCGGTGTCGCTGGACATCCTCGATGCCGCCGGTAAGCCGGTGCGGCATTATGCCAGCACCGACACCCTATATAACATTCCCGACGTCAATATTCCGTTGTACTGGGTCCGGCCGCAGCAAGTGCTGTCGGCCAAAGCCGGCGCCCACCGGTTCGTGTGGGACCTGCATTACCAGCCGCTGAATGTGCCGGCTTCTTATCCCATTGCCGCCGTCTACGCCAACACCGCTCCTGAAGCGACCTCGCCCTGGGCGCTGCCAGGCGTCTATACGGTGCGGCTCACCGCGGGCGGGAAGACCTGGTCTCAGCCGCTCACCGTTCGCATGGATCCCCGCGTGAAGACGTCGTCGGCGGTCCTGCAACAGCAGTTTACGCTCTCGATGGAAGCCTATGAAGGACGGAAACAGATGATGGAAGCCTATGAACATATCCAGGCTCTACGCGCGTCCATCGCCGCGGTGCTACCCAAGGTCAGCGGGGACCTGGCCGGGGCCTTGCAGGCGCTGGACGGCAAAGCCGCACTGCTGGCGGGCCAGCCCCGAAGGGGTAGGGGCGGCGCGTCGTCCGCGGGCGAACAAAAGCCTTTCTCGCAGCTGCAAAACGACTATGCCGGTATCTTCGGCATCCTGGAAGGCGCCGATCTGCCGCCGACCATGCCCGTACAGACGGCGTTACAGACTGTCCGGAGTGGCACCCGGGTTACGCAAGCTGCCTGGAGCCTGCTCCAAAAGGAGATCACTAACCTCAATACGCAACTACAGGCGGCCGGTGCCGGCTCGCTTTCATTCAACTGATCATTACATGAGAAACTTTCTGTTCCTTCTTGCTGCACTTTTACCCGGCCTTTTGCCGGCACAAAAAAAACAGGCTGCGCCGGCGCCCGGCGGCAGCGATTCGACGTTTTACACAGCGCTGAAATATCGCCTTATCGGACCTTTCCGGGGCGGCCGGGCCGACGCAGTATCCGGTGGTAACCGGAATAAACATCTATTCTATTTCGGCGCTACCGGCGGGGGGCTCTGGAAGACCACCGACGGCGGCAACAACTGGAAGAATGTATCCGACGGCTGGTTTGGCGGCGGCGTCGGCGCCGTAGCCGTGGCTGCGTCCGATGACAATATCGTCTATGCGGGAGAGGGAGAGAGCACCCTGCGTAACAATGTCTCCGAGAACCTGGGCGGCATCTGGCGGAGCGATAACGGCGGCCGCTCCTGGCATCAGCTGGGGCTTAAAGACGGGCGGCATATCGCCCGGATCGTGATCCATCCCCGCGATCCCGATATCGTCTGGGTGGCGGTAGAAGGACATCTCTTTGGACCCAACAACGAAAGAGGCGTGTATAAAACCGTCGACGGCGGTAAGACCTGGCGCCGCGTCCTTTTCGTGAACGACCAGACCGCCTGTCCCGATGTAGTGATGGAACCCGGCAATCCCACGGTGTTGTATGCCGGCATGTGGCATGTCAAACGCACGTCCTATAGTATGGAGAGCGGTGGCGACGGCAGCGGGCTGTATAAAAGCACCGACGGGGGCGAGACCTGGACGAATCTTTCCGCGCATAAGGGACTGCCTAAGGGTGTCTGGGGCGTCGTCAATGTGGCCGTTGCGGCGTCCAACCCGGACAAAGTGTTCGCCATGATCGAGAACGCCCAGGGTGGTCTTTATCTGAGCACGGATCGGGGCGATACCTGGACCAGGGTCAACACCGTGAACGATATCCGGCAGCGCGCCTGGTATTACAACCGGGTCTATGTCGATCCCACGAACGAGAATACCGTTTACGTATTGAATGTCGAGTTCATGCGGAGCCTGGATGGTGGCAAGACCTTTGCCCATGTACCTTCGCCGCACAGCGATCATCATGATCTCTGGATCGATCCCGAAGATGGCCGGCGATTGATCCTGGCCGATGACGGCGGCGCGCAGGTCAGCTATGATGGCGGTGGTGATTGGAGTTCGGTGGACAACCAGCCTACCGCGCAGATCTACCGCGTCTCTACCGACAATGCCTTCCCTTATCGTATCCTCGGCGCGCAACAGGACAATAGCAGTTTGCGTATCCGCAGCAGGACCTTTGGACCGGCGATCACGGACCGCGACTGGGAACCCACCGCCGGTTTCGAAAGTGGCTATATCGTCGCCGATCCCCTCAATCCGGATATCGTATACGGCGGCAACTACGACGGCTACCTGGGCCGGCTCAACCATCGTACCGGTGAGAACCGCGCCATCGATGTCTGGCCGGACAACCCCACCGGCTCCGGCGCCGATTCGCTGCGCTATCGTTTCCAGTGGAACTACCCCATCTTCTTCTCGCCGCATGATCCGCACAAACTGTATGCGGCGGGCAACCAATTGTTCGTCACGGAAAATGAAGGCCAGAACTGGACGGCCATCAGCCCCGATCTCACGACGAATGATAAATCCAAACAAGGACCCAGCGGGGGACCCATCACCAAGGACAACACCTCCGCGGAATACTATTGTACCATCTATACCGCGACGGAGTCGCCTCTGGAAAAAGACCTCCTTTGGGCCGGCAGCGACGACGGCCTCGTGCACGTTAGCCGTGATGGCGGTGGTCACTGGGACCTGGTCACGCCTCCGGGAGCCGGTAAATGGACGTTGTGGAATTGTATCGAGACCGATCCCTTCAAAAAGGGGGCGGCGTACGTGGTGGGCACCCGTTTCCGCCTCGACGACTATACGCCGTATATCTTCAAGACGGAAGACTATGGCAAGACCTGGAAGCTGATCACCAAAGGCATCGACCCCCTGCATTTCGCCCGGGTGGTGCGCGCCGACCGTCGCCGGCCGGGGCTGCTGTACGCGGGAACGGAATATGGCATGTACATCAGCTATGATGACGGCGGGAACTGGTCCCCCTTCCAGCTCAACCTGCCCATCGTACCCGTGACCGATCTCACCATCAAGGACAACAACCTGATCGTAGCGACACAGGGCAGGGCTTTCTGGGCGCTCGACGACCTCGGGCTGATCCAACAGCATAACACGGATACCCTGCAGCAGCGGTTTCATGTCTTTCCCGTGGAGGATGCCTGGCGTACGGAAGGCGGCGGCAGACGCCGGCGCGACGCGGTCGTCCTTCACAATGTAGGTGAGAACCCACCCAACGGCGTCGTCTTCAACTACTGGCTCAGGGACGCGCCGGATTCCCCGAAAGTCTCCGTGACCATCTTCGATAAAAAACACGTGCCCATCCGCACGTTCACTACCCGGACAGTCACCACACACGCCGAAGACACCCGCGCCGAAGACGCCCGACCAGAAGAAGAAGACACACGGCT
>Ga0210396_10000271_pt1 | contig 76707 bp, 56 predicted proteins | sample IncBWH17OmetaG_FD_155466 | JGI IMG/M metagenome (GOLD analysis project Ga0210396, IMG submission 155466) | Forest soil microbial communities from Barre Woods Harvard Forest LTER site, Petersham, Massachusetts, United States - Inc-BW-H-17-O ... | reverse complement strand
CCCTGTGTGCTGCTTTTTGGTAAGCCGCAATTGCGGCTTCAGGGTTCTTCTTATAATCCCTTGCATAATCTTCTGTATATAGTTCAATCCTGTCGGTGGCAAGCGCCGCCGCACCTTCTATCATATCGGGGTCAGTACCAATAAATATAGAGGTACGTATACCTTGCTTCTTCAAGCCGTCTATCACTTCCTTCAAAAATGCTTTGTTATTAATGGTATCCCATCCAGCATTCGATGTTAAAGCATCAGGTGCATCAGGCACTAGTGTTACCTGGTCGGGCTTCACATCTTCCACCAGGCTCAGAAATTCATGAGAAGGATATCCTTCAATATTGAATTCTACCGATAGAATTGATTTCAAATCTTTTACATCCTGATAGCGGATATGCCGCTGGTCGGGACGCGGGTGAACTGTTATACCCTGCGCTCCAAAACGGACACAATCTTGTGCTACTTTAAGCAGATCGGGTAAGTTGCCACCACGTGAATTGCGCAGTAAGGCTATTTTGTTGATGTTTACGCTAAGTTTTGTCATAATTAGTTTCCTGATGAAGAATATGTTTCGGTATAAAGTACACTGCCTTGTGCCAGCCTGTTTCCCATAATCAAATATATATAATCGGCCGGTACGTAAATAGAATCTTTTAATGCATTTGAATCAAACCCAATTAGGCCCGAAGCTGATGAAAGACTTATTATCTGTTTATAAATCCGCCCCACATTGGTGGCATACTGCTCCACGAAAAACTGGTGCTTAGTCAAATTCAGGTCACTGTCCTGCAATACTGTCACAGTCGAATCGAACGTTTGCCAGTTTAAGTACAGTGCCGAATTTACAGAGGTATACTGAAAATTAGTCTGGTTCCAATCAGGGAACACGGCGTTAGTTCCATCACTACTATTAAATGCACCACCGTTCCATGTACCATTAAGCGTTACCGGAAAAGTAAGTTTCACGTATTTTATTCCATCTTCTGTTCTTACGGCTTCAGTAGATGTTAGGCTACCTGTGTACGTTTTTTCATAGGCCCATGGTAAAGTACTGTTTGCCCTTTTATATCTTACAATTACCTGCACTCTTGCACCGGTATTATCAGTATAAAATGAATCTATCACTTCTTTAACTTGGTAATTAAAAGTATCAGCGTGATTTACAATAAGTGGATTCACATAAATTGAATCTACATTATAAATAACCCAGTGCCCAACATTATTCGGGAAATAATCGTAGCCCTGGTAAATATATTTTGGCTTATCCTTTGTACAGGCAGCATATGTAAAAGCTATAACAATACTTATTAAGCAATATGTTATAGTTCTACTTTTCATTTTTTCTGTAGTTCAATAAAACCTCCACCCAACAGGTCCTCACCTTCATAAAACACAGCAGACTGGCCTGGTGTAATAGCTTTTACCTTTTTATGGAACAGCACACTTATCTTTCCATCTTTTTCATTAATGGTTGCCGGAGCGCCAACATCTTTATAGCGTATTTTGGTATGTGCCTGCATATCGGGTGTTATCTTATCATACTTCACCAGGTTATACCGCCCAACAGTCATGCTTTGCTTTTGCAATTCTTCTTCAGTCCCCAATATAACTGTATTGGTTTCAGGTATTACTTCAGTGACAAACATAGGATGCCCTATTGCAATTTCGAGTCCTTTCCGTTGACCGATGGTGTAAAAAGGATATCCTCTGTGTTTGCCAATCTTGGTTCCATCGGCTAACAAAAAATCACCTTCCTTAAATTTATCTTCACCTTCTCTTCTTTTCAAAAACGATCTGTAATCATTATCGGGAATAAAACATATTTCATAACTCTCGCTCTTCTTAGCCAGTTCTGAATAACCTCGTTCTTCAGCCAATGCACGTATTTCAGGTTTACGGAAATTTCCTAACGGAAACATGGTACGCTTCAAACTATCTTGTGTAAGTCCCCACAATACATACGATTGGTCCTTGTTATGATCTAAGCCACGTGATACCACATAGCGGCCATTTTCTGGCCTTACGCTGGCATAGTGGCCAGTTGCTATAAACTCACATTCCAGCATATCTGCACGCTTAAGCAATGCTTCCCACTTAATATAGGTATTGCAAAGCACGCACGGGTTAGGTGTTCGCCCTGCCATATATTCACTGGCAAAATTGTTAATAATGCTTTCTCCAAACTCTCCCCTCAGATCGAGTATATAGTGCGGGAAACCACATTTCACAGCCAGTTGACGGGCATCATTAATAGAATCAAGACTACAACAGCCAGTCTCCTTTTTGTTACCGCCCGATGATGCATAATCCCACGTTTTCATGGTAATGCCAATTACATCATAACCTTGTTCGTGTAACAACAAAGCAGCAACAGAGCTATCCACTCCACCGCTCATAGCAACCAATACTCTTCCTTTCTTACTCATATTCCGTATGTAAATATAGGGCATTTTGATGATATTTATTAAGGATTAGCAGTTGGTATTGGTTTCTATCCGTAAACCTGCTATAGTCCCAGCTTAGTTTTTCTTTCGCCCTTCATTATCAACTCTTTATTTCTTGTAGTGTGATTGACAGACCATTATCTATACCATGGAGCTATAATTTGTTGAAAACCAACACCATAATCGCATTGTCAGTCTTATTTGTTTAACAAAGATTAACTTTGATAATACTGCTTCGCGCATGAAATTTGCTTTATTTCGTTAATCATAATTAATCTATAAACCCCATGGAAACAATAACTGAAACCCAAAAGAACACCGCCACAACTGCTAAGAAAACTTTTACCGTTTTAATAACGGGCAGCACCAGCGGAATTGGCCTTGGAATTGCAAAAGCTTTTGCAAAAGAAGGGCACAACATAATATTTAACGGGCTGGAAAAGGAAGGCCCTGATATTGCAGCACAGGTTGCTAAAGATTTTAAAGTAGGTACCATGTATTCTGCTGCCAATATGCTCAGCGCTTCTGAGATATTGGATATGGTTGCTGATGGAGAAAAAAAATTCGGAAGCATTGATGTACTTATAAATGATGCCGGAATACAGTATGTATCACCCATTGAAGATTTCCCCGATGCCAAATGGGATGCAATTATTGGTATCAATCTTTCAGCTGCATTTCATACTTCAAAATCGGTTTGGAATGGAATGAAGAAGCAAAAATTTGGCAGGATTATCAACATTGCCTCAGCACATGGGTTAGTGGCATCTGAATTCAAATCGGCTTATGTTGCGGCAAAACATGGACTGGTGGGACTTACTAAGGTATTAGCATTAGAAGGTGCGGCTTATGGTATAACTGCAAACTCTATCTGCCCGGGTTATGTAAAAACTCCTTTGGTAGATAAGCAAATTGAAGATCAGGCAAAGGCGCATGGCATATCAAAAGAAAAAGTAGTGAATGAAATAATGCTGGGCCCGCAGGCAATTAAGGAATTTGTAGATATTGAAGCTATTGGTGCCTTAGCTCTTTTCCTTTCGGGCAGTAATGCGAACATGATAACAGGCGCGGCTTTGTCAATTGACGGAGGCTGGACAGCTCAATAATAATTACAACACTGCAACATTATGGCAAAAGATAAACTGACTCTTGCACTGCAAGGGGGTGGCTCTCATGGAGCCTTTACATGGGGTGTATTAGAAAAGCTCTTCGAAGAAGATAAATTCGATATTACCGCAATATGTGGAACCAGCGCAGGTGCTATGAATGCAGGCATTGCTGCATATGGTTATCACGAAGGTGGCAACAAAGGGGCAATAGATCTTTTAAACAAGTTTTGGGAAAGGCTTGCAGAAGAGGCACTCATTTCGCCTATACAGCCAACATTGCTCGATAAGATGCTTTCTGCCGGCAATATGGATTTTTCACCCGGCTATAACATAGCTAACTTAATGAGCAACTATCTCTCTCCTTACCAGTGGAACCCCTTAGATGTAAATCCGCTGAAGGATATTTTACTGGAGTTGATAGATTTCAAAAAACTGCAGAAGGGTAAAATGGAATTATTTACCTGTGCTACCAATGTAAAAACAGGACAACCAAAAGTTTTCGCGCGCGAGGATATAAGTGTAGACGCTTTACTTGCATCGGCTTGTCTTCCGCTGGCGTATAAGGCGGTGCAGGTCGGTAATCAATTCTATTGGGATGGTGGTTATATGGGCAATCCACCTCTTTATCCGCTTATACATGGTACAAAAACCGATGATATATTGATAGTGCAGATAAACCCTTGTCGCATAAATAAGGTTCCGAAAAAGTCGGACGCTATACTTCACCGCATAAATGAACTGAGTTTCAACTCCAGCCTTATAGGAGAACTACGCTTAATAGAATTCAAAAATGCGTTACTTGAAAACGATGTAATAAGGAAAGAACTATTGAAGAACGACGAGTTTAAGAAGTATAAGGTCTATGGTGAATTAAGAAACATACGTTACCATGTCATTTTTGCTGATGAAGCGTTAGAAGAGTTTGACGTGTCGAGTAAATCAAATACATCCTGGGATTTTATTAGCCTGCTCAAAGAACGGGGAAAAGAATATGCCGCAGAATGGCTCAAGACCGATGCGAAGGGAGTTGGAAAAAAGACGACTGCTGATTTCTCTGCTGAGCTGGAGCATGAGTATATGGGTTTTAACAGAGCTGAAAACACAAAGAACGGTTCTGTGGTTAAATAAATTCTTTAATCAGTTTTATTGTTTGTGGGATAGCCTCTAAATTGAGCGTATGGCCTGAGCCTTGTATGACTTCGAACCTGCTGCCGGGTATTGCTTCGTTTACTGCTTTAGCCATATGCACAGGTAATAAAGCGTCTTTTTCTCCGTGTATAATTAGGGTAGGCGCTTCTATTACACCGAGTTTTTTACGATAATCTTCGCGTTGCTGTGTAGCTATCATGAGCTTTTTTAATGGAGCTGCTTCGGTATTGATCGTTTGTTTTGAAGCCCTTAATGTATCAATGGGAATAAGCGGATGATCAAAATAGTTTTCACCCAATACAGTAGGAAGCATAACATCAAACATAAGTGAATATCCTCCTGCATCTAAGGCATTGTGCCATGCCACTTCAATAGCTTCAAAGTAAGGGGTCTTATGCGCGAAGGTTGAAAGCAATACCAGTTTGTCTACCTGCTGGGGATAGTTCAAAGCAAAATGTTGCGCAACCAAACTTCCGTATGAAATGCCAATCAGAGTAGCTTTTTTAATGTTTAGTGAATTAATCAAACCCTGAACATCGGCGGCATGCTGATCGAAATCACGCACATCTCCTTTCTTATCCGATTGTCCCTGGAAAATAAGGTCAAGTAAAATAACCTGATAGCTATCCACAAATTCGTTGAGCATAGGAAGCCATGCAACAGTAGATTGCGATAAGCCATTCAGAAAAACAAGGGTCTTACCCGATTTGGGTTTCCCGTATAGTTCATAATACAGTTGCTGGTTATCGGAAGTTTTATAATACATATTTTATTTTCATAACATCATGGTCTTTATTTCGTAGTTGTGGTAGGCACACCCAGAATAGAATCGAAAGCCATCCGCATGATCCAGGCCTTCTGCGTTGCAGGATAATCTCCATACGATTTTTCGAGAGCCGTTTCCAGAATATTCTTCACCTCTTTACATTTCTTTCCATATTTATAAAGGATCTTGTACGCGGCACCTTCATAAATGCGGTAACATCCCATCGGGTTTCCTGAATTGTAGGTTGGAGCACCTACACTTATAGCTTCTTCTATTACTGTAGTTATCACTTCAATATCCCCGCATTTTTTAATCAAGGTCGTGTCGGGAGCATTGTTCAGCACTACTGTTTTTTTCACTTTTACCTTAACATGGCTTGTGTCATGCACAATACCCGAGCCAGCTGTGGCAAACCCGGACATAAGCAAGCAGATAGAAAGCAAGCACCATTTGCCAAAGCAGGCTTTAGTCATATTCAATTTTTCAACTCGTGTTAAATTCATGTTCATGTGGATTTTTGTACGATACCTGTAAAAATAAATAAATTTTAGTCTTTAACTCTGTACCCGATAGTTAATGTTATGAACCCGTTACAATCCTAAGCGATTCCTTATATCGAGCTGTCTGTAAATTTTCCATAACCTGTTTCAGATGAACCCTTGCATACATAATTCTTGGTTCGTTATTTGCAAAAGTTACTTCACCCAACCAGATGCGGTCATGATATTCTCCGAAATCAGGCACTTCCGTAGCCATATTTATCTGTTTGCCCATGTGGTTAGCAAATATCAGGAACGCTGCAACGTAAGATATGTGCATTATTTGGCGCATCAGGTAAAAACGGGCATGTTGGTATTCGGTAGCTGTTTCCCCAAAATATAATTTCAAAAATTCTGCTTCATCCTTATCATTCGTAACAATAAAATTTCCCACCACAGCTAAATCTACATACTTGTCATTCAAAAAAGCGGCCTCCCAATCTACCAGCCAGGGTTGCTTTCCATCGAAGATGAAGTTTTCAGGTTTCAGATCATTATAGCATGAGACCATATCTTTTTCGTTACGCGGATAAACATCAGATAATTGAGCATAAATTTTACTAAGCTCCTGCGTAGTGCTCTCAGGTAACATATTTGCGCCCTGCAATTTGGTTACGAACCCTCCCATTGTGTTTATATAATCCATTACCTTGGGAAATGGAGGCAATGCATGTAATCTCCTGAGCATGTCAGCTATAACAGGTATAGATCCATCTAAAGGAAATGGTTTAGCCTCCACAAAATCAGTTATCGATATCCGGTCTTCAATACTCGTGTACCATACCTTTGGAGAAAGCTTTGCATCGGCCGCAACTCGCATACTTTCGAACCATTTTGTAGGGTCTGCCATTTCATCGGTACGTGTAATAATTTTCATCAGGTACGGTTTACCCTTTACCACCATACGAAAAACAAGTGCGGAAGAAAGGCCTGCGGTCATGGCCTTAATATCTTCAAACTCATTGACACCAAAGGCTCCTTGCAGTGCTCGTGTTACAGCTTCTTTTTTTGTTTCGGGAATCAATGTAATAGGGATTTAGGAGTCTGTAAAATTATAAATTACATTTATTTCACACTATCTTATTGCTCATTCGAAACTCCACAGCTTCGCCCATTGGGCAACTAAGGCAAAATAGTTTCCTTGATCTTCCTTCCCGACTGAGGATCGAGCCACTTGTATGCAAGAAAATAGTTCGGGTACATAATATCGTAGCCTACACATTCAAAGCTAACTTTAATTTCAGCGTTCTCTTTTACTATATATGTCAGGTTTATGTTACGCACGCCTTTTATCAGTTGTGGAATCTTTTTCGAATTATAGAGTATCTCAGTTTGGCCCTCAGGATAAGATACAGAGATCATAATTGTTGCACCATTTAAAGCCTTCGAGAGCTCCCAGGAAATTTTCTCAACAAAAAGATACATGACTTTTTTATCCGGATTTGAGAATGAGATTATCTGATTGAACTTTTCCTTCTTCTGCTCCATTTCACTTGCCTTAAATTGAAATGATTTTTTCTTGAACAGAACTATCTTGGTTGGGTTTGATGCATTTGCTTTGACCTTTTTATTTTCAGGAGTCACTTTTGAAGAAAAGGATCTGTTTTTCATACTAAAAAATTAAGGTTTCTTATAAATACGAATATAGCATAAATAAGGCCTTATTTATTAACGCTTCTCGAGAGATGAAAAAGACACAGAGCAGATAAAGATATAAAGCGACATATAGGAAATTGTAGCGCCTCTCCCACATGGGAGAGGAAGGGTAAGGGCGGCACAAAAAAAGCCCCGCATCTCTGCAGGGCCTTTAATACTGCCCTATCTTTTATCTTTCCCAAGCGGAAAAGACATTTCTTTAGTGCCTTGGAAATTTATATGCTTTCCCATTTCTATTCACCTTCACCCTTTGAGAGAACGACGTAGGTCAAACAAAGCAATAAAATGCCACATAGGAAACTGTAGCGCCTCTCCCACATGGGAGAAGAAGGGTAAGGGCCACAAAAAAAGCCCTGCATCTCTACAGGGCTTTCTATAAAATGTAGTCTCTGAAACTTATTTGCTCTTATTCAGCACTTCATCAATCATACCATATTCTTTTGCTTCTTGTGCAGTCATCCAGTAGTCACGGTCGCTATCAGCATAAACTTTATCATACGCCTGACCCGAGTGTTTTGCAATGATATCATAAAGTTCTTTCTTCAACTTCATAATTTCCTTTGCAGTGATCTCGATATCCGATGCTTGTCCTTCAGCACCACCCATAGGTTGGTGAATCATAACACGGGCATGTGGTAAAGCGGTACGCTTTTTAGCAGCGCCGGCACACATTAATACAGCTCCCATACTGGCAGCCATACCGGTACAAATTGTTGCTACATCAGGCGCTACATATTGCATGGTATCGTAAATACCTAAACCAGCATATACCGAACCACCGGGGGTGTTAAGGTAAATAGAGATGTCTTTCTTAGCATCGGCCGAATCAAGGAACAGAAGCTGTGCCTGAATGATATTGGCAACTTCATCGTTGATTGGCGCACCCAGGAAAATGATCCTGTCCATCATAAGGCGCGAGAACACGTCCATTTGAGCCACGTTTAACTGGCGCTCCTCAATAATTACCGGCGATACCCAGTTAGTAGGCATAGAGGTAAAATTCTTGTTGAAATATGAAGAATACCTGTCGTAGTTAGCGCCGCTGATACCCTGGTGTTTTACAGCGTATTTGCGGAATTCATCTTGTTTAAACATAGTAGTTAGTTTTAAAAATTATTTTGTTCCTTCCATTAGTTTTTCAAATTCGTCACGCGGTACTTCCTTATTTTCAACCGTATAGGTCTTTTTCAAAAGCTCGAGTAACTTCATATCATACAGACGTTCGTAAATACGATTTACTTCTTTTTCGTCCTTTAATACCCTATGAGCCATTTCACGAACCTGCTCTTCGCTACCTTGCTGGCCCATGTAACCATGAACAAGCGCGTGGGTATAGTCTACTACTTCCTGCTGGGTAACACTTATGTTGTTGTCTTTGAATATCTTATCCTCTATCAATCTCCATTTTAACGATTGCGAATAAACCTCGAACTCAATATTTAACTGAGCCTCATCCATAGGTTCACTCCTCTTCATACCTAACCACCTTTTCAGGAAAGCTTCCGGCATAGTAATGGTAGTATTCTGCATCAGGTATTCCACCATTTCGTTCTGCAACTTACGTTCAGCTTGCGGACCAAACACCGAAAGCAATTCTTGCTTTACTCGGTTGCGGAAATCTTCGGTGTTATTTACCTTGCCCGGGCCATAGATCCTGTCCCACCACTCTTGGTTAACTTCGGCCGGTATAATATGGTGCACATGCTTTATTAAAACCTGGAAGGTGGAAGTAAGCTCTGCTGCCTTTTCTTTAGGTATATCAAGCATTGCTGCCACTTCGTTCGAATCTTTGGTCACCTCATCCATTTTCAGGGTAAGCTTTTCGCCTTCCTTGCGGCCAACGAATTTATCCTTGCTCTTACCGGCTGGGAACCTGCCCAGGTTAATAGCAGAAGATTTAAAGATTCCACCCGCTAATATTTCGCCGTTAGCATCCAGTTCATTAAAGTCGCCGATCAATATATCTCCATCGCCCGATGCTTCAGGGTGAGTAAGGTTACCGAAACGCAAACGCATCTCTTCAATATACTCGTCTACAAAGGTCTCATCGATATTTACCTGGTACAGTGGGAACTTCTGGGTATTTGAAAGCGGAACCTGGAAATCAGGAACCAGGCCTACCTCAAAAGCAAATTCAAAATCTTTTTCAAATTCAAGATCAATGTTACTTGTCTTTGGTATAGGCTCACCTACAATGCGTAATTGGTTATCCTTAATATACTTGCTTAATGAATCAGACAATAACTGGTTTACCTCATCGGCCAATATAGATTTACCAAAACGCTTGGTGATAAGCGAAGTAGGTACTAAACCCGGGCGGAACCCTGGTATGACAGCTTTCTTCTGGTAATCTTTTATTGATTTATCTACAGCCTTTTTGTAATCAGCAGGGATAATTTTTACTTTAATGACAGCATTGGTGTCATCAATACTTTCCTTTACTATGTCCATGATAAATTAGTATTTGTCTTTTTCGCACTGGTGCGGATGAAGGGACTCGAACCCATACGCCTCGCGGCACCAGATCCTAAGTCTGGCGCGTATACCAATTCCGCCACATCCGCCTGTGTGAAAAATGGCTGCAAAGATATGGGAATTTCCATATAGCTGCGCCTTTATTTTCTTTAAAACTGCCTACCCAAATTTTCTCTATTTAATAGGCCTGGGGTATTTCCTATAAACCTCTTCAAGAGCGCCCAGCAAAGGGGCTAATTTCTTACCGGCCTTCTTTGATCTATTAGAAAAATGATTCACGAGTACATGACTTTGAACTTTCACTAATGCATTTTCTATTATTGCAAAGCGATATTCATACACTGCCGTAGTATCTTTTTCGTTCCGTCTCCAAACGTCAACATCAAGCCGTCCAGTAGTTTTAATAAATAAAGGTGTTACTATTCTAGTGATCTTATTGGTTAAAACTGTATCAGAATAAACCGAAACCGAATCCCAACGATAATTCCCATTTGCCCAATATAAATAAGCATCTCCGTTTTTACTTATTACTATTTTTTTATAAGTCTCTTTATAGTCTCCATTTTGACTTATGTCACATGTTATTTCAATAACAACCGCATTCCTTTGATCAAATGGAGTTTTTATATGAAAAGTTGGGGTATTCTTTGTACTATCTTGTGCTAATACATTACCAAGAATCAACGTAAAGCAAATGCCTATAATAAGTGACACTCTCATATATATGCTTTATGTAAAATTAGCATATATCCCATTTAAATGGAATCTTCAAAAATAACCCCGACCTTAAGGTCGGGGTTATGAGTATATTATTAAGCGGGCTTTAGCCCTGAACAAGTATTATGTGGTCCTTCGCAGCTTTATAATGTGTAAGGTATTCAGCAGCCGCATAACCGGGTAGGTAGGGTCGAATTCGAACCACCTTTTTGCAAAATTAGGGCTATTGGGACTTTTATGGTGATTATTCTGAAACAGTTCGCCCAACAAAAAGATGTCGATAGGTGAAGTATTCTTTGACTTATCACCATTATCAAAATTGCTGTAACCATATTTATGACCGCACCAGTTAACAACGGCGCCTTGCACAGGGCTTACTATAAACTCTATCGGCAGTAATAAAAACCACCATGCCGAAGGAGCAAAAGCTATATAAAAAGCTATGTATACAGAGGCAAAGAAAAGGCGTGTGTACCAGTTATCAGCAATCTTGTCCAACCAGGGCCATTCCGGATAGTTACCCCTGAAAGCTTCTTCGGGCTCTACCTTGCGGGTAGCATAATCCATATATATGTTCTTGGTCTGCACCATCATGCTCCAAACATCTTTAAAAAAATGCGGAGAGTGCGGATCCTTTTGGGTATCACTGTAGGTATGATGCATACGGTGAAGTATGGCATAGGCACGCGGGTTCAAAAATGATGAGCCTTGTGTGAGGAAGGTTAGGAAGTAAAAGAACTTCTCCCAGCCTTTGCTCATGCTGAACATTTTATGTGAAGCGTATCGGTGCAGGAAAAAAGTCTGGCAAAACAGTGAAAGGAACCAGTGTGCTAAAAAAAAGATCAGTATTGGCATAAAACATTATTTAAAGGCGCATAAAACTCCTCGTTACTAATAAAGACGATTCAGCAGGTAGAATACCTTACCCTTACGGGTTAATTGTTGGGGTAGGGTTCGGATTGTTCGAAACCCTCTTATTAACAGGTATAATATACACTTTACTAAAATCGAGATAATTCATTGCATTACCATAAAAACTCTTTACATAGTTATGATAGAGGTAGTAATTCTCTTCATAAAATACGCACATATAAGGTGCATCATCTAATGCCATTTGATCAGCCTCAGCATACATTTTGTACCTGGCGCTATCGTTCAACGTTACAAGTGCTTTTGCAAACAAAGAATCGTATTTAGGATTAACATAACGACACGCATTGGTATATGCCATTGCAGTTGTATCTTTAGGTACGTTAGCACCATCGAGCATATTCAGGAATGTTTGCGGATCAGGATAGTCAGCGATCCATTCTTCTCTGAAAATAGGAACCTTACCTCTCATAAATGCATCAATGTGCTGAGGGAAAGGGACAGCATTTATCTTGACTGTAATATTCAAATTTTCTTTTAACATCTTTTGCAATACTTCAGCCACCTGAACGTTCCTTTGTCCACCATCACTGCTGGTTTGTAATGTAACTTCAGGAAAATCTTTTCCGTTAGGATAACCTGCCTTAGCTAATAATTGCTTTGCCTTGTCAGGATCGAAATTATAGCCCTTCAGTGTTTTGTAGTTATATCCTAAAAATGCTTGTGGAGGAACGATACCATAAGTACCCGGTATACCTTCACCTTGCAGGGTATAGTTAACGATCTTATCGCGGTCGATAGCATAATTAAATGCCTGCCTTAAATATTTATTTGCAAAAGTTTTATCCTGTAACTGGAAGCCAAAGAAATAATTACTCATAGATGGCTTTACATCTAATGTATAGTCAACCTTGTTGTTTTGGTCGGTTGAATTTATCTGACCCAATATAGAAGGAATGATTTCAATAGGGATCTGGAACATCATATCCAGGTTGCCTTGTTGAAACTCAAGTAACTCCGATTTCTTTTCGTGCACAAAGGTAAACTTGATAGCATCGAGGTAAGGCAATTGGTTGCCATAGGTATCGAAACCCCAATAGTTCGGATTACGTGCTAAAATTATTGCCTGGTCTTCCTGCGCATCCTTTAAAAAGAAAGGACCGGTACCAACCATGTGTATACGCATTTCAATACCATATTTATCAAGTGCTTCCTTAGGGAAAACCCAGCATCCCGGCTCTACAAGCAGGTTTAAGAAACCACCAAATGAGGTTTTCATTTGAATGGTAAGGGTAGAATCGTTAATCATTTTCACACCCGAAACACCGCCTTCAGGCAAAGGTTTCTTATCGGCCGAAAGTTTAAAATATTCATCAGCCCCAACTACACGGTTCTTAAAAGTAACCTCGAATTGTTCGTTCTGTGCACTTGCAGTACACAACTGGTCAAGGCACCATTTAAAATCTTTTGCTGTTACCTCACGGCCTTTACCATCAGGGAAACAAGGGTCATCCTGGAACTTTACGCCCTTACGAAGGTTAAATGTCCAGGTATTAGTTGTAGAATCAAATTTCCAGCTTTTTGCAAGTGAAGGTTGTATGGTAAGGTTCTTTGGGTCGAGTTTTACCAACCCTTCATAAACCTGGTTAGCAATGCTATGTGCCGCAATATCAGTAACATTAAGTGGGAAAAGACTTCTGAAACTAATTACCCAATTGTAACGGAAAACACCGCCATAGTAAACTCCGCCTTTGGCATTATGTGCCGCCTCTTTCTTATGATCGGGCTTACATCCCCAGAAACCTGCTATCAGCAAGCATACTGCAATTATCCGGAACAACTTTTTATCCATACTAATATTGAAAAAACGTTTCAATCTATCCCTAATTATAACCTAGTGGTTATAAGTATAAGGTTCAAAAGTAAAAAAAATATCGAAAACATACGCACAGAATTTACAGAACTCCCTAAAAAATACCGAATTAGGTCTTAAAAGTCCACTTCGAGCAGCATGGGGCAATGGTCAGAATGCTTGGCTTCAGGCATTATTATGGCCCTTTTCATAGCTTTTGCCATAGGTTCGCTTACCAATTGGTAATCTATCCTCCAACCCTTGTTATTGGCCCTTGCATTGGCTCTGAAACTCCACCAGGTATACTGGTGTGGTTCTTTATTATACACCCTAAGCGAGTCAATAAAGCCCGACTTCATAAAACCATCTATCCATTCTCTTTCTTCGGGCAAAAACCCTGATGAATTGGCATTACTAACCGGGTTATGTATGTCGATAGGTTTATGGCAAATGTTGTAATCTCCTGCAATAATAAGGTTTGGGCGCTTTTTCTTCAACACGTTGATATATTTCTGAAAGTTGGCCACCCACTCCATTTTAAATGCCTGCCTCTCATCACCTGAGGTGCCCGATGGCATATATACACTGATCACAGAAACATCTCCATAATCGGCCCTTATTACGCGGCCTTCATCATCATTAAAACCACAGCCATATTCAATATGGTCTGGCTTGGTTCTTGAAAGAATAGCAACACCGCTATAGCCCTTCTTCTTTTGGGCCGAATACCAGTAATTATGAGCATAACCGGCTTCAGCAAAATCATTCAGGTTAAGTTGATCAGCCTCGGCTTTAATTTCCTGCAGGCATATTACATCAGGTTTTACCGACTTTACCCAATCAAGCCATCCTTTCGACATAGCTGAGCGTATGCCATTTACATTGTATGTTATTACCTTCTTCATATATATGGTGCTTAACCCAACAAAAATAGGAATTCTGCGTTATTTACGATATTCGTAGCTTTTGACGGTGAAAAAGATTTCCCTTTTAATATTAGGGCTTTTAGGAATTATACCCATAACAGGCTTTGCGCAACAGGTAAACAACCAGCGTAAAAAAGCTATTGCAATTTCATTGCACGATACCATCACCCTCGATACATTAAGCATCATCCCCCAATCACTTTCATTAAGCCTGAATAAAGGGCAAAAGCTTGATAGCACCTGCTATACCTTCGAGCCTGTGGAGAGCAGAATTATTTTAAACAGGGCTGAATTAAAGAAGAGAGGAATAAGCGCCGATACACTTTATTGTTCTTATCGCACCTTCCCGTTTTCGTTAGGGCAAACCCACCAACACAAGGACAATAGTAGCGTACATCCTTTAAAATACGGGCAGCAGCAGGGCTATAGCTACCAGGTCAATCAGAATAAAGGCAGCACCGACCCGTTTGACCTGGGAACGCTCAATAAAAGCGGAAGCATTTCTCGTGGCGTTACTTTTGGCAATAGCCAGAACCTTACCGTAAACTCAACATTGAACCTACAGTTGGCAGGTAAATTGAGCAATAATGTAAACGTATTGGTATCGGCTACCGATAACAGCCTGCCCATACAACCCGAAGGAAACACGGCGCAATTGCAGGACTTTGATAAAGTATTTGTAAAGCTGTATAATAAAAACACAAGCCTTATTGCGGGAGATTTTGAACTGGCAAGTCCCACCAGCTATTTTATGAAATTTTACAAAAAAGCTGAGGGCGGCATGTTCTCGACACGCTTTATAGTAGGGCCCGAAAAAGATAGCAGCAAAGCCGGATACATGAAAGTATCGGCCGGTGCGGCAATATCGAAAGGTAGTTTTGCGCGCGATAATATCACTCCTATTGATGGTAACCTTGGGCCTTATCTGTTGACCGGGCCCAATAACGAAACTTATATTGTAATACTATCAGGTACTGAGAAAGTATATTTAGACGGGCAACTTATGCAGCGCGGCCAGAACTATGATTATACCATTGATTACAACGCAGCGCAAATTACATTCACCCCTAAACACCTCATAACACAAAGCACACGTATAACAGTAGAATTTCAATACAGCGATCAGAATTATGTAAGATCGGTAATATTTGGCGGAACAGAATATCATAATGACAAACTTAATTTGCGATTCAATCTTTATTCGGAGCAAGATGCGAAAACACAACCACTGCAGCAATCCTTATCTCCGGCACAGGAACAGTTTTTAGCCGGCTTAGGCAACCACATTCAAAATGCATTGGTGCCCGGCATACAGGATACAGTATTTAATCACACGCAGGTACTTTATCTGAAAATGGATACCATTAATGCAACATTGGGCTTTAACGATACCATTTATGTTTATTCTATCGATTCTACTAAGGCGCATTACAACTTAAGCTTTTCGCAGGTAAACCAGGGCCAGGGCGATTATGTGCAAATTGCTTCTGCTGCCAATGGCAGGGTATTTAAATGGGTGGCGCCAGTTGGTGGTGTTCACCAGGGGAATTATATTCCCGAGATACTTTTAATAACACCCAAGAAAAAACAAATGGTGACCCTGGGTGGCGATTATAAACTCTCTGCCAATTCAAGCATAATTGCCGAAGTGGCTGCAACTAATAATGATCTTAATACCTTTTCAACACTCGATAAAAGCCGTGATGAAGGCTTTGCAGGGAAAATAGATTTTCATAATGTCAACTTTTTGCAGGATACCGTTGAACATAAAAAAGATGCCTGGAGAGTAACGACTGATATAGGCTACGAAGGAGTTCAGAAAGATTTTTCTCCTATTGAACGTTATCGCCCTGTTGAGTTTGCCCGTGACTGGAATCGTACCAGCGACAGCATTTTTGATAACCAGCATATTATAAATGCAGGCTTATCACTGGGTAACAAAAAAGATATTTTCGGCTACAACTTCCAGGCTTTTCTTGAAGGAATAAATTACAATGCCACCCGGCAAACTGCACTAATAAAATTAAAACAAAATAAACTTACCGTAGATTTTAATGGTTCTTTATTAAATACCAAATCGCTTGATAACACCAGTAATTATTATAAAGAATTTGCAACAATTTCTTACAAGATATCGCAATGGGTTGTGGGTGTGGGAGAAGGAACCGAGAAAGATATTTTTAAATCGCGCCACACAGATAGCATCGTTACAAATTCAACTTCTTTATTTGAGCAGGCCTCTACATTTCAATACTATCAATGGAACACTTTTATACGTTCTGCCGATACAAGCAAGGTTAGTTACGGTGTGAATTATCAGGAACGGACAGACCTTGCACCACTCAATGACCACATGACAAAATCGCTCTTCTCGCGTAATATTTCATTCGACCTGAATCTTATTAAAAACCCGAAGAGCCGCTTTAAAGCAAATGTTACCTATCATATTCTCAATGTGTTCGACAGCGCCATTGCACAAGGGCAGCAACCGGTAAATGCCCTTACAGGGCAGGCACAGTATGACCTGAATGCCGTGCACGGGTTTATTATAAGCAGTACTTATTACCAGGCAGGTTCGGGCCTGCAACCTAAAGAAACATATACCTACGTGCAAGTGGCACAAGGGCAGGGAATTTATGCATGGACAGATTTTAATCATGATGGGGTGGCAGAGTTGAATGAATTTTATGTTGCTCCATTTCCCGATGAAGCAAATTATATAAAGGTTTATACTCCCACCAACCAGTTCATTAAAACATTCACCAGTGGCATTACAGAAACTTTCAGCCTGAGGCCAATGGCCATATGGGGCTCCAAAAAAGATATACGTTCTTTTATTTCCATGTTCTCAGAACAACTGGCATTTCACACTGACAGAAAAACTACTTCAGATGATTTTCTCCGGGCATATAATCCTTTGTTGCAAAGTACAGGCGACACAAATATTGTGGGATTAAATACTTCGTTGCGGAATACCATTTTCTTCAACCAGTTGAGCCCGAAATATGGTGCCGACTATAGTTTTAACAATGTAATAAGTAAAACCGTTTTGCAGGAAACCGGTACACAATCGCGTCAAAATCAATACAACGAATTGCACGGCCGTTGTAATGTCACCATTAAGTGGATGCTTGAAGTGGATGAGAAATTTGGTTACGACATAAGTAACTCAGATTATTTCAGCACCAATAATTTTTACATAGCTTATGCTCAAACCCAGCCCAAAATAAGTTTTCAGCCAAGTACCAGTTTCAGGATATCAGGCATTTTTACCTATGCCCATAAAGAGAATGCTCCGGTGCTTGGCGGTGGAACATCAGTACAACAAACCTATGGTACCGAACTGAAATACAATGTATTGAACAAAGGCAGCTTACTCGCAAACTTCAATTATGTTCATATAGCATTTGACAGGGAAGCAAGCAGTCCCCTTGGTTTTGAAGTACTGCAAGGCCTGAACATTGGCAATAACTATACCTGGGGCGTAACCTACCAGTGCAATATATCGCAGAATATACAGTTAAATGTATCATATACCGGACGTTCCAGTGAAGGCTCAAATGTTGTTAATACAGGTACTGCTCAAATACGGGCTTTCTTCTAAATCGGTGATGTTGGTAAAATTTGTAGCTTTGACTTAGATATATACAGACCGCATGTTAGCTAAAGAACTTATAAGTACAGATATACCACCGCTTAAGGTGACCGATACCGCTCAAAAAGCATTAGAGTGGATGGATGAATTTAAAGTATCTCACCTGCCTGTAATTGATAAAGCCAATTACATAGGCGTTGTTTCTGATGCCGAAATATTAGATAATCTTTCATTGACAGACCCGATAAGCAAATTGCGCCGTTCGCTCAGCAAGCCTTTTGTATTTGAAAACATGCACGCATATGATGTTTTAAAAATGTATGCTTTGCTTAAAATATCGGTAATACCTATTATAGACGCCAAGGAGCATTTTGTTGGAGCAGTTACTTCTCAAAAAATGCTTGAATATTTTTCGCAGTTAACTGCTGCGCAGGAACCGGGCAGCTTAATAGTTCTTGAACTTCACCAGCACGACTATTCTTTATCACAAATAGCCCAGATAGCAGAAAGTAACGGAGCTAAAATATTAAGCCTGTTCCTTACACCACGCAGTAATTCAACCGAACTTGATGTAACTATAAAGCTAAGCGTGAACGATGTTTCAGCAGTATTGCAAACCTTCGAACGTTTTGGTTATGTAGTAAAAGCTTCTTTTTCACAAAGCGTGCAGAACACTGCCGTAAAAGACCGCTACGATGCGTTGATGCATTACCTCAACATTTGATCGGTAATGAAATTTTACCCCTACAGTTATTTTTTTCTACTGTTATTTTTTTTCTCTTTTACGCCTGCACATAGCCAGAGTAAGGACACTATCTCACACCGTAAATTTGTTGTTTACGATATTTATGTAGATGGTAACTTTAAAACAAGAACATCTATATTATACCGTGAACTTACCTTTCGTAAAGGCGACACTATAGATGCTGCTGACTGGGGTACTATGGCACTGCGTTCGAAAGATAACCTGATGAACACCGGCTTGTTTAATTTTGCTTCGGTAGATACTGTTCATCTTTCTACCGGGCAAACTGCAGTGGCAATTGCTGTTGAAGAACGTTGGTATATATGGCCCAATCCTATCTTCCAGGTTGAAGAGCGGAACTTTAACGTTTGGTGGGACCAGGATCACCGAAGCCTGAATAAAATAGATTATGGCCTTTCAGCTGCCGATAATAATGCACTCGGCCTCAGGCAGGTATTAAAAGTAAATTTTCAGCTTGGTTACACACAACAATATGGAGTTAGTTATTCTATACCCTATATAGATAAGCATCAGAAAGGTGGATTACAGTTTTCTTTTACCTCATCACAAAATAAAGAAATAGCCTATACATCCATTGGAGGAATTCTTACATTTTTGAATACACCCGAAGCTACTTTAAGGCAAGAATATACCGGCAGAGTAGATTATACTTACCGCCAGGGTTTATATAACACACATTACCTTGAAGCAAATTTTCATTCCTGCAGTGTCAACGATACCCTGCTTAAAGTCTCAACCGATTATTTACCCGATAATCAAAGAACCGCTAATTTCTTTGGACTCAAATATTTTTTCCGTCGCGATCTGCGTGATTATGGCCCCTACCCTCTTTCAGGTTATTACATCGATTTTGGAGTTAATGACTATGGCTTGGATCTACTCAATCATCCTTTCAATATATTTTATGTGCAAACCGCGTTGCATAAATACTGGGCGCTATCGAAATACTTCTTTTACGCCATGATGGTTGAAGGAAAAGTGTCGAATAATGTTGTGCAACCTTATTACCTGCAACATGCGTTCGGTTATTCAAACGACCTTGTAAGAGGTTATGAAGATTATGTAGTAGACGGCAATGATTTTGCATTAGTGAAAAATGAATTTAAGTTCAGGTTTTTGAATGTGCCGGTACAAAACCTGCCGCTCATCGGTTTGCGTCAATTCAACAAAGCGTATTATGCTCTTTACCTGACTCTCTATTCCGACTGGGGATATTTAACGTCACCTGATCCTTATGTGACCAACAATTTTTTGGCCAACAGGCAATTATGGGGTAATGGTATAGGTATTGACCTCGTAGCTTATTATGACCTGATATGGAGGTTTGAATATTCCTTCAACGGGCTTGGCCAGCATGGGCTATTCATTCACTTCCAGGCGGGATTATAGAATATCTATTGAACAACCCTTTGCCACTAAGACACAAAAATTCTAAATAAATACACACTAAATTGTTTTGTGGGGTTTTGCGTTTTAGTGTTTTGGTGGCGAGTTTTTCTTTACAATTATATTCTTGTACCTTCGCTATGCAATTATAATTTCATGCAAAAGAAATTCAGCCAACAATTATTTCTCTTCTATTTTCTATTTGCACTTTCATTGACTTCTTTTGCCCAACAAAAAAACCTGGTGCCTTATGTAAATCCGTTTATTGGCACAGGCGGTCATGCACATACTTTTCCCGGTGCATGTTACCCATTTGGTATGATGCAGTTAAGCCCCGATACACGCCTCACAGGCTGGGACGGTTGCTCTGGTTATCATTATGATGATACTATTATTTATGGCTTCTCGCACACTCACTTAAGCGGTACAGGCTGCTCAGATTATGGAGATATTCTATTGATGCCTGTTGCCGCTTCTCCTACAAAGAACCCTAATAAAGCCGAAAAAATAGTTCTTGGGGCACTCACTTCTGTAATTTATAGTTACAGTTCTCCATTCGTACATAGAAGCGAAAAAGCTTCACCGGGATACTATTCAGTTGTGCTTAAAAACGGCAACATAAAAGCAGAATTGACAGTAGGGGAATATGCCGGCATACATCGCTACACCTATTCTAATAATGATTTGTGCTATATAGTTCTTGACCTGAAACACAGGGATGAAGTACTAAGTTCAAGACTAAAAATTGTTAGTGATACGGAGATTTGTGGATATCGACAATCAAAAGCCTGGGCTAGAAATCAGTGGGTATATTTCGATATCCGATTTTCGAAACCAATCTTTACAACTGATATTTTCTACAATGATACTTGCTTTGGCAATAAACGTGAAGACTCATTATCAAAAAATGTAAAAGCCTTGTTTTCTTTCGAACATGGCAGCACTATCCTTGTCAAAGTTGGCATTTCAGCAGTAAGCATAGAAAATGCAAAAGAAAATTTAGTACACGATATACCAGGGTGGGATTTTGACGGCACCTTGAAAAAAACGCAAAAAGCCTGGAACGATTATTTTAATAAAATAGAAGTAACATCGAAGAATGATAGTCTGCTGACTATATTTTATACTGCGCTTTACCATACTGCAATTCATCCAAGCCTATATACAGATGTTAATGGACAATACCGCGGGCGCGATATGAAAATACATACTGCGAAGGATTTTTCGATGTATACTGTATTCTCTATCTGGGATACATACAGGGCTTGGCATCCGCTATTTACAGTTATTGATTCAAGTATAGACAGGCAATTCATCCAAACATTTTTAAAGCAATATGAACAGGGTGGAATGTTACCAGTATGGGAACTATCGGCGAACGAAACCAATTGCATGATAGGCTATCATTCTGTTTCTATAATTGAAGATGCTTACCAAAAAGGAATTAGAGGTTTTGATGCCAATGAAGCACTTAAAGCAATGGAACACAGTGCCGATGCGGATAGCCGAGGTTTGCCTGCACTCAGGCAATATGGATACATACCGGCAGATAAGAGCAGCGAGTCCGTTTCACAAACATTGGAATGTGCTTATGATGATTGGTGCGTTGCACAAATGGCGAAATCGTTGGGCAAGAATGACGATTACAAAAGATATATTGAACTGGCACAGAGTTATAAGAATGTCTACAATCCCAATAACGGTTTTATGCAAGGCCGACAGAATGGTGCATTCATTACTCCTTTCGATCCTAAGTCAGTCAGCTTTAATTACACTGAGGCCAATGCATGGCAATATAGTTTCTATGCTCCGCAGGATATGAGTGGCTTTATTGACTTACATGGCGGTAAAAGAAATTTGGCACTGAAACTGGATACTTTGTTTACAACCTCTACCAAAACTACCGGCCGCACCCAACCCGATATTACCGGAATGCTGGGGCAATATGCGCAAGGCAATGAGCCGAGCCACCACATTGCATATTTATACAACTATGTTGGGCAGCCCTGGAAAACGGCAAAATACGTTCACCAGTTAGAGAAATTCTATACCGCTAAACCCGATGGCATTTGTGGTAACGACGATTGCGGAGAGTTATCAGCATGGTACGTAATGAGTGCAATAGGTATGTACCAGGTTTGCCCCGGTGACGGGCAATTTGAGTTAACAGCTCCGATATTTGATACCGTTAAAATTCATTTAGAGAGTGGCAAGACATTTACCATCAGTTCTGAAAAGGATATGATGGGCGATGACTGTATAGAAACTGCTACACTGAATGGAAAGGATTATAAAAAATCTTTTTTACGGTATACTGATCTGATGAATGGTGGAAAGCTCAATTATACTTTTACAAAAACCAATCTATTATCAGATTGGGGAACAGGTAATAATGTACCCATGGATTCTATTCCCAAGGATGATAGAATTTATCCCCAACCATATTATGAATACGCCAATTCAATATTTACCGATTCAATACTAGTTAAAATAAGATCGCTCTCACCTAAAGACTCTATTGTTTATGATAATGACTATATACGTATGCTGAGAAAAAAAGACTGTAGAAGGGTACCAGAGAATAGATCAATTCTTTATACTCATCCTTTCTATGTAACTTCATCAGATACTATTTACTCCGCTGTACTTTGGAAATCTACAATTCTCCAAATTAACCCTCCTCCTGTCTATTTCGCCAAAATCCCGAAAGGCAGAAAAATAAAAATTCTATCAAGGCCAAATTCTCAATATACTGCTGGTGGGCCAAATGCGCTGATAGATTTTCAGCATGGCAGCAGCGATTTTAGGGTGGGTAAGTGGCAAGGCTACCAATACACAGATTTTGAAGCGGTGGTTGATCTGGGTAAGGTTGAAGAAGTTAAAAACGTAAGCGCAGAATTCTTGCAGGATGCTTTGAGTTATATCTATATGCCTACCTATGTTGATTTTTCTGTGTCGACCGATAGCATACATTTTACACCGGTTGCACATATAACTAATACCCTACCTGATACATTATTAGCCCCAACTATCAAATCAATGGGAAGCAATATTGCTCCACAGAAAGTCCGTTATATAAAAGTCTTTGCCAAGAATTATGGCAAGTTACCGCCATGGCATCCCGGTTATGGTGATGAGGCTTTTATTTTTATTGATGAAATAGAGATAAAGTAATTGAAAATTGACAGTGGACAATTGACAATGCTACGTTGAGATTGCTTCGTTCCTCGCAATGACGAAGTGGCGACTACGGATTAAAGCAGAAAGATCCAACCTAGGAAACAGTAACGTCTCTCCCTCGAGGGAGAGATAAGAGAAAGGGCAAGTCAGGAGAGAAATAACTGGCTCGACATAGATGTCTGCCTTACCTTATCCACATACATTATTTTAAGAATGAACTCCTTGTAAAGTTCTTCTTCGCTGGTAGTTGCACTTCCCACACCCTTCGATTTCAGATCGTATTCATGCAAAATGTGAAATATTTTTTGCAGAGAACCGGGGCCGTATGATTTGGCGGCCTTTTCATAATCGCCCACAAAGTATGGAGAAACCCCAAGCTTTGCAGCTACGTTGTTTCGCGATTTATCTTTTAAGGAATGAAGTATAAACAGTTTGCTGAAATAATTGTAGAGCGATACTACGCTCATTACAAACGGGTTGTCTTTGGTGTTTGATGCGAAGTATTCAACTATCTGCAAGGCCTTGCCCATATCACGATTACCAAGGGCGGTCTGTAATTCAAATATGTTATAGTCTTTACTTATTCCAATGTTCGATTCAATATCGGCAGCCGTTATTTCGGCAGGTGGCTTTAAGTTTATCATCAACTTACCAAGCTCATTAGCTATTTTGCTCAGGTCGCTTCCTAAATATTCCGCCAGCAATGCCAATGCCTTATGGCCTATTATATATCCCTTATCTTTTATGAAGCTTTCAATCCAGGCCGGTATTTGCCTGTCATATAATTTAGCTGAATCAAAGAATACGGCACTCTTCGATATCTTTTTGGCAGCCGAAGTGCGCATATCCAACTTCTTATACTTATAACAGAAAACCAGGATAGTTGACTTCTGAGGCTTCTCTAAATAAGTAAGCAGCATGTTCTTATCCTCGCCCCCGCCTGTAAACAGGTCACGCATCTCCTGCGCCTCTTTCACAATCACCACCTGGTAGTTCGACATCATAGGAAAACGGTACGCCGCATCGAGCACAGTAGCTATACTATTCTCCCGGCCATAAAATATCATCTGGTTAAACTCCCTCTCGCCCTCGTCCAGCACATTTTTCTCAATATACTGGCTAAGCATATCAATATAATAGGGTTCCTCGCCGCAGAGAAAGTACACAGGGTGGTAGAGCTTCTTCTCCAGGTCAGATATTATTTCTTTGTGTGTTACCGCCATAATTCTTTCCCAAATTTATACTTTCTGTGCTATTCCTAACTTTGCCGATATATTAATATATGAACAACCCGGTCGGATATCCTCAACTTACCTTTCCAGCCCATGATTTCCGCATGGTTGAAGAGGATGGACAGCATAAAATATTCGACCCGGTACGCAAAAAATTCGTGGTATTAACACCCGAAGAATGGGTTAGGCAACACGTAATTGCATACCTCCACAAAGAGAAAGGCTACCCCCTTAGCCTGTTAATGGTCGAGAAGGAATTTACCTACAATAAGCTGAGTAAACGTGCTGATATAGTGGCATGCGACAATACCGGCGCACCCATATTACTGGTAGAATGCAAAAGCCATGATGTGGCCATTACACAAGAAGTATTTGACCAAGTGGTGCGCTATAACCTGGTTATGCAGGTTAAGATATTGCTGGTTACCAACGGAATAAACATATATTGCTGCTCACTGGAAGGGGGAGATTATAAGGCTCTGAATACCATACTCTCTTATAAAGAACTGATGGGCAATGAGTGACAAACTGATATACCTAGATTATAATGCAACCACCCCGGTAGATAAAAGAGTGCTGGAAACTATGCTGCCCTATTTCTCTGAAAAATTTGGCAATGCGGCCAGCCATACTCATGCAGCAGGATGGACAGCCAACCGGGCAGTAGAAAATGCGAGGGACCAGGTAAGCAAGCTTATTAATTGTGAAGCACAGGAAATAATATTTACATCGGGAGCAACAGAAGCTATAAACCTAGCTATAAAAGGAGTAGTTGAAGCTTATAAAGTCAAAGGAAAACATATTATAACCTATACCACTGAGCATAAGGCTGTACTCGATACCTGCAAATATTTAGAAGAATCGGGCGCTGAAGTAGATTACCTGCCTGTGAATAGTGAAGGCCTGCCTGATTTGCAATTACTGGCAAAAACTATACGTGAGGATACTATTTTGGTTTGCGCCATGTATGCCAACAACGAAACAGGTGCGATATTTCCCATAAAAGAGATTGCGCAATTGGTGCATGCCAAAAAGAGTATTTTGTTTTGTGATGCCACGCAGGCAGTTGGTAAAGTAATGATAGACGTGCAGGATGAAGGCATTGACCTGATGTGTTTATCTGCCCATAAAATATATGGGCCAAAAGGTGTTGGTGCATTATATATAAGAAGGAAAAATCCACGTGTTACATTATTGCCTCAAATGCATGGCGGCGGACATGAACGGGGATTACGCTCGGGTACACTTAACGTAACAGGCATTGTTGGTCTCGGGCAAGCATGCACCATTGCAGGTGATGAAATGTGGGATGATGCACAAAAGCTTTCAATGCTGCGTACCTTATTAGAACAAAGCCTGCTTGATCTTGGAAATGTATTTGTGAATGGTAGCCAGAAGCAGCGCTTGCCACATGTTACCAATTTGGCTTTTGTAGGTATTAAAACAGATAAACTTATAGCACAACTACCGCACATTGCATTAGCTATGGGTTCAGCATGCACATCGGCATTACCTGAGCCATCACACGTATTGAAAGCTATGGGCAGGGAGCAATATGCAAATTCATCGGTACGTTTTAGCTTAGGGAGGTTTACTACCAAAGAAGAAATTGAAACTGTAATAAAACAGTTAAGCGAAGCTGTACGGAAATTACGAAGCGAGAATTAAATATTGTGCTTTGCCAAAGAGCGCATAGCCAGTAAGAGCGAAGCCAGGCAAAGTAAAGCACCCATTATAAACGGCGCTCCTGGAAAATAAATTGGTGCCCCTGCTTGTGTAAAATACTTAAACAGCCCACCCATTAAAAGAGGGCCGAAGAAAGAAGTAAGGCTCACAAGTCCCGTCAAGCCACCTTGTAATTCTCCTTGTGCATTCGCTGGCACCTGTCCTGACATTACTCCCTGCAAGGCAGGGCCCGCAACCCCACCTAAAGCATAAGGAATAAGGAACACAAACATCATCCATGTTTGGCTTGCCAAACTAAATAATAATAATCCAACAGTGTATAAAAATAATCCTAGGTAAATAGATCTCTTCTGCCCTATCCGTGGAATAACAACACGTATCAGGCCACCTTGCACAGCACCCACCAAAAGGCCAACTACTGCAAGCGAATATCCCACCAGTGCTTCATCCCAATTGAACCTAAGCATGGTAAAATACGTCCATGTAGATTGTACCGCGTGTGCCGCCATATAAATACATAATATAGAAGCCACCATACCCAACACTACCGGATATTTTCCTAATTGTACCAATGAACCTATAGGGTTCGCGCGTTTCCAATCAAATTTACGGCGGTTCTCAGGAGGAAGAGATTCAGGCAGAATAAAAAAACCGTAAAGCGCATTCAGCAAACTAAGTCCCGCTGCTACAAGAAATGGTAAGTGCTGGTCTATTTTACCCAATACACCGCCAATGGCAGGGCCAAACATAAAGCCCATACCAAATGCCATACCTATAATGCCAAAGTTTTGCGCACGTTTTTCGGGAGTACTTATATCAGCTATATAGGCAGTACCGGTAGTAAAGCTCGCGCCCATAATGCCCGCTACCACACGTGTACCAAACAACCACCATATAGTTGGCGCAAAAGCCATTACTAAATAATCTAATCCGAAACCGAGGAGTGAAAGCAAGAGCACAGGACGTCGCCCATACCTATCACTCAGGCCACCCATAATAGGTGAAAAAATAAACTGCATGGCCGCAAATGCTGCTACAAGGCCGCTACCCCAAAGCGATGCGGCGCTAAGGTCTCCATGGATCAGTCTCACAATTAATTTGGGAAATACAGGAATAATAATTCCTAATCCCATTACATCTAAAAATAGTGTAACGAAAATAAATCCTAATGCAGCTGTCCTTTTCTTTTCTGCCATGCAATATTAAAATCAAGTGCCAAAATAAATGTTTTAAACATATACACGGTTATATCTATGTTATATATGCTTAACAATCAGCAGTGAAAAATTATATTTTAGCCTTAACTATTATCATACAGATGAAAAAAGCAAGTTTGTCATCACTTCTTATTTTAATTAGTCTTTTTTACTTTTTTTGGGGATTTGTGGCGGCTTCCAATGGTATTCTCATCCCGCTGTTCAAAGAAATATTTCATTTGACCCAATTCAAATCGCAGTTGGTTGATCTGGCATTTTACATTGCTTACTTTTTCGGTTCACTTATTTATTTCTTTTCGACGCTCTTATATAAAGATCCGCTTTTGCGAATGGGTTACAAAAAGGGATTGATACTGGGGCTACTTATTTCTGCAGTTGGCGCAATAGGTTTTATTCCTGCCACAAATATGCAATCATACCCCATGCTTCTCACCTGCATGTTTATCATCGGACTTGGTTTTACACTTCAGCAAATAGTAGCTAACCCGTTTGTAATAGCGCTGGGTAGCCCATCGACTGGTTCACACAGGCTGAACCTTACAGGTGGAGTAAATTCCTTTGGCACAACTATTGGCCCTGTGTTATTAAGCCTTGCACTATTCGGACAGTTGAGCAGTTCATATACTCCTGTGGCAGATATTTCATCTGTGAAAACTCCATCTATTATCCTTTTCAGCATGTTCTTATTGTGTGCAACTATCATTGCATTTTCATCATTACCTGAAGTTACCAAGCAGGAAGAGATAGAGAAAAAACCAGGGGCATTAAAATATCCTCAACTTACATTGGGCATGCTTGCTATATTTTTTTATGTAGGTGTAGAGGTAACTATACAAAGTAATTTGGGCGCGTTATTAAAATTACCGGAGATAAAGGGAATTACCGCCAGCCAGATATCACCCTACATTTCCTTGTATTGGGGCAGTCTTATGATTGGCAGGTGGAGAGGCTCAATTACAGTATTTAATCTCTCTGTAAAAATAAGAACCGTCTTGATGACCATCATTCCGATAGTTGCGTTTTGTGTAATATGTGGGGTAAACAATTTGCGTAACAGCGATATTTCAGATTATAAATATTACATACCTTATCTGTTACTTGCCATTGCTGCTTTCTTTATAGGGCAAGAGAAACCTGCACGCACACTTATACTCTTTAGCTGTATATCTGCAACACTAATGATAGTGGGATTATTAACTACAGGTAACGTCGCTTTATTTTCCTTCATCAGCGGAGGATTATATTGTTCAGTAATGTGGCCATGTATATTTGCTTTAGCAATTACAGGGCTCGGGAAATATACAACACAAGGTTCCTCTTTACTTATTATGATGATTCTCGGAGGCGCTATCATTCCACCTATTCAAGGGCTTATAGTAGACCATTATGGAGCGCATATTTCGTATATAGTACCTGTATTTTGTTTTGCATATTTAGCATTTTATGGTTGGAAAGTACGACATATATTTAAGGCACAGGGTATGGATGCCGATGCTATTGTTTTAGAATAAAATATATCATGAAAGAGCATTTTCAGTTATTGTTTCAATACGAAAAGTGGGCCACAGGCAGGGTAATTGATGCCATGAAACAACTCCATGCAGAAGATGAAAAATGCCTGGAGTGGATGGCTCATATTTTATTGGCTCAATTAATTTGGTATTCGCGACTGACAAATAACGTGGTCGATTTTACTCCCTGGGAAAAAAGAACCATGGAAGAATGCGAAGAAATGTTTGAAAGCAACACCAAACTCTGGGCGGAGTATTTTCGACAATTGAATGAAAAAGATCTGCAGCAAACGGTTGCTTATAAAAATTTAAAAGGTGAGCCTTTTGAGGACAAGGTAAAAGATATTTTAACACACGTTATTAACCACTCAACCTATCATCGTGGGCAGATAATTGCCAGATTAAAAGGCCAATTGCCCACATTGCCCAGTACCGATTATATCTTCTTTTTTAGAGAACAAAAGCAATAAAACGGTCATTCTTTTGCCCTAAAAGTCAAAATTTAACATTGATAAGTAATTTATAATCAAATACTTATATCTATTTACTGTGTCAAGGTAAAACCTTAACAAATGGTTAATACTCAGGCATAAGTGCTTGTATATTTTTGTTAGGCATCGTTAATCCCTGATTGAAAATATACCCGGAATCTTGAAGCAATTATTACAAAGTAGTTATCATTTTAATATTTCAAAAAAGGCACAGGTTTATCTTGTGTTCTGCTTTGCAACTTTGTTTGTTTTTTCTGCTCAATTTGTCAGGGCTCAAAATTCAACTTTACAGTTCCAAAAATATTCAAGTAGTGAAGCAGTTGAAGAGCAAAATACAAAGTTTGCAGCCCAGTTAGATTCCTGTCATTTATTGACCAGCGTCGCTTCACAAACCGGTGCTTCAACATCTGACATGATCATCTTCTCAAATTATTATGCCGACACACTTTATGCGGACAGAGTGAATTACATAGCTGAACTGGGTAATAAAATAAACACCAACGAAGACATACAAAAATACGCCAAGGCACTGATTGCTAAATATACAGACCTCTACCAGAAATTAGAGCAACTCAAAAAGGACTATCCAAATACTGTTGCAGAATACAGCTCGCTGCAGAGCCATAAACCTGCCGCGACTTGCAGCCCCACTTGTTCCGATATTGGCTTTGAATCGGGTACTCTTACAGGATGGAATGCATACTATGCAAAGAATACCTCCACGTCGACCAAAATGATCTATACTTCTGTGGTGGGTGGTGCAGCAGGTGCTGTTACTGAGGCAGCTTATGATATTGTAACTGATCCTAAATATCATAAAAACCCCGATTACCAGGTAAAAATTATGAGTGGTGCGGGTAATGATCCAATTGCGGGACCAATAATCCCTATAGTAGCCCCGGGTGGTGGAAATTACTCCGTAAGATTAGGAGATACAAGCGTAGGTGGGTCAAGAGTTGCCATTATTGATCAGGCATTTACAGTTACTGCAGGAAATACCGCGCTCAATTATATGTATGCCCCCATAGTAGATATGCCAGGATATCAATACCCTCATACTTGGGGACAGCAACCACATTTTATTGTTACCATAACAGACCAGGCAACAGGTGATACCTTACAGTGTGGAGATTACCTTGTAACATCAAGTACAACAGGTGCGAATTACTCATCTGTATGGTACACCGTGCCAGCATACGGATGGCAAGACACTGTATTTGTTGCACCCTGGAAAACAGTATTTGTTTCCCTTCAAAATTATGTTGGACATTGCATAGATATACAGGCCATTGTTTCCGATTGTTATCCTACTGCTTTAGGTCCGCACTTTTGTTACGTTTATTTTGATGCCACATGTGGCCCACTTAGCATTATTGCTTCTACCCCATCGGTATGTGGAGGCAATGTAACTCTCACTGCTCCTTCTGGTGGAGCATCATATTCGTGGGCAGGCCCTTGCGTTGTGGGCTCTGCTACTTCTCCAACAATTACTGCCAGTTGTTCTGGCACATATACTGTTACTGTTGTGAGTGCTGATGGCTGTAGTGATACATTGCAAAAAACTATCACAGTAACCCCGACTATGAGTGTAACAGCCAGCAGTACAAATGCATCGTGTGGTGTTGCCGGAACTGCAATTGCAAACCCTACCGGTGGTACTCCTCCGTATAGTTATAGCTGGAGCAATGGCAATACAAACCAGAAGGATACAGGGCTTGGAGCAGGAAACTATGCATGCATAGTTTCTGCTGCAGGGTGTTTAGATACAGTAAAAGTTACAATTACCGGAAGCGGTATGACAGCCACTATTGCCAACACTACTCCAAAATGTTTTGGTGACACGCTTACAGTTACAGTAACCCCCAATGGTGGTAAAACGCCATATACTTATTCATGGAATACAGGAGCTACAGGCCAATCGTTGAATGGAGTAACAGCAGGGACTTATAGTTGCGTTGTAAAAGATGCAAGCGGGTGTTCTTTTTCACAATCGGTTACGGTAAAACAGCCGGCTCAGCTCCTGGTAAAGCCATCCACCTTTCCTGCAACCTGTAATTATCTTTGTAATGGGCAGGCCATTGCCACGCCAAGCGGAGGAACAAATCCCCTATCATTTTTATGGAGCAATGGTGCAACCGGTGCAAGCATAAGTAACCTGTGCGTTGGTACTTCGTATACTGTCACTGTTACCGATGGTCATGGCTGCAAAACCGATACGAGCGTAATTATAACAAACCCACCACCTATAGTTTTAAGTACAGATTCTACTCCTTCACTTTGTAATAAAACCAATGGAGCTGCAAGTATAACTGCAACCGGTGGAACACCGGGGTTTACCTATAAGTGGAGCACAGGTGCTACAACATCATCTATTACAAATGTTGCTGCAGGTAATTACTGTGTACTGATATTAGATGCAAATAAATGTCGTGATAGTTCATGTATAAATGTGCCCAATATTTCTGGCGACAGTATTAAAATAGTTGCCATAACCAATGTAACCTGTAACGGAGGAAATAATGGAAGCATTGTAGCTTCTGTAACAGGCGGAACAGGACCATTTACCTATGCATGGACACCCTCAGGTGGCAATACAACTACTGCAACAAATCTTTCAGCAGATACATATACTATAACTGTAACCGATAATAACGGATGCCCTGCTACAGCTGTGGCAACAGTTAAACAACCACCGCCTATTACAATTACTGCACCGGGACAAACTATTTGTATTGGACAAACTGCAACGTTAACCGCAACAGCAAATGGAGGCACCACACCATATACCTATAACTGGACGCCCGGAGGAACAGGACAAAGTATAACTGTTTCACCAACTGTAACTACTTCTTACACGGTCCAGGCTACCGATGCCAATGGATGTGCTTCAGCACCACTATTAGTGGTAGTAACAGTAAGGCCACCTTTGACAATTGCAGCAGGACCACCCAAATCATTCTGCCCGGGAGATACTGCAACAATAAGTGCAAGTGCAACCGGTGGTGACGGAACTTATTTTTATTTGTGGAGCCCCGGTGGCGCAACCACTTCAAGCATACAAGTAACGCCGGTTACTACAACAGTATATACTGTAGTAATAAATGATGGCTGTGGAACACCCGCCGTAAAAGATAGTGTTACAATAACTGTTCTTCCTGTGCCTGTTGTGAATTTGAAAGCAGATACATTGCAGGGTTGTTATCCTCTATGCGTAACCTTTACAAACCTGGCTACTGTAACCGGAGGAGCAACTATTGCGTCGTATAATTGGAGTTTTGGCGATGGAAATTCAAGTACACAGCCAAATCCAAGCCACTGTTATACCAAGCCCGGCGTATACTCTGTAAGTCTTTCTGTTGTATCGAGTAATGGGTGTATAGCTTCTTTCTCCATACCGAATTACATTACTGTTTATAGTCATCCTGTAGCTAATTTCTCATTATCGCCGCAGCCAACCAATATTATGAATCCCACTATTTATTTTGTTGACCACTCTACCGATGCATATGGCATTATAAATTGGTTCTGGCAATTTGGTGACGGAACTGATTCAATTGGATTTGTGAGGAACCCACAACATACTTATGGTGATACCGGAAGTTATTGCGTGAACCTTCAGGTGACCAATTTTCACGGCTGTGTGGCCGATACAACTGAATGCCTCGAAATTGAACCATTTTTTGTTATTTATGTTCCTAATGCTTTTACCCCAAATGGCAACGGAGTGAACGACTTGTTTACCGCCAAAGGTGTTGGAATACTACAATACCAAATGTGGATATTTGACCGCTGGGGCCAGCAGATATATACTACTACCGATATTTATGGAGGATGGGATGGCAAGGTACAAAACGGTGCATCGGGTGCACAAGCACAGGAAGATACTTATGTATGGCTAATTGAAGTCACTGATGTGTTCCACAAACAACACCGATATGTTGGCAGAGTTAGTCTTATTAAGTAAAGGAGTAGCTCACAATACGCTGATATTGAGCATAAATAAAACTTATTTGCGGTTAAAAAATCACTTTTAGCATCCATATTATAGGTTTTTTCATTAAAGTTTTTACTTTTGTTACGTTTAGTTCATGTTTAGATAAGCTAAATAGGCGTATAAATTCAAAATAAACCCTGAACTTTTGATTTATAGTTATTCAAACAATATGTTTTTAAATAGAGCAAAATCATTTGTAATGATCTTTGCACTTCTTCTTACATTTTCCATACAAGCTCAAAAATCTTCTTCCAAAAAAGGTTGGTCAGTTCATCATCCATTTGAACATAATGTGTTTATAGAGAACAAGGGACAATTCACTGAACCAATTAAAAAGGGAGTTGGTGAACCTATTCTTTATTCAAGCCATAAGGGCCACATTCATATCTATTTTTCGCAAACTACCCTGACATTTGAACAGGATAGCGCATATATAGCAGATACGGATGCTGAACCAACCGCCGGCGATGACGACGATGCACATATAGACATACTTCGGGTTTTTACGCAAATAAATTGGGATGGTGCAAATAAAAATGCACAGGTAGAGGTACAAAATCCGGTTGAAGATTATTTTACTTACGAAAACCCTAAAGACAAATTAGGCCGTAGTAGCATATTGGCACATGCCTGGGAAAAGATCATTTATCATAATCTGTATAATAACATTGATGTTGCTTTTTATTATTCAGCTGATAAGAAGGGGTTGGAGTATGATATAATTGTACATCCGGGTGGAGACCTTACCCAGGTTAAAATGCATTACTCACCCAATGCAAACCTTACTTTATTAAATAAAGAACTTCACATTGCTTCACCTTGTGCAAATTTTACTGACAGGCAACCTATTGCTAAAGACGAAAACGGGAATACAGTAGTATCTGCATTTTCTCTCAACAAAAATATTATATCGTTTACAACAGGAGATTATGATAAAAGTAAAACTCTTGTAATAGATCCTATGTTTAGTACTACAAGCTTTACCGGTACCAATAAAGCTTATGATATGAATTATGATCTGGCGGGAAACGCTTATGTAATTGGTGGCGGAGACCAGACAGAATACCAGTTACTGAAATATAATGCTGCAGGAACATTGGTGTGGACATACACAGAAGCTTTCCTGGCAGCTAACCAGCTTGTAGGCGGTTACTATTACTACGGTGGAGGTACTACCGATAATAGAAGCGGAAGTACATATCTTGCTGAAGGACTAGACTATAAAAATGGAGGAAATGGATGTCAGATAGTGAAAGTAAATTCGGCCGGTGCCTTGGTAACTACTTTTACCGGCAGCCCGAACATTGATGAGATATGGAAAATGGCTTTCGATTATTGCGACAACCAGATAATTATTGGAGCCGGAGAAGGAACATCAGCAGTTTATCAGGGTGCCACTATGGATACAAACTGCACTGCCGTTAATGCAGTTAACGTACTTGGTGCTCCTGCAAATAGTACCCACCACGACATTGCTATGATAACTTTTGACGGAGTGGGTAAATGTTATTTTGCCACAACAAAACCTGCAGCAGGCGGTAATCCTGGTTACAATAATGTATTATTACAAATGCCTTCTGCAACATTGGCTCCTACAGCATACCAGGTACCTGACAGATCAGTTTTTATTGAAACAGCTTCTGTGCCGTATTATCCTTCCCTCCCATCCGGAAAGTATATCTATTGTGGCAATGGCTTTAATGGTTTAATTGCCGATCTAACTTTAGTTGCCACTTACGATGGTAATAAATTAAGAACCTGGACGCCTGCTACAGGTGCAATAATTGACAGTGTCACCGTTAGCCCTAATGTTCAAATGTCGGGTGGCATAGCATTGGATTGCCAGGATAATTTATATGTAGGAAATAATAATGTCGTAGCCGTTTATAGTTCTGCACTGGCATTAGTGAACACAATTACTCCTACCGGATCGACAGGCGCTGATACGTTATATGATCTGCATATTGCACCGGGAAATCTTTTATATGCGGCAGGAAATGATTACGTTTCCTGTACTGCTATTACACTTCCTAAAATGGTTACTACCACTTCTACATCTCCAACCGGTTGCGGATGTACAGGTACAGCATCAGCCACCGTTTGCGATAATTATCCATTTACTTATAGCTGGAGCAATGGTGCAACTACCTCATCTGTTTCAGGCTTATGCCCGGGCAAATATCTTTTAACTGTAAAAGATCAATCCTGTAATCCAAGACAGGATACGGCAACTATCACAATTACCGGTTCTGCAAGCATTACAACCAGTATAACAACCACACCTGTTCAATGCTTTGGCCAGAGCAATGGTACAGCTACGGCTTCTATCTCTGGCGGCACATCACCTTATACTTACACATGGAGCAATGCAGCCACTACTTCTGCAATAAATGGCCTTGCCGCAGGTAACTATACATGCGTAGTAAAAGATGCAGGTGGATGTGTGGATACATTAAAGGATTCAGTAAAAACACCAGCACCTTTAACCATAAAAACTAATACTTTCCCGGCAACATGTAGTTACTTATGTAATGGTCAGGCAATAGCTAACCCAAGTGGCGGAACGAATCCCATAACCTTCTCATGGAGTAATGGTTCTACAGGTGCAAGCATAAGCAATTTGTGTGTAGGTACTTCGTATACAGTAACAATAAAAGATGGCCATGGTTGTAAAGATTCAACAAATGTAACCGTATCCAACCCTCCTCCCATAGTAGTAACTATGGACTCTACAGCAGCTTTATGTGGTAAAACATCAGGCAGCGCCTGCATTAAAACTGTAGGCGGTGGTACCCCGGGTTATACATATTCGTGGAATACCGGTGCCACCACATCTTGCCTGAATAATGTGAATGCTGATGTTTACCAGGTAATTATTACTGATGCAAATAAATGCCAGGATACTGCATCAGTAACTGTACCAACCATTCCAGGTGATAGTGCTAAGATCGTCTCAACAACAAATGAATTATGTTTTGGAGGAAATACTGGTACTGCAACCGCAACAACCTGGGGTGGCACTGCTCCATTTACCTACACATGGCAAACCACCAACCCTGTTCAAACATCACTAACTGCAACCGGCCTAACAGCAGGAACGTATACTTTTTCAGTAACCGATAGCAATGGGTGTATTTTTAAAACATATGCCACTATAACTCAGCCTTTGCCAGTTACGGTAACTGTACCACCAGATACTATTTGCATTGGTCAGTCCGCAACATTGACTGCGACCGCTTCAGGCGGAACTCCCGGCTACACTTATTTATGGAACGGCACTACAACAGGTGCAAGTATTACAGTGAATCCTACTACTACTACCTTATATAATGTGCAGGCAACTGATGCAAATGGTTGTGTGGGTTCTATTCCCGCTCCCTTAGTTGTACGGAACCCATTGATAGTTGTGGCCGGACCAAAAACAAGCATATGTCCGGGTAAATTAGTTAATCTTACGGCTACAGGTGCCGGTGGTGATGGTATTTATACCTATACATGGAGCCCTGCTACAGGCTTGAATACAACAACAGGAGTTTCAGTAATAGCCTCACCAACTGTCACTACTATTTACACAATTACCCTTACCGATGCATGCGGTACCCCAAAAGCAGTTGATTCTGTTCCGGTAATTGTTTACCCTTTACCAATAGTAAATTTAAAGGCCGATACCTTACAGGGTTGCGCACCTTTATGTGTTAACTTCACTGATCTGACCACTATTACACCTGGCAAGGATACGGCATGGTCGTGGAATTTTGGAGACGGAAATACCAGCAATGCCCAGAATCCAAAACACTGTTATACTAAACCCGGGGTATATTCAGTAAGCCTATCTGTAACCGATAGTAATGGATGTACAGCTTCCTTCATTATTAATAATTACATTACAGTTTACAGCCACCCAGTTGCCGATTTCAGTCTATCGCCTCAGCCAACAAATATTATGAACCCGACAATTTACTTTGTTGACCATTCAACTGATGCCTATGGTATCGTAAATTGGTTTTGGCAGTTTGGCGACGGGACCGATTCTACCGGAGTGGTAAGAGATCCGCAACATACTTATGGTGATACAGGAAGCTACTGCGTACACTTACAGGTAACCAATGTTCATGGCTGTGTTGCCGATACGGTTCAATGTCTAGAAATTCAGCCTTTCTTCGTTATTTATGTTCCTAATGCATTTACACCAAACGGTAACGGAGTGAACGACCTGTTCACCGCTAAAGGTGTTGGTATACTTCAATACCAAATGTGGATATTTGACCGTTGGGGCCAACAGATATATTATACCAGGGATATTTACGGCGGTTGGGATGGCATAGTGCAGGGCGGCTCATCAGGTACTCAAGCCCAGGAAGATACATATGTGTGGCTCATTGAGGTTACCGACGTCTTCCACAAAGACCACCGTTATATTGGCAGGGTTACCCTGATAAAATAATTACGGCTTACTCTCATTAATTCAAAGCCCCTTTAAGGGTTTGGGGGCCAACAAAAATGGCTTAGCTTCTATTGGTGATTCTTTGTTCATAAAATATCTGAAATGGGGGCTTATAATTGCATAAATTCGCCATCCGAAAAAACATCCTGTGCATGCCAAAAGATAATTCCATAAAATCGATCTTAATAATAGGCAGCGGCCCAATCATTATTGGGCAAGCTTGCGAATTTGACTATGCCGGATCCCAGGCTTCACGTTCATTGCGCGAAGAAGGAATTGAAGTAACACTTATCAATTCGAACCCTGCAACTATAATGACCGATAAGGTTACAGCAGACCATGTATACCTTTTGCCACTAACCGTTGCCTCGCTCACCAAAATATTAGAAGAAAGAAAGATTGATGCCGTATTACCTACCATGGGCGGACAAACTGCCCTCAATCTTTGCATAAAGGCTGAAGAAATGAGCCTATGGAAAAAACACGGAGTTAGAATTATTGGCGTAGATATAAAGACCATTGAAGTAACAGAAGACAGGGAGAAGTTCCGTCAGTGTATGGTCGACATTGGCGTGGGAGTTGCACCTTCGGCCATTGCAAATTCGTTTTTACAAGGTAAAGAAATAGCGCAGGAAATAGGATTTCCGCTGGTAATACGCCCTTCATTTACATTGGGTGGGACCGGTGCAGCATTTGTACATAAAAAAGAAGAGTTTGATGCTGCCCTTGACTACGGCCTGCATAAGTCACCTATACACCAGGTGCTTATTGATAAAGCTATGCTTGGCTGGAAAGAATTTGAGCTGGAATTGTTGCGCGATAATAACGACAACGTTACTATCATTTGTTCTATCGAGAATTTTGACCCTATGGGCATACATACAGGAGACTCCATTACCGTTGCTCCTGCTATGACACTGGCCGACACCACCTACCAGAAGATGCGCAGCATGGCCATAAAGATGATGCGTTCCATAGGAACCTTTGCAGGAGGCTGTAACGTGCAGTTTGCTGTCAGCCCCGACGATAAAGAAGATATTATTGCCATTGAGATAAATCCCCGCGTATCGCGTTCATCAGCACTAGCATCAAAAGCTACCGGTTACCCGATTGCTAAAATAGCTGCAAAGCTTGCTATTGGTTACAACCTTGATGAGCTGAAAAACCAGATCACCAAAAGCACATCGGCATTTTTTGAACCTACTCTCGACTACGTAATTGTAAAAATTCCACGTTGGAACTTCGATAAGTTTAAAGGTGCAAAGCGTGAACTTGGCCTGCAAATGAAATCAGTTGGTGAGGTAATGGCCATCGGCAGATCTTTCCAGGAGGCATTGCAAAAGGCTTGCCAGTCGCTCGAAATTAAACGTAACGGACTAGGTGCCGACGGAAAAGAACTGAAGAAACAGGACCAGATAGTGCAAAGTTTAGAGCATCCAAGCTGGAACAGGATATTCCATATCTATGATGCTATAAAACTGGGCATACCTATTAAAACAATAAACAAGCTTACACGTATCGACCCATGGTTCCTACGCCAGATAGAGGAATTGGTACTGCTGGAAAAAGAAATTGAGAAGTATACTATTGCCAATATACCTCGCGAAATGATGCTTGAAGCCAAACGCAAAGGTTATGCCGACCGGCAGATAGCCCACTTATTGCGTTGCCTTGAAAGTGAAGTATTTAAAAAGCGCCGCGAGGAAATGGATATTAAGCGTGTCTTCAAAATGGTAGATACCTGCGCTGCAGAATTTGAAGCAAGCACTCCTTATTACTACTCTACTTTTGAAGAAGAGAACGAATCAATCCCATCAGATAAGAAAAAGGTAATTGTACTCGGTTCGGGCCCTAACCGAATAGGCCAGGGCATTGAGTTCGATTATTCTTGCGTACATGGCGTACTTGCAGCCAAGGAGATGGGCTACGAAACCATAATGATAAACTGCAACCCCGAAACAGTCTCTACTGACTTTAATGTATCCGACAAACTTTACTTTGAACCTGTTTTCTGGGAACATATTTATGAAATAATACTGAACGAAAAACCTGAGGGTGTAATTGTTCAGTTAGGCGGACAGACGGCTTTGAAGTTGGCTGAGAAAATGGAACGCTACGGTATTAAAATTATAGGTACCGACTTCCAATCGCTGGATCTTGCTGAAGACCGCGGTAAATTCTCGGCATTACTTCGCGATAACAATATTCCTTACCCGAAATTTGGTGTTGTGCACACCGCTGATGAAGCCACTGAATTTTCAAAAAATCTTGATTTTCCTCTGTTGGTAAGGCCATCATATGTATTGGGCGGACAAAGCATGAAAATTGTTATTAATGAAGAAGAACTGGAACAACATGTAATAAGCCTGCTGGAAGATATACCCGGTAACGAAATTCTCATCGATCATTTTTTACAGAACGCTATTGAAGCAGAAGCTGATGCAATTTGCGACGGCAAAGATGTTTACATCATTGGTATAATGGAGCACATTGAACCAGCCGGGATACATTCAGGAGATTCTTATGCTGTGCTACCTGCATTCGATTTAAGTGAAAAGATCATCAAGCAAATTGAAGAATACACCAAAAGGATTGCTGTGGCGCTTAAAACAGTTGGACTCATCAATATACAGTTTGTCATAAAAGATGAGAAAGTATACGTAATAGAGGCTAACCCGCGTGCATCACGCACTGTGCCATTTATTTGCAAAGCCTACGATGAGCCTTATGTAAACTATGCAACCAAAGTAATGCTTGGCGCTAAGGTGAAGGACTTTAAATTCAACCCGAAGAAAGAAGGTTACGCAATTAAAATACCGGTGTTCTCATTCGATAAATTCCAGGAAGTGAAAAAGGAACTTGGCCCTGAAATGAAATCGACGGGAGAAGCTATATACTTCATAAAAGACCTTACTGATGAATACTTCCACGAGGTATATTCTGAAAGGAATTTATATTTAAGCAGGTAATAGCGAATAATAATAGGTAATTAATACTCTTTATTATTTAAGATGTTTTGTACAAGCGTTTCACAGATCAAATAAACCACTATATCTGGTTTCTCTGTATTAACAATACTTTCATTACGGCCATATCTCCATCCGTCAAAAATACATGTTGTGTGACTGAAGTCCTCTGCAAAAAAAGGAAGCATTTTCAGCATATATGAATCATTAATAACTAAAACCCGTGGCATGTTATTATTGCAATCTCTTTGTCTTTCAAAAGCATTGCTATCGGCAAAGCCCGGAGGAAGAGGATAATTATGTTTTTTACCAATAACAGCCTTAGGCTTAATTACTTTCATCATATGTGTAGGTTCCCTGAAATATGTTTCCATATTCAGCATTAAAGCCAAATTTCCTCCACTATCTAATGTATCTTTCGTTGTTATTTCATTTTCATTCATCACCTTTAATTGGCTATACCTGCTCCGTAATTGGTTAATTATTCCTTTGTATGATACATATGCACCGTATTCGGTCCAGTGCGTATCGGTATAACAAAATAGTTTAGGATTACTGCGATTCTTTGCCTTTAAAAGTGCCGGTAGTAGATATGTAGTAGGGATATCACTGTGTTTCGTCATGTACTCAGCCACCTGTGCTCCAATACTCTGTTCATTTACTCTTTTAATATCTGTCTCAAGGTATTCAGGATATACCACATACTTAGTCGGTATAATATAAATGTACATTGAGCAATTTCTCTGCTGCAGGTACTCTTTTCTGAATTTGAACTCGTTTAATAATACTGCTAAGGCCGAATCAGAAAGACGGTTTGAACCAATATACGTATTCAATTCTCCTTCTACATTATATAGCCAGCCTCTATTCCCAATGATCACTTTTTCAGGCATTGGAGAGACATTGAACCAAACAGCCTTGAAATATTCATATTCAGAAATCAACTGATTACGGTAAGTAAAGTGGTCGTTGTAATATTTTTCATACTTCGCCGGAAAGAAATCAAGGGCGGTCAAATCAATATCAGGCTTAGCTGCAAGCGCCCTGTTTTCAGTGCTTTTTCTGTCTGGCAATATTTTCCCCGATATATTTAATATACCGTCAATAACCGGTATAAAAAATACAAAGAGAAAAATATAAACAGTTATTTTCTTTGAAAACATTTTCTTAAAATCTAAAATATATAAAAGGGTTATACGTACCTACCAGCAAATATTCAGTACAAATTATCAGTAAATACAATGAAAAGGCAAGCTTCGCCAGGTCGGCTATATTTAATATTAACGCAGGTGTTTTTCCCTTTACATTATCAAAGAACCTAACAATGAAATTCAGCATACCAAATGAACCTACTATGGCTATTAAGAAAGCGGCAAGCTGCTCCGGATTTATTGCTTTCCAAAGTGTTTGAAAAAAGGAATGATTTGTTCCGCTAAATCCAAACATGGTAGCATAATAATCTATAGCATGATCAAATGTATTGGCTCTGAAAAAAACCAGGCACATCATCCAATAAAAGAATGTAAGCGCAATACTTATCCTGCTGTAAATAAGTGCAGGTACTGATGAAGCAATCTTTTTTCTGAGTTTTCTCGTCAATACATCATACGATAATGCTATGCCATTAAGCATTCCGAAAATTGCAAAGTTCCAGCTCGCTCCATGCCACAATCCTGCCAGGAAAAATGCAATATTTAATGAAAAGATCGTACCGAATTTGCCCCAAAATCTTGTGCTGATTGACAGAGGAGTATATAAATAATCAAGTATCCAGGTTGACAGTGAAATATGCCATCTCCTCCAGAAATCGGACATATTTTGAGCAATAAAGGGATAATTAAAGTTCTCCTTGAATTTGAATCCGAAAGTCAAAGCCAAACCTATTGCCATATCAGAATAGCCAGAGAAATCGAAATAAAGCTGGAACGTATAAGCAATAATACCCAGCCAGGCCATCGATGTCTCCATATCTGCCGGATGAATTTTAAAGGCATTGTCGGCAAGCACTGCAAGGGTATTTGCAATAAGCACCTTTTTAGCAAGCCCCATAAGAAACCTGTACATTCCATTATTAAATCCGGATGCAGAAAATTCCCTGTCGCTTAATTGACTTGCTACATCTTTATAACGCACAATAGGGCCCGCTATAAGTTGAGGGAAGAATGAAAGATACAAGCCAAGGTCGGTGAGTTTGCGTTGCGGCTTGGTGGCTCCCCTGTACACATCAATAATATACGATATTCCGTGAAACGTATAAAAGGATATGCCTATGGGTAATGAAATATCGGGCTTATCAAGTGGTGCCTTATCAAATAAGTCTCTCAGCAGATTAATATTTTCCGTAATAAAATCTGCATATTTAAAAATACACAAAACAGCAAGGTTTATAACTACTGTTATAATTAGGGATACTTTTTTTTGACGGGGTTTATTTTCGAATCGTGAAATGAGTAAACCGCCAAAATAATTGACTAAAATAGAACCGATAAATACCAAAGTATAGCTAGCTCCGCCCCAGGCAAAAAATATGAGGCTGGCAATTAAGAGAAATTTGTTTCGGTAACGTGGTTGTATTAGAATGTTACCCAGTAAAACAAAGGGAAGAAAAGCGTAAAGGAATATTAACGAACTAAACAACATATTTTAATAAGTGGCGGCTATTTACTTTACAAATATATGTGTTTAGGACAAGGCTATAAACTGAAGTTTTAGGCCAAGCAATAGCTATTACTAAAATATACTTACTGCTTTACTTCTTTTTGGGTATATACCATACCTTTTTCATCGGTAAGCGTAACAAGGTAAATACCTTTTGGCAGAGTTTGTAAACCATTAATAACAATTTGAGTATTACCGCCAATTGCAGTCTTCTCGGTCTTTTGATAAATAATCTGGCCGATACTATTATATAAAGACACTTTAAGATTCTGCATAAATGAAGAATAGAAGGCGAGTGTAATAGTATTAGTAAATGGGTTGGGATAAGAGTTAACAAGCATACTCACCGGTCTGTTCTCAGTAATGCCGGTTAAAATACTAAGTGCCTGACAATAGTTAGGTATACCATAGCCAAGCAGTGAATCGGGATGGGAATATTGACTGGCACTTTGTTTGATGGCAGTCATTATTTGAAAATTAGAAGCCATACTATCAGCCTGCCATAATGATGCCACAGCACCTGCGGTTATTGGAGTGGCAAATGATGTGCCATAGTCAAAACTTACGCCACCATTAGGGTCAGCAACAGCAGCAGGGTCACCCTGAGCTGCTACATCTGGCTTTATCCTTTTGTCTGATGTCGGTCCGGTGGAGCTAAAGCCTGCATACCCGCCACCTGCATTTACTGCACCTACAGTTAATATACTGTCAGCATCACCAGGAGTACTGATATAATGCCATGTATTTCCACCATCATTACCCGCAGCAACACAAACAACCAAACCTTTTTCAGAAGCAATAGTTGCAGCAATACTGGCCACTGCAGTTCGTCCGTTCATATCAGCATATGTATAACTATTGTTCGGATCATCTAATATATTATAGCCCAGAGAACTGGTTATAATATCAGCCCCTGCACTATCAGCATATTCTGCAGCCGATGCCCAATTATCATCTTCTATCATGTTCTCAGAATACAGATCTTCAGTTCGGAGCAAGTAATATTGAGCATCAACCGCATCGCCCACAATTTGCCCGGGAAGGTTTGCCGCCATTGTTGACAACACCATTTGCCCGTGCGTGTCATTATTTGAATCGTCATATACTTTCGGTATCTCCCAAACAAAGTCCCAGGTACCCAGTATTTGACCATGGTTTCTCAGCGAATCGAAGGCAGGAAGTTTATCAGCTGTACCAAAACGTGTATCAATAACCGCTATGCGCTTGCCTTTACCACGATAACCTGCATTATTAAGGCAATCAACCTTTATCATATGGGCCTGGCCATAAGCCTGGCCATAATTAACTGTATCGGGGCCCGATAATGGCTTATCTTGCTTTTTATTGGCTGATGTAAATGGTCTTTGAGGTTTCCCGCCCTTTTTTGGCTTCATTATAGTAACAAACCGGCTACTCTGAACAAAAGGTAATGCTCTTATCCTGGACATATTTGCCGTATCAGGCAAGGCAATACTAATTGCATTGAACCAGCCACTGCGGTTAAACAAAATGGCACCTTTGGCAATAACACTGTCAATATAGTTAGGGTTGGGTGGTAAATCATTCATTTTGACAGGGATACCATACTTGGTGCGCCTGTATATTGCCCTTTGCGAAAGGTAGGCTGAAGGATTTCCAATAGAATATGGGCTTCCATTCTTATCAGTAAATACTATCCAGTATTTGTATTGCGTTTGGGCCTTAAGATCACCTACAAATAAAAGAACAAGTAAAGAGAAAAGTATTTTTTTCATAGCCAGAGTGCCTATTCTTATATCAAAGATAGTAAAATATGGCATTTTTCCCTATTTCTGCTATTTTTGTATTTCATATACCATAGAACTATGGATAAAGTTGCCGAGAAAAAAAAGTCTGCTGAAACATTTTCAAAAGAACAATACCTGAAATGGTATGAATCGATGTTATTGATGAGGCGCTTTGAAGAAAGAGCCCAGCAAGCATATATTCAACAAAAGATACGTGGTTTTTGCCACTTGTATATTGGCCAAGAAGCCGTTGCCGCAGGTGCAATTAGCGCCATAAGGCCCGATGATAACATGATAACCGCATACCGTGACCATGCCCACCCGATAGCAAAAGGCACCGACCCGAAATATATAATGGCCGAGTTATTTGCAAAAGCTACCGGTTGTTCAAAAGGTAAAGGTGGTTCTATGCATATGTTCGATGTAAAGAACAGGTTTTTTGGAGGCCACGGTATTGTTGGCGGACAGGTTCCATTGGGTGCCGGTATTGCCTTTGCCGATAAATACAATAACAAGGACAGGGTTACGCTTTGCTCTATGGGCGATGGAGCTGTAAGGCAAGGTGCTTTTCACGAAGCCCTGAATATGGCTATGCTGTGGAAATTACCCGTGATATTTATTATTGAAAATAACCACTACGCAATGGGTACCTCGGTAGAAAGGACCAGTAACGTAACCGACCTTTACGAATTGGGTAAGGCCTATAATATGCCTTCGTTCCCGGTTGATGGTATGAAATGCGAAACAGTACATGAAGCCATTGCCTCAGCTGTTGAGCGTGCACGTAAAGGAGATGGCCCTACCCTGCTTGAAATAAAAACCTACCGTTACCGTGGCCACTCTATGAGTGACCCTGCAACATACCGTACTAAAGAAGAAGTTGAAGAATACAAAGCCAAAGACCCTATTGACCATACCCTCGAAATTCTTAAAAAGAACAAGTGGATCACTGATGCACAGATAGAGGCAACCGAAGCCAAAATAAAAAGTCAGGTTGAGGACTCCGTAAAATTTGCTGAGGAATCTCCTTATCCTGATCCTTCAGAATTGTACAAGGATGTGTATATGCAAAGTGACTATCCATTTATTATGGATTAATGCCTAAAAAATAATTTACCTATGGCCGAAATAATAAGAATGCCCAAGCTTAGTGATACAATGACTGAAGGCGTTGTGGCAGAATGGCACAAAAAAATTGGTGATACAGTTAAGAGCGGAGACTTATTGGCCGATATTGAAACCGATAAGGCCACTATGGAATTTGAATCTTTCCAGGAAGGCACTTTGCTTTACATTGGGGTTGATAAAGGTAAGACAGCTCCGGTAGATTCTATACTTGCTATTGTAGGTAAGCCTAATGAAGATGTAAAAGAATTAATTGCAAGTGAGGCAAAAAAGGCTCCGGCAGTTGAATCAAAAAAAGAAGAACCTGTAACTCCACCAAAAGAAGAGCCGCAACCAAAAGTAGCGGCAAGCACTTCTGTACCCGCACAACAACCTGCTCAAACACAAGTTAAGCAGACTAGTTACAGTGCTCCTTCGGTTTCAGAAAATGGCCATTCGAAAGTATCTCCACTGGCTAAAAAATTAGCTAAGGAACGGAACATTAACACTACATTCATTCAAGGTTCTGGTGATGGTGGAAGGGTAATAAAAAGAGACATTGAAAACTTTGCGGGCGGTACGGTTCAGTTTACCGGTGTAGAAAGCTACACCGAAGAACCTGTTTCGCAAATGCGCAAAACCATTGCCCGCAGGCTTGCTGAAAGTAAATTCTCTGCTCCTCACTTTTACCTTACCATTGAAATGGTAATGGATGAAATGATGAAAGCACGGGAATCGATTAACAATGTAGCTCCGGTAAAAATTTCGTTCAACGACCTGATCGTAAAAGCTGTTGCCATGTCTCTTCGCAGCCACCCAAAAGTGAATGCCTCGTGGAGAGGTGATACGATACGTTACAATAAACACATACATATTGGTATAGCTGTTGCGGTGGAAGAAGGACTCCTTGTTCCTGTAATTCGCTTTGCTGATGGGAAAACTCTTTCGCAAATATCTACAGAAACAAAGGCTTATTCTCAGAAAGCGAAAGAGAAAAAACTACAACCTGCCGATTGGGAAGGAAACACGTTCACCATATCTAACCTGGGAATGTTTGGCATTGAAGAATTTACTGCTATTATTAACCCGCCCGATGCATGCATAATGGCCGTAGGCGGTATAAAAGAGACTGCCATTGTAAAAGATGGAAAACTTGTGCCGGGCCATGTTATGAAAATAACTTTATCATGCGACCATAGGGCAGTTGATGGAGCAACAGGCGCCGCTTTCTTACAAACTTTCAAGCATTTTATTGAAAATCCGGTACTATTATTAGGCATGCAAAGCATTTAAACTTTTTGATTCTTTTAACGTCAAACTAAAAAACAAAAATCATGAAGAAACTAATTTTGACATTTGGAATCATTCTCGCAGGACTTCTTACAGTCAATGCACAGAGTGGAGCAGTTGATGGAAAATCTCAGACTGACAAGATATTAAATGAATATACAAGTGTAGCAAACCTTACGCCTGATCAGGTAACAAAGATCAGACCACTTCTGGAGAACTTTTATACTACCCGAAAGGAAAACAAGGAGAAGTATGCCAGTGATCGCGAAGGATTAAAAACGGCCAATAAAGCAAACAGAGATAATTTGAAATCTCAGATGGATGCAATTTTAACTGCCGATCAGGTGCAAAAGATTGACGATTACAACAAGGCTAAAAAAGAGCGTAATAAAGAACGAGAAGGTTCTAATAAGGAATAGATATAATAAAACCCCGGCAAAACCGGGGTTTTTACTTTCTTAACTTTTTTTAGGAATTACAAAACTCGCTACTGGGTGTATAATCATACTTTTGTTCTAACCCATACCGAATGATAAAGGCACTTACTACTCTATTTTTATTTATCTGCATTTCATCATTTGTTGTCGCCCAGCAATATACAATTGAAGGGCGTATTAATGACAAGCAAACGGGTGCGCCACTTGCCTTTGTAAATATGATAGTTACAGGTAACCCACAAATAGGGTCGACAGCAGATATAGATGGGAATTTTAAAATATCGGCCTCGTTCCCAATTACCTCTTTATCATTCTCCTATGTGGGTTATAAAGACCAGACCATATCTATTCATGACACTGGCCATGTAATAAAACATCTGGTTATAAAACTTGAAGAAGCAAGTTTTAATCTAAAAGAAGTAACCATACTACCCGGAGTAAATCCTGCATTACGGATAATTCAAAGAGCTATAGATAATAGCGACAAGAATAACCCCGAAAAGGTCCGCTCATTTACTTATACTTCATACAACAAGATGTATGCCACATCTGATCTGAAAGCTACTGCCGATACCCTGAATTCGCTTGATTCGTTAAAAAGATCTAAAGCTTCAGCCGACACATCAAAAAAGAAGAAAGAAGGGCTATCAGGTATTTTAAAGAAGCAGTATTTATTCCTCACTGAATCAATTGGCAAGCGTAAATTTCTTTACCCCGATCATAACCATGATGAAATAATCGCACAACGTACTTCAGGCTTAAAAGACTCTCCGTTTGCATTACTGGCAACACAACTGCAATCATTCTCTTTCTATAAAGAATACATTTTAATATTAGATGGTAACTACCTTAATCCTATTTCATCTGCCGGAATTAAGCGCTACAATTACATAATAGAAGATACCTTATATAAAGATAAAGACACGGTTTTTGTGATCTCGTTTCATCCTAAAAAGGGTAAGAACTTTGATGGAATGAAAGGTGTTGTATATATAAATACCAATGGGTATGCCTTGCAGAATGTGTTAGCACAACCAATAAAAGAAGATAATACCATTAGTATACACATACAGCAGAAGTATGATTATATAAATCAGAAACAGTGGTTCCCGGTACAACTTAATACCGATTGGGTTTATAATAATATACAACTTAGTGATACTACACTTGAAAGCAGTAACCAGGTTACAAACCCCGATGATGAACACAACAAATTAAAAATTGTAACCCGTAGCTATATTAAAGATATTGTGCTCGACACAGTTTTGCGAAAAAGAGATTTTGGAAGAGTGGAAGTTGAAATAGCCAATAATGCATCAAAACAAAATGATTCCGTATGGAACAAATACCGTATTGATACTCTTTCGGCTAAAGAAAAGAAGACCTATGCAGTTATTGATAGTGTTGGAAAGGCCACACACCTTGACCGAAAGATACAATGGTTTGAAGCCTTAGCAACAGGTAAGTTGCGCATGGGTTGGGCCGATATAGATCTGGACAGGATACTTACCTTTAATGGTTATGAGAATTTCAGACTCGGGGCCGGATTGCACACCAATGATGAAATATCAAAATTTGTATCTGTGGGTGGTTATGGGGCATATGGCTTTGGGGATAAAGCTTTTAAATATGGCGGAGATGTTGGTTTTTTATTCAACCCTTACTCTCACTTAAAACTTGATTTTGCATACAAAAATGATGTAGTTGAGTCTGGTGGAGTCTCATTTTATAATGATGCCCACTTACTTTCAAGTGAATCATACCATGCATACTTTGTGAATAATATGGATAAGATAGAGCAGAAACAAATCTCTCTGTCATTCGACGCACTTAGGTATTTTCAATTCAACCTATTTGGCGATGAGCAATTGCGAACAGCAACCAATAATTATGAATTTGGTATTGATGGTGAAAACTCTGCCGTACTGTTCGATCAATTCAATTTTACTGAGGTCGGACTAGGTTTACGTTTTGCTTATGGAGAGAAATTCTTGAAAAGCCCCATGGGTATGATATCACTTGGGACCAATTACCCTATTGTATGGGCAAATATTACTCATGGATTCGATGGCTTGCTTAACGGTCAGTATGATTATATGAAATATGATTTGAAAGTATCAAAAGTATTCCACTTACCGCAATTAGGGAGCTTTGCTATATCGGCACTCGCAGGCTATGTAAATGGCAATGTGCCTTATACCCTTTTATATAACGGGAATGCTTGTTATGAGCAATATACACTGGCAGTAGATAATTCCTTCGAAACCATGCGCCTTAATGAATTCCTATCTGATAAATATGTAAACTTCTTTGTATCTCACGATTTTGAATCCTTTCTGTTCCGTAGCGGAAATTTCAGGCCGCACTTAAAACTCATTACGCACATGGGTTGGGGAATACTTGATAATGCGGCCAATCATTTTTACTTCCCAACCCCTATTGAAACCATGAACAAAGGGTATTATGAATCAGGTATAGAATTGAATAACCTGTTAAAAGTAAATTTCATGTCGCTGGGTATTGGGAGTTATTACCGATATGGGCCTTACACATTACCAACCATGAGCAGTAACTTTGCATATAAGTTTACAATAGCTTTCGTATTTTAGGCCAGCACATCAAGCTTATTACCTTTGTATAGTAATTCATGAAATCAAGTGAATGTTTTTATTAAAATATCCAAGGCCCTTTTTGCAGTGTATGCTATTCTTATAGTTGCGCTTTCGTGTTTTATTGTGATACCTGCGTACCTCATCATATTTAATTTTTCCTCCAAAAAAAAATCTCCATTCATTGCTCACAAGGTATCAAGGTTTTGGGCAAAATTTCTCTTCACATTCTTTTTTATACGTATTGATATCAAAGGCAGGGAATATATAAAGCCCGAACAAGCCTATATATTTGTTTGTAACCATAATTCTTCGCTTGATATTCCTCTATTTGCAACTGCATGTATCAATACTTTTAGGTTTTTATCGAAAATAGAGGTAACTAAATTTCCTATAATAGGCTATGTAGTTAAGAAGCTCTACATAACAGTCGACAGAAAAAGCAGGGCAGATAGCGCCAAAAGTATTGAAAGAATGAAATCCTCTTTAACCGAAGAGGGAATATCAGTAGTGCTTTTCCCCGAAGGCCATAGGAACACAACTGATAAGCCTTTGTTAGCTTTCAAGGATGGAGCTTTTAGATTAGCAATAGAAACACAACTGCCCATTGCCGTATTAACTATTTTAAATACCCGGGATTTCTTGCCGTCTGATAAATTTGAAATGAAACCAGGAATTATTCGTGCAGTCTGGAGCGAGCCCATAGAAACAAAAGGTTTAACACTTACTGATTTACCCGCGCTAAAAGAAAAGGTTAAGGATGTCCTTTTAAGAAATCTGCCTAGAACCTGATACCTATAACAAGAACATCATCCAATTGATCGTGCTTACCTCTCCATTCACTGAATTCTTTTTCTAAAAGGTTTTTCTGCTTTGTCATTTCAGTCGTATGAATACTTTGCAGGAATTCTCTGAAGCGTGAGCTCTTATATTTTTTCCCTTTTTCTCCACCAAACTGGTCCTCAAAACCATCAGAGAACATATAAATAACATCGCCTTTCTCCATCTGTATCTCATGATTGGTATAGGGCTTGTAAGTATCCACACTTTGCAGTCCAATGGCTTGTTTATCGCCGTTGTATGATGTAATAGTACTATTGCGGATATGATACATAACATGATTGGCCCCTGCATATCGAAGTTTCATAGTCTGCCTGTTATATACACAAACCGACATATCCATTCCGTCATTTATGGCAATTTCCTCTTGTTTTTTATTAAGTGTAGTAAGCAGGCCAGAACTCATATAACTTAACACCTCTGCGGGGTTATTTACGCCCGGCATACTAATAGTCTGGTTGAGCAGAGTATATCCCACAAGGCTCATGAAGGCACCCGGTACACCATGGCCGGTACAATCTACCACAGCAAACGCCTCAAGGCGCGTACCTTCAGTTGCGAAGTCACTTGTTTTAGCTGCATTACCTGAATTGTACCAGTAAAAATCTCCGCTAACAATATCTTTCGGAATGTAAACAACAAACATTTCAGGGAATGCCTGCATCATTGAACTCATTGACGGGAGTATTGCCTGCTGAATATTTCGGGCATAGTTAATACTATCAATAAGGTCCTTGTTTTTCTGTTCTATAATATCGCTTTGCTTCTTTATCTGCTCTTGCATACGCAAGCGTTCACGTATATCACGGGCTGATATAAATATCACAACCTTTCCGGCAAAGTCTTCCACTTTCGCACTGCACTCCACATCAATCTTTTCTCCGGAGGCGCTTACAAATGGCAGATCGGTATATATCAATCCTTTTTGTTCAAACACGGTTGCAATTACTTCCGAGCTTCTTCCCAACTGCTCCCGCGAATGAATATCAAAAATGGTTTTGGTTAACAATTCATCCAGCTTATACCCTAGCATCTCCTGTGCGCCTAAATTGCAATACAGTATTTTACCATCAATAATATCTATAAGCAATAAGGCATCATTGGTATGCTGAAAAATGTTCTGGAAACTCTTGTTCTCTTTTTTAAGCTTGCCGTTTTGGGCTAATTGTAAAATTGCAAAGGCTGCAAATGCAACCGACAAAATGAAAACTATACTACTCAGTGTTGTCATCAGGCTTTAGGGCCATCTATTGACTGCAAAATAGGGAATATATCGGTAAGTTTAACTACTTCTCCTATTTTTTCAGGGTTAGAACAATAACGGATTATACCATTTTTATCTATCAGAAAAGATGCCGGTAATGGTATTTCTTTCTCAATATTATAATTAGAAGCATGCAACAAATGCTCTGCTTTTATTTTAAGGCGATAAGCTTGTGTTACAGTTAAGCGGAAGTCAGACAAAATATGAAAATCAAGTTTCAATTCCTCTGCCATCTTGCGGTTTACACCAGTTGGGTCAGGGCCTATTACCAGAAGAAACACATTGCGCTCGCGGAACTGGGCACTTTCTTTCATGTAAGTACGCAGCATTATATGACACATAGGGCACCATTCTCCACGAACAAATATTAACAAAACATTATTCTTCCCCTTAAAATCAGTCAAGCACACCTGTTCATTTTTTTCATTCTGCAGGCAAAACATCGGGGCTACTTCACCAGCAGCAATACCATGGCCTTTGTGAATTCTTTTTTTGATCTTTATTCCATCATACAAAACATCAAATATCATAAAGCCATTAGCTAAAAAATATGCAATCGGAAATATTCTAGCATCTGCGGTCTCCATACCCTTGTTTATTCTTATTTCTATGATATATAGTGTTACCGCCACTAAAAAAATTGTCGGTTCTATCCATAATTTCAATGTATGAGCGAGTTTCTCCATCCATATGTTACGCACCATTAAAGCAATAAACGGCAGCAGAATATAAAGAATCGATAAGTTCATCATGCTGCCCGAAAAATACATAGCTACAATAGCTATCACGTGGCACATGAGTGCACTTAAAACCGCAATTTTCGACTGGGTATAAATAAGAAATACATAGGTAGTAAACAAGGCAATAGTACAAAAAGCATAGGCTTGGAAAAGTTCATGGCGATAGATTAAAAACGAGGCCAGTACCAAAGCCAGTCCGCCAAGTATACCAAATATGTAAGGTATTTTCTTCTTCACAAATGCGATTTTAGCAAAGTTAAAAATTATATAATCCACGTATACTGATTTTTAAGTATACCTGACATACGAAACTTAACCCTGCAAGGATTCTATTGGCATAGAATTACCATATTTACCTGTAAGTAGCTTATACTGAATCAGGAACCATAACACTATGCAAGGCACCGCTTTTAAAACGTAAGGCTGCACAAAGTGCTCCCTTATATACCTAGGAAATAATGAGGACGGAGACATTTCACTTAAGATAAAAATAGTTATTGCTAAAGTAATTGTAAGACCATCTTTTTTATCAGTCACAAACCATATGGCAACACCCATTATAGCAACGATATATGATGCCGATTCGGCAATATGATTAAATATCATAGACCATATAAGTATAGATGCCAGTATGAATAGTCGGAAATTAAGGTCCTTGAAGAACTTAACACGGATAAATGGCAAACATAGTAATACTGTACCTGCCAGCTGCATTAATAGGTATGGCGGGTTTATATTAAACCATGTTTTAAGCCAGCCCATAACCGATAATGGAATGGGTATATTGGGGTTGAGTCCGCTTTCTTCACCCTGATGAATGGATAATATTAGATTAAGCCAGCTATGGTATTGAAATAGAGCCTGGTCTATAGAATTTACAAAGAACGGGGCCAGAAGAAATAGTATACCCCAAAAGAACATATACCCAACAAATTTCAACCTGCCCGGGTACATTAAAAAAAGAACCACTGCTATAATGGCATATATCTTTATAAAAGTTGCGAGTATTATAAAAAAGGCCGCATTAAACAGCTTACCTTTTTCAAAGAAACAGAATGAGAGAATAACAAATGAAGCAACCATAGCAGCCACTTGCATATTTTGCATAGTTGTTATATACTCAGCAAGAATAAACCAGCACATAGCTACTCTTTTACTACCTGTACTAAATGGCAATAATTTAATAGCCATATAAACACAAAATGCACTCAGGCAGCACCATGCAATTACCTGTAGCCATAAAGGCAAAAGAGTAAAAGGGCCCATAAGTAAAGCAAAAGCAGGGCTATATAAATACAGGTCGTTATACTCATCAGGGTAATACCGGTAAAGGTTCTGGTCGTTTAAAAGGTGCGAGAACGAGGTTTTAAAAATGATGTAATTATTGTATCCGCTGGGGCCATGTACTATCATTTGAATAGCAATGCCCAATGAAGCGATCAATAATATCAATAGCATTCCCCTTTCTTCAAGAAGAATTTTTGGAATAAACCGCTTGATATTTTGTCCTATATTATTTAGCTGCATTCTTTAAATAAAAATCACAATAAGCTACAGAGGTAATAAATTCACCTTGTTCTTTTATACTTATTAAAAGCTTTTCAAATTTAATCAGTAGCTCTTTCCCGGAAATTCTTTTGACGTACATTGGTAACTTATAAGATGAAATATCTGCAAACTCCCAGGGGTGAAAGTATAGGTTCAGGTACTTATCTTTTTTTAGAGTCCGCAGAGCCAGAGTCTTGTAAAAATTGAAAGGAAAATTCTTAAAGCTTATCCAGAAGAGTGGTATTCTGAATAATGTTGCAACTGAAGCTGGCAAATTGATCAACCCTTCCGCATTAAAGGGCTTCCTTGGTTTGTCTGTATTATTATATCTGCCGGGAATAAAAGTCGGGTTGAGTGATGAATCATATATATAGCCGGCATCAGTTAATAATGATTTATCTATAGGCATTAATCGAGCCATTCTAAATCCCTTTACAATACTTCCGGTTATCTTCTCAAGCACTTCTTTTGATTTTGCTATATGGTCGGGTTGAAATGAAGAATGATAAAAGCCATGCGAAGCTATTTCATGCTTCTCAGCTACTTTCTTTACAACTTCCGGATTAGTTTCAGCAAAAAAAGCGGTTGTATAAAATGTAGCCTTTATATTATGCTTATCTAATAATTGAAGTATCGGGACCAAGCCTGAAAGGGTAACACTCATCTTTTCCTCATTGCTAAGTTTCTGCCCGAATTCTTCAGGTATATCAAACTCTTCAAGGTCAAAACTCAGTAAAATACTATTCATTATAACTTCCGAATAAACGGTAGAAAATAATTTTGATGAGGCTAAGAAACATGCCCGGAGAATCACGCACCACCTTTATAGTTGATGGTCCGAACTGGTGCATTTTGTCAACTTTTGCCGGTATTACCGCTATCTTATATCCCTTTAACTTGGCTATGTATAAAAGCTCTGCATCAAAAGCGAAATCATTTATTCTGCTTAAGCCAAAAAGTTTCTTAGCTGCTTCTTTGGTAAATCCCTTTATTCCTGCTTGTGTATCAGTATAACTCAAGTTAAGCAAAAACCTTGCAAGCCTGTTAAATGTTTCTCCGGCAATAAAACGTTGTGTTTTTTGAGGGTGGTTCTCTCCCAATTTACGGTTACCTATGGCAACGTCATTATTCTTAAGGGCTTCCATAAGCACATCAACGTGATCCATTGAATATGCAAGGTCACCATCATTAAAAACTATGTAGTCTGAATCGAGGCTTGAAACCGCATGTTTTAAAGCATCTGCCTTGCCTTTGTTCTTCTCTAAATGTAACAAAGCAATATTCTTTATGCCCTCTACCTTGCTCTTGATAATGCTTGCAGTGTTATCAGTCGAGCCATCATTTACAAACAAAAAACAATAATCGGGATGAAGCTTTGCATAATCTGTTACTGCAAGCAAAGTCCTTTCTATTGTCTCAGACTCGTTATATACCGGAAGAATAACAGACGTTCTATACATAAAAATGCTAAAACCTTCTAGGGAGATTGGTTTTTATTTACTCTTGCAAAAATAAATTGTTAGCCTTATAAAACTACATAAATAAAGTAATTCATTACCAATATTGGCTTAATTAGACGAATAAGCATCCAAACATGCATCTTTTAAGAATATTTAACCACTAAAACTTAGTTTTCAGGCAAATGCTGAGTATATTTGATATACAGAAATGAACGCTTCCTACCAAATATTAGTAGCAAAGCTTGACGAATTTATTCGCAAGTATTACAAGAACCTTCTTTTGCGTGGGTTGCTTTATGCTTTAACCCTTGGGCTTTCATTTTACATTTCACTGGTAGTAGCAGCATATTATGGCAATTTCAGCACCCCTTTACGCACCACTTTATTCTATTTGTTTGTAGCAGGCAACCTGTTTATACTGGCTCGGTATATAGCAATTCCGCTATTAAAGCTTTATCGTATTGGAGAAGTATTGCAATACGAAGATGCTGCAATTATAATCGGCAGGCATTTTGGAGAAGTAAAAGATAAGCTGCTTAATATCCTTCAATTAAAAAAACAAGCCGACTCTTCTTCGGTTTCTTTATTAGAGGCAAGTATAGAACAAAAAATAAAAGACATACGTCCGGTACCTTTTGCTATTGCAATTGATTTGGGAGAGAATAAGAAATATGCCAGGTATTTGGTAATACCGTTGATTGCAATTTCATTTATTTTCTGGGTAAAACCCTCACTGATAGGGCAAGGCACCAGGCAAATACTTCATTACAATACCCATTTTGCCAAAATGGCTCCCTTTCAGTTTGTGGTGGAGAATAAAAATCTCAACGCTATTGAGCAAAAGGACTTTGTTCTTAAACTTAAGCTTACCGGTAATGAGGTGCCTGAAAACATTTATATAGAATACGAAGGCAGCAAGTTTAAAATGGATAAACAATCATCGGTATCATTTGAATATACTTTCAGGAATGTACAACACGATATAAATTTCTCCTTTGTTGCAGCCGAATATGAATCTGATGAATATAAGTTACAGGTTTTCCCAAACCCGGTTCTTGTAAACTTCGATGTTAAACTTCATTACCCTGCTTACACAGGCAAAAAAGATGAAGCACTACATAACACTGGCGATATGGCTATACCTGAAGGTACAGTTGTAAACTGGCAGTTCAATACTCGTAATACAGATAATATCAGGATGCATTTTAACGACACTTCAAGAGTATTGACTCCTACGGGGCAAGATGTATATTCTATCAGCCGCAGGTTCATGCAAAGTGGAAACTACTCTATTTCAACCACCAATAAATTCCTTACCAACGAAGATTCAGTAAAGTATGCCATACAGGTAATACCCGATCTCTATCCATCCATTAACGCAGAACAAAAACAAGACTCGCTTTCGTCCAAGCACCTTTACTTCAATGGAATGATAAAAGACGATTACGGATTTTCAAAACTCGCTTTCCATTACAAGCTTTACAGTACTGAGGATTCATCAGCTAAAGAAGGTGTTAGCAAGATGACGCCTATTGATATTGCGTTAAATGTTACTCAACAGGCTTTCTATTTCTATTGGGATATGGATACACTTAACCTTACCCCGGGAACACAGGTAGAATATTATTTTGAGGTTTGGGATAATGATGGCGTAAATGGTGCAAAATCGACCAAGACAACAGTAATGTATTTCAAAACACCAAGTCTCGACCAGATTCAAAAAAATACGGATGAGAACAACAGCAAGATCAAGAACGATTTGAATAAAACCATACAGCAAGCCTACACCCTCGAAAATCAAATGGAGCAGATGCGGGCCGATATGTACAACAAAGATGAACTTAACTGGGCCGATAAAAAGAAAGTGAAGGACATACTGAATCAGCAGATGGAACTGGAGAAGAAAGCAGAAGAACTTAGCCAGCAGAACAAACAGAACAATGAAAAGCAATTTGAGTTCCAGAAGAAGGATTCAGACATTGCACAAAAACAGGAAGAGATACAAAAGTTGTTCGACCAGCTTGCAAACGATAGTTTGAAAAAGAAGATTGCCGACTTGCAGAAGATGATGGACAAGATGAACAAGAACCAGGTACAGCAGGAACTCAATAAAATGGCTTTGGATAACCAGGACCTGAAGAAAGAACTGGAACGCACCCTTGACCTGTTCAAGCAAATGGAATTCCAGCAACAACTCTCGCAAAGTATTCAGCAACTTGATTCGCTGGCTAAAAAACAAGACCAATTGAGTGAAGATTCAAAAGCTAAAAATGCAAATAGCAATGAACTGCAGAAAAAACAGGATGCACTAAATAAAGAATTCCAGAACGTTGCCAAGAACCTAGATGAATTGCAAAAGAAGAATGAGCAATTAGCAGAGCCGACAGGATATAAGAGCCCTGAGCAACAGACACAAAGCATTCAGCAACAAATGCAGAATAGCAGTCAGCAACTTTCTCAAGGCAAGCCGGGTAAAGCATCACAATCGCAGAAGAGTGCAGCCCAACAAATGCAGCAACAGGCAAATAGCCTGAGCAAATTCCAGGCGCAGGAACAAGAGCAAGAGCAAGAAGCAGATGAGAACTCCTTGAGAAATATCCTTAATAACCTGCTTGATCTCTCATTTGCACAGGAAGACCTAATGACCAAGTTAAGTTCATCGGGTGCAAGCACTATGCAATATGCTGATGTTGCCAAAAGGCAAAAAGAATTACAGGATAATGCCAATAGCATAGCCGATAGTTTATATAAACTCAGCAAAAAGTCTCCTGAAATATCAAGATTGGTAACCCAGGAGATGGATAAGATAAATTACAACATGAAGGATGCTGTATCGCAATTGGAACAAAGGCAAGGTGCTGCAGCTGCCAGCCGCCAGCAATATTCTATGGCATCGATAAACAACCTGGCTTTAATGCTGAACGCTTCATTACAAAACATGAAAGCAGCAGCAAAGAATGGCTCACCGGGTAGCGGCAGTTGCAATAAACCAGGCGGACAGGGCAAAAAACCTTCTTCTAAGCCATCTATGGCGCAAATGAGGCAGATGCAGGAACAACTTTCGAAACAGTTGGACCAAATGAAGAATGCCCTGGGTAAACAACCTGGCCCAAAACAAGGACAGGGAAATGAGCAAATGAGTGAACAATTGGCCAAAATGGCTGCCCAGCAGCAATATATACGCCAAATGATGCAAAAGACAGAGGATGAAGCGACTCAGAGCAAAGGAGCAGGCGAATTAGGCAATATGGCAGAAGAGATGAATAAGATAGAAGAAGATATTGTAAATAAACAGATCACTGAAGCCACTTTACAACGCCAGGAAAACCTGGTCAAGCATCTTTTGGACTATGAGAAGGCAGAAAAAACGAAGGGACAAGAGCCTGATTTTCAATCTCATGTGGCAAAGAAGCAATTTTTTGGTAACTCTAGCCCGTTTTTTCAGTATAATAGTCAAAAATACCAGCAGAATGAGTTGCTCAAAACTGTGCCTCCCGACCTTAATTCATTTTACAAAGATAAAGTGAACGATTATTTTAACTCGTTTCAGGAATGAAGAAAATATCCAAAGGAAAGGCGGTCACAAAAAAAGCATCTGCCAAAAAACAAAAACCTCAAAAAATGCAGAACCAACAGTTGGAGCTTGACTCAGCATCTGAAAGTATTCACATAGTTGAAAAACTTATTGATGCCATTTGTGCTAACTATAAGGTTAATGAAGACCACTACGGTAACATTCTTGTAGCAGTTACCGAAGCTGTTAATAATGCTATTTATCATGGCAATAAGGCTAAGCCCGATAAAAAAATACACGTAACATTCTCTTCTGATAAAAAGGCTATATCATTTACCGTTCGCGATGAAGGCGAAGGTTTTGATTTCAAACACCTGCCGGACCCTACCGATCCCAAGAACATTGAAAAACCTACAGGCAGAGGTGTATTTTTAATGCACCGCCTTGCTGATGATGTAAAGTTCTCGGAAAAAGGCCGTTGCGTATCACTCAGTTTCGATATACTCGCTAACTAATTACCTTTTGTGCCTTCTCCCGTTATAATATTTCAAAGCGAAGAAGATCTTGATTTCTCGCTTGGAGAGGAAAAGAAAATAAAAGACTGGATAAAAAAGATCATCCGCAAGGAAGGTAAAACCTGCGGGGCCCTGTTTTATTTCTTTTGCACCGACGAACATCTCTTGAATATTAACAAAGAGTTCCTCAACCACAAAACATTGACCGACATTATTACCTTCGATTATTCCGAAAAGAAGATCATTTCGGGTGAGATATTTATAAGCATTGACCGGGTAAAAGAAAATGCCAAAAAATACAAACAAACTTTCCCGCATGAGCTTGCCCGCATTATGATTCATGGAGTATTACACCTTTGCGGTTATGGCGACAAAAAGCCTGCTGACAAGAAACTAATGCGTCAGAAAGAAGACGAAGCACTGGGCTTTTTAAAAGAAGAAAAAAAGGCAGCAAGAAAGGGTAAGCGTTCATAACCATACATTGTTAATAAAATTTTAGGTCAGGGCTTATTCTGGTTAATAGCCCTATTACTTTTGCATACAATTAAACCAAAACAAAAACTGTTATGAAAAAATTATTATTTGTTGCCTTCGTTTCTGGTATTGCTTTAGTAGCCTGCAAAGGCGGTGATAAGAACGCTGATGCTGACAAAGCAAAGACAGATTCTATTGCAGCTAAGAATCACCAGGATTCTTTAATGAATGCAGCAAAGATGCAGCATGCTAAGGATTCAGCAGCTGCTGCTCCTAAGGACACAACAAAGAAAATGTAATTAACTGGCCCTAAAGGCCGGTTTCTTGCAAATTTGTTATAGCATATCGTTAGATAGCTTAAAAAGCCCTGCATGTATGCGGGGCTTTTTTGAATAAAACATCAGTTAATTCAGCTCATCATGAAAAAAAGAATCTTTTTTGCAGTGGTATTAGGCACCTCATTATACCTCTCTTCCTGCGTTCCTCAAAACAAACTTATTGAAGAACAAAACAAGCGCAAGACTGCGGAAGCTGCTGCTGCTGCTGCCAAAGCTGCTGACCAGGATTGTGAAACCAAGAAGACAGAACTTCAATCGAAGTTGGACCAATTACAAAAGAGCGTTTCGGGCTTAACCCAGGATACCAATATTGTGGGAACAAGTTACCGCGACCTGACCTCTAAGTATGACAAGCTGAATCAGATCAACGAGGAGCTCCTTTCGAAATATAACCAGATGCTGCAAGGCAGCCAGGATAACGCACAAAAGTTATCGGGCCAGTTGCAGGTTACGGAAACCCAATTACTACAGAAACAAGATCAGTTAAACGCATTACAGGCACAATTAAATGCCGAAAAGCTGCATCTTGATTCATTGAACATACAATTACAACAACGTGAAGCGAAAGTTAACGAGTTGCAAAGCATATTGAAGAGAAAAGATGCAGCCGTTGACTCACTGAAACAAAAGATACAGAATGCACTTGTAGGTTATGCCAACAATGGTATAAGCGTATATGAAAAGAATGGCAAGGTATATGTATCATTGGATGAGAAGCTGTTATTTGCCAGTGGCAAAACAGAAGTACAGGCAGGTGGTGTAACCGCCTTACAAAAGCTGGCACAAGCATTAGAAGCTAACCCTGATATAAATATTAACGTAGAAGGCCACACCGATGATGTTGCCATGCACGGTTCTGGCGAGATAAAGGATAACTGGGATTTGAGCGTAATGCGCGCAACCTCAGTGGTAAAAATACTTTTAGAGGATAAGAATATAGATGCTCACCGTATCACTGCCTCAGGTGTTAGTGAATTTGACCCTGTTGATCCGGGTACAAGTGCCGAAGCAAGGAAGAAGAACCGCAGGACCGATATCATTCTAACTCCTAAGCTGAATGAGCTGTTCAAGATATTGAACGCCCAATAAAATTTAAAGCGTACCTTTCAATACAGCATAGTTCCTGTACTCCAGTATATAGATGGCTTTATTGTCATACCCCGATGTATCGCCTACTCTGCGCATATCGAAGGAAGTATGAACACCATTAAACCGCATATCGCTCAAATGGTCTTGCATAGCGGTACCGAACTTGCCCAATAATCTTACATAGTAATACGTAACATCAAAACCCTGCATGGCAAAGTAGCCAGGGTCGGTATAATAATTGTAACGGTAAGTCCTAACAAAGCCCCTGGTGCATGAATCAGAGTAATTCACATAGTCATTCGACGGGAAGTGAAAGTTCAATGTGTCCAGGTCAGCCATATCGAGGTTATCGTTATTCAGCCAGTTATGCATACCAAAAAGAACAATAGAATCATCATCGGCATATTTAGAGTTTGCAAGCTTATTTACCAGCTTAGCCACAAACGAAGCTCCCTGGTATGGCGCTACAATCACATTATTCTTTATCCCGCTCATCTTTTTGCCAAGGCCTTCCAGGTTATCAGAATAATCAACAGTAGTAATGGTATCCTTTGCCGATGTTACTTCCATATCAACCATGAAGCGCTTTTTGAAATTCTCAAAATAAACCTCATCAGCCGCATCGCGATGGTGCAACAAGATGATATTGCATTTTAGATAATGCGATGCAACATAGTCAGCCATTCTCTCCACTTCGGTGAGGGCGGAAGGTGTTACTTTACTGGTGTATGCATTGTTAGTCAATACCCCAATATCAGATACAATAGGCGATACAATAGGTATATTATGGAGGGCTGCATATCTTGCCACCGGCTTGAACTGCGCTGTTGATGGCGGGCCAATAATAAGATTGGTAGATGCAAAGCCCGGCGATTTCAAAATTGAATCGAGCCTGTAGGCTGATGTATCTGATGTAGAAGTTATGTTGTACAAATGCAGGTTGACCCTTATACCTTGCTTCTCCAATGAATCAAGCGCTATCATAGCGCCCTGGTAAAAATCGGTAGATATTTGAGTGTACAAAGGCAATTGCTCCGTGCCATCGAGCAGGCGGCTCATGCGCAATGTGTCTGCATTCTCAGAAGTAAATGGCATAATGAGCGCCACGTTATACCTGCTGAGTAATTTAGTTTTATCTACAGGAATGGTAGACGATGTTGGAGTAACAGTAGGTTGCGCCAAAGCTGGTGGCGACTTGATCGGTTGGTTATTTATCTTTTTTACTGTATCAATATGTTCATGGCTCACCAGGTTCTTAAATGCCTGCCCTTCCTTTATTGAATCATGTTTAGGTGCGGGCTGTGTTACAACAGGTGCTGGTTTTGGTTGAGGTGCAACAGTTGCAGTTACCACAGGTGTTGGAGGCGGAGTTTGCACTGTTGGCTGTTGTGCAGGATGAGCAGGTATCCTCAAGTTCTGCCCTACCTGCAGGCCCTTTGTTTTCAGTTCAGGATTAAGACTATCTAACGTACTTAAGCTTACTTTATATTGCTTACCCAGTGAGTACAAGGTTTCCTTTGCAATTACTTTATGGTAAATGTATTTACCTGATGCCCTGTCTGCTGCAGTATCAGGTCTGGAGATAACTACCGGTAAAGGAATACGTAATGTATCGCCTGACGAAATACCTTCCATAGCCTTAGGGTTCTCCATTACAATATCCCGCGGAGCTACGTTGTAATCTTTCGAAATGCCATATACAGTCTCACCTTTGCTGACAATATGTATAAAGAATACCTTGCCATTCTCGGTCACTTTTTTCTCGCCATCTTTTTGTGCAAAAAGCGTTCCTGTAAAAAGAATAAACAATATTAGTATGGTGGAACTTCTTCTCATTAATTATTTTCTCGCAAAGACGCAGAGGCCGCCAAGTTTAATGAATTAATATCCGTGTTAATCTGTAAGATCTGTGTCATCCGTGTTCTATTGGTATTACTCCCACTCAATGGTTGCAGGCGGCTTAGAGCTTATATCATACACCACCCTGTTAATACCTTTTACCTTATTGATAATATCGTTCGATATTTTGCCAAGCACCTCGTAAGGCAAGTGACACCAGTCAGCTGTCATGCCATCCGTAGAGGTTACTGCCCTGAGTGCTACTACATTTTCATAGGTACGCTCATCACCCATTACACCTACCGAACGCACCGGCAGCAATATCGCTCCTGCCTGCCATACCTTATCATACAGGCCAGCTAACTTCAGGTTGCTGATGAATACAGCATCTGCTTCCTGCAATAGCTTTACCTTGTCGGCAGTAATATCTCCCAATATGCGAATAGCAAGTCCGGGGCCGGGGAATGGATGTCGGCCAAGAAGGTTGTCATCTAAATTTAAAGCTTTACCTACCCTGCGCACCTCGTCTTTAAAGAGAGAGCGGAGAGGCTCCACTATTTTCAGTTTCATATAATCCGGCAGGCCACCTACGTTATGGTGCGATTTAATGGTCATGCTCGGACCTTTAACACTTACCGATTCAATAACATCGGGGTAAATGGTTCCTTGTGCCAGCCACTTCACATCTTCAATGCGGTGAGCTTCTTTGTCAAATACTTCTATAAAAACACGGCCTATAGCTTTGCGCTTCTTCTCCGGATCTTCAATACCTGCAAGGGCTTTGTAGAATTCCTGTTTGGCATCAACACCTTTAACATTAAGCCCCATGTGCTTGTATGACTCCAATACGCTTGTAAATTCATCCTTACGTAAAAGGCCATTATCTACAAATATGCAGTAGAGGTTTTTACCAATGGCTTTGTTCAGTAATACTGCAGCCACAGATGAATCAACCCCGCCGGAAAGACCTAGTACCACTTTATCATTTCCTATCTTATTCTTCAGATCACTAACGGTAGTTTCAATGAATGAAGTGGCTGTCCAGTCCTGTTTGCAGCCACAGATACCCACTACAAAGTTCTTCAGTAATTTGCCTCCTTCGGTTGTGTGATACACTTCCGGGTGGAACTGTATGCCGTATACCTTCTCACCATTGAAGGAAAAAGCTGCTGCCATTACATCTTCAGTGCTGGCAACCAGTTTAGCCTTCTCAGGCAGTTCCAATATAGTATCAGCATGCGACATCCACACCTGGGTCTCGGCACTCATGCCTGCAACCAGTTCGTTTTGCCCTGCTATCATTTTCAAATGTGCCCGGCCATACTCACGGCTATTGCTCTTGCCCACTTTGCCTCCCCATTGAAACGCCATGAGTTGTGCGCCATAGCATACGCCCAGCAAGGGGAGTTTGCCACGTATATCATCCAGTTTTACTGCAGGAGCATCTTTATCATGTACCGAGAAGGGGCTGCCCGAAAGTATGATGCCCTTCACATTCGGCAGCTCTTTCATGGCTTTTTCAAAATGGTTATAGGGGTGTATTTCGCAGTATACATTAAGCTCACGCACCCTACGGGCTATAAGCTGGGTATATTGCGAACCGAAATCGAGTATGAGTATGCTTTCCTGTTTATCGTTTGACATCTGGGCCGTTTTGGTATGCAAATATGCGATAAAATTGCCTGCCTTTTGGAGTGATTCTAAGAAACAGCAAAAAAATAACCGCCACAGATTCACACATGATAATTGGTATGTTTTCAACAGGTCGATTCAGTGGTTTGGCAAGAGCCTATTTCGGAAAAATTATCAATAAAATACAATAGATTTTTCGGGTCAGGTCAACCCAATAATTACACATATTATTGATTATCAATTACTTAAATAAAATAAGGAAAAATGCTAATAAGCTTAGCAAAAAAGATTAAGAATGGGTTTTCAACAGGTCAATAAATCGATGTTTTCCATTAAGTACTATTTATATATTTGTTTTATATAAAACCACTATGAAAATATTCAGGATTATTTCTTTCGGCATTTATGGAATAGGGTTTATTCTAAAGCTACTCCACTTTATAGGCGGTTCTACTCTTATGGCTTTGGGGGTATTCCTGTCTCTTATTGCTGTGCTGTTAACATTTATTATTAAGAAAAAAGATATTGGAAAGCCAGAGAGAAGCTTCATTGCATTAGGTATTCTTTTTTTGTTCATTTACTTCTACGTACGTGTTCAATTTTTACCGGGGCTTACCATTTTTATGCTTTTAACCGCAGCAGTATGTTTTATCCCAATTATATTATTCATAAAAAACAAAGAAAAAATTCGCCCGGCATTTATAATGCTGGTCTCATTATTTATCCTCGCAGAAGTATCTTACTTTACACCTTATAGCACGGTATATTATATTGTTAACCTAAGTAACCTTCCCTTGGCTTCTGAAGTAAAGGACCATACAAGAGAATGGGACAGGTATAGCTGGCAATTATATTGGGAGGGGAAATATGATAAAGCTTTGCTTGCAAATGATAACGCCCTTGAAGCAATACACCTAAATATGGTAAACGATTCAATACAAGGAAATAGCACTTACTTTAAAATGGATCAAGCCAATTTAAAATATATAAATCAGCACAGGCAAGCTATACAAAACAAAAATTGGAATAGTTTAGAATAACTTTACAAGGAATCATTTCAACCACCTCGGGTTTCTCCTATCGGTAGCGCTGTCTTTTATATTCAAGTGTAACTCGTTCGATAACTGACGAGCCAATTGTTTGGCAGATTCTAAATTGTCAGTCTCGTGAACAATGAGTTTTTTATTCTTATCATAAACAAGTGAAAGTTGCACCACAGATGAATTTTCAAAATCAGCCAAGGTGCAGGGCTCACATTTAGCGTAGGCAGTTTTGAAAAGTAAAATGTAATTTATCTTAGGTAAGGTCTCACTGGTTTCTTTCAGTTTAAAGAGGTGAAACAGTTTATTGATCTTTCGGAAAGAGTTTTTGCCGAGGTCAATTTCAATACCCCGTTTTACAAATAAATTAGATGTAGCGTAGTCTCCCTTTATTTCCACAATAACAAAGTTCGTAATTTAAATTGAAAAGCACATTAATGGTTATTGCAAAAAATATCTTAGTCTTCCTCGAACTATTTCTTTTTCGCTTTTTTCCTGGCAGCTTTGGCCCTCGAATTAAACTCAAGACAAAGTGAAACCCAATATTCAAATGCTTTTTCTGTCTTCATCCCACTCTCGTCTATAAAAACATATCCCTTCATTGGCTTTCCGGTAAAATCCATTGGCCTGCATCCGGTTTTCTTAAGAACTATCTCATCCAGTGTCGGGTCAATTCTGCACATCATCTCCTCTTTAACGACACCAATGCACATCTTTCCGTTAACCATAAAGCAAACGCCGCCAAACATCTGCTTTTCTTCAACCTTTGGTATATCTACCAAGGATTCTCTTATCCGTTCTACTAATTTTTCGTTAAATGCCATACGCTAATTTAGCTTTTTTCAGCATATTGTTTCAGCCTCAACACTAGCTTACTCCTCCGTCACAATTGTAACATTATATCCCAAAGGGTCAAACTCCTTTCTCAGTGTTTCGAAAAACTCTGTGCCATACTGCAAATAGAAAGGAATAAAGCTATCGTGACGCTCCTGTAAAGAACCGTCGGGGAAAAGCTTTTCTTTTATTTTCTTTATTTGATTGACTGACGTTTCGTCCTTCAGTTTTTGCGCGCGAATAAGCTTGGTCTCAATAACTTTTAAGGCATTATATTGCTTCTGCAATTCAGCTTCAGCTAAGGCAGTCAGGGTGGTATCTATAGTTCTTATTTTGGTGCTGATCTCATCATACACCACTTTCAATTTATCTTTCTCAACAGCAAAATCAATTCCACCATCATTACTTATTACGTATCCCTTTACCAGTTCATCCGTTTCTTTGAACAGATCTTTAGCAGTTAATTTGAACTTATCCATTTTACCTGCGGTGCCCTTATCAATTACCAAAGCAAAGTTGCGTGGCATTAACACTGGGTACATGGCTTTATGATATTCAAATACTGCTTTTAGTTGCAACCAGTAAGCCACTTCAGATGGTCCGCCTATGTATGCAAGGTTAGGCAGAATGATCTGCTGGTATACCGGGCGCAATATTACATTTGGGCTGAATTTTTCAGGGTGCTGTTGTACTTCAGCAAGTATCTGTTCTTGCGTAAATACAGTTTTGGTATTCACCACCGAATAATTATCTCCTGACTTTTCTATACGATGACGCCCTTGCTCATTTACATAAAACAGGTTTATATCGCGCGCAAATATCTGCGGCTCTATGCCATGTGTAGCAAGCCTTGCATCTGTTTCGCCTACTAATTTGTGTGAACTCTGTTTGGTCAGCTCATCGGTAATGACCGGAACAAAAAGTTTCTTCAGTTCTGCATTATCAGGGTCAACTATTACCAAGCCATATTTGCCAAACAGTGCATTTACAAAAGCAAATGTTGCTTCGCCCAATGTTTTATTTCCGCTATATGCCTCTACTAATATTTTCTTTAACTCAACAGCTTTTTCACTTTCGCCCATAATGGCAAAAAGTCCATCTAACACAGGTGCCAGGGTCTCTATAGATATTTTCCCCACAGGCCCGCCTGCAAGGCTATCGCCGCTCCACTCAATCTTTTTTCCGAATAGATGAGTATGGTTTATCTCAGCAAAATCGTGGTCTTCGCTGGCCATCCAATACACGGGCACAAAATTATTGGTCGGGTATTCCTTCTTTAGTTTTTCTGCCAGGTTAACTACTGTAATTATTTTGTAAATAAAATAAAGCGGACCGGTAAAAAGGCAAAGCTGGTGGCCTGTTGTAACCGTAAACGTATTTTTCTCACTCAGCAGTTCAATATTTTTATTGGTGGCATCAGAACCGCTTTTTCCGTAATTCTCTTCCAATACTTTCACCAATACATCACGAGAAGTGTTTTGAGTGGCGCGGTCTTCTATCGCTTTCTTAAATCCTGCAAGTGTAGGCTGGTATTGATAAAACGGACTGAGATATGATTCTCCTTTTATGTAATCGGTAAAGACTTTAGAGAAAGATCCTGTTTCTTCGAACGATAAAGTGGTCTTCTTAAAACTCATACAATATTATTTAACGGGTACTCCAAAAAGGTCGTAGTCTTCGGCAGAGGTTATTTTAATATCAGCAAAATCGCCAATGCGCATATAGGTATCGCCTTCTGCTTTTACATGTACTTCATTATCCACTTCAGGCGAATCGTGTTCAGTGCGGCCAATAAAATATTCTCCTTCCTTTCGGTCGAACAACACTTTTACGGTCTTACCTACTTTTTTCTTATTCAGTGTTCTTGATATATCACGTTGCACATCCATTAAAGTTTCAGCACGTTCTTTCTTCACTTCGGCAGGTACATCATCTGTAGCTTTATAGGCATGTGTGTTCTCTTCATGCGAATAGGTGAACACACCCAGCCTATCGAATTTCATTTCTTGCACCCAGTCAACCAATTGATTGAAATCGTCTTCCGTTTCGCCGGGATAGCCCACTAAGAACGTGGTACGCATAGCAATACCCGGTACTTTTTCGCGAATGGCCTCAACCAGTTTTGTTGATTTTTCTTTGGTGGTTCCCCTGCGCATCAGTTTCAGCATATTATCTGATACATGTTGCAAAGGCATATCTAAATAATTGCAAACGGTAGGGCAATCCTTCATGGCATCTATAATATCCATAGGGAAGCCGCTCGGGAAAGCATAGTGAAGCTTTATCCAGTCGAGCCCTTCTACATCTGCCAGTTTGCGGATGAGTTCTGCAACATTGCGTTTGCCGTATATATCTAGCCCATAATAAGTAAGATCTTGTGCAATGAGCATAATTTCTTTTACTCCTTGTTTCACCAGTCCCTTTGCCTGTGTTACAAGTTGCTCCATAGGTACCGAAATGTGATTGCCACGCATAAGCGGGATGGCACAAAACGAACATTTGCGGTCGCAGCCCTCCGATATTTTCATGTAAGCATAGTGGTTAGGGGTTGTCAGTAACCGCTCACCTACTAATTCGTGCTTATAATCTGCTTTCAATGTTTTTAGTAATCGTGGCAGGTCACGTGTTCCAAAATAACCATCCACTAACGGAATTTCTTTCTCCAGTTCGGGCTTGTAACGCTGGCTAAGGCAGCCTGTAACATATACTTTTTCTACCTGCCCTGCCTGCTTGGCATCTACATATCTGAGTATGGTATCAATGCTTTCCTGCTTGGCATTATCAATAAAACCACAGGTATTTATAACCACTATGGGCGCTCCGTCCTCTTCGTGTTTCACATCGTAATTATTGGCCTTTAACTGGGCCATAAGTACCTCTGAATCAACAAGGTTTTTAGAGCATCCTAAAGTAACTACGTTTACCCTGTTCTTTTTTATCGTTTTTGTCTTCACTATTGCCTTTAAAGAGGCGCAAAGCTACGCTAAATTCAGGTTCGGAGTAACTTAACTTCGGATGCCTTAATTGGGGCGGCTTTTATTTGGTTTAATGCCTTCATTTTCCTATGTTTGTATTTAAATAAACTCATTTATGAAAAAGATCTCCTTATCTCTTGTTATATTTTCATTGTTTTTTGGTTACAACGTTTTTGCCCAGCAAAGCTGGATGGAAATGATGCAGGACCATAATGCCAACCTGAAAGATGTTCAGGCTGCATTTAACCAATGGTATGCTACACATAAGCCGGCTGATAATAATGATGAAGATAAAGATGCAACCAAACCCGGTGAAGAACATGAAGAGGATGGCAATTTTATGCTTTTCCACAGGTGGGAATGGCTGATGGAGCAACGTACCTACCCAACCGGCCTTAGGCCCGATCCGGCAGTTATAGAAAAAGATTACCAGAATTATTTAGCACAACAAAAGAATAATCATAAAGCACTTGCAGCTACCCCAAGCTGGACCTATGTGGGTAACGTTAATATCCCTTCGGGTGGTGAAGCAGGGCGCGTAAACCGTGTACGTTTCGACCCGCATAATTCAAGTATTGTTTACGCATGCTCTCCTTCAGGCGGTTTATGGAAATCGACCAATGGCGGAACTTCATGGTCTACCAATACCGATCAGCTTTTAGGCATTGCTACCAGCGACGTAGCCATTGACCCAACTAATTCTAACATAATGTACCTGGCAACAGGTGATGGTGATGGAATTGTTGGCGCTTTTACTACACCTTCTACCATTGGTGTAATGAAATCGACCGACGGCGGTGTAACCTGGAACCCTACCGGCATGCACTACTCATTACAAACCAGTGGCCCGTCACTATACACTGTAAATGAACTTAAGATAAATCCTACAAACACTTCTATATTGGTAGCCGCAACTTCATTCGGTTTATGGTATACCAGCAATGCAGGTGTAACTTGGAACACTTCACAGAGCGGTAATTTTAAAAGTGTTGAGTTTGAGCCGGGTAATCCTAAAGTGGTATATGCAACCACAGCTTCAGCAGGTTATTATCGTTCTACCGACGGTGGCCAAACTTTTAAATCAATTGCCTTACCTACTTCTACAGGGGCAGGCAGGATGCAACTTGGCGTTACTCCAGCAGCAGCTAATTACGTTTACGTTTTTGCTGACAACGCTTCCAATTCAGCTTTTTTTGGAATATGGCTCTCTACCGATACCGGTAAAACATTCACCCTAAAATCTACTACACCTAACGTATTGGGATTCCAGAATGGTACCGGTGGTGATGCTACCCAGGGCCAGGGCTGGTATACACTTTCTATTGCAGTATCGCAAACCACAGCAACCACATTATTAGTAGGTGGTGTAAATATCTGGGAATCGACCACCAGCGGCGCCTCATGGACAAAGCTTACCAACTGGACCGGATTTGGTGGTAACTATGTACATGCCGATATACACCATATTGCCTTTTTACCGGGTAGTGGCACAACCGTTTATTGCGGCGACGATGGTGGAGTAAATAAATCTACCAGTGTAACCTCTTCGTGGACCGACCTTAGCAGTGGCCTTGAAATTGCCGAACAATACAGTATTGGCCTTTCGGGTGTTAGTCCCAATATATGGATCACCGGCTGGCAAGATAATGGTACTGACGTAGCAAATGCAGGTGCCTGGTCAGAACCAATGGGTGGCGACGGTATGATGTGCTTTATTGACCAAACTACCAACACATATATGTATGGCGAAACATACCAGGGTGGTTTCGAAATGTCTTCAAGCGGAGGTAGTGCAGGGTCATTTAGTTCTATAACAAATGGCATTACAGAAACCGGCGCATGGGTAACACCATGGTGCCAGGATCCGCAAAATTCTGCAACCTTATTCGCAGGCTTTGATAATGTATGGAAATCGACTAACAGGGGCAGCAGCTGGACCAAAATAAGCACCTTCGGAACAACTTCTACAATTGCCGCTATTACAGTTGCTCCTTCAAGCGACCAATATATCTATGCAGCTACAGGAAGTTCTCTTTGGGCTACTACCAATGGTGGTACAACCTGGACAAATGTGAGCGGTAATCTGCCTGCATTAGCTATAACCCGCATTGCAGTTGATCCTAATAATCCATTACGTGCATGGGTTAGCTTATCAGGTTATAATGGAAGTGATAAGGTTTTCCAAACCAATGCAGGTGGTACAACCTGGACAAACATTTCCAATAATTTACCTAACCTTCCCGTAAACTGTGTTACCTATGCAGGTGGCGGAATAGATGCTATGTATGTAGGTACTGATATGGGTGTTTATTACCGTGACACTATAAATACAGGAGGCCACTGGGTATCTTACAACACAGGTTTGCCTAATGTTATAGTTTCTGATTTAAAGATATATGCACCGGGCAGCATTTTACGCGCTGCTACTTATGGCCGCGGAACATGGCAGATACCGTTATACCAGGCTGCAACCAGCGCTCCTACTGCAGGCTTTACAGCGTTCCCTACTAAATTATGCGCAGGCAATACTGTTCAGTTTACCGATAGCTCCTCGAACCAGCCAACCAGCTGGAAATGGAATTTCCAGGGTGGAATACCGGATACTTCATCTTTACAGAATCCTTCAATAACCTATAGTACTGCCGGAACTTATTCTGTATCGCTCACTTCGGCCAATAGCAATGGTAATAGTACTGCTACACAAACAGGCTATATAATTGTTTATCCGTTGCCTCCCCTTCCAACAATTACTCAATCTGATTCTACACTTACCGCAACACCCGGATACCCTTATTACCTATGGTTTAAAACAGGTGTCCTGATCTCGGGAGCCAATACCAATCAAATTATTATTACAGCTAAAGGCCTTTACAGAGTAACCGTATCAGACAGCAATGGCTGTACGAATACTGCCCTGGTTAATATAACTGTAGTTAATGGCATCAACGAGTTGTCTATCAGTGATTATATAAACGCTTATCCTAACCCTACTACAGGTAGGCTACAACTTGTATTTGACATTCCTACGAATGGCGATTATAGTATGAATATTACCAATGTGCTAGGTCAGTCTATATACTCTGATAAGGTATATCTGTCAGGGCAAGTTACCAGGAACATTGACCTATCAGGCTATAGCAAAGGTGTTTATTTCCTTACTGTAGAAGGTAATAACTCAAGAGCAGTTAAAAAGATATTGCTCTACTAAAATATCTTGTTGTTTTTAATTTTAGGATCCCCCGGAATAAAATCCGGGGGATTTTTTTATTTGCCGAGCGCTTTATTTACCTGGGAATAAGAGCGTTTTGTCATTATTACTATATTCGCCGCACCCCAACAATAATTTTTAACACACTTACCTCCATAAAGTGTCAAATAAACTATTATTGAAGATTGCGGGTATTGCAGTAATTGCTTTGTTGCTATATCTCATCTTCTTACTGCAACTCGCTGGTTTCACGATCAGGCCTTGGGACGAGTCGAACTACGCCGTTAACGCATACGAAATGTTGCAAAGACATGAATATTTTGTGCGCTATTTTAATGGTGGCATTGACTATAACTGCAAGCCCTTATTAACCGAATGGGTGCAAATGTTGTTTGTAAAGATCCTTGGGTTTAATGAACTTGCCATACGACTACCTTCTGCCTTAGCCGGTATGCTGACCGCCTGCTTTGTTTTCTTATTTGTGAAGAAGATGAGTTCAACCCTATGGGCATGGTGTTCTTTTTTTGTATTGGTTACTTCATTGGGTTTTGTGCATTTTCATACCTCCCGCACCGGCGATACAGATGCTATGCTTACTTTGTTCCTGTTTCTTTCAAACATTTACCTGTTTTACTATCTGTATTCTGACAATAATAAGAACAGGAATATTTTTCTCTATTTTGTCTTCCTCGCTCTTGCATTTGGAACCAAAAGTATAGCTGCACTGCTATTTATACCTGCACATATTTTTATGGTTCTCTATAAAAAACAGGCTGGCACTGCTCTAAAACAAAAAGGGTTCTACCCAGGATTATTGCTGTTTATTATAAGTGGTGCTTTGTTTCTATTGTCCTGGCAGGTCCGCGATCCAAATTATTTCAGGAACCTGTTAGATAGTGATGTACTCAGGATAGTTTCTGTTAATGACGGACACAAGGAGCATTTCGATTTTTATCTTACTAATTTCTACAACTACCGTTTCGCATCCTGGGCAGCATTATTTATTTTAGGCATTGTTATATTATGGCAACAAAGAAAAAGACCGAAAATGAATTTGATAATGGTGTGGTGTATCACACTTATCTTATCACACTTTATGCTTATTTCTTTTTCGGTTACCAAACTCGAATGGTATGACATGCCTTTATATCCATACCTTGCAATAGCTGCCGGGTATGCAATATATTACCTGTTAAAACGTTTGAATTATTTTAAAACATCAAGCATCTGGCTTCCGTTTACAATGGCTTTATTATTCTCCATACCCATTTGTTACGCAGTAAAACAATCTTATGAAAATACACGGCCCGAAGAAGACAGAAAAAAAGAAAGGATTGCAGATTATATCTTCATGAAAAGAAGGGAAGGGTTTAACTTTAATAATTACTGCATTTGCGATAATGCATATATAGGCCCTTATTTGTTTTATAAATATAAACTGAAAGAAGTGAACCAAAACATCAGTATAGTTGACACCTCACAAATTAAAGCACCCATGATAGTGATGGCTTCTAACGACACTATACAAAACTACGTACTGAAAAAATTCGATTGTGTTGTCATGGACTCCTATGGTAATCTTCTTATTCTCGATATCAAGAAATTAAAGTAGGCAGATGCAATTACATATCACTCGAATAATCTTTGCATTCTCTCTTTTGTTTATTTGTCTAAGCTTTAGCAATTCTCATTCCTTTAAAAGCGAGCAGGCAAAGTACCCGCATGTGCGCACTGCTTATATAGAAAAATGGAACATTGTTAAGGCTAAACTTACAAAAGCCGGAATAGACACCAGTAAATTTGAAATATTTATTCGTGTGTTCAAGCGTGAAGAGAGTATGGAGATTTGGGCAAGGTCGAAACACGCTGGTACATTTAGTCTTGTTGATACTTATGATATTTGCAGGGCATCGGGCAGACTTGGGCCAAAGCGAAAGGAAGGCGATATGCAGGTGCCTGAAGGGTTTTACCATGTAAGTGTGTTTCAACCCAATAGCGAGTTTTATTTAGCATTACAAGTAAGCTACCCCAACAAAGCAGACCTAATTAAGGGCGATAAAGCCAGCCCGGGCGGAGATATAATGATACACGGTAATTGTGTTACCATTGGCTGCATGCCCATGACCGATGATAAAATAAAAGAAATATACATTATGGCTGTAGAGGCGCATAGCAAGGGGCAACAAACAATACCCATTCATATTTTTCCCACCAAACTGGACGATAAAGGAATGACATTCCTGAAAAATTCAGCACCCGATAAAACCACTATAGATTTCTGGAACAGCCTTAAGAGTGGCTACGATTATTTTGAGATGAAAAAACTGATACCCAATATAGGCATTGATGCTAATGGAGATTATACCCTGGAAAAATAAGCTTACTGGGTCAGATCTATTTTAGGTGGTGTAGCTTCCATCTTTTTCACCAGTTCTTTAAACTCTGGATTCTCTTTTATAGAAGCAAAATTAGAATCGCTCTCCATTCTTCTTACATCTGAAAAGCCCAACCGAACTGCATCATTCAAACTGCTTATTGCTTTATCCGGATTATTTTCGCGGGCATAAAGGG
>Ga0210396_10000269_pt1 | contig 77705 bp, 80 predicted proteins | sample IncBWH17OmetaG_FD_155466 | JGI IMG/M metagenome (GOLD analysis project Ga0210396, IMG submission 155466) | Forest soil microbial communities from Barre Woods Harvard Forest LTER site, Petersham, Massachusetts, United States - Inc-BW-H-17-O ... | reverse complement strand
GCGTCCGCGTAGAGAGGTACTTGTTCGGGCAGCTCGACCGCGTACAAGTAAGGAACCAGCGGAACCGCAAACCAGTCGTATCCGGCGACACCGTGATAACGGCTAAGAACGACGCCCAGTTCCCCGTCCTTGCACCGGCGGAGCTTAAGCGGAGTGTCCGCGCAAACCCGGTTTAGATAAACAGCGACGTGGCCCGTTCCGGCGAACGTGCCGTCCACGCTATAAGGTTCTTCGAGAAGAAGGGTCGCGCCGGCGTGCGCTCGCAGACTGCTCCCGAGCAGAAACAGAAACACCACTGCACTGATAAATCGACGGCCCATGTAAATCTAAAACCACTCCTCAACAGAAAGTTGCGCGGCCCTGGAAGGCTGCCGGGGTAACGTCACAAACCCCTGTGATTTCTGAGAGTTTGCGGTCTATCCCAGCTTTAAACAAGGTGACGGAAGGGTTACAAACGCCCCCTGTCCCTTGGGTTCGCCCTTCTCAGCCATTGACGCTTGGTGCAATTTGGAGGCCAGGAGCAGGGAAACAGGCCCCTACTCTTTCCACCTCAGTAGCTTGACAATCTTCGGCAAGCGCCGCTGGTTCGATTCAAACCGCGGCTTCAGGGAAGGAAATACCTGGTGGCTGTTTGCCTGAGCCTTTATCGTGAGTGTCAGTGCTTCGTCAGCGAACCAGCCACTCAGTCAAATCGTGGACGCGACTCAATGCTCCACCGTAGATCACCACCATAGTAAGGATACAGGCTGCGAAGGTGGGAACCAAATACCACGGGAAGAGGCTGCGAGAGGAGGCGACGGGCCTCTCTTCCCAACTCACCAAGCGCGCAATGCGCGCATTCAATGCTGAACCGGGGTCCTCGACCAGCCCGGTGGTCAGCGTCGCGGCGTGAACTGGAGCAAAGCGCGATAACTTGATCAATGCGGACGCAAGATCAAGAGCCTCGCCACCATTCGAAACAGCGGCATCGTCAGCGGCCATCTCGGCGGCCTCCGACCAGCCTGCTTCGAGCCCGGCCATGCCCGGAAATCCGCAAAGCCGGAACATAAGCTTTTTCAGATTGTCGCGGCGTCGTACGTGAGCAATTTCGTGGCGCAATGCGCTTTCTAGTTCCTGCTGGTTCAGTAATGTGGCAGCTGCATTCGAGAGCAACACTCGCGGCTGACGCCAGCCCGATACAGTCAATGCCGGCGATGACGGCCGAATCCGAAATAGTGGGACGGGATCACAGCCCGACGCAACGCTGGCTCCCTGCAGCCACCCAGCTACGGTGCGCGAAGTTCTCATTTGTGCTGCGATCGCATTCCACGCTCCCGCCGCGAACAGCGCCACACAGCACGCACCAAGTGTCAGAGGAATCTCGCCAATCGGCTCGGCAACCACTCGCGGCTCAAGCAGCAGGAATGAAGGGACCACAAATCCCAACGTAATCAGGACGGCCGCAGCCCAAGGCAGGCTTCGAAGAATGAACAGCAACGTCGCCAAACGCCGCGCCGAAAGTCGGGTTCCGACCCGCCGCACCTGGCGCCAGCCGCTCACCACAGCTGCGGAAAATACGACGTACACCAGAAGGAAGAAGGCCAGCGACACTCCTAAACACCGTATTGCAAACATCACCGCTTCTCCCGCTTCTGCAATTCGCGACGCTTCGTCTCGACCAGCTTCTGCAATTCGTCGAGCAACTCGATATCGAGCTCGGTGACCGCCTCCACCAGGTAGGACAGCGGCAACGACGACGTCGCGCCCGAGCTCAGGAGTTCTTGAATCGCCTGTCCCGCGGCTGCACGCTGCAGTTCTTCTCGCGTTACCCGAGGCGCATAGCGAAACGCTCTACCCTCGGCGACCCGGCTCAGCACCTGTTTCTTGTAGAGCCGATCGAGCGTGGTCATCACGGTCGTATAGGCGATGTTCAAATCTGTATTCGCCAGCAGTTCGCGCACGGTCGCACTTCCCCGCGCCCACACCTCCTCGAGCAACCGCTGCTCGAGCGGTCCCAGCTGCGCAAAAGAAGGTCGCCCAGAACGAAAAAAGCGATTCACACTGCCTCCTGACAACCGCAAGATTCTAACCTAGCCAACCGGCAAAAGCACGGCAATGCTGCGCCAGAAGCGGCAATCGCGTTTGTCACGCCTACCAACTCTTACCTCTGTCTTCCTGAGCAAAGTGAGGCGCCAGCCGAACGCAGTCGAAGGATCCCGTGCGGATCTCCCAAGACGCGGACATGCATTTCCACCACGAGCCGGTAACGCCCGGCATATTGCCGTGACTCCCATCCAAGCCCAAACGCAGTGGGCTCGTAGCAGTCCCTCTGCTCTCGCAGCTTGTCATCCTGATCGAAGCGAAGGACCCTTCAACACCCGCCGCAGACCGTGCGCGCAATCCTTCGCCAGTTGCAATCTGGCCCTGCGCCAGAGACAATCGCAGCATGGAAAATGCCGCCGATGCCGCCAACCCCTTCCGCCCCGGCACTATGGTGGTGACGACGCTGGCGAATCCGCGGGAGAAATTCTGGGGCGCCATTCTCTCGCTGAGCGCCGAAGGCTTGAGCTTGCGGGGGATTGAGCTGGCTTCGTTCGAGGACCTGGTGGCCCTCGTCAAAGATGGCGAACCCTTCTCCCTCGGCGTCGTCTTCTTTCCCATGCACCGCGTGGAGCGCATGGAGCTTGATCTGCCCGACGGCAATATCCCGTCGCTCTCGCAGCGCTTCACCGCGAAGACGGGGCTCGATCCGGTCACGCTGCTGCGCGCCTCATCCACTGTCGATGCCGCGAAGGAGCGTGGATGAAGCTCTCGCAGCTGCTGACCGCACCCAACCAACTCACCCTGCTGCGCATGCTGTTCCTGCCCTTCATCGTGAACAGCTTTCTCGATCAGCACTACACGACCGCGCTCGTGCTGTTCGTGCTTGCAGGACTGAGTGATGGCCTCGACGGACTGCTCGCGCGCCAACTGCATCAGCAAACCACGCTCGGACAATATCTCGACCCGATCGCCGATAAGTTGCTGCTCAGCACCTTATTTCTGGTGCTCTCCGTGCTGCACAAGATTCCCTGGAAATATACGGTGATGGTGTTCAGCCGCGACATGGCGATCCTCGCGACCAGCGCGGTGCTCTATACGATCGCGGGCTTGCGTAACTTCTCGCCCAGCATCTTCGGGAAAGCGAACACCTGCGCCCAGATTGGCGCGATTTTTTTCGTGATGCTGCTGCAGATTTATGCGGCCCGGTGGGTGTGGATGGCTCGCACCGTGCTCCTATGGGCGACCTTCGCCTTCACGGGGATTTCGTGGGTGCACTACGCCTTGCTGGTGCAAACCCGCCTGCGTCCCCACGCCGCCGAGGCCAGGAGCGGCTCGAGCAAGCAGGTAGCGTAGGCCTCTCTTGTAGCTACGAGCTTCGAGCGACGAGCTTGGAACTTCATGTTTTGTCTTCGAGCTCGTGGCTCGCAGCTCGTGGCTGGTGTGTGATCGAAGTACCACCACTGGAATTCCGGAACGTGGTTTTCGCAGGTTACGCGCAGTCGATGCAGGGGTCGGCACAATCCTGTGATTTTGAGTTGACTTCCGAAGTGCAAGCCTCGCGCAGCAACGCGATTCCCATGACCACCAGCAGCGCGGGCCAAAACATGGACGCCAGATCATATGCCAGGTGGTTCGGGCTCCACGATGCCGCCAACATGATCGATGACACGACCTCCAAGCCCGAGGAAGCGGTCTGATCCAGGGCCTGGCTCAATCGCCCAGCCGCGCCCACCACGTGCCCAAAGAGGAGGAAGAGTCCCGGGCCGATCAGAGCGAATCCAGCCACTGATCTGACGGTTTCACCGTAAGATTTCTGCCTTTTCATATCCGCCTCCGTGGGCCGTTTTACGTGCCTCTATGTGTAAGTCGAGTGGAGGACGGCGAAATCGACATACCGAGAAGATTTTTTTCGAAACACGCCGCCCGAACAGCCAGCCCCGTACCGAACAGGAGACGCCAGCAGGCCGAAAATCCCAGGAGTGAGAAAGCCGTGGAATCCCACGTTTCGAAAATCACGAAACGTGGGGCTCCCGGCCATTTACAATCGGCGCCCCAGGAGATCATCAATGTATCGATGCATTGCTGTCGCTGCTGCACTCTTCTTCGTCTCGCTCACCCACGCGCAGCAACCCGCCAATCTCTCGAAAGAAGTCCAGAAGTATGTCCGCGTGCAGGGCACAAAAGTAGTCCTCACCCACGTTCGCATCGTCGACGGAACCGGCCGCGGCCCCACGGACGATCAGAATGTCGTGCTCGAAGGAGGCAAGATCACCGCGATCCAGCCGGGAGCCGACGTCGCTCCAGCGAAGAACGCCGCTGCGCTCGATCTCAAGGGCTACACCGTGATCCCGGGGATCGTCGGCATGCACAATCACCTTTTCTACGTGGCGCGACCCAACCTCGACAGCCGCTGGCACAACGACGAACCGGTGCTCGTCCCACAAATGACCTTCTCCGCTCCGCGTCTTTATCTTGCCGGCGGCGTGACCACCATGCGCACGACCGGCAGCGTCGAGACCTACGCCGACCTGAACCTCAAACGTGAGATCGACGCCGGCCACCTCCCGGGCCCGCACATCGACGTGACCGGACCGTATCTCGAAGGCGCCGACAGCTACTTCATCCAGATGCACCAGCTCAAGGACGCCGAGGAGGCCCGCCAGTTCGTGGATTACTGGGCCGACCGCGGCGTCACATCATTCAAGGCGTACATGAACCTCACGCGCGCCGAACTGAAAGCCGCCATTGACGAAGCTCACAAGCGCAATCTCAAAGTTACCGGGCATCTTTGCGCAGTCACTTACAAGGAAGCGGCCGAGCTTGGCATCGACGACCTGGAGCACGGCTTCTTCGTCAACACGCAGCTCGACCCGGGCAAGAAGCCCGACGTGTGCACACCGGCCGGCGGCGTACCCACGCTGAAGGAGATGGCGCCCGACAGCCCCGCCGCCAAAGACCTGATCGACACGCTGGTGAAGCATCACGTCGCGGTGACCTCGACCCTGCCGGTGTTTGAAAGTGGAGGCATGCCCGGCCGTCCGCCGCTGCGGCAGGCCATGCTGGAAGCGCTCTCCCCGCAGGCGCGCGAAGCGTATCTCTACCGACGCGAGAAGCCGTGGAAAGAAGGCGCGAGTTCCGAGAGCCCGATGGATTCCTCAAAAGATGACTGGCCCATGCTGATCCGGCGCGACATGCAACTGGAGCACGCCTTCTCCCTCGCCGGAGGCTTGCTGCTGGCCGGACCGGACCCAACCGGAGACGGTGGAGTCGTCCCGGGCTTCGGCGATCAGCGGGAGATCGAACTGCTGGTGGAAGCGGGCTTCTCGCCGGTAGAAGCGATCAAGATCGCAACCTTGAACGGTGCGACCTACTTGGGCCGCCAGGATCAGATTGGCAGCATCGCCGTCGGCAAGAACGCCGACCTGGTTGTCGTAAAGGGCGATCCGGCAACTCACATCAGCGACATCGAAAATGTGGAGATCGTGTTCAAGGATGGGGTCGGCTACGATTCGCAGAAGTTGCTGGAGTCGGTGAAGGGGCGCTACGGGGAGTATTAAATCCAGCCTCCGCCAAAGAACGCGGGTGCCCCACGTACGCTTCGCGCGCCCGCGGGGAGAGCGCTTCCAGCATGGCCTGCCGCAGCGGCGGTACCGGGGCGAGAAGCCGTGGAAAGAATGCGCGAGTTGGAATCGTGAATCGAGGAGATCGTATTCATCATGAAGGACGCCACCAAACGTTCGATTGTTCGCTGGATTCACCTTGTCTTTGCCATTCCGATCCTCGGCTACATCTACAGTCCGTTTGACAAAATTCCCGGTTACGCCCCGCCAACTCGGTTTTTCTTCGTTCCGGTAATGGTCCTTTCGGGATTGTGGATGTGGAAGGGCCATGTCGTTCGACGACTGATTTCGAAAAGATCGGCCCAACGAGATTCTCCAAATAATCTGTAACCGCCTCAAGGCTGGCCCGTGGCCCACTGGACGGGTGGCCCACTCAAGCCCGGTTTTGGCTTGAGTGGGGCTTTGTCGGGGCCGACGTCCCTTCGGCGCGCTCAGCGCCGGCTGCCCGCGCCGCTTGGACTGGTTTCCTCGAAGGAGATGCGGGCTCGTCTTCTTCCTGTTCTTCTTCGGAAGAGTCTTCTGCTTCGTCTTTCTCGTCCGTGTCTTCTTCGTCTTGTGCGCCTTCGTCTTCGCCCTCGTCTTCTTCGTCGCCCTCTTCTTCTTCTTCGCTATCGTCTTCCTCGTCTTCTTCTTCTTCCTCAAATTCTGCCTTGCACCAGGCGTCGTCGCCGAGATTGTTGTCGCCGACCGAACGGGGATCGATCACGACGCTCTCGCGATGATAGGGCTCAAGCTTCATCTGGCGGAGGTTGAGCGAGGCGGTCTGCAGGGCGTAGAGGAGGAGCCCGGCGATTTTCGGATCGAGCTGCCCGCTAAGGATGAGGCGCATGACCTGCATGAGCGCAACCTGGACGGAGTCGGCGTCCTCGAGCACGGGCATGGTGAAGCTGAGCGGGGAGGCGGGCTGCGCGTTCAGCTGGATCTGCTGGCCCTGCCAATTCTTGTGAAAGAAACAGAAGCGGCGTCCGCGGAGAGCCGGAGAGCCGCACTGGGTGCCATTGGTTTTGATATGAGTGCAGCGCGGGATAAAAACGTCGTACGACATGAAAGGTGCTCCACCCCCCTCCCCCACGGTCTTTTGAAATGAAAGAGTTGCGCGGGGAAGGAGGCCAAAATCTTTGAGATGAAAGGGCTTACAGGGAAAATCCTGGAAACAAAGGACATACATCTATAAGATAATTTCATATGTAAGCCTTATAGCTAGAGTGCGCGAATATGGATGGGGAGGTCAAGTAAGAAGTTGGAAAAGCGGGCGAGGGTTTCCCGAAATGGGAATGGAAAGTTGGGGTGGATGGAGAAAGGACTTGACGGGCATTTGGTAGTGCGGGGACTAGGGACGGTAGTCGACAAACGTGTGGGCCTAGGTTAGCGTCCAAAGGGCGGACTTGCGGGAAGCCGGGAGACCGCAGGCCGCATCTGGACCAAACTCAATCAACAGAACGCGATTGAATGGGCTACCCCGCCTAAGAGATCACATTAGATGGCACAAGCGGCAAAAGCATTATCACCACGATCAGAGGTCAATTGGCAACTCGTCCACGGAGCAAAAACTTGGACGGGGGAGTTAAAGTGAATGGAAACGGACTGCACCCCCATCGAAGGGATCGCCTTAGTAAAGAGTGGAGTCCAGCAGTTCGACGCTGCTCGAGGAAAAAGCACGTCTTGGAATTCAGCCAGTTGCGAATCCAAACGCGCAATTTCTGCTATAACACCTTCGGCAAAAATCTGAAATTGTCGTCGATTCAGTCGCTGACGCGCCACATCTAAAGCGCCCGCCAGTTCGTCGCGATATTCCTTCGTGCCAGCGTAATCAGCAAAAATCATAGGTCTTTTAACTCCAGTATTATAACACCCCTCGGTTTTCTTCCCGGAGCTTTATCTTTGCGCCAGACGGTCATCATGATGCTGATTACCATTGGGTCGTCTGAGCAACAGAACATGTCCCAACGCTCCCGCGCCTTGATTAAGGCATACTCCACGAGCTCGTGGCACTCTCGTGACAATCGGTCATAATCAAGGTCCCGTTTGTGTACCCATAAGAGGTCGACGTCGCCAGGGTCTTCCTTCGCGCTAATAAACGATCCGAATAGATAAACTTTCAAAAAACCGCAACTCTTGGCCTGCTGGAGAAACCTTATCAGCCTATCGCAGAAGCTCTTTCGCCGCTCGTTACCTCCGAACCTTCTTACGATTTCGTCCCATGTTGCAACATGCTCACCATCTGGCAAGAAGTTGCCGTCGTAAAACTCAGGTATCATCTCTCTCTATTGTCCTTTAGTCGATAGGGACAATTGTTTCTTCTGCAGATATCTTAACCAACTTGTGAGTACGCTGTAGGGGAACTTGAAGGATAAGATCTTGATTTAGAAAATCCATGACTATAGGTGGTCTAGGTAAGCTAAGCACTGCATCCGTAAATGTGGGAAAGGCCGTGGTAGCTGCTGCAACAACCGGACCATCTTCCTTCACGACGATACAGGGGGCCGACTTTACTCCCATCATCGCAAGCAGAACAGCCCGGTGAATCCCGTTGCGGAGAATAAGGCGTCCCGAATAGTTCGCCGCAATCAGGGCACTGCCACTCGCACCAACTAGAAACGTAACGGCTGTACCGAGTGGGGTCTGCTGTACGCGGGCCGGACTCACGGTCATCGTTTTGTCGTTAGAGACAAACATTGCGTTGCGCATGGTCGGATCGAGCATCGCTTTAATCGGTATCCTAACCTCCTGCGGCAATGCGAACCGCGCAATGTGAATTTCATCGATCAGGGGCAGTTCTGGTTTTAGGCTATCCAGCAGCTCATAATCGATCAGAACAAGCGGGTTGACGAGTTGACTTAGCTGAACGAGATTGACAGAGACTTCTTTGCCGGGTGCAATATCTTTAAACGTCGGATGTTTTTCCTCAAGCTCGCGGAGATACTGCAAAACGTCAGGATTCTCAATCGGGGCTGGTGAGTACAGGTTTGGGGTGGGTGGAAGTGCAGTGCGCTTGGCTGTTGTCTGCTGCCACCCAGCTATTAGCTGTTCTATTTGTTTTGCGTCAAGACGCGTCAATGAACTGAGCAGTATCTGGACATCAGCCTGATCCATAAAAGACCAAAGCACGGAACCAGAAGGTCTAAGCAGTTGTTCGACCATGCTCTCGAAATCCTCCTGTGAATACTTTATGTATGATGCTACTGACCAATTCGCTTTAAGCCCGAGTGCATCTACATGGCCGAGGTCGTAATCCTCCCTCCGCGGAATATGACGGCAATCCCTAAGGATGTGGATAGCTGCGGCTACGGCACCCCGTGCGCCAAAAAGCTCGCGTGCCTGTTCAATGCCCTCTCGGTGATGCCTAAATCGTCGATGCGTCGGGCCATATTGCGCAAAATATTCATCCATCCATTTGTTTACGTTCTCAAAGGACTCGCCCAAGAACCTTCTACAATCATCATTATGTTGCAGCAGAGAGGCCATTTCGTTCGGCGGGGCGAGTGACTCGCTGTAGAAGAGGGGATTCTACACCACCCCACGTGAAAAGCGTTGCCTGGAAGATACCCTTTACGATTCGGGCTGCTAAAGTCCCACACCCTCAGAGCTGTACGTGGAAGAGGCCGGTGGCCCACTCAAGCCCGATTTTCGCTTGAGTGGGGAAGTTCACGCGTCACAGACATGCTCCGCTCGACAACTAAACTATCCTTCATGCCATAGGGACTGACACCGTTCCACCACAGCGGGCAGAGTCACTTTGTTACATTCTGTTGTTACCATCGCCATCGCCTGTTTATAACCGACGCGAGCAGCCGAATCTTCGAGTCAGTGTTGGTGGAATCCCACCCTAACGTCGCAAAGGGCGCGACGTTAGGATGGGGCACCCCGGCAGAGCGCATCTCTACCCCACTCAATCCACAGAACGTGACTGGACAACAGAACGCGATTGAATGGGCCACCCGCCTAGCGGACTGTGAAGTCCGCTGACCTGTAGCTTCTTCCTGCCGCTTCGCAACAACTTTCTTATGATGCCTGCTTGACCACAAGATGACGTTGCATCTCACTGGAATCGGCCGACCATTTGCCATCCCACGAGATTTCTATGCACAGTGGCAACGACTGTACGTTGTCGGCCATCGCGACGACCGTAGCCCGCATGGTCTGGCCGGCAATAATGAACCCGTGGAAATTATTAGGTCTGCTGTAGGTAGTCAGCCTGAAGCGGTCACCGTTTTCGGTAAGGCAGCCCAGATCACACGTTTGATTTGCCACGATGGTAGGAAGCATTTCGCCTGCAGCGGCAGAGTATGCCCAAGTTAGTTGAAGCGGTATGAGCGGGTCACGAACAAAACTACCATCCGCGATCTTTTTCTCGACTTCCGTCAGCATGACCCGAGCTTGGCGGGCAGGACTCCACTTGCGCCCGTTGGTTACTTCGATGTGGTAATACAGTTCTCGCTTCCCATCGTTGCGAGTGTTGAGCTCGCCGCGTGGATCACGCAAGGCCAACTCAAGTTTTGGGCCGACAAGTCGAGCCCTAACCCAGTCGCCCCATATCGCTAATATTGCGACAGCCACCGTGCCGATCGCAGTGAATATCGCCGCCAAAGTGTCGAGTGAGTGTTCCATTTGCCAGTATTCTACTTCTACTCTCGGGCAGGTGGCCCACTCAAGCCCGGTTTTGGCTTGAGTGGGGAAGTTCACACGTCACAGACATGCTCCGCTCGACAACTAAACTATCTTCATGCCATGGGGACTGACACGGTTCCACCATAGCGGGCAGAGTCATTTTGTTACATTCTGTTGTTACCATCGCCATCGCCTGTTTACCACCGACGCAAGCTGCCGAGTGTTCGAGTCCGCCTTGGAACGAGTGCGCCGTAGTTACAGACTCTACGTTTACGGATACGTAGTCATGCCGGAGCATGTCCACCTACTGCTTAGCGAACCGCAACGGGATACGCTGGCCGATGCGTTGAAGTCGCTGAAGCAAGGAGTATCTCGCCGCTTGATTGGAAGTCTCCCACTCAAGCCAAAAACGGGCTTGAGTGGGGCACCCGAGCATTTCTGGCAAAAGCGGTACTACGATTTCAACATTCGAAATTACGCGCAGTTTGTGGAGAAGCTACGCTATATTCACCGGAATCCGGTGAAGCAAGGGTTATGCGATCGTCCCGAGGACTGGCATTGGAGCAGCTTTCGCCACTATGCAACCGGCGCTGAGGGACGCGTAGAGATCGAGTCAGAGTGGACGGCCCGAAAACGCGAACGAGCGGCGGGAAAATTATGTCCAGCTGTTGAACTTCCCCACTCAAGCCAAAATCGGGCTTCCACCCCAGCCGGCGAAAACCGCGCCGTCTGGGGACCCCGGGCTTGAGTGGGCCACCCGGCTCAACATTTCCCAGCAACAAAAAAGGCCCCGCTTTCCCGAGTGGGACCTTTCCACGCTTTCTCGTAGCTCGTCAGATCGGACTTACTTGCAGACGATGCTCGGGTTATCTTTGGCGAGTTCTAGGCATGCCTGGTGCTGCTTCTGTTTCCGCGCCGCTTCGCCCACGCTCTCGGATCCATTCGAGATCGTCACGCTGGTCACGACGGGATCCACCACAGTTTGCGGCTGCCCGGTTCCCGAGGTTGCCGTCGCGCTTTGCAGGCGGGCACCTGAAGGTTGTCCTTGAGCAGCTACGGCTGGCACTACCACGGGTGCAGCTGCCGGAGCCGCGACCGGAGGCGTCTGCGCCTCCTGCGCGTTCATCCGACCGTGCTCCTGCCAATCCGCCAGGATGATCTGGCATGCATCTTTGGCCGCGTTGCCCACGGTATGGGTGGCATTCGTGCCCAGCACATCGCCCGCCTTGTTCGCCACCTGGACCTGGCTGTTGCTGCGCAACAGGCCACGATTCTTCTTCGACTCACGATTCATCATGATCGTGTAGTCGGCATTCGATGGGTTCACCGTCACTGTGACGCCGCCGCAGTTTTTCTGCAGATCTTTGGTGATCTCCATGCTCTCATCGTGAGAATCAATGGTGGAACTCGCTCCCCACACTCCCCAATGCTTGCCGCCGCCTCCGCTGCCATTGCTGGTCACGTCCTGCGACCCTTTTCCTTGCACAAATACGCGCGGCTTGTCTTGCGCTCCGGCACATACTGCACCGGCTATTACGCACACCATGACTGCCAACCCGAGCTTGTTCATGAGCCCTCCCCGCAGAGAGTTTCCCCGCATTCCCTCCGAGGGTCAAATGACCGAAGTTTTTCCACTATCGCCACCTCCATGTGCACGACGAGTGGCCCACTCAAGCCCGGACCCCCAGACGGCGCGGTTTTCGCCGGCTGGGGTGGAAGCCCGCTTTTGGCTTGAGTGGGGAACTTTCATCTCCAACGTTCATCCATCACACGAAACTGTGACCATCGCCCTTGTATCCCTCGCACTCTGTAGACAAAGCTAAATCGCCGCGCGTGTCCCCAGAGGACGCTCGCGGTGGGCGCTAAGTCCTTTGTCCGGAATATTTTGCCTATAAGTTCTTTGACATCAAAGATCTTGCGGGATTTTCCGCGTAACCTGCTCATTCCAGAAGACCGGGGGGAGGGGGGTACCCAGAACCGGAGTGCAGTCGAGCGTGAAGACCGGGCCTTCCAGATCACGGGAAGGGGACAGATCCGGTTAATCCCACCCTTCGACTCGCTGCGCTCGCTCAGGGCAGGCTCTTGCGCCGAGAGCGCAAACGTGGGGCGCCTGATTAAAATAGTTGCGAGAATTCGAGCCGCACATAAGAAAGGAGCGTTCCGGTGGATTCTGCCTCGGCAATCCTCGACGCGAGAATCAAGGAACTCGGCGACTGGCGCGGGAAGATGCTCGCGAAAGTGCGCGACATCATCCACGAGGCTGACCCGGAGATCGTGGAAGAGTGGAAGTGGGTCAAGGCGACATCACCGGGGACTCCCGTCTTCTCCCACAGCGGCATCGTCTGCACGGGAGAGACCTACAAGAACGTGGTCAAGATGACATTCGCCAAGGGAGCTGCGTTGAAGGACCCTTCCCGCCTATTCAACTCCAGCCTCGAAGGGAATGTCAGGCGCGCCATCGACATCCATGAAGGCGAGAAGATTAATGAGGCGGCCTTGAAGGATCTCATCCGCGCAGCCGTGGCGCTCAATCTCAAGGGCAAAAGCAAAGCAAAGCCCAAGACGAAGCCCCCACGAGCCGGCAGCAAGTAACATCCCCACCCTAAATTTCGCAAAGAACACGAAATTTAGGATGGGGCACCCGGCCGCCAACTCCGCGGCACGACGCGCATCCCCGAAGAAGTACCCCGAGTGCCCCGCGTTGCGCGATTTTCGATACGTGGGATTCCACGGCTTTCTCGCGGATTTTCGGCGCGAGCATTCGCCATTTACAATCCCGCGGCAGGAGATCGCCATGCGTCGATGCATTGTCGTCACGGCCGCGCTTTTCCTCCTCTCGCTCGTCTATGGGCAGCAACCCGCGTCGCTCTCGAAAGAAGTGCAGAAATATGTGCGAGTGCAGGGCGCCAGAGTAGTCCTTACCCACGTTCGCATCATCGACGGAACAGGGCGGGCGCCGGCGGACGATCAGAATGTTGTGCTCGAGGGCGGCGAGATTACGGCGATCCAGCCGGGAGCGGACATGTCTGCTGCGAAGGACACAACGGTTCTCGATCTTCGCGGCTACACGGTGATCCCCGGCATCGTCGGCATGCATAACCATCTTTTCTATGCGGCGCGGCCGAACCTCGATGGGCAGTGGCACGGCAATCCGCCTCCCCTGCTGCCGCAGATGACGTTCTCGGCACCACGTCTTTATCTTGCTGGCGGCGTGACCACGATGCGCACGACGGGCAGCGTCGAACCCTATGCCGACCTGAACCTCAAACGTGAGATTGACGCTGGACAACTGCCCGGTCCGCACATCGACGTGACGGGACCATATCTCGAAGGTGCGGACAGTTACTTCATCCAGATGCACCAACTGAGCGGACCGGAGGAGGCGCGCCAGTTCGTGGATTACTGGGCTGACCGTGGCGTGACCTCGTTCAAGGCATACCAGAACCTCACACGCGCCGAACTGAAGGCCGCGATCGAGGAGGCGCACAAGCGGAATCTCAAAGTCACCGGGCATCTTTGCGCAGTGACATACAAGGAGGCCGCGGAGTTGGGGATCGACGACCTGGAGCATGGATTTTTCGTAAACACAGAGTTCGATCCCGGCAAGAAGCCCGATGTGTGCAGCGAGGGCCGGGGCAGGCCGACCCTGGCGCAGATGGGGCCGGAGAGTGCAGAAGCAAAGGACCTCATTGACACGCTGGTGAAGCATCATGTGGCGGTGACGTCGACGCTGCCGGTTTTTGAGAGCGGAGGCATGCCCAACCGTCCTCCGCTACGGCCAGCGATGTTGGAGGCGCTGTCGCCCCAGGCGCGCGAGGCTTATTTGTATCGGCGGCAGAAGCCGGAGAAGCAGGAGACTGTAGGCCCAGGCAATTCGGAAAATCAGGACTGGCCCATGCTGATGAAGCACGACATGCAACTCGAGCGCGCGTTTGTGGCGGCTGGAGGATTGTTGCTGGCCGGACCCGATCCGACCGGAAACGGCGGAGTGGTGCCCGGCTTCGGGGATCAGCGGGAGATCGAACTGCTGGTCGAAGCTGGATTTTCGCCGGTGGAAGCGATCAAGGTAGCGACGTTCAACGGCGCAACGTATTTAGGCAGGCAGGAGCGGATCGGGAGCATCGCGGTCGGGAAGAATGCGGACTTGGTCGTGATCAGGGGCGATCCGGCTACGCACATCAGCGACGTCGAAAACGTAGAGATCGTGTTTAAGGATGGAGTTGGGTACGATTCGGCGAAATTGCTGGAGTCAGTGAAAGGGAGGTATGGAGAGTATTAGAGTCCCAGCCTACGCAGAATGAGGTAGCCTAAACATTCCAAGAACGAGAAAGCCATGGAATCCCACATTTCGAAAGCGCGAAACGTGGGGCAGCGCGGAATTACGAATCCTCGTAATCTTGTCATTTCGACGCCGAGGGCAGCGGAAGCGGAGGAATCCCGTTTCGTTCCTGCACTCGGAGCGGTCTACGGCGCTGGCTCGACTCTCAGGTTAGAGAAGTACGCATCGGTACTCACTCGGGACCACAGTGCGATCTTGCCGCGAGCTTCGCCCAGCTTCAGATCATTCACAATTAGACACGGCTGTGTTGCGCCGTTGACGTAGAGGCGCGTCTTCGTGCCCGAAACCTCGATGCGGAGTTTGGTCCAGGCTCCCGGCTCCAGGTCGACATACGACTCGTAAACCCCAGGGCTCTGCTCGCGTAGGAGGTTCCAGGGAAAATCGGGGATCGATTCATACTGGGTGGAGCGGTTCCGGAACACCTGATCGTCCAGGCGGGCGTTTTCGGGGCGGACATAAATGGTCTCGCGCTTCTCGCCTTGAATATGGAACGATACGCCGATCATTCCTTTGAAACCGCGCTCGTCCTCGGCGGTCGAGTAACCGGCACGGCGCGCGCCAGAGACGTCGAGTTCGATGGTTCCGTTCTTGAAGTCGGAATCCGCGAGAATGGCCATCAGTTCCTCGTTCTGAGCGTGTTCGTGTCCGGGGAGTGGGGCGAGTTTCAGAGCGTGACGCCCACGATATTCCACCCACTTCGTGCCGGCATTGACTAACTCGAACCTGGTGGAATCATCCAGGGCGATGGAGGAATTTGGCACTTTCGGAGCCTGACCGAACGAGATTACAAACGGCAAGAGAAGAAGTATGCCGACCGTGAGCTGCAATAGGCGCTTACACATAAACTGGCACCTCGCATTGGATGGGTTCCATGGCTGATTCGCTGGCGAGTTAGACGAACCGACTCCGAAAAGGTTCGGCCAAGTTCGGAACGTCGGGCATCGTCAATCATTGACCCCCTTTCTCTCCTCCCCCTAGAATGAACGGTTCATCTCTGACGCCCTGATCTTTTCTATGGCACTGCGCCTCTATAACACCATGTCCGCGCGGGTGGAGGAGTTTCGCCCGATCGAGTCCAACCAAGTTCGCATGTACGCCTGCGGGCCCACCGTATATGACTATGGCCACATCGGCAACTTCCGAACATTTATCGCGGTCGATATTCTTCAGCGCTTCCTGAAGCAGAGCGGCTACCAGGTGCGCTACGTCATGAACATCACGGACGTGGACGACAAGATCATCCGCAACGCCGCGCGCGCTGGTGTCGGCGTCAGACAGTACACGGCGAAATACGAAAAGGCGTTCCTCGAAGACGCGGCCATGCTGAATATCCAGGAGCCCGTGCTGGTGCGCGCCACGGATCACATCCCGGCGATGGCCGAGTTCATCGGCAAACTGGAAGCCAAAGGATTCGCCTACCGCAGCGAAGACGGCTCGTATTATTTCCCGATCGCGAAGTTCCCCGCCTACGGCAAGCTCTCGAAGAAAGATTTTGCCGGGATGGAAGATGGGGCGCGCGTTGATCTGGATGAATACGAGAAAGACAATGCCCGGGATTTTGCGCTCTGGAAAGCGCCCAAAGATGGAGAAGCTTTTTGGGAAACGCCCATTGGACGCGGGCGTCCGGGGTGGCACATTGAATGCTCGGTCATGTCGATGCAGCAACTGGGAAACACCTTTGACCTGCACGCCGGCGGCGAGGACCTGATCTTTCCGCATCACGAAAATGAAATTGCGCAGTCGGAGTCGCTGACCGGGAAAACTTTCGCGAACTTCTGGTTCCATGCTCGCTTTCTGCTGGTGGAAGGCGAGAAGATGTCGAAGAGCCTGGGGAACTTTTTCACGCCGCGGGATCTCGTGCTGAAGGGGCACAAGCCGTCGTCGATTCGGTACTTGCTTACGTCCGTGCCTTACCGCAACCAGCTCAATTTCACCTGGGACGGGCTGCGGCAGGCGGCGACTTCGGTGGATCGCCTGCGCAATTTCCGCCTGCGCCTCTCGACTGGCCACTTCCCGGAAGGCACGAACCTGACGATGGCTAAGCTTGCCGAGGATGCCGTTGCGGCCATGAGGGCCGCTCTCGATGACGACCTGAATACCGCGCAAGCGCAAGGCGCGATTTTCGAGATGGTGCGCGCGGCCAACGCGGCCATCGATGCGGGAGAGATGCGCAAAGATGATGTTCCGGCGCTTCTGGGGGCGATTGGGAGGTTCGACGAAATTTTCGCCGTGCTGGCCGATGATGATCCGCAGAAGATCAAGACGATCCTCGACTGGGCTCGTGCTGAAGGCCGCGAAAAGGAAATCAGCCCCGAGGCGTTGGCGCTGGCGGGTTCCGCGCAACTCTCTGACGCGGAGATAGAAGAGAAAGTGGCTCAAATGGCGGCAGCGCGCAAGGGGCGAGACTTTAAGCTGTCGGACGCGCTGCGCGCGGAGCTGATCGCCGCAGGAATTATCGTGGAGAATACGAAGGACGGGATACGGTGGCGGCGGAAGTGAGAGAAGCAGGTCGCAGGTGGCGGGTGGCGGGTTCAAGGTTCAAGGTTTTCAGGTTTCAGCTTTTAGCTCTTAGCTCTTAGCTCTTAGCTGTGTCACTTCACAGCTTAGATTTTAGATTTTAGATTTCAGATTTCAGATTTCAGATTTGAGTCTGGTATTGCACAACTGCGATCGCGTAGCTCACGTGCATCTTCTTAACTGATTTCTCTACTTGTACTGGTAGTTCTTGGCATCTGAGGCCTGAATCCTGACACGTGAGACCTGAAGCCTGCGACCTGACCCTGTCTTCCGACACCGGCTTTCGTGACCCCCATCACAGCATTCTGAGACCTCACCGCTCATCGTGGTAGAAGCATGATGCAAGGTCACGCAGCGCAATCCGGGAATGTTCCTGTCGCGGCCTTGGTTCTTTGCATGTGGCTGCTTCCAGGCAGTTTAGCGAATTCCTGGGAGGGCCGGGTGGCAATATACATTTTGCCGTTCGCAATGGCGGGAGCAGCCGTGATGTTCGTGCTCTGGCGTGTGCGCAACACGGACGCCGGCAGGCTCGCGCGCGATCTCAACCAGGCGCGGGCGCTCCTTGAGCAACGCGAGCATGAACGGGATCTGGCGCAGGAAGAGCTTTTCCGGCGTCTTTACGAAGAACGCGAACTCAATAAGGAGAAGGCACAATTTCAATCGCAGCTCGCCGAGTATGAGAAGTACGCGGCCTTGGCCCAACTCGCTTTGGGTGCCGCTCACGAAATCAATAACCCTCTGCTCGGCATCCTGTCCCATCTCGAACTTGAGCTGAAGGATGCGGCGGACCTCGAGGAGCGGCAGGAAATCGAGCAATGTATCTCCGGGGCTAAGCGCATTTCATCGACCCTGCACGGACTGGTGAATTACGCGCGGCCAGGCCCACTCGTTCTCAGCAAGATCAGCCTGCATCGCTTGATTGAAGACACGCTGGCGTTCCTCGAGCATCAGCCGATGCTGCGGGGCAAGCAGCTCGAGAACACCGTCCCACGGGATCTCCCGCATATTCGCGCGGACGCGAACCAGTTGTCGCAGGTGCTGATGAATCTTTTGCTGAATGCGGCCGAGGCTACGCTCGAAGGCGGGCGCATTTCCATTACGGCCAGCAAGCTGACCTTTGTCGACGTGATTGAAATTCGCGTCAGTGACACCGGATGCGGCATCCCGCCGGACATTCTGGCGCATGTTTTCGAGCCTTTTTTCACGACCAAACGCGGCCGTGGTACCGGGCTCGGACTGAGCATCAGCCAGGCGTACGTCCGCAGCCACAACGGCGAGATTCGCGTGGACAGCGTCCTGCACCACGGCACCACGGTGACGCTCACGTTGCCCATTCGAAACGAAGAAGTGCCCGAGAATGCGAAGGAGGAGTCGGAGATTGTTGTTTAAAGACAGGCTCTAGGCTCTGGGCTCTAGCTTGGGCATCGCAGGACGTAGTTGACGGGGAGCGCCTGGATAGAGGGGGATGTCACACAAGCCGGAGGGCGAGAGAAAGATTTCGCAGTAGTTGTGATGAATAAGCCTGAAGGGCAGGGGCGAATGGCTAGAGCCTGATGGCTAGTGCCTAGAGCCTGATTTTCATATGTCCTATTCCGTTCTGGTCGTCGATGACGAAGATCTCACGCTGCGCACGGTTTCGCGTGGGCTGCGGCAGGAGGGCTTTGAAGTTTTTACGGCATCGTCTGGGGAAGACGCGCTCAAAGTATTCGCTGAAGAACAACCGGATCTGACGCTGCTCGATATCGTGCTGCCCGGGATCGATGGCGTGGAAGTGCTGCGCCGCATGAAGCAGGCCAATAACGCGGCCATCATCCTCATGATGAGCGCCTACCACATGGTCGACCGGGCAGTGGAGGCGATGAAACTGGGCGCCTACGATTATCTTGTCAAGCCGTTCCATCTGGCTGACATGATCGCCACCCTGCACCGCGCAACCGAGATGCTGGCGCTACGCGTGCGGGTGCGCGATAACGTGGAACTGGCACGCGGCCGCTACGATTTCGGAAAAGTCGTCACGCTGAACGAGGCCACGCGCCGGATGCTCGAAGTGGCGCGCAAGGCCGCGGAATCGGATCACACCACCATCCTGCTGCAGGGCGAGAGTGGGACCGGCAAGAGCGTGTTCGCGAAGGCCATTCATTACGCGAGCCCGCGGGCGGCGATGCCCCTGCTGGAACTCAATTGCGCCGCATTGCCCGATACGCTGCTGGAGAGTGAACTGTTTGGCTTCGAGCCGGGCGCCTTCACCGACGCGCGCCGCCGCAAGGAAGGCTTGCTGGAGCGCGCGCATGGGGGAACGCTGTTTCTGGACGAAATCGCCACCATGTCGGCCAGCGTTCAGGCGAAGCTTCTGCGCGTGCTCGAGGAAAGCAGCTTCATGCGGCTGGGTGGTACTCATCCCATCAAAGTGAACGTGCGCCTGATCGCCGCCACCAATGCTGATCTTAAAGACGCGGTCGCGCGCGGAATATTTCGCGAAGACCTTTATTACCGGCTGAATGTTGTCCCTTTGTTCCTGCCCCCGCTGCGTGAGCGCAAGGAAGACATCGTGCCGCTGGCGCTCGATTTGATGCAGCACTTCAATCGCGAACTGAAAAAACGCTTCACCGGATTCACGCCCGGCGCGGCCCAGTTGCTGCAGAACTATCCCTGGCCGGGCAACATCCGCGAGTTGAAGAACGTGATTGAGCGCACCATGATCCTGGTGCCTGAAGGCGACATGGACGCGGCTGCGCTGCCAGAAGAAATTCGCGATTACATCCGTACTAATGCGAGAGACCGGGTCGGCGTCTCAGGCTCGGACCTGAATGTCTCTCCCAATGGGCGGCCGCTCGTCACCTTGCGCGAACTGGAAGACGACTACATTCAGGAAGTGCTTGTGGCCACGGCCAATAACAAGACGCAAGCCGCAAGGATTCTCGGCATTCATCCCACTTCGCTGCTGAGGAAGCTCAAGAAGGAACAGTAGGCTGCGAGCTACGAGCTTTGAGCTGTGAGCTATGAGCTTCGAGCTACGCTTCGGTTCGCGGGTTTCAGTTCCCGATGTCTAGACAGAGACATGACCCTGGGGAAACCGCCGAGCTTCGCTCGGCTGGCCAGACGTGGGCGTCTGCCCCTACGCGAACAAAAGAAAATTCTGACGGGGGAATCAGCGCGGATGTGTGGCACCTGACATCTGAAAGATCGCCGCCCTACAATATGTTCATGGCACAGCTTCGCGTGCGCAATGCCGAAGTGTTTGACGTCGATGCCATCGTGCGGCTGGTCAACCGCGCTTTCGTGGCTGAGAGTCCCTACGTCGAAGGCGAGCGCATCAACGCAGAGGGCGTGCACACAATGTGGCCTCGCGGAACATTTTTACTGGGTGAAGTGGATGGCATGCTGACGGCATGCATCTTCGTCGAGGGCCGCGGGGAACGCGCGCATCTTGGTCTTGTTTCGGTGGAACCGGAGCAGCAAGGCAACGGCATCGGGTCGCAACTAATGGAGGCGGCGGAAGCCCACTGCCGCGCGGCTGGCTTTCGCGAAATGGAACTCCGGTTCATCAACCATCGCACGGAGCTGGATCGTTTCTACCGCCGGATGGGCTTCGCCCCGAGTGGTGCCATGGAGCAGCCGGGGACGTACCGCATCAAGGTCCCCTTCCATTTTGTGCAGATGATCAAGCCGTTGTGACTGGGGTGGGCCAGATCATGAAGCCCATCGGGGATGCTCGCGCGGTTCCATGCCGCAAATGTGGCAGCGGTGATCTGATTGCTTTCAGAGCCGGAGATGGGGAATCTTCAGCACGACCGCGGTCACGTCATCGTGGAGGCAGGATCCGGTGAGAAACGTGTGCAAATGGGCCTGCAGAAAATCCAAAGATGCGGCGGCCGTCCTGGTCCAGCACTGCGCCCAGGCAGCCTGCATCTGGGTGTCAGAAAAGTCGATGCCTGCGGTGTTTCGGGCCTCGTGCAGACCGTCGGTGGCGAACAGTACCCCATCTCCAGGCGAGAGTTGGATGAGGTGCTGGTCGTAGGTCGCATCCAGGAACAAGCCCGATGGCAATCCTCCTTCGCCGAGCGGTTTGCATCCGTTTTCCGAGACCAGAACAGGTAAGGGTAATCCTGCATTTGAGAAAGTGAGGGTTCGCGAGGAAGTATCGAAAACGGCGTACAAAGTCGAACAAAAACGGCCCGGGAGCGGACGCTGCAACAATCGCTTGTTCAGCAACTCCAGCACATGGGAAGAATCCGTGCCGCTCTTATGGGCTCCGCGTAGTGTGCCCATGACCAGGGCGCTATATAGGGTGGCGGGCAGGCCTTTGCCGACGACATCGCCGAGATAGAGGCCGATCATGCCATTGGGCAAGCGGAAAAAATCAGTAAAGTCGCCGCCCACTTCCCAAAAGGGTGTAAACCGAAAATCAATGTCGATGGAAGGGTCCTGGAGCGGACCGGCCGGCAACAGTGACGACTGGATCAATTCTGCTTCCTGCAAGTGTTCCAGACAAACAAACCCACAGGATGGGCTGCCGTTCGCCAGGCGCGAGGCGCTTCCTCCCCCGAGCTTTTTGGTCTTCATTTTCTCCGAAAATTCTCTCCTTTTCATAGATCGGCAAAAGAAAGGCATTTGATTAGTGGGCGGCCATTCTTGACTGTGAGCGCGGCTCCGCCTATGCTCTGGCCCGGAGGCATCCATGCTCGGCAACCGATCCTGGGACGACTGGATCGCGCAGTACTCCAGCAGTCACCAGCACCCTGTCAACCGCGTCTGTCACACAGTCGGCATCCCTCTCATCGTGCTCTCGCTGCTCTTCTTCTTCATCACGGTCTTCGCACACCGCTTGTGGCCCATCGCCGTCGGACTCTTCGTGATCGGCTGGATTTTTCAGTTCGTCGGCCACGCTTTTGAAGGCAAGCCTCCGGAGTTTTTCTCCGACTGGCGCTTTCTGCTGGTGGGAACCCGCTGGTGGGCGGCAAAGGTGCGAGGCAAGGCGTAGGTCCGAGGCCCGCGATGGTGGGACCACTTTCGCCTGGCAGGCTTAGTGTAAAAGTCTCTTCGGCGTTTGCAATTGGCCTCAGCAGCTAAAGCCGCTGAGAACTGTTATACCGGTTCTCGAAGAGTCAATGAGCGTTATGGCGATATTACGCCAGCTACGGGGGCGTGCTAGTCCCAAGGTCATTTGGCTACGCAGAATCAGCGAAGTAGCATGATGTCCATGCAGCTTCGCAGTCGCAAAACGATTATCTCTCTCGCAACTGGTGTCGTATTCCTAGTCATTGCCGCTGGCACTTACGCGTGGTATTTCGGTTTCGCCACAATCGCAATCGTGGAGGCCCTATACACCTCGAAGCAAGTGCCGATTGTCAGAAAAGTTCCAGTTCACCTAAGGGATTCAGCCCTGACGCAAACCCCGGGAAGAAAAGTGGCTTTTTGTGGCTACGATTTCGATGTGCCTTGGAGCGACCTGAACGATTCAAAGACGAAGCCATCTCCGACCAAACGCGTCATGTATTTTGATTCCGGGTTGGTAGTGGCTGTCACTTGTATTCCACCACGAACGTTCGTCAACACTTTCCTGTCGGAGGGAAAAATAACGCCTGAGGATTTTCGACAGGTCTACGGAGATGATGCATTGCAATCGGATTACGCGCTCACGCGGCTTATGTTGGAAACGACTCCAAACAAAATTACCATCCGCACAAGGCCCAAGGATGCCTCAGCAACCCTTGCAATGCTTATCGTGAAAAGTCTCGCAATCCCGCCAGCCGACTCGGGAATGTTCTTGCTGCACTCGGACGAATTCGATGGCTTCCAATACGAGGATCCAACCCTGCATCCGAAACGGGTACTGGTCGACTTATTCGCTCCGAACCTGAGCTTGGAATTCGTATTCCTTCTAAACCATGAAGGCGCGTCGCCGCACCTTTCACAGAGCGACATCAATCGGGTCGTACAAACAGTGCACAAGGAACGAACCAGCCCGGCTTTTGCGAACGCGAGCCTCGCCAATCCCAAGTAACTGACGAAATCAGGCCATAGCGCTCATTGACTCAGTTCTGAGGGTTCCAGCGACCACGCGGCCGAACACTATCCCGGTGGCAGTACTAGAGATGAGACTCCTTGAGAGTCGAAGCTGATAAACAGGCGCTGGGGCGGCTTGTTAACACTTCTCAGCGGCTTATTCGGTTCGGCTGAGGCCGAGCCCTTTCAGAACGCAGCGAGAACGAGAGTTCTTCAGCAAACTGTAGAACCGCAACCGATTTTGCTGCACTCGCGGCGTGGCTGGAAGTTTGTGCGTGAGAACCGGTGGCGCCCCTACGGGGCTCGCGCCACTTTCCCATTTTTCCCAGCGCTCACGCGCTGGGCTAATGAATTCCGCCGCTACGCGGCTCGAATTTAGCGGACGTCGACGCACCGACGTGGCGGAAAATGAGTTTTCGCGCACACGCTGGAAGCTGCACGGCCCTTCAAAACGCGCGATCGAAATCCGAGTTTTCCGCAACCTGCTAGCTTGAGGACCGCTCGTAGGCATGCGCGAGGCGCAGAATGGTCGCCTCGTCGAAATGCTTACCGAGAATCTGCAAGCCGATCGGCAATTTCTCACGGGTCTGGCCACAGGGAATGGAAATGCCAGGAATGCCTGCCAGATCAGCCGTCACCGTGTAGATATCGGCAAGATACATGGCGAGCGGATCGTTGGCTTTCTCGCCGAGTTGGAATGCTGCCGTTGGACTGGTCGGGGTCACGATGGCGTCGACTTTCTTGAACGCCTCGTCGAAATCCTGCGTGAGCAGGGCGCGGACCTTTTGGGCTTTGAGGTAATAGGCATCGTAGTAGCCGGCGCTGAGCGCATAGGTGCCGAGCATGATGCGGCGCTTCACCTCGGCTCCGAAACCTTCGTCGCGGCTTCGCCGGTACATCTCCGCGAGCGTGCGGGCATTTTTGGCGCGATAGCCGTAGCGGACGCCGTCAAAGCGCGCCAGATTGGAGGAAGCTTCGGCAGTCGCCACGATGTAGTACGTCGGGATCGCGTACTCGGTGTGCGGGAGGGAAACCGGCACCACGTCGCAGCCAAGCTTCGCAAGCGACTGGATCGCATCTTCGACCGCCTTGCGGACCTCGGCGTCCAGTCCGTCGCCGAAGTATTCTTCGGCCATTCCGATCTTGAGGCCGCTCACCGGCTTGTCTATTTCTGCGACGTAGTCTGGAACTGGGACATCGGCGGAAGTCGAGTCCATGGGATCGCGGCCGGCAATTGTGCGCAGGACGGTTGCGGTATCCTTCACGTTCTTCGCCAAGGGCCCGATGTGATCGAGCGAGGAAGCGAACGCGATCAGGCCGTAGCGCGACACGCGCCCGTAGGTCGGCATCAGGCCAACTACGCCGCAGAAAGAAGCTGGCTGGCGAATCGAGCCCCCGGTATCGGAGCCTAACGCGACTACGGCCAGGTCGGCCGCCACCGCTGCCGCCGATCCACCCGAGGAGCCTCCTGGCACCCGGCTGAGGTCGCGCGGATTGCGCACCGGATGAAACGCCGAATTCTCATTCGAGGAGCCCATGGCGAATTCGTCGCAATTCAGCTTGCCTAGCACGACGGCGCCGGCCGCTTCGAGTCGGGCCACCGCTGTGCAGTCATGCGGCGGAATGAAGTTTTCGAGAATCTTTGAGCCGGCGGTGGTACGCACACCGCGCGTGCACATCACATCCTTGATGCCGACCGGGACACCGCCTAGCGGAGGCAGTGGCTTCCCTTCAGCAGCGAGGCGATCGATGCGATCCGCTTGTTCGAGTGCTCGCTCCCTGGTGAGCGTAAGGTAGGCGCCGATGGCGGAATCTTCTTTCTGGATTCTCGCGTAGAACGACTCTACGAGCGCCATGGCAGTCGTTTTGCGCTCCTGGATCGCGGAGCGGGCAGCGTCGATGGTGAGGAGATTCAGTTCCATGCCTAGATAACTTCCCTTTGGCCGCCTCCAATCCTTAGCGTTCGATCACTTTCGGAACTTTGAAGAAAGTCTCGTCGGCATCGGGAGCGTTGGCGAGCGCCTCTTCGCGGGGCAGAGATGGGCGCAGGCCGAAGAGGATGTCTTCGCGGCTGGCGTAGGCAAAGCGCTCGCTTCCGGCTTTCGATGTGTCAACGCCGTAGCGATCGGAAACCTGCGCCATCGGCTCGACATTCTCGGTATCAAGGCGATTCAGCATGTCGATGTAGCCGAGGATCGAATTCAAATCGCGCACCATGTGTGCGCGTTCTTCCTCCGTCAGCTCGAGATTGCTGAGGTCGGCAACGTAGGCAACATCCTTTTCTGCGACCTTCATGTTGGTGTGGCCCGGGCAGTGCTGTCTGCGAGGCGAATCCCTTCCTACCTTTTCGCGGAAACAACAAACTCGATGCGCGTCACGCTATTCGCGACAAAGCGATTGAGGGCGGCGAGATATCGGGGCGCGAGCGCCTGCAATTCCCTGCGCCATCCTGCGTCTGGCACTTCCACTCGGAGGATTCCGTCCAGGAAATCGAGTGCCCGGGTGCGGTCGGCCACGGCGCTTCCGCACGCCACCGGCCAGGCCAGCAAGGGAGCATCGCCTGCGGGCGCTTTGCGGACAGCACGGGCGATGACTTTCTCCAGTCCGCCTGCCGCCGGCTGCAGTTCGTGTCTTACGTGCATGGAAGCTTCGGGGTGCCTCGCGAGATTTCGATTCTAGCATTTTGGGGGAGTGGAAATGTTTCCGAACTTTGCAGATGTGATGACGATAGGTTCGGGACAGCTGCAAGCGCCAGCGCCACCACTGAATATCATTCCAGCGGAAAGTTATTCATGACTAATTGCATGGCTTCGTCTTTGGATTGCAATCGTCCTTCCAGCTGGCCATCCTCGACCGCCGACAAGATCTCCTTGAAGCGAGGCCCCGGAGTATAGCCGGCTGCGATCAGATCATGTCCGGTCACGAGCGGCGCCGGGCGCATCTTCTCGGGCGGAATCACCGCCAACTGCTCCTTGGCGAATCCGTATGAACTCAAATCCCCGTGGCTGGCCTGGCAATCCATGCGATGCAGGTCGAGGTGCTCCTCAAACCTGGGCATGCGCAGAAATTTCTTCAGCGTGGATTCTTTCATCAACGTGATCTGGCCAAAACGCATGTGCTGATTCACGAGCGCGAGGATCTGCTCGGTGTCGTCGTTGGAAAAACGGAGGCGGCGACAGATTTCCTCCGCCATTCTCACGCCTACCTCGACGTGCCCATCGAAGCGAATGCGGTCAGGGGCGACACGAAATGTGGGCGGCTTCCCCACATCGTGCAGGAGCGCTCCCCAGGCCTGCGTCGGCGGACACGGATGCGGGAGGTGTTCGAGCAGCAGCAGAGTGTGCACGAACACGTCTCCCTCCGGATGAAACTGCGGAGGCTGCTCGACGCCCTTCATCGCGGAGATTTCCGGCAGCACTTCACGCAGCAGGCCAGACTCGTCTAACAAGAGAAAGGCCTGGCGAGCGTGTCCCTCGGTGAGCATTTTGGTGAGTTCGTCGCGGACACGCTCGTGGCTGACCTGGTGGAGGGGCGAGGACATCTCGTGCATCGCGGCGAACGTGGGTGGCTCGATGCGGTAGTCGAAACGAGCCGCGAAGCGTACGGCGCGGAGCATGCGCAGCTTGTCTTCCGCAAATCGCAACGCGGGGTCGCCGATGGTACGAATGAGGTGAGAGTCAAGGTCCTTGCGGCCGCCGACAAAATCCAAGACTTGCCCGGAAATCGGATCCATCAGCAGGCCATTGATGGTGAAGTCGCGGCGAGCAACATCTTCGCGAGGATCTTTGCTGTAACGCACCTCGTCGGGATGACGGCCATCGCTGTAGCCGACATCGGAGCGGAAGGTTGCGACCTCAACCACGTGCGCCTTCGGAGAAGCGGGAGAAATCGTTGCGGCTCTGTTTTGGGTGGCAGGATTCTGCTCTTTGGTGGAATTGTTTCTGGTAGCACCGTCATTCTGCGTCGGCAAAACGGCGGGCGAGGACGCCCGCCGGACAGCCGGCGAGACGCCGGCGCTACTTGTGGTATCTGCGCGGGGAATCGGCACCAGCACGACGCCGAACTGGGCTCCCACGGCATACGTTTCCGGGAAAATCCGCATGACCTGCTCAGGCGTGGCGTCAGTGGTGACGTCATAGTCGGCGGGCCGGCGATCGAGCAGCAGATCGCGCACGCAGCCGCCGCAGAGGTAAGCCTGGTGGCCGCGGTCTCGCAGCGTCGCGACAATCGAGGTAGCGAATTGTTTGCTGCTCAACATTCGTGCGAACCAACTTCAAATAATATAGAAGGTATGGTGGATACCTACATCCTGGGGATCGAGAGCTCCTGCGATGAGACGGGCGCGGCCGTGGTGCGTTCGGGCGAGCAGATTCTTTCGAATGTGGTGTTCTCGCAGATCGCCACGCACATGCCATACGGCGGCGTGGTGCCGGAGTTGGCTTCGCGGGAGCACTTGCGGGCGATTGTGCCGGTGGTGCGCAAGGCGCTGGCGGATGCCGGACAGACGTACCAGTCTGTCGACGCGCTGGCCGTGACCCAGGGACCTGGGCTCGCGGGGTCTTTGCTGGTTGGCCTGAGTTACGCCAAGGCGCTCGCATTCGCGCTCGACAAGCCGTTGATCGCGGTGAATCATCTGGAAGGCCACATCCATGCCGTCCTGCTCGAGGAGCGGCAGAAGGGCAATCACGAAGTGAATTTCCCGGTGCTGGCGCTGGTGGTCTCGGGCGGACACACTCACCTTTATCTAGCTGAGCAAAAGGGCAAAAGCTGGTCGTACGAAAACGTCGGGCACACCCGCGACGATGCGGCAGGAGAAGCTTTTGACAAGGTGGCCAAACTGTTGGGCCTGGGCTATCCCGGGGGACCGATCATCGATCGTCTGTCGAGCCATGGCGACGCGAAGGCGGTAAAGTTCGCAACTTCGCAGATCAAGCATCCCGACCGCAAAAATCGGGGTAAGAGCGACAATCTGATCGCGCGCACTGATTTTTCTTACAGTGGAATCAAGACGGCGGTTCTCCGGTACGTGGAAACGCATGACATGGCGGCGGCGATCGCGCGACGTCGGAACACCTTGGCCGGGATCGAGAAGCCAAAGCTGGAAGATTATCTGGCCTTGTGTGATATGGAGACGCTGAACCTGGTCGCTTCGTTTCAGCGTGCAATGGTGGAAGATCTGGTGGCGAAGACGCTCACCGCCGCCGAGGCTTGCGAGGCGGCTACGCTGTTTGTCACCGGAGGGGTCGCGGCCAATCAAGAACTCCGGCAGCGATTCGAGAGCGAGTCGGCACAGCAAGGACTGCCTGTGTTTTTTCCATCTCGCCCGCTATCGACCGATAACGCGGCCATGATCGCAGCGGCCGCCTATCCAAAGTGGCTTGCGAGGGATTTTGCTCCTATGGATTTTTCTGCGGAGGCGAGCCTCCCGTTGCAGAGGATCCAGGTGTAGAGTTCAGCTGAAGGGGAGAACGTCTCGACAGGTGTTAGCTGCTATTCGCTGGCTTTCGCAGACTTGGTCTTGGCCGCGTTGCCGGAAACTGCCGCCAGCGCCTTCTCCAGCTGTTCCTGAATGTCGATATCTTTGAAAATCGTGAACTCGGCGCGCGTCTCAGCCTGATCGAAGCCGCTGGAGCGTCCGGTCAGAATGACGATGGGGATCGACGCTGTGTGAGGCTTGTCTTTGAGAGCGCTGATGAGTTCACTGCCGCCCATGGCAGGCATTTGCATGTCGGTAATCACGAGGCCGGGCAGCACTCGATTGAGTATATCCAGTGCTTCCATCCCATTGGAGGCGGCCTCCACGGCGAATCCGCGCTCTTCGAGAAAGCGGCAGACCGTATGACGGATCACCATGGAATCGTCGACAACCAACGCCACAACGGGCATTCGCACGCCTCAAGCGGAGAAAAGATCAGGTGGCCATATTAGAGCAGAGGCTTCTCGATCAAAACAACACACAAAGGTGGCGTGAAAGTTACCACCGTCACGTGGGCAGGCAAACCTCTGCCGAACTTACATCGTCATCTGGGCGTGGGGACGGATCAGGCTTCTTCGGATTGCGCTCGCTCTTCGATGGCCATATCCTTGAATTCACTGGACTCAAAGACGTCGCCGCATTCGAGACACTCGACGTACTCGGTGTCCTCATCGCGGCTGACAATCTGCACGCGCGGGTGCTTACACTGATTCATGATCCTTCTCTGCTTGGGGGGCTGCGACGGCGGTTGGCTTCATAACTCCGGATGGCAATTGCGTAGGAGGCTGGACTGCCCCATACTGCCGGAAATTTTGGGTATTTTAGACCCACCCGGATGGAAGTCAAGTCACTCTTCGGTAATCCCTGGACCTTTTTACTTTTGCCGGAATTGGCTTCTCCCGTGAAAATACGACCAAAAAGACCGCTAACAGGTAAACCTTTTAACCTCTGTAATTTGCATCTCACCAATCAGTTCTGGCAGTTCGCTGGTGCGGGTTGCGCCTGAGCTTGATGTAAGGCTAAAATAAAAGGCGACTGAATTGGTCGTAGTTTAATCCGATCTAATTGGTCGGATACCCTCTTATGCTCAAGCTCACCAAGAAGGCCGACTACGGGCTGATGGCTATGAAGCATCTGGCTGAGCATGCGCATAGCGGAGCTTGCAGTGCCAAGGACGTAGCCGAATCGTATGGGATTCCGCCTGAGGTTCTGGCCAAGATTCTGCAGCGGCTCACCAAGGCCGGTTTGTTGCACTCCCAGCACGGGATCAATGGAGGCTATACCTTGGCTCGGGCTGCAAACGAGATTTCCGCCTATGAAGTGATACGGGCCATTGATGGGCCACTCTTCATCACTTCCTGCATCACGGTGCGCGGCGAGTGCGACCAGACCCAGCGCTGCACGATTCGCGAGCCCTTGCGCAAGGTGAATCAGAGCATCGAGGAAGTGCTGAAGAAGATCAAGATTGCAGAAATGACGGAAGCAGCCGACGGAACCGGCGGCGAGCCGAAAAAAACACTTGCGGAGCTAGTCACGCTAACCTGATGGCAGGGACCCAGGATTTAGAACGAGGTAGGAGACAGCAACCATGAGTACCGATATAAAGACAGCGACCCTGGAGCAGCGCACCCAGGCTCCCGACGGCATCAAGCTGCCCATCTACATGGACAACCATGCCACCACCCCCATGGATCCGCGTGTGCTCGAGGCCATGCTGCCCTATTTCATGGAAAAGTTCGGCAACGCCGCGAGCCGGAACCATCCCTTTGGATGGACCGCGGAAGAAGCCGTGGAACAGGCTCGCGAGCAGATCGCCAAGCTGATCGGCGCCACCGCGAAGGAGATCATCTTTACCTCGGGTGCGACGGAGAGCGACAACCTGGCGATCAAGGGCGTCGCCGAGATGTACCGCGAGAAGGGCAACCACATCATCACGGCTGTGACCGAACACAAGGCGGTGCTCGATACCTGCAAGCGGCTTGAGAAGAATGGCTACCGCGTGACCTATCTGCCAGTGCAGAAAGACGGTCTGGTGGATCTGGAAGATCTGAAGCGCGCGATCGACGACAAGACGATCCTGGTCACGATCATGGCCGCAAACAATGAAATCGGGGTCCTGCAGCCCTGGCGGGAAATTGGCAAGATCTGTCGCGAGCGCGGCGTGCTCTTCCACACCGACGGCGTGCAGGCGGTTGGCAAGGTTCCAATCGACGTGAACAAGGACAACATCGACCTGATGTCGATTACCGCCCACAAGATTTACGGTCCCAAGGGCGTAGGCGCGTTGTATGTTCGCCGCAAGAATCCGCGCGTGCAGATTTCCGCGATCATCGATGGCGGTGGGCACGAGCGCGGCATGCGTTCGGGCACTTTGAATGTCCCTGGCATCGTTGGACTGGGTAAAGCTTGCGCGATTGCCAAGGAAGAAATGGCCCAGGAAGGCGGCCACTTGGCAGCATTGCGGGATCGCCTGCGCGACCGCATCATGGGGCGCTTGGACGAGGTCTACATCAATGGCTCGATGGAGCACCGTTTGCCCGGCAACCTGAATATCAGTTTCGCGTACGTGGAAGGCGAGTCGCTGCTGATGGGCATCAATGACGTGGCGGTTTCCAGTGGATCGGCATGCACCTCTGCGACGCTGGAACCATCTTATGTATTGAAGGCCCTGGGCACGGGCGACGACCTGGCGCACAGCTCCATCCGCTTCGGGATCGGGCGCTTTAATACCGAGGCTGAAATTGACTATGTAGCCGATCGCGTGTGCGAGACCGTCGAACGCCTGCGTGAGCTTTCTCCGCTTTACGAAATGGCGAAGGAAGGCATCAATTTGAAAGATGTGAAGTGGGCAGGAGAATGAATACCGAGTAGCGAGTAACGAGTACCAAGAGAGACAGAGTTCAGGAGAGTAAGAATCATGGCATATAGCGATAAAGTTCTCGATCACTATTCCAATCCGCGCAACGTTGGCTCGCTCGACAAGACCAGCCAGGAAGTTGGGACTGGATTGGTGGGCGCGCCGGAGTGCGGCGACGTGATGAAGCTGCAGATCAAGGTGAACCCGCAGACTCAGGTCATCGAAGACGCGAAGTTCAAGACCTTCGGCTGCGGGTCGGCGATCGCATCGTCTTCGCTGGCTACCGAGTGGGTCAAAGGCAAGACGGTGGAAGAGGCCCTGCAGATCAAGAACACCGAGATCGTGAAGGAGCTGTCATTGCCGCCGGTGAAGATTCACTGCTCCGTGCTCGCGGAAGATGCGATTCGAGCGGCGATTCATGACTGGAAGAAGAAGAACGGCTCGGCCGAGGCGAATGCGCCCGTGCCCGCAGGCAGCCAGGCAAGCCATTAGGATCGGGTCCCCCGGCTTGGTTGCAGATCCGATTGTTACTGGATCACCGACGGGCCGTGGCGGCTCGGTTCGGCTATGAACATCATGGCAGAAGAGACGACCAACACGGTTGCTCCTCCGGCCCCGGCTGCGCCGATCAAGGGCATCCAGGTCACGGACAAGGCAATCGCAAAAATTCGCAGCGCGATGGCGAAGGAAGGCATTTCGGCCGCAGAGGGCGGCCTTCGTCTGGGCGTGCAGGGCGGCGGGTGCTCGGGATTGAGCTACAACATCCGCTTCGACTCGCAGCCGCGCGAGCGCGACCGGATTTTCCAGTTCGACGACGTGCGCGTGTTTGTCGATCCGAAGTCGTTTATCTACCTGCACGGCATGATCCTGGATTATCAGGAAACGCTGATACAGCAGGGCTTCGTTTTCGTCAACCCGAATTCGACGAAGTCGTGCGGCTGCGGGACCTCGTTCTCCGCGTGAGTAGCGCCGGCGTCTCGCCGGCTCTTTGGCGTAACCACAGATGCCGGCAGGATGCCGGCGCTACCAGAAGCTCCAGGTTCTTTGCACCACGGCGCCAGCTTGCTCGCACCGGGCGAATGAATTTCGGCGGCGCGGCCGATGAGCGTACGTGGTGAATTTGTCTATGGCGAATCCAGAGACCAAATCGAGTTCTTCGCTGATCATGCCGGGCGATGCAACGTCGACCTGCTGGTCCTGCGGGACCATGCGCGCCGAACATTTCTGCAGCGCGTGCGGCAAGGTACAACCTCCCGTGCCGGTGGACTACTTTACGTTCTTTGGATTGCCGCGCAAATTGAACGTCGACGTAGCGGGCCTGGAGCGCGAGTTCTACCAGCTTAGCCGCAAGCTGCATCCCGACTTGTATTCGGGGGCGGAGGCACGGGAGCAGCAATGGAGCCTGGAACAGAGTTCCCAACTGAACGACGCCTACCGGACGTTGAAGGATCCGATCAAGCGCACGGAGTACCTGTTGCGTCTCGAGGGCGTGGAACTGGAGGAACAATCCAAAAGCGCGACCGAGCAGGCACGGGCGAGCGGGCAGGTCAAGAAGCAGGTCGTGCCGCCGGATTTACTGGAAGAAGTTTTTGATCTCAACATGCAACTGGAAGAATTGCGCATGCAAAAGAAATTAGGCGAAGACGACCCATCCTTAATCGAGGAAATCGGCCGCCAGAAATTGGAATTGGAAGAAAAGCACGAGGCGCTGCTCGAGGAGTTAAAACGCGATTGGACGGCGTGGGACCACGCCGTCGACAGCGGCAGCGAAGAAGAGCGCCACAAAATTCGCGACAAGATGGTGGATGTGCTGAACCGGCGTAACTATTTGAGGAATTTGGTACGGGATGTGAATGAGGTGTTGGAAAGCGGCAATTAGCTCTTAGCTCTTATGCAAAAACCACGAGGCTAGAAGCTAACAGCCAGTGGTACCAGCTACGTGAGAATGGCTAACGAACGCATCGTCGGAATCGATCTTGGAACCACCAACTCGTTGGTGGCGTTCATGCAGGGGGAAACGCCTGTCGTGATTCCGGGGGAAGACGGATTGAACCTTGTGCCCTCGGTGGTGGCACTGGGCGAGAACGATCAGGTCATCGTCGGAAGCGCAGCCCGGAAATATCTCATCGATACACCCGAGCGCGCGGTCTATTCCATCAAAAGGCTGATGGGGCGCGGGGTTGAGGACATTCAGGAAGAATTGAAGCTCTTCCCTTTTCGGATGGCCGACGATCTCGAAGCCGGCGAAGTATTGCGCATCAAGCTGGGTGATAAGAGCTACACGCCTCCGGAGATTTCGGCGTTTATTCTGCGGCAACTGAAGCGGAATGCGGAACGCTTTTTCGGCGGCCCGGTCACGAAGGCGGTCATCACCGTGCCCGCCTACTTCAACGATGCGCAGCGTCAAGCTACGAAGGATGCAGGCCGCATCGCCGGCCTGGAAGTGTTGCGGCTGGTCAACGAACCGACCGCCGCGTCGCTCGCCTATGGACTCGATAAAAAGAAACAAGGCATCGTTGCAGTCTACGATCTGGGCGGCGGGACGTTTGATATTTCGATTCTGAAACTACACGATGGCATCTTCGAGGTGATCGCGACCAACGGCGACACGCATCTGGGCGGCGACGATATCGACAACCTGCTCATCACGATTGCGCTCGACGACATTCGCGGCGATATGGGGCTCGATCTCCGCCGCAGCGGCGAGGCGGTGCAGACTATCCGCAAGGCCGTGATCGAAGCGAAAATCGCACTATCCGCGCAAGATTCGACCAAGCTCGATATCGAGTTGCGTGGCGGAAAGCGCTATCGGCGCGAGATTACCCGCGAGCAGTTCGAGGGACTGATTCAGCCGATCCTCGACCGCACCGTTGCGCCCGTTAAGCAGGCTCTCAAGGATGCGAAGCTCAAGCCCGAACAGATCGACGAAGTCGTGCTGGTGGGCGGATCCACGCGCATCCCCAAGGTTCGGGCGCTGGTGCAGGATCTCTTCAAGCGCACTCCACACACCGATCTCAATCCCGACGAAGTGGTGGCGCTGGGCGCGGCTGTGCAAGCCAACATCCTGGGCGGCGGCTCGGAAGCGACCAAGGAGATGCTATTGCTCGACGTGACGCCGCTGTCGCTCGGCATCGAAGTCGCCGGCGGGGTTACCGACAAAATCATTCTGCGGAATTCGACGATTCCCGCTTCCGCCACGCAGTTCTATACGACGCAGGTCGACGGGCAGGCGAATGTCGCGATTCATGTTCTGCAAGGGGAGCGCGAACTGGCCAAGGATTGCCGGTCGCTGGCGCGTTTCGACCTGAAGGGCGTGCCCCCGATGACTGCGGGCATGCCGCGCATCGAGGTGCGGTTCCTGATCGACGCGAACGGCATCCTGCATGTCTCGGCGCGGGAACAGCGCAGCGGGAAGGAAGCCGAAATCGAAGTGCAGCCCAGCTACGGGCTCACCGATGAGCAGGTCGAGAGCATGCTGCTCGAGTCGTTCGACTATGCCGAGGAAGATTTCCGCCAGCGCCAGGTCATCGAAGCGCGCAACGAGGCGGAAACGATCGTTACCGCGCTCGGGAAGGGCCGCGGCAGTCCTGCGTGGGAGCAGCTCAAACCAGAGGAACGGCGCCGCATCGCGAAGCTGGAGAAATCTCTGAATGTCGTAAAGCAGGGCGAAGATTATCAGGCCATCCGCAAAGCCATCGACGATCTCAACCAGGCAACAACGCATCTCGCCGAGTTGATGATGGATAGCGCGGTCGCAACCGCCCTGAAAGGCAAGACCATGGAGCAGGCCGACCTGGGAGAGGGCCCGACGGCCCCGCATCCGGTGGCCAAGGCGGATTTTGAGTGAAGCAGGGTCAGGTCTCAGGTATCAGGTGTCAGGTCGCAGGGTCACCCGGACCTGGTGAGATCTAAGACCTTACGGAGAATTTATGGCAAACGAAAAAATCCAAGGCACCCCCGCGGCGACGCTCGATGCGCCCGGCGAGAACACGGTTCAGGTGACATTTCTTCCGGAAGGCAAGGTTGTGCAGTTCGAGCACGGCAAGCTGCCCTACAAGGATCATGGTAAGGAGCAGTCGCTGCTCGACGTTGCCTTGAACAATGACATCCGCCTGGACCACGCCTGTGGCGGGAATTGCGCATGCACCACCTGTCACGTCTGGGTGAAAGAAGGGGCCGACAATTTGTCTGAGATGGAAGACGACGAGGCGGACCGCCTCGACATGGCGGCCGATCTCCAGTTAAACTCCCGGCTCGGATGCCAGGCGGTGATTACGAAGCCGGGCAAGGTGGTGGTGGAGATTCCGGCTTGGAATCGCAACTACGTGTCCGAGGAACATTGAGAAACACAGCTCTTGGCTGTTAGCCGTTGGCTCTTAGCTTTTTACGAAATGCGGTCCGGCGCAGGCAAGGCGATTTGAGCTAACGGCTAAAAGGCTAACAGCTAATCGCTGGTTCTAGGAGACTTTCTCATGCCGAAAAATCTCACCTGGGACGATGCGGAGGACATCGGCATTCTTCTTTCTGAAAAGCATGCTGACGTTGATCCCCTCGCCATCCGCTTCACCGACCTGCATCGCTACGTTACCGAACTTCCCGAGTTCAAAGACGATCCGCAGAAGTCGAACGAAGCGAAGCTGGAGGCCATCCAGATGGCCTGGCATGAGGAGTTCCTGGACCGGACCCAAGGCTGAGCCGTCGCACCTTAAGCGAAGGCAATTCCCTGCCTTTCGGCTTTGGAAGCTCGAGAGGCTGAAACTTTTTTCAAGCTTTTCACAACCCCTTTACAAATTCGTGACAACTCCGCTCCAGTGGCGCTCTAGACTGCCTGCGAACTTGGACGTTTGTTGCACAGGCGGCCAACCAGCGAGCAGGGGCCTGCTTGCGACCATCCGCCGCCTGTGCAACAGGCTGCATTTCGAGTTCTCTCTCACAAAGCTAGAAGGGCACGCTCCTCGGGGGAGACGTGCCCTGTTTTATTTCTCGGAAAACCGTATACGGTCGGATTGTCAATCAGGTGGCGAAACGCTCAATGAGTGAAATGGGGATGTTGCAACAATTGAGCTACGTCCAAAACTGCCACCACTTTCGTGCCTGCCGCGAAGTGGGCTGAACAGAGCTACTTGCCTTGATGCGCCCGCGAAGCTCTTGAATCTCGGCGTGTATCTCGGCAACCAGTTCCGGCGATTCCGCGATTTCCGGAACACGACTGACCTGCTCAAGCCGATCAGCCGCGAGGGCCAAATGGCGGTCAAGGTCATGAACAGGCCAGACATAATTGCGGCCTAAGAAAAGCAGAACGCTCGCCGCTGCTCGAACCTCATCGTGGGCCTCCTCTACTTCCAGCTTGAGGGTGTCCTCCACATGTTTGGCGAGCTTCGTTTTCTCGAATAACTCGGCAAACCAATCTGCCGCTGCGTCATTGTCCCACGGCAATTTATCCCATGTGCCCATGCCCCGTTCCTTTCGACAGCTTCGGTTGGCTCACCATCGTAAACCTGAACTGACGTTATCGGGGTTTTCACGCGTTGACCACCTGTCGACGCCTTCCGACCAAAGTTGGGGTCTGAGTGCCCTCACCCGCCGCCAAAGGAGAAATCGAATGGACCGTCACTGGGGTGGCTTAGCGCACTTCTCAGCAGACAAGCCGAGACGGTGTGTCAGACACTCCGGGGGATTGGGCCGTTCCGAAAGTGCCTAGCCCACGGTTGCGGCCGTCGGCTCTTCCACGCCCGCTTCGCGCAAGAATCGTGCTGCTTCTTCGGGGGGCGTGGGATTGATATAGAAACCTGTTCCCCACTCAAATCCTGCAGTCTTGGTTAGCTTGGGCATGAACTCGATGTGCCAATGGTAGTGGTCGTTGGTGGAGTCCTGCACCGGGGAACTGTGAATGACGAGATTGTAGGGCGGATTGTCGAGGACACGATCCGCTTTCAGCAGCAGAGTCTTCAGCGCCTTGGCCAGATTCTGGAACATGTGCGAGGAAGAGTTCTCAAAGGCGGACTCGTGCTGCTTGGGCAGAATCCAGGTTTCAAACGGAAAGCGTGGAGCGTAAGGCGCCAGCGTAATAAAGTCGTCGTTTTCCGAGACCACGCGGCTGGCAGTCTCCGATTCCTGCCGAATCAGGTCACAAAAGACGCAACGCTCTTTGTAGATGTAATACTGCTTCGCGCCCTCGATTTCCTCGAGGACGTAAATCGGAAGAATGGGCAGCGCAATCAACTGACAATGCCCGTGTTCGAGCGAGGCGCCCGCCGGCTCACCGTGGTTCTTGAAAATCAGAATGTATTTAAAGCGCCGGTCTTTCTTGAGATCAAGGATGCGGTCGCGAAAAGTCCACAGCATGTCTTCAATGCGCTTGGGAGGCATGGTGGCGAGGGTAGCGTCATGATCGGGGGTCTCAATGATGACCTCGTGCGCGCCGATACCATTCATCTTGTCGAACATGCCCTCGGCCTGGCGATTCAGATTGCCTTCAATCCCCAGGGCAGGAAACTTGTTGGGGACGACGCGCACGGTCCAGCCCGGAGTATCGCGCAGGGGCGGCGGACCGCCATTCGGATTCGGCCGGTAGGCCTGTATCTCGGGTGGAGTTTTAGTCTCATTCCCAGGGCAGAAGGGGCAGAAGCCGCCTTTAATGCGCACACCTTCGCGTACAAAATCTGTGGGACGCTTGGCGCGATCGGTGGAAATGATCACCCACCGGCCCACGATTGGATCTTTTCTAAGTTCGGGCAATTATTAAATCCTTTCACTATGAACCGCGATGAAGCTGCAGAATCGTTTATTCTACGACATTCTGAAGGCATTTTTGAACAGTTCAATACGCGCCGATGCCGGCGGGGGTTCATAGTAAACGGTGACCACGTCAAAACGCCATGGCACTTCCGGGAGGCGGCGAAGGTAAGCGCGCGCCATTCCTGCCAACTCGCGCCGTTTTTCATGGTCGACGGCAGCCTCGGCGGGCTTCACAGCATGGGAAGTCCGGGTTTTCACTTCAATGAAACAAAGAACCTCGCCGTCCCAGCCGATGAGATCGATCTCTCCACGACGGCGAGGAGAACGATAATTGCGCGCGACCATCACATAGCCTTGCTTTCGGAGGTAGAAGTAGGCATCTTCTTCGCCCCGGCGGCCGATTTGCTGATGCAAAGGCAACTTGTTCTGTGGGCGACGCTTTGCAAAACGATCGAGGACGCGAAGAGTGGTTTGCGTCAGTGGGGTAAGGACATCCAAAGCGCGAGGTGAATCTTAAACGATCATAGTCTGACATGTGGGCACTTAAAGTGACGACGGGCACAAGCGAACGTTCAGAGGGTTCCTGACGGCCAGCGCGGTCGTTGCCGTGAAGCCCAATACTGTAAGATTGCACGTACCGCTCAGAAACCGAAGCACCAAGGTTTTCGCTGAGAACTGCCCAAGGGCTTGCGTCTCTGGCGGGACATTGGCGACAGCATGGATATCGCTGACTGGCGCAAGAAAATCGACGAGATCGACCAGCAACTGGTCGAGATCCTGAACCAGCGCGCGCAGGCCGCTCAAGAAATCGGCCGCCTCAAGCGCCAGACCAGCATGCCCATCTACGAGCCCGACCGGGAGCGCATCGTGCTCGAACAGGTGCAGCAGCAAAATCGCGGCCCCTTGCAACATCGACACCTGGTCCAGATCTACGAGCGCATCATGGACGTGATGCGGAATGTTCAGAAGGACGAGATGGTGGAGGAAGCGCCTCCAGCGGGAGAGACCGAGCTCGACCGGGATCTGAAAGACTAGGGTTTATTCACCACAGAGTCACAGAGACACAGAGAAATTCTGAACCTTGTTTTGGATTCTGTGTTGCTCTGAGGTAAGGAAAGCATGACAAGTTATTTTTCCCATTCGGCCATAATGGAGCGAGGCTCACGTGGGTTTGCCATGAACCAAGGTCGGTAATTGAAGCCGAGAACCGAAAGCCGAAAGCCAAGAGCTAATAGCTAAAAGCCAATAGCTGCTTTTCTATGATCGTAGCGATGCAAGATATAGCCACGGAAGACCAGATCCAGGCGGTCATCGATCACCTGGTCCAGCTGGGCTTCGAGGTCCACCGGTCCACCGGAGCCCGCCAGACTGTGCTGGGGGCGGTCGGGGCGCGCCCCGAGGTGGACATCGCCATTTTCGAAGTTCTGCCCGGGGTGCAGGAGGTGCACCGCATCTCGTCGCCCTACAAGCTTGCCGGCAAGTCATTCCGCCCGGAAGGCACGATCGTGCGGCTCGCCAACGGCGTCGAGATCGGCGGCAAGGAAGTCATTGTCATGGCCGGGCCATGCTCCATTGAATCGCACGATCAGATTTTTCTGATTGCCGAACAAGTAGCCGATGCTGGGGCGCGTGTTCTGCGCGGCGGTGCGTTCAAGCCGCGTTCCTCTCCCTATTCTTTCCAAGGTATGGGCGAAGAAGGCCTCAAGCTCATGCGCGAAGCCGCCGATAAGCATGGCTTGCTGGTCATCAGCGAAGTCATGGAAATCTCGCAGATCCCGCTCATACTCCCCTACGTTGACATTTTGCAGGTCGGCGCTCGCAATATGCAGAATTTCAACCTGCTGCGTGAACTGGGCAAGGCCCGGAAACCCGTGCTGCTGAAACGCGGCATTGCCGCTACTATTGAAGAACTTCTCCTTTCGGCTGAGTACATTATGAGCGGCGGCAACTATGAGGTCATCCTGTGCGAGCGTGGCATCCGGACATTTGAAACGTACACGCGCAACACCATGGACATCTCGGCTATCCCGATCGTGCACAAGCTGTCGCACTTGCCTATGACGGCAGACCCATCCCACGGTACGGGCCGCCGCGACAAGGTGCCACCCATGGCGCGCGCGTCCGTCGCGGCGGGGGCTGACGCGCTTTTGATTGAAGTGCACAGTAATCCCGACAAGGCCCTCTCTGACGGCGCCCAATCGCTCTTCCCTGCTCAATTCACGACTCTGATGAACGAGCTCCGGGTCATCGCTCCAGCGGTAGGAAGAACCATTCGATAGTTGTGCGATGGCGCGAGCCCGATCGCCTGGCGGGTGTATGATTTACCTCCTTCAAGATCCCCGAAATAAACGTGTTTGTCTTTAGAGGAGGAATCATGGCGTGCATAATGGTGACGGGTTGCAGTTCAGGAATTGGCCTGGAGACAGCGATCGTGCTTGCGAGGGCCGGCCACAGGGTATATGCCACGCTTCGGAATCCTGACCGCGCGAGTTCATTGCGCCAGCGAGCGGAGAACGAGAAACTGCCGGTTTCTATTGTGCAGCTGGATGTCGACTCGGATGAGTCGGTGGCAGGCGCGATAGCGGCGATTCGCTCCCAAGCGGGTTTCATCGATGTATTGGTGAACAATGCAGGGATTGAACGGATGGGATCGATCGAAGAGCTCCCGTGGGCAGCCTTTCGCGCCACCATGGAAACCAACTACTTCGGCGCTTTGCGCTGCATTCGCGCCTGCGTACCCGAGATGCGGAAACGGCGCAGCGGCTGCATCATCAATATAAGCTCGGTTGCCGGACGGATTGCCTGCTCCCCGATGTCTCCCTATACGGCTTCGAAGTTCGCCCTGGAAGCGGTTAGCGAGGCATTGGCTCAAGAGCTAAAGCCGCTCAACATCCGAGTTGCTATCGTGGAACCGGGCATCATTACGACTCCGATGGCGGAGCGCATTGCGGAATCAGAAAATGAATCCGCGTATCCACACGTGCGGCGCTTCAGCCGAATGTTTGACGCCGCCCTGGCTCAGCCAAGACCGCCTTCGGTGGTGGCCGAAATCATTCGGAACATTGTCGAAAGCGGCACGTGGCAACTGCGGCATACCGCGGGGCCCGATGCCGAGCCCTTCCTCGCCTGGCGCAAATCAATGACCGATGAACAGTGGGTCGAATGGGCTGCGTTGGATGATGATGCCTGGCATAAACGCGTGCTCGCCGACTTTGGCCTGGATGCGCGGCCGAAGGCTGAGGTAAAAATTTAGCACCGAGGCGAGGAAACATCGCAGTAACGTCGGGTGCCTACCGCCTCAACGCAATCGAGAAGGCCATATTTCAGATTGCAGATTTACGATTTCAGATTTGAGGACGGAATAGGTGCTGGCATTCCGGACGAGTCGTCAGTCTGCAATCTTGAATCTGAAATCTGCAATGCCCTCCTAATGTCGATTCGGCAAATCACCATCATTGGCAACGGGCTCATCGGCGGCTCGCTGGGGCTCGCGCTGAAGCAGCGGAAGTTTAGCGGCCGCATCATCGGATGTGATCGTGCTCCCGTGCTGGAGCGTGCTCACGAGAAGGGCGCGATCGACGCCGCAGTCTCCAATCCCGCCGATGCCGTGCAGGGTAGTTCGGTGGTCGTCCTCGCGACGCCGGTCGTCGCCATCATCGACCTGATTGAACGCCTGGGTCCGGCACTCTCGGCCAAGGCTTTGCTCACCGATGTCGGCAGCACCAAGAGCGAAGTCGTCGCGCGCGCGCAAAAGGTCTTCGGCAAGGCCGCATCCCAGCGCTTTCTCGCCGGACACCCCATGGCGGGCAAGGAGCAGTCCGGTGTGGAGTTCGCCGACGCTGACCTGTTTCAAGGTGCCGCGTGGTTCGTCACGCCCTTGCCCGGACAAGACATCGACAGCGGGCTGAGCGGGGAATTCCTCGAATGGGTGGAGAAGATTGGAGCGCGCATCGCGAACGTCGGGCCCAAGGAGCACGACCAACTCTGCGCGTGGATCAGCCACCTGCCGCAGATGATCTCGACCGCGCTCGCAGCCTCCCTGGTCGACGAGTTCGGCGACGCGCCACTGCTCGAGGCTGGTGGCCGCGCGCTGCGCGAGATGACTCGCATTTCCTCCAGCCCCTACTCGATGTGGCGCGACATTGCCATTACCAATAAGAAAAACATCGCGGATGCGCTCCTGAAACTCGAACAGCGGCTTGCCCACATTCGGGAGAACCTCGACTCGCGAGAGTTGGCGGCCGAATTCGAGCGCGCCCACGAATTGAGGAAGGAGAAACAATCGATTTCACCACAGAGACTCAGCGGCACAGGGAAAAGCAAGGCATGAACACCTCAATTTGTAGCGCCGCCGTCTCGGCGGCTGTTCGGCGGGCGTCCCGCCCGCCCTTGGGCCGGCAAGATGCCGGCGCTACTAAACCCGAAACTTGATCTACAATTCTGCCTATGAACAAGGTCGTTGCCAGCGCCGAGGAGGCCATTCAGGACGTCTTCGACGGCGCCACCATCATGGTAGGAGGGTTTGGGCTGTGTGGGATGCCCGAGAACCTGATCCGCGCGCTGGCTCACAGAGGCGTGAAGAATCTGACCACCATCAGCAATAATGCCGGCGTCGATGGCTACGGCATGGGACTGTTGCTCGCCAATGGGCAGATCCAGCGGCACATTGGAACTTACGTCGGCGAGAACAAGCTCCTTGAAGAGATGGTCCTGAAGGGCAAGGTGCAACTTGACCTGGTGCCGCAGGGAACGTTTTCCGAGCGCATTCGCGCCGGGGGCGCCGGAATCCCCGCGTTTTTCACTCCGACGGGCGTCGGCACGATTGTGGCAGAAGGCAAGGAGACTCGCGACTTCGACGGGCGCACCTACGTGATGGAGCGGGCGCTCAGGGCCGACTTCGCCTTCATCAAGGCGTGGAAGGGAGATCGCTGGGGCAATCTCGTCTATCGGAAGACCGCGCGGAACTTCAATCCCATGATGGCAACGGCTGCCAAGGTTACCATCGCGGAAGTCGAGCAATTGGTCGAAGTGGGCGAACTTGATCCTGACACGGTGCATACCCCCAGCGTCTTCGTGAAGCGCATTTTTCAGGGAGCGCTGTATGAAAGGCGCATTGAGCGACGGACGGTGAGGAAGGGGAACGGGTAGTCGTTGCCCGATGGTCGTTGGTCGTTGGCCGATCCCTTAGCGCACACAATGAGAATCGCTCCAGGCACTCATGAGTTTCCCGGCGACCACGGAGTCGAGCATCGACAGCTTGCGCCAGTAACTGCGGCTTGGGCCGCGACAGGTTATACCAACGACCAACGACTTAGTTTGCCTACGACCGACGACTGGAGATAGCCGAATTGCACTCGGCCGGGCAGACGGGGGCATCTGCCCTGCGACGACGACTGACTACTATGCCAGCTACTAATGAGCAACGAACTACGACCAAAGCTCCGAAAGATACGGAAAAACGTGATCGCATCGTAAAGCGCATCGCACGTGAATTGCGCGACGGCTTCTACGTGAACCTGGGGATCGGGATGCCCACCCTGGTGGCGAACTGCGTGCCCCCGGGCATGCACGTGGTGCTGCAGAGCGAGAATGGCATGCTCGGCATCGGGCCCTATCCCATCGAGGGCCAGGAAGACGCTGACCTGATCAATGCCGGGAAAGAAACGGTCAGCGAGATTCCCGGCACGGCGTACTTCTCGAGCGCCGACTCGTTCGGCATGATACGCGGCGGCCATATTGATCTCAGCGTGCTTGGCGCGATGGAAGTCGACGAGCAAGGCAACCTGGCAAACTGGATGATCCCGGGGAAAATGGTCAAAGGCATGGGGGGCGCGATGGACCTGGTGGCTGGAGCGCGGCGCGTGATTATCGCGATGGAGCACACGACGCGCGAGGGACAGCCGAAGATTCTGCGGCGCTGTACGCTTCCGCTCACCGGCGTGCAAGTCGTGAACACCATTGTGACCGAGATGGCGTATCTCGAGGTCACGCCGGAGGGCTTGCTCCTGGCTGAAGTTGCTCCTGGCTTCACCGCCGAGGACGTTCAGCGGGCCACGGAAGCGAGGCTTATCGTGAGTCCCACGCTTCGGACGATAGACGTGAGTTGTTAGAGGTTGAACGGTTCAAGGTTGCAAAGTTTCGAGGTTTCAGCCTCAGCGTGGCGGATTCTCGCGTGAGATTCTAAGTCATCAAGTTCCTATCCTGTCTTCTCCGTGTCTCCATGTCTTTGGGTTGCCTCGCAGCCGCAGGGTAATTCCGAAAATCTTAGAGATTTCACCTGATATGCGGAAATGTGCACGGTCCCTAGACTCGTGGAGGCATTAACGCTAATTCAGGAGAACAACGTGAAACAACGGATCGCTGGGATGGGCTTGTCGCTGGCTCTGCTGCTGGGAGTCGGCTGGGCGCAGGATACTGCCAAGCAGGACATGAAAGACGCGGGTCACGAGACCAAGCAAGCCGCCAAGGACACCGGGCACGCCACCAAGAAGACAGCCCACAAGGCCGGCCACAAGGTGAAGAAGGGCACGAACAAGGCCGCGCAGAAGACCGAACATGGCGCCCAGAAAGTGGAAGACAAGACCAGCCCGCAGTAGACTCGGGAATGAAGAGAGAAGGGCGCCGTCAGGCGCCTTTTTTGATTTCTGTTGTGACCAAGATTGGATCGTTCGAGCACGGACTCGAAAAGCTAAGAATTAGCCCTTCTTCTTGATCAGCTCCAGGTCGATTTGAATCTTCACGTTGTCGCCGACCACGGCTTCGCCGGTTTTCAGGGCGTGATTGTAGGTCAAGCCGAAATCTTTGCGGTTTAGGGTGGTGGAGGCGGAGAAGCCTCGGCGCACGTTTCCCCACGGATCGTTCAGTTCGGGCGTAGGCCCGTCTACGTCGAGCGTGACCTCGCGGGTGGTTCCGTGCATGGTCAGGTCGCCGATGACTTGCAGTTTGCCTCCGCTGTTCACGATGCGCTTTGACTTGAACTCGATGGTCGGGTATTTCTCGACGTCGAAGAAGTTGGGGCTGCGCAGGTCCTTGTCGCGGTCAGAGACGCGCGTATCGACCGAACTCACGTCGATGACGGCGCTCACCTGCGATTGGGTAATGTCTTTTTCATTGAGATCGATGGTGCCGGTAACGTTCGTGAAGTTGCCGCTGACGTTCGAAATGGCCAAGTGCCGCACCGTGAACTGGGCAGTGGAGTGCTTCGGGTCGATGGTCCAGGTGGATGTTTGGGCAGCGGCCGAAAGCGCTAGGAAAAGCGCGAGGGCGAGCAGAAAAGCTTGAGAACGGAATCTGATCATTTTCACCATTCCCGATATTTTCCTCATTCGCGATATTGGTCTTTACAGTTTGAGAGCGCGATAACTTAGTTGCTTTCGCCCGCTGAAGCGGGCTCGCGTCATCTTTTCGCTTGCACCCAGCGCTGACGCGCTGGGCTAATGAATTTCGCCGCTGCGCGGCTGAGTTCGTGCCGAATGCAACGGTCAGTGTACTTCCATAGGTCTGACGTGTGCACTTCGCAGGCCGGGTAGCGCCGGCGTCCCGCAGGCAACCACCATGGCTGGCAAGATGCCGGCGCTACAACGCGTGCACTTCGGCAGGTCTTGGTTGGGCGCGGGCTCCTTGTGGATCGTAGTCGGTCTGGCCCGCGTTTGATCGACGGCAAGTGGAATTTAAGTTCGATGAAATCCCCTGATTTCAGGATGCATAAAGTCGACTGTTTCGCTAGGGATTGCTCGATTCCTGGGTCGGCCCGGAGTCACTAGCCCCAGAGTGGTTATTTCAGTATCATGAATGGACTGAGGGTCATCCAAAGGGTATTGGTGCGCGGGGCCGCAATTTCGGCAAGTTCTTTATTTAGATTTCGCACAAGTTCTTTAATTTAGAGAGGATAAGCGCAAAGCATGGGCGTACCTGTGTCGCAGATGTGGACGGTGGCGAGCTACGTCATCGGGCAAAAACTGCGGGGTCGTAAGCAGTATCCGGTGGTGCTGATGCTGGAACCACTGCTGCGTTGCAACCTGGCCTGCGCGGGTTGCGGGAAGATCCAGTACCCGGCCCACATCCTGAAGACCGACCTGACTCCGGAGCAGTGCTTTGCGGCAGTTGAGGAGTGTGGCGCTCCCCTCGTAAGCATCCCGGGCGGCGAGCCGCTGATGCATCCGCAGATCGCGGAGATCGTGGAAGGGCTGGTCGCGAGGAAGAAGTACGTTTATCTCTGCACGAACGGCCTGCTGCTGCGGGAAAAGATCGATCAGTTCAAGCCCAGCAAGTACTTTTCGTTCGTAGTGCACATGGACGGGCAGCGCGAGCATCACGATTTTGCGGTGTGCCGCGAAGGAACGTACGACAAAGCGGTCGAGGGCATACGCGAGGCTTTGAAGCGCGGCTTCCGCCTGACCACGAATACGACGCTGTTTGACGGCGCCGATGCGAAGAGCACGCGGGCGTTTTTCGACGAGATGATGGAGTTGGGCATCGAGGGCATGATGCTCTCGCCCGGATACACATATGACAAGGCGCCCGACCAGGACCACTTTCTGAGCAAGAAGAAGACGCGGCAGCTGTTTCGCCACATTTTGAGCAACCGCCGCAAGAACTGGCGGTTCAACATGAGTCCGCTGTTCCTTGAGTATTTGATGGGGCGGCGCGAGTACCGCTGCACTCCCTGGGGCATGCCGACTTACAACATCTTCGGGTGGCAGAAGCCGTGTTACCTGCTGCAAGACGGCTACGCGGATACCTTCCAGGAGTTGCTGCAGGAGACGAAGTGGGAGCAGTACGGCACCGAGAGTGGCAATCCCAAGTGCGCAAATTGCATGGTGCACAGCGGGTACGAAGCCAGCGCGGTGAATGATACGTTCGGCTCCTTGCGCGGGTTCGCAGCGACGGTGCGGGCGACCCTTTTCGACAAGTACAACGATCCTGATATTGACGATGACACTCCGATGACGCCGCGTCGGAGTACTAGGCCGCTGGTGCAGATCGGCACCGGTCGGGAAGCGTAGACGCCGTCGACTTTTCAGATGTATGAGTGCTCCTGGCAAGTGACCGGCTTCCAGTAGCGCCGGCATCTTGCCGGCAAGGCGGGCGAGACGCCCGCCGGACAGCCGCCGGGACGGCGGCGCTACTGCAGGGCCGAGGGATTCCCGACATGCTTGCAGAGACGAGATTCCTCGCTGCGCTCGGAATGACAAGTCTTATTGACTCGCGGTGAGAAATCTTATTCACTCACAGTGACAAGTCTTGTTTACTCGGAGTGACAAGTCCTATTCCAAGAAGAAATACTGACCCAATGCCAGAGTCGACATCCCACGCCGTGCCCCAGAAAGCCGTTCCAGGAGAGGACGAGAAGCTGGGTTTTGCGCATGAGAATCTGGAAGGCTGGATTCCGGCGCTCGCAAGCGAGAGCGAAATCCGCGAGGCTCTGGAGAAGGCTTTTGATTATCGCGGAGACCTGACAGTCACGTTGAAGAGCGGCGAGAAGTTGGAAGGGTATTTATTTGATCGCCGGAATGATGGGGCGACGCTGGCTGAGTGTTATGCGCGCATGATTCCGAAGGGGCGTCGCGAGAAAATTCGGATTCCCTACTCGGATATTGCCGCGCTCGCCTTCACCGGGAAAGATACGGCCGCGGGAAAAACCTTCGCCGCGTGGGTGAAGAAATACAACGAGAAGAAGGCCGCGGGTGAGAAGAATATCGGGATCGAGTCGGACTCATTGGAGGAGGAATAGCGCAAAGGCCTTTCGAGCGGGCCAAAAGCCAGCCGGGCTGACACCCGGCCGCCCAGACGAGGGCGTCTGGGCCTACGGGGTTCGACCCGACACCGTGCGGCTGAGCATTCCGCTTTCACGTGCGAACTCCCGGCACTCCTGCTCGAGCAGAGAAAACAATTCCTGCATGTGTTCTTCCCGGGTACGGAAATTCACCGGGTTGATGCGGAACCAGGTCTTGCCCTTGAGTTCCGTGGTCGACATCCAGAAGCGGCCGCTCTGCTCCACCCGCTGGGCCACCGCGGCGTGCAGTTTCTTGGAGTCGGCTTCGTTCAGCGACGCTCCCGTGAATCGAATACAAATCGCGGACATGGGCGGGCGGCTCGCGGCTTCGAAATCAGGATGCTTTTCGGCCAATGCATACAAATATTTTGCTTGGCGGACGTTGTTGTCGGTCCACTCGCCGATCTGGCGGGTGCCGTAGCGTTTGAAGCTCATCCACACTTTGAGGCTGCGGAAGCGGCGCGACTGCTCGAATCCGTGCACGTAATACTGGTAGCGCTCGTCGGCCTGGTCAAGTTCATCGGTGAGGTACGAGGGCTTAATCCCGAACGACGCGGTGAGGCGGCGTTCATCCTTGACCAGGACGGCGCCTGCGTCGAGTGGGGCGTAGAACCACTTATGAGGATCGATGGTGATGGAGTCGGCAAGTTCGAGGCCGCGATTGCGCATCTGCCATTCGTGGGATAGCAACATGCCGCCACCATAAGCTGCGTCCACGTGCAGCCACATGTGCTCGCGATCGGCGATGCGGCGCAGTTCGCGGATGTTGTCGACTGCGCCGGTGTTGGTGGTTCCGAACACGCCCACGATGCACATCGGGCGCACGCCATCGTTCTTGTCCCGGGCAATCGCGTTCTCGAGGGCGTCGAGGCGGACCTGGAAATCGGAGTCGGTGGGCAGGGCACGCAGGGCGTTTCGGCCGAGTCCGACGCAGTCGACGGCTTTGTCGATGGAGACGTGCCGTTCTTCCGAAGCGTAGACAGCCCAGCGCTCACGGATGCCGTCATGCTGCGCCTGGTCATGTGTGACCGCGTCGCGGCCGACCTTGAGGCCGATAAAGTTGGCCATCATGCCGCCACTGGTGAGGTTTCCGCCCGCCTTCGCATCGTACCCACACAAATCGGTAAGCCAGCGTACCACGCGCCGCTCGAGGGCAACGGCGGAGGGGCCGATCGAGTAGGCGCCTACATTCTGGTTGAGCGCGGAGCAGATGAAATCCGCAATCACTCCGATGGGATTGGGAGAGGGCGTAATCAGGCCCATGTAGCCGGGATGGCCGACATGCGTGCAGTACGGCAACAGTTTTTGCTCGAGTTCGGCGAGGACGTCCTGCGGAGGGGACGGATTCTCAGGCAGGGACTGAGAAAAGAATGCGTGCAGGGTGCGCGGTTCGACGTCAGGAAATACGCGCTTCTCCTCGATGTGGTCGAGGTAGTCGGACAACAATTCCACAACTTCGTGCCCCAGATCGCGAAATTCGTTGGCGTCCATTCACTCTCTCCAGGCATTCAGAAACTTTCTCAGATACGCAGGCTCTATCGAACCCGCTCTCTCTTTGGAATTTGATCCCGCGATCAACGATGCGGATTCAAGATGGCAAGAGATTCTCGCAACGGTGGTAGTGTACGATTCGTCCCCCAAGGCACGCACCCCGGATCTTGCGGTCAAACTGCGCACGGACGATACGCCCCCACCAGACTAGAAGTGTCCGGGCCCTTGATTCCGATGGTTGGGCTGAGATCAGAGATTGCCGGAATACGGAGCGCCCGTTAGAATTGAGGCACAGCCATCCCGCGTGTAGGCCCGTAGCTCAGTCTGGTTAGAGCGCTTCCTTGACACGGAAGAGGTCGATGGTTCGAGTCCATTCGGGCCTACCATATTTTTTTATACAATTAGACAGCCGCTTTTGACGCGGCGAGTTGCGAGTGGAATTGATGAGACGTGGCACGGTCCCGACAGTCCCGAACCTTCTTTATTTGAGCGACGTGCTTGGCATGCCCTATGGGACGCCAGGTACTAGAAATAACTAAACTTTAATTTCTATGCTTGCCGCACTGAAACGCTCACTGAGAAGACGCGGGCTCATGGGCACCGTTCGCGCTGCTGCCTTTGGCCTGAAATGCCAGCACGCCGTTCGCGGAAAACGTGGCTTGGAAATCGGCGGCCCGAGCGATATGTTCCACCGCATGATTCCTGTCTATCCGGCAATGCGCTCTCTAGACAACTGTGTCTTTTCGACTGAAACCGTCTGGGAGGGCAAGCGTGAGGACGGCGCTCCTTTCGGAAGCTGGGGCCGCAACCGGGTTGTGGATGCGGTTGACCTGGCCGACATCCACGACCATGAATACGACTTTGTCCTCTCGTGTCATTCGCTCGAGCACATCGCCAATCCTGTGAAAGCACTGCACAACTGGAAGCGGGTAGCGCCCATGCTCGTTCTGGTTCTGCCCTACTGCAGAGAAACCTTCGATCACCTCCGTCCAGTCACTTCGCTCTCACACATGATCGAGGACTTCGAGCGTAATGTTGGAGAAGATGATCTTATGCACCTTGAAGAAGCCATTGCGCTAAGTGACCTTTCACGGCTGACCCTCAAAGACGAAACGCTTGAAGAAGCGCAGCGCCGTATAGATCCGCGAAAGAATCCCTCCAATCGCTGCATCCACCATCACGTTTTTGATGAAAAGAACTCGGTCGAACTGCTAAGCCATTGCGGCTACTGCGTGGTCGCACAGCAGACTCAGGCTGCAAGCGTATGCCTGCTGGCTACTTCTTCGCGCCTGACTTGATGCGCTCCCCGCCCGCGCACCGCCCTGAGGACGCGCTTACCCTGAGTGCCGAGGGTGCGGGTGGGGAACTAACCCGTCTCTCAAGCCCCCGCTTCGTGTTGACGGGGATAGCTATACAGGCCGGGAAAACCTGGGGGTAGAGCTTTTAGCATCGTTTCCGTACCCTATATGCGGAGAGCACTGCGGGCAAGACGATGTTCGCTACGCTGTAGCTTGTTGTATTTTGGATCACACTAGCCATGCCACGAAAAGATATGCCCCGACCGGTTCCCGCGCTCGCTCACGATTTGCGCCAAGGCATGCAGGAGACCTACGCGGTCAATGACCGCATGAACCAACTCGTGCTCGAGCATCTCGACCCTCGTGCATGGCGCGCGCAGCTTCCTGGTAGCAAGGGGCGCACCATCGCCGCCATCTTCGCCCACGTCCACAACATTCGCTGCAAGTGGCTTCGCTTGTCGGCGCCTCACCTGAAGCTCCCTCCACGGCTGGATCGTACCCGCTGCACGCAGCAGCAAACGAAGGACGCTTTCGCGCAGAGTGCTGCGCTTTGCTCGCAGATGCTGGCCGAAGCTCTCGCGCCCGAGGGCCGAATCAAGAAGTTTCAGCGCGACAGCTGGTTCTCGCCGTGGCCCCCGGGCGCGGCCATGTTCGCGTATATGATCGTGCACGAAGCGCACCACCGCGGTCAGGTTTGCATGCTGGCTCATCAACTGGGGTTCCGGCTGCCGGACAAGGCCGACTACGGGATCTGGGGGTGGGAGAAACTCTGGAAGCAGTGCGGATTCGGCACTCCCCGGTAAGGCACGGCTCCATGACAATTTCCTTCCGCGGCGGATGCGCATCAGCGTTGGCATCCGCCACCTGCAGCACCACGGGAGTAAGAGTGCGCGAGTTGCTTTTTACGGATCGAGAAGCTGGTGGCACGAAGGTGAACCGAACTAACGACTGTCACGCTCAGCGAAGGCAGCCACAACGTCGGAGCACACTGGATGTTCGATGGTGAAATTAATTCGCGCGGAGGCAAAACAGACTGCCGAAGTGGAACTGTCAGGTCCAGAAGCCCTGGGAGCGCCACCACTCCACGGCTTCCAGTCGGTCGGATGCGCCTGCCTTGCGCAGCATCCGGCGGAGATGGTTCTTCACGGTTTGTTCGGAGAGATACAACCGTGCTGCGATCTCCTTGTTGGTGAGGCCTTCGCTGACCAATTGAACGAGTTGCTGCTCTCGCCGAGTCAAGCCCAGGTTCTTTCGAACCTGCATGCCCGGTTGCCACGCCCCGGAAGCAGCGACATGATCGAAGAGCGCGCGGCAGAGGATGGGTGGGCAAACGGATTCGCCCTGGGCGACGGCCCGAATCGCGCCCGCGACCTCCGCCGCCGAGGCATCCTTTAAGACGTAGCCAGTCACGCCATGGTGAACTGCAATCAGAAACTTTTCCGGATCACAGTCCATTCCAAACATCAGAATTTTCACATTCGGGAGATTGCGCCGGAGGTCGAGCAGAAGTCCATCGCTCGATAAAGCGGCAGCGAGCGAATCACACAAAATCACGTCCGGCTCGGCGGCCACCACCTCCAGCACGATCTGTGCTGTAATCGCCGCCACTCCAGCCACGTGAATATCGCTCTTCCGTGCCAGCAAGCGGGCAAATACATCCCGCAAGAGCCGGTTTTCAGCCAACAGAAAAACGTCTACGGCAGACTGCTCACCACTCATACGACGACACCTTCATCCGTACGACGTGAGGGAGCTTATCCGCCAATCGGCCAGACTCGGCGGCTTCGCATTTCTCCAGAACCCGTTCACGTATATAGCAGAACTGCCAGCGCTGTCTTGTCCAAGCGTCACAAACACAGGTGACGGCAAATTGCACGGTGTCTCGATGTAGATCGTGTTCAGAAGGGTAGGGGAAGTCTCCAGGACTGTCAAGATACTTCTTGAGTCAGTTGCCCAGGAAATGAGGCAACGAGATAACAGTTATCAGCTAGATATCAAATGTCCAATATGAACTTATTAGACCGTTATCGTGCCGTCGCTCACTTAAGTAAGTTGGCAAGGCGCTCAGCCGTTCCTGTCCGCATTGTGCCAGTTCGAACTACGCGAGTTCACGAGCGATTTCAATTTTTATGAATCTGCCGGAACCCGCTTCCAGCACAGGTTAGAGACCAGTTGTTTCATATAGCAACACCGCGTTCGCGAGACGATAATCGTACCCAGCCTGGGCGTTGGTGATCTCCGCCTGCGTGGCTTGCAGTTGCGCCTGACTCAATTCCACGATCGAGCCGAGACCCAGTTTGTAGCGCGCCTGGGCGAGTTCCAGAGACAATTGTGCCTGCTCCAACAGTTGTTGTGTGACCGCCAGACGCTGATAAGCATTGTTCGCACTCAGCCAACTGGTGCGAACATCCCTAGAAATTCGATTTCGCAGATCAGCCAGGCGATCGCGCACCGCTTGTGACCGGAGATCAGCTTCGTGCGCCCGAGCCGTGTAGAGAAATCCGTTGAAGATCGGAATATCCATATTGGCGCCGACCGCACCGTACCAACTGGAGAGATGGTCACTGCGAACTGGGGCGCCGCCAACGGCACCCAGGGCCCGGATGGTGGGCAGCAGCAAGTCGCGCTCGGCGTTCTTGAATTTCTGGCTGGCCTGGAACTGATAATTGAGCGCGAGCATTTCCGGCCGCTTCGCAAACGCTTCCGCAATCAGGCTATCAACGTCGCTCGGGGGAACAGTGGCTTGTTCCTTATCCTCGATCAGGATGAAATCATGCTGCGTGGAGAAGCCCAAAACAGCCGAAAGATTCGCGAGCGCGGCCTTGTCATTGTTCTGTGCGTCGAGCAATAACAATTTGGCTTGCGCCAGATTTACATTGGCAAAACTCAGATCCAGGTCCGACTTGAGTTTGTTTTTTGCCAGCGCACCAATCTGATCGGCGACCAGGGCGCGGGCACTCACAGTCTCTTCCGCCACCCGCAGAACAGCGTGCGTCTGCACCGCATTGAAGAATGCCTGGTTCACCTCAAGCAGAATTTGCTCCTGCGTCGCGATGGCATTCTGTGCTTCCGCCCGCGCTGACATATTTGCGCTGGCGATCAGGTTGTTGGTGCGCCCAAAGTCGGTGATGAGTTGGCTGACCGTGACGCCGCCGGCGGCGCGCTCGTAGATGATCGGGTTATTTAATCCTCCGGCGCTGATGCGGCTGTTTTCTTGCGAGTCGACGCCCGTGATGTCGAGGTTCGCGGTGGGCCACAAGCTCGATCGCGTTTCCCGTGTGACCTGTTGGGAGGCAAGCGCCAGCAGCCGCGCGACTGAAATCTGCGGATTACTCCTTCTGGCGATGTTCTCCGCGTCTTTGAGCGTGAGGGTACTCGGCGGATTGCCGGTCGGATTATTCGCGTCCGGCAGGGTGGGGACCGCCTGGCCAGCTGGATTCCCTGGATTGGATTGAGCCGCCGGCGGCGGCGCGGGTTGGGTCTGAGGTGACTGAGAAACTTCCGGATAAGACAAAGCAGTTCGCCAGATCGGCGAACGTTGCGGGGTGGGCGCCGCCGGCAGACTACTCACCGGTTTTGGCGGCGATTGTCCGAAAGCACACAGGGAAACGGCTACAACCGATAGGGCAAGTTTGCTGGCTCGCATCAGGCCGCGATCCCCCCCGTGTGGTTTTCCTCTTTGGAGTGGAACCACAAGTAAGCGGCAGGCACGAGATAGACCGTGACCACCACCGAGACCAGCAGACCGCCAATAATCGCCCTCGCCAGGGGCGCATAGGCCTCGGCGCCGGTGCCGAGTTTCATCGCCATGGGAATCAAACCCAGCAACGTAGCGAGCGAAGTCATTAGAACCGGCCGCAGTCGCAAGCGCGATGCTATGGAGACCGCTTCCCTCACCGGTTTTCCTTCGCGATGCAGGTTCCGTGCGAATTCCACGATCAGGATGCTGTTCGAGACCACGATGCCCACCATCATGACCACTCCCATGAGCGACATCACGTTCAGGGTGGTGCCGGTCGCCAGCAGGAACAAAAGCACTCCCGCCAAACCGGGTGGAATCGCCAGCAGAATAATGAAAGGATCGAGGAAGGAGGCGAACTGCGCCACCAGGACCAAGTAGACAAGAATGATCGCCAGGATGAGTCCGATGCCGAAGCTCTTGAACGAAGAACGCATGCCTTGCACCGATCCGCGTAAATTCACGCGCACCCCTTCCGGCAGCTTTGTTCCCTTCACGATCTTTTCCAACTGACCGGCGACCTTGCCCAAATCCTCCGTCTTGGGCGAAACGTAGACATCGATCACGCGGAACAGCTGGTAGTGATCCACTTCGGTCGGAGACTGAATGTTCTCTACGTTCACGACCGTGTCGAGCGTGGTGGGGACCTTAATGCCTGGACCGCGGAGCGGAATCTGGCGCAGGTCGGACATGGTTTTGATTGCGTCCTCGGGATATTGCACGGTGAGCATGTAGGGATTGCCGCTCTTCGGATCAATCCAATAATCCGGCGCGATCATGCCATTCGAGGTCAGAGCGGTGATGATGTTATCGACGACCTCCTGCTGATTCAATCCCACCAGGCTGGCCTTCTCGCGATCGACATCCAGGCGCAGAGCGGGATAATCGATGTCCTGCGGGATCAGCACGTCACTGACGCCGGAGAGTGCGCGAGCGCGCCCGGCAATGTCAGTAGCGGTCGCGTAAGCCTGCTTCAAGCTGCTTCCGCTGACCTGGATATCGATGGGCGCGGGCATTCCCATGTTCAGAACCGCATCCACCAGACCGCCGGACTGAAAGTAGGTGCTGAGCTGCGGCAACTCCTGGCCGACTTTTCGTCGGACCTTCGCCATGTATTCATAGCTGCCCACTTTGTGACCTTCCTTCAGACTTACCTGCACGAACCCGGTATGGGGAGCGGAGTTGGGAGTGTAAATCGCGGAGAAATCGGTCGTGATCCCGATGTTGGAGACGATCATGCCCAACTCGTTGGGAGGAACGATCTCGCGCACGATGCCTTCCACCTGCTTGATGTACTGCTCGCTCAATTCGACGCGCGTTCCCGATGGGGCCTTGATGTTGACGACAAATTGTCCGGGATCGGTACGTGGAAAGAATGCGACGCCCATGAGCGGATACAGCGTAAGACAGAGAATTGAGACGCCCGCCAGGCCCAGGGTCGCTGCTACGGGTCGCAATAAGGTCTTGGCCAACGTGCGATCGTAGCCGGCCAGCATTTTTTCGAAATAGACGTTGAACTTCTTGGCAACGACGCCGAATCGCGCACCGATTGCGCCTTCACCAACCTCTTCGTCCGCCTCGTGCTTGTGGATCAGCTTGGCGCAGAAGAGCGGAACCACAGTCATGGCGACGACGTAGGAAGCGGCCAGTGAGAGGACCACTGCCATGGCGAGTGCAACGAACAGGAACCGGCTCACGCCGTACAGAAACACGACCGGGAAGAACACGATGGCGGTGGTGATGGTTGCGGCCAGAACGGCGAGCGACACTTCCTGTCCGCCTTTCTGGGCAGCCACTTCGGGGGACTCTCCCATTTCGAGGTGCCGGAAGATGTTTTCGAGCACGACGACGGAGTTGTCGATCAAGCGCGAGAAGGCCAACGCCAAGCCGCCCAGCACCATGGTGTTAACCGTGCCTCCGCTAACGCTCAGCGCAAGAAATGCGGCCAGCGCGGAAAGCGGAATGGACAGGAATACGGCGGCGGTCGCTCGCATGCTGCCGAGGAACAGCAGGATCATCAGCCCGGTGAGTACCAGTCCGATGGCACCCTCGTGCAGCAGGTTTTCGATCGCCATCCGCACGAACACGGACTGATCGAACACCACCTTGGCGATGAGTTGTTTCGGGATGTCCACGAGATTCGAAATTGCTTCTTTGATTCCGTCCACGACGGCGATGGTATTGGTGTCACCTCCCTGCCTGAGGATCGGTAAGTAGACGGAGCGCTGCCCGTCGACCCGCACGATGTTGGTCTGGATCGCCTGGGCGTCCAGAGCCTTGCCGACATCGCGTACCAGCACCGAGGCCTGCCCCACCGTCTTCAAAGGCATATCATCGATCGCCGTCGCGGTCGGCACCTGGCTGTTGGTGTACAGGTTGTAATCGTAGGGGCCGATTTTCACATCGCCGGCGGGAAGAATCAGGTTGCTCTGGTTGACGGTGCGCACCACGTCCATTACCGACAACTCATGCGCGTCCAGCTTCAACGGATCGACGTACACCATGATCTGGCGATAGCGCCCGCCAAAGGGCTGCGGAACGGAAGCGCCGGGCACGTTGGCGATCTGGTTTCGCACCGTGTATTGCCCAAGATCGCGCAATTGCGTTTCGTTCAGTCCTTGTCCCTTGAGCGTGATCAGGCAGACGGGAAGGCTGGACGCATCGAACTTGAGAACGACGGGCGGCAGCGTCCCAGGTGGCAGTCGCCGCAGATCAGCCATGGCAAGATTTGAAATCGTGCTGAGGTCGGCGTCGGCGTTCGTTCCCGCCTGGAAATAGATCTTGATCAGGCTCACGCCCGGCAACGACCGCGACTCGATGTGATCGATGCCGCTGCCCAGCGTGAAGAAGCGCTCGAAAGGATTGGTGATATCGGTCTCGATCTGTTGCGGCGGCATTCCGGAGTAAAACGTCGCGACTACCACCACGGGAATGTTGATGGGAGGAAACAGATCGACCGGCATGCGCACGAGCGTCACCACGCCCACGATCGCCACCATCAGGCAGGCGACAATGATGAAAAACGGATACTTGATGGAAAATCCGGACATTAGGATTCAGCCCCTTGGTTCTCTGCAATTGGTTTCGGTTCTACCTGGTCGCCGACGCGATACTCGCTGCGCGAGCCGATCAACACGCGATCGCCCTCCTTCAAGCCGGAGAGCACCTCGACCCGGTTATTGCTTTCGAGCCCGAGTTGGATCCGCCGCTCTTCCAGGCGATTCTGCGCATTGACAACCAGAACCGTTGCCTCGGAGCCGTTGCGTACCACGGCCTGCAGCGGAATCGTGAGGGCGGCATCTTTGTGGGCCAGGACCAGCGAGATCTCCGCGTACATTCCCTGTACGAGGGTTCGATTGGCGTTTTTCACGTCTACTTCGGTGTGCATGGTTCGCGTTTCCTGGTCAACGGCATCCGCGAACCGGGCTACCTTCCCTTCAAACGTGCGATTCAGAGCCTGCACCCGCACCTGCACCGTGCTTCCCAGGTGGACCTGGGGGACGGCCGACTCGGGCACGGGGAGGATCAGCCGGCACACGTCCGTTTCCGCCACCCGCACTACCGGCATAGCCTGAGTGCTGGAGGAAGTTCCCGCCTGCACCAGCGCTCCGGTGTCGGCGTAGCGCTTCGTAACCACCCCGTCGAAAGGAGCGATGATGTTGGTGTAGTCGGTCATCGCGGTGAATTGCTGCTGGTTCGCGACGGCCACGTCCAACTGGTTCTCGGCTTCGGAGAGCGCCGCCTCATCGGCGGAAATCTGCGCCTCGGCTTCCTTGTCCTTCGCCTCGGCGTCGTCCAGTTCCTGCTGCGCAATGATGCCGGGATGCGTAGCCGACGCATCTTTCAGGCGCGAGAAATTCAGATGACTTGCCTCGTGCACGGATTGCACCCGTTGCAGGTCACTCTTGGCACGACGCACAGCGTCCTTGCTCCGACGAACGGCCGCATCGCTGCCCTGCAACTCCGCCTTCAATTCAGGAACTTCGAGCACGGCCATCACCTGGCCTTGCCGCACGTGATCGCCAACATCCACGTGAATCACCCGGATGTAGCCGGCAATCTTGGCGTGTACATCCACTTCCTGAAACGGCCGAAATTCTCCCGAGAGTGTGACCGTGTTCGAAAGCGGGTGCTTCTCGGCGATGGCCACAGCAGCGGGCCGGATCTGAGGATCTTCCTCATTCGCCTTGGCCTTGTGACCGTACGTAATGACCAAGACCACAGCCGCCACGAGGATGATTACGACGACAACGATTCGTTTGAGGTTGAGCTCCATTTTTGATTGGTTCCTATCCTTCTGGCGTCTTCGCGTTTCACCATTCGGTCGTTCAAACCACAACGGTCCCAGTCATGAGACTGAGAAAAAGGCGGAGGGCGAGCGGACCGACCACTATGAGGAAGTGGGCAAACGTTCGATCGTCGCCTTTCTGTACTCTGTCCAATGATCCGCGCATAGAGCCGCCCAGCTATTTAGTGGTGGAGCGCTGCGAGCACGAGCACAGGACAAATCGCAACCATGTTGTGCGCTAGAAAACTATCTTGCGAAAGAATTAGGAAACAGGCGGGGGCCGATTATAAAGGCAATCGTCGAGGTGCGGAGACAGCAACGGTTCCTGTTCGGGTTCGACCGCATCCGAACAAACCGCCACATAAAACGGCTCCATGCGGTTCAAGACTGGCGTCCATTGCGATCCGCTTTTGTCCCGATGCTGAAGTTTAGCTTTTTCTGCTTGCGAGCTGATGGTGGCGTGAGTCTGTAGATTCGTGTCGAAGGTGCGTCCCGCCAGGCTGATGGTGAGGCTCAGAATCGCCAGCGACACCACGAGGCAGTGCCAAAAGGACACTTCTTTTTTTGCGTACCGATTCTTTGGAGCCAGGAACATCGCCACCTACTAACAGATTAGCATACGATGCCACGGCCTTCGCAGGCATTTCCATAACCCAAACGAGCTAGCACTTCGGCTCCATTGCGATGAAAAGCGAGCGCCGAAACGGCGCGGCCCATCCTTCCAGAAATGCGCATAAATCCCCCGGATTCAACGTTTGCAGGCGCGGGCGATTCCTCAATTCATGCGATATTCATCGAAGATTTACATCTTTGTAACAAATGCCCACTAGCATCCCTCTTTCTTAAGCCTCACTCGCTCGTTGACCGTCCTGGCGGGATAGGTACGCGCTTTTGGAAAGATTGGAACTACTGTTTGAGGAGAAAAATGAGAATGAAACGACTCTTAGCCCAAGTGCTTTTGTGTGCGCTGGTGGGGACGTTGGTAGCCCAGGCACAAACTGCGGCCCCTGCCCCCAAGAAGCGCAAAGCAGCACCTAAGGCTTCCGCTCCCAGCGTTTCCACCCAACTGAAGACTATGTCCGAAGCTCTGGAGGCTCAGCAGAAGCAAATCCAGGAATTGCGGCAGGAAATCCAGACCCGCGATCAGGCAGTGCAGCAATTGCAACAGCGCCTTGATCAGAGTCAGGCGGTCGCGACTCAGGCGCAGGCCAAGGCCGAAACTGCCGCCGCGGAAGCCGGCAAGCAGGAGCAGTCCGTCACTGTGCTGCGCAGTGACGTGGACGATCTCAAGCAGAACGCCAGCACGACTGCGCTGACGTTGCAGGAAACGCAGAAGAGCATCAAGGAAGCCATCGAAAGCCCTCTCGCCATCCACTACAAAGGCGTCTCGCTCACTCCGGGGGGCTTCGTCGCCGCTGAAACTGTGTGGCGGCAGCGCGCTGAGAGCGCGGATATCAATACGCAGTTCAACGGAATTCCGTACTCGGGCGTAGCGCTCGGGAAGCTGAACGAGTTAAATTTCACAGCTCGCCAGAGCCGCCTCACCTTGCTAGCAGAAAGCAAAGTTGGTCCAGCCAAGCTGACCGGCTACTACGAAGGTGATTTCCTGGGCACAGGCGTCACTTCGAACAACCGCCAAAGCAACAGCTACGTGTTTCGCCAGCGCCAGGTTTACGCACAGGCGGCCTTCGATAACGGCTGGAGCTTCACTGGCGGCCAGATGTGGACCTTAGCCACCACAGACAAGAAGGGTATCCAAAACCGCCAGGAAGATCTGCCGATGCAGATTGACCCGCAATACGTGGTTGGCTTCACCTGGGCTCGCCAATACGGCTTCCGCGTCGTGAAAGATTTCGGCGGCAAGTTTGCTCTGGGTCTCTCGATCGAAGCACCCCAGGCGACCGTCGGCGGACGAGGCTTCTCCTCCGTTACCACCACCACGATTGGCTCTGCCTCCGTCGCGACCACCGGCAATACCTTCACCGACGCTCCGGGCAACGGCGGCGGCTTGTACAACTTCGTGGATACGACCGGATACTCCGTCAACAAATCGCCCGACGTGATCTTCAAGGCGGCAATCGATCCCGGATGGGGCCACTATGAAATCTTCGGTATCTTTAGCGCGTTCCGCAATCGTGTCTATCCTTGCGGCGTTGCTGGTACGAACGCCGCCGATACAGTCAAGCCGGCGGTTCCCACGTTGGTCCCCTGCCCTGTGAACGGTACCTTTGTAGCGAGTGCGGCTGGGGCATACAACGATACTCGCGGCGGCGGTGGCGGTGGCGCCTCTTTCAAAGTTCCACTCTTCGCCAAGAAGCTTGAAATCGGGGGCAAGGGAGTCTATGGAGATGGCATCGGTCGCTACGGCTCGGGACAGCTTGCCGATCTGACCTTCCGCCCCAATGGCACGCAAGCCCCGATTCGTGGCGGGCACGGCTTGGCCACGCTCGAAATTCACCCCAGCAAGAAGCTCGACATTTACGCCTACTACGGCGGAGAGTACGCTGCCCGCGCTGCTTACAAGGGCTACACCAGCATCGCCATCGTCAAGACCCCGGCGATTCCTGCGACCCTAACCTCTCCGGCAATTCCGGGCACGACGGCCACCAGCATCAAGCTGAACCAGATTGGTGGGTACGGCTCGCCGTTCGCCAACAACAGCGGTTGCTCGACCGAGCTTCCACCCGCTAATCAGCTCACTCCTTCTGGCGGCGGCACCTGCGCCGGCGATACCCGCTTCCTGCAGGAAGGCACGATTGGATTCTGGCATCGGGTCTACCAGGGTCCCAAGGGCGGTATGCGCTGGGGAGTGCAGTACGCCTACTTCTCCCGGACGGGTTGGTCCGGCAACAACAACTCCGCGATCTCGATTATTCCCAAGGCGGTGGACAACATGGTCTGGACGTCGTTCCGCTACTACCTACCGTAGCGAGTGAACGGACAACGCTTCCGCGGAGAGCCCCCTCTCTGCGGAGGCTTTTTTCTTTTGGGGAGACTTCTGAGATCGATCGCATTGCCGGCGACGGTTCCCACCCTTCGAGGGAAGGGTGGTTTCCATGTCGGCGTTTGCCCGCTCAGAAGAGACGCAGGGTGGTCCCAGCCTAAGCGGTCTTGCGCCCGGCCTGGGATTGCAAATCAGGGAATCCCTCCGCTGCCTTCTGCACTTCAGGAGAAAAGTCGGACATCTCCTGCACCTGGCGGATCTCGATAATCTCGTTGTCGGAAGCGGGACAGCGTGACGCCCACTCAATCGCTTCTTCCCGCGACTTCGCCTGAATCATCCAGTAGCCGCCAACCACTTCCTTGGCCTCGGCGAAGGGGCCATCCGTCACCTTGGGCTTGCCGCCCGCGAAGGAGACACGCGCGCCCATCGAGGGCGGGTGCAGGCCTTCGAGCGCGAGCAGCACGCCGGCCTTTTGCAGTTCTTGGTTGTACTTCATCATGGCGGCAACTGCCTTGGCGTCGGGCATGGTCCCGGGCTTGGCTTGTTCGTAGCCTTTGGGGATCATCAGCATCATGAATCGCATGATCATTACTCCTTGATTTGATTTTATTTCGATTCGACTATCGGCCCGCATTCGGGGGTGCTTCGTAGATCTGGCGAATCTCGCTTTCCCCATCGCCCGCGATCTTGAGGAAGTCTCGGGTTAACTCGATGGCTTCCTGCTTCGATTTTGCCTGGATCAGCGCGAATCCCCCGATGATTTCCTTGGCTTCGGTGAACGGACCGTCGGTGACGGTAATTTTACCGTTGGACAAGCGGACCCGCGCGCCGAGCGCACTGGGCAGGCATCCCTCGGTCGACAAAAGCCATCCGGACTTCATCCCCTCTTCGATCAGCTTACCCATTTCCTGCATTTCCTTTTGGTTTGGCGGCGTGCCTTCGGGTTTGGCGGGCTTGTATACGCACAGGAATTTCATATGATCTTTCTCCTTTTTCTGCATCGGTTTTATGTATCCAGCTTTCGCCGGTTGAAATCTCGCTCTGTGAACACGACGAACGGAAATACAGGAATCGACAACTTTACGAAAATTTCCTGCTATTTCTTCGAGGCCTGGGCGCGCAGGCGGGCTTCCTGTTCTTTGAATTTAGGGGCAAGTTCCGCGCCTAATTCTTCCGCTTCGAAGACCTGGCGGATTTCCACTTCGGTGCCACCCTCAAAGGGAGCGCGCTTCAGCCACTCAACGGCTTCATCCATGGAGCGCACTTGCCATAGCCAGAAGCCCGCGATGAGTTCCTTCGACTCGGTGAACGGCCCGTCGATGACTGTGCGTTGGGCTCCGGAGAACTTGACACGCTTGCCTTTGGAAGTGGCTTGGAGCCCTTCGGCCGCCAGCATGATGCCGGCTTTCACCAGTTCCTCGTTGTACTTCCCCATTTTCTCGAAGAGCTCTTTCTTGGGGAGAATCCCGGCTTCGGAGTTTTTGTCGGCTTTGACGATGACCATGACTCGCATCGGTATGTCTCCTTTGGTAATGGGCTTGTTTTTCGCCCGAAATTCGCTTCTATGAGCACGTCGAGTGGGGCGCGGCGGAATCGACATGGTTCAGGAAAATAATTTGGCGCGCAAAATGTGGGAGATCTTTTCTCGCCCGTTATTCGGACTGCCGGACTTAGTGTCGCCCGCTAAAGCGGACTGGATCTCTTCCAATTTCCCTACCCACCGCTCACGCGGTGGGCTAATGAATGGCGCCGCTGCGCGGCTGGTGTATCGGTTGGTCCACCGCCAGGGATGGACATTGAGTGCCCTATCGGAACTTGCTAACCGCCGGCGATTGCGCCCAGCACGATCAGCGGCTCTTTTCCGGAGACGACGGCGCCGGGCAAGGGCGCGTCTGGAGAGTCGTGCGAGAGGTCCTGCTCGCAGGCGAAGAAGCGGAGGAACGGGCGGCGTTGCAGGGTGACGTGGTCGCGAATGGTTCCGCGCAACATCGGGTAGCGGGCTTCGAGTTCGTCGAGGACCAGGCGGAGTGTTGCCTGGCCCTCAACCTCGACCGTCACTTCACTGCCGACGTGCGCGAGCGTGCGAAGATGCGGGGGAAGCACCACTCGAATCATGGCAGCGTCTGCACCTCAACCGACAGCACCGCGGGTAAGTCGCGCACGATGGGAGCCCAGCTGTCACCGGCATCGGCAGAAGCATAGACTTGGCCGCCGGTGGTTCCGAAGTAGATTCCGCATTTGTCGAGCGAATCGACCGCCATGGCGTCGCGCAATACGTTCACGTAGCAATTGCTCTGCGGGAGGCCTTCGGTAAGCGCTTCCCATTCGTTACCGCCGCTCTTGCTGCGGAAGACGCGCAGTTTGCCCTCGTGCACGTAGTGCTCGGAATCGCTCTTGATGGGCACGACGTAGATGGTCTCCGGGTCATGAGCATGGACGTCGATCACGAAGCCGAAGTCGGTGGGCAGGTTGCCGCTGACCTCGCGCCAGTTGTCGCCGGCATCGTCGCTGCGCATGACGTCCCAGTGCTTCTGCATGTAAAGGACATTCGGTCGTGCCTTGTGCATGGCGACGTGGTGCACGCAGTGTCCGATTTCCGCATTGGGATCGGGAATGAACTGCGAGCGCAGCCCGCGATTGATGGGTTTCCACGTTTTGCCACCGTCATCGGTGCGGAAGGCGCCGGCCGCCGAGATGGCAATGTAAATTCGTTTGGGATCTTTGGGATCAAGAAGAATGGTGTGCAGGCACATCCCGCCGGCGCCGGGCTGCCACTTGGGGCCAGTTCCGTGGCCGCGCAGTCCGGAGAGTTCCTTCCAACTCTCGCCGCCATCAGTGGAACGGAACAGGGCAGCATCCTCCACACCCGCATAGACTGTGTTCGGATCCGTAAGTGACGGCTCCAGGTGCCAGACGCGCTTGAACTCCCAGGGATGCTGGGTGCCGTCGTACCACTGGTGCGTGGTAAGAGGCTTGCCGGTTTCAGGGGAAGTATCGTACGCAAACTTGTTGCTCTCGCCCTTGGGCATCTCCGGAGGTTTGGCGGCGTCACCGGGAGGCGTGCCCGGCTGATGCCATGTCTTGCCGCCGTCATCGGAGCGCTGGATGATCTGGCCAAACCAGCCGCTGGTTTGAGACGCATAGATCCGATTGGGATCTGCCGGCGAGCCCTTCATGTGGTACATCTCCCAGCCGGCAAAGTGCGGACCGCTGACGTCCCATTTGTCGCGCTTGCCATCTGCGGTCAGGATGAATGCGCCTTTGCGTGTACCTGCCAGAACTCTTACCTTGCTCATGCTTTGCTCCTTGTTAAGATTCGCGTCATTGCTATGAGGAAACGGGATTGATTACAACGTTCACGCGGGCCGGAATCCCAGCCCTTTTGACTTCGCTCAGGGCAGGCTCTTGCGCACAAAAGGCGCAAAGCTCAGGTACCAGCTAACGACGAAGCGGAATCAGAGAGCGGACTTGTTCATCGCGAAAATAAAGTCCGGCCCAGACCAATACGCCGATCAACACGGGAAATAGGACCCAGGGACTGCTTACGCGCACCATGGTAGCGGTAGCGCCGCCCAGATAGCCGGTCAGCAGAATCGCGCCCAGTATCGACGTGCGCGGAAGCAGGTAAAAAGCGAGACTCGCCAACAAGACGAGCCCGATCGGAAACACTTTGCTCTCGGGATAGCCGAGTTGCACGCTCCCTTGCACGGCCTGAGGTGACTTTATCAGCTTGACGGTCGAATCAAAGAGCAGGAACAGTGCGATGAGCCCCGTAATGATACGCCCGGTCCAGAGCATTCCACGACTGCCAGAAACCGCTGGTTGTGTCGATGACATGAGTTCTCCTCCCTGTTTGATCTCGCTCGTGCCCATCGCCCAGATCTCATCCAGGGCGTGTCGGGCATTCACGAATGGGGTGACTTTAGCCCCTTATTCGTACGTCGAACGAGAGATAGCAAGATCGACAGGATGCGCTTAAATTCTTATGGGAAATTTCTATCCGAACGCCGGTTCGTAACCCAGCCATTTCCTCAACACATGCTGGCGATGGTTGCGAATTCCGTGTTCATGCAATCTCCTCTTTCTGTCTATTTGTGCCTTTGAGTTCGGCCCAACTGTCGAGCCATGCCTGCGTCGAAGCTGGGGATGAGCGGAGTCGAGTCGCGTTCCCGCCAGCGGCGTTCGACCTCGGAAAGAATCTGGTCGCGATTCTTGTCCATTTTCAGGATCAGGGAGCAGGAGGCATCCGCCGGTTCGTGGCGCGCACCCCAAATCAGCAAGTCCAGGAGAACCGGGGCCAGAGCGATTCCCTTTTGCGTCAAACGGTAATTGATTTTGCGGCCATCGGTTTCCTCCGGCTCAGGGTTGATGATTCCCGCTGCCTCCAGCTTCTGCAGGCGATCCGCGAGAATGTTGGTCGCAATCCCCTCGCCCGACGTCTGAAACTCCTTGAAGGTTCGGTAGCCGCGCACCATCAAATCACGCACGATCAGGAGCGACCAACGATCGCCAAAAACTTCCAGGCACATGTTGACCGGGCATCCCGAACGACGTTTTGGAACTGACCTCCGTGGCACAAATTCAAACTAGCAAACTCACTTTCATTTTGCAAGTTATCTACGGAGATCTGGCAGCGAATATTCTTGGACGTTCTCCTTTGACTTTGGTGAGACAGCGCGTCGGCTATTTCAGCGAAATGATTTCCACAGGGAAGCACGCGCGCTTACTTCGCGTACAACCTTTGATACATCCCTAATGCTCCAAGGTCGAGGTATATTGAGGGCAACTTTCGGGTAGCGCCGGCGTCTCGCCGGCTGTCTTGCACCAGCAAACATGCCGGCAGGGTGGCGGCGCTACCTATGCCTCTGGCGCAAATTGATTTCAAGGAGAACAAACGAAATGCCTTCACTCATGCGGCAGTTTCTTCGTGCAGCCACGGCCAGCACGCTGGCCGTCGTGTTTATGATCCCGCAGGATTCGCTGGCACAGAGCCATGTCGTGAGCCCAGCTGATCTTCAGAACGCGGTGATCGCCACCACGCAGGCACGGCAGAAGAACGTCGAGACCATTCGCCAATTCGTGTCCTCGCCCACCGCGGAGAAGGCCTTGAGGTCCGCACACATCGACGCGAAGCAGGTGAAGGATGCGGTGTCTCGACTGAGCGATAGCGAACTGTCGCAACTGGCGGCACGTGCCAGCAAGGCGCAAGCAGACTTTGCCGGCGGGCGTCTAAGCGATCGCGACCTGATTATCATCCTGGTGGCCATTGCCGCCCTGATTCTGATCATCGTGGCTGTACGCTAGAGAATCATGATGCTTCGCAGGATCTTCAGCCACATCGCGGCATTCTTATTGGCAGGCGCATGTTTGTACGCCGCCGAAGGCTCCGCGGTGTGGCTGGATGTTCCCTTCGTGAGGCAGGAGAAGAATGCTTGTGGCGCTGCGAGCGTCGCGATGGTGATGCAATTCTGGCAACATCAGCAGGGATTGCTTCCCAATGCCGACGAGGACGAAGCGCGAATTCAGCTCGCGCTTTATTCCTCGAAAGCACACGGTATTTATGCTTCGGATCTGCAGAATTATTTTCACCACCATGGCTACCAGGCCTTCGCATTCCAGGGTCGACGAGAGGATCTGAGACAGCATCTTGAAAAAGGGCGTCCGCTGATTGCCGCGCTAAAACCCGCGTCGGGAGCGCCGCTTCATTACGTCGTGGTGGTTGGATTTGACGCGGAGCACGGACTGGTCTTGCTGAATGATCCCGCGGAGCGCAAGCTGATGAAGCAGGAACTGGCGAGCTTCGAAAAGGAATGGAAGGGCGCGGGCTATTGGACGTTGCTGGCGGTGCCTCAATCCGGGGAAGCGTCATCCGCTCCATAAAGCTTGCTCTTTTTCTGGTGGCAGCAGTTTTCCACGGTCATGCTCAGGGGCCTCGTCCAGCCGATCACGATCCTGAGCTTTCCGGCAAAATCAAGCAACTCGCCAGCGAGAATCGATGGCCTGAGATTGCGCGGAAGCTCGAGACGGTTTCTGGTAAAGATGCAGATCTCGAGTTCTATTACGGCAGCGCGCTGGCACAAAGCGGGCGGTTCGATGATGCGCGCCAGGCATTTCTCGAAGGCCGTCGCCTAGCGCCCGGAGACAAACGCTTTCCGGTGGAGCTCGCCGGGGTTGCTTTCAAGCAGAAAGACTACCGCGGGGCATCGGCCTGGATGCGGCGCGCTCTGCATATCGATGCGGCCGATGAATATGCGAACGATTTTCTGGGGACGATCTACTTTCTGGAAGACAACCTGGAGGCCGCCCTCAAGTACTGGAATCGTGTTGGGAAACCTTACATTGAGACGGTGCAAGCAGATCACCCGCTGCGGGTCCGCCCTGCACTGTTCGATCGCGCACTCGCGTTTTCGCCGGCATCGGAAATGCGGTTGGCGGATTTTGAGACCTCGCGTGTGCGCCTGGAGGGTCTTGAAATTTTCCCCGCGGCGCATGTTCAACTGGCGGCAAACTCAGAAGGCAAATTCGACGCAATCCTGAATCTTCAGGAGCGCAATGGATGGGGCAGCAATGTTTGGGAAGCACTGATATCGACCTTCAGCGGCGTTGCGTATCAGACGATCTATCCCGCATATGACAACATCGATGGCGACGCGCTCAACGTCGCGACCCTGTTGCGCTGGGACGCGCAAAAACGACGGGCTGTGGTCACGTTGTCCGCTCCGCTCCGCAATAATCCCAAGTGGCGGTATCGCGTTGGCATCGACCTGCGCAACGAGAACTGGGACATCCGTAGTTCGTTTACAGGACCGGCACCGTTGCTGGGAGCGTTGAACCTGCGCCGGGAGGCGGGCGGAGCTCGAATCGACTCTTTCAATAGCGGGCGTTGGGGATGGTCGGCAGGCGCGGAATTCTCTCATCGGGATTATCGCAACGTCGTGATGGGATCGGCTTTGAGTCCGCAATTGCTGCTTAGCGGTTTGCAGCTGAAGCAAACGACGCAGATCCACTACGCGCTGCTTCGGACTCCTGAGCATCGGTTGACTGTGAACACAGAGGCTTCGTTTCAGGTGGCGCGGATCTGGTCTCAGCCTGCGCATGCATTTGTGAAACTGCAGGGAGCAATCGACACGAAGTGGCTTCCGCAGGCGCGAGGTGACGACTACTTTGTGCGTTCGCGAATACGAGCAGGAGACACGAGCGGCCAATTGCCATTCGATGAGCTCTACATGCTCGGGATGGAACGCGACAACGATCTCTGGATGCGCGCCCACGTGGGCACGCGAGACGGACGCAAAGGCAGCGCGCCTTTGGGGCGCAGGTATTTCCTGGCGAATCACGAAGTCGACAAGAATGTTTACAGCAATGGTCTGCTTACGGTGAAGTTGAGCCCGTTTGTGGACACAGGCAAGATTACCGATCCCTCAAGCACGCTGGGAGCACGCACTTGGCTGTGGGATACGGGCGTGCAAACCAAAGTCCGCGTGCTCGGGGTGGGCGTAAGTTTCGTGTACGGCAAAGACCTGCGCAGCGGGAACAACGCGTATTACTTCACGGCAGGAAGACAATCAGGCCCGACACGAAATGGGTCAGGCATCGGGGACTGAAGTCCGATCTACTGCGCGCGCGCGAACTCGACAAAGCTTCTGCCCGCATACAAGCGGTACTTGCCGCCAGCGCTCACCACCTGCAAAGGCACGGGACGCTTCATCTCACTGTCCTTGGATGAATCGACTTCAAAGAGATCGTGGGCGCCGAGGTCCATTAGGATGAACTTTTCTCCGGAGATGAAACCGATGCCGTAGGCTCCCGGCGGCAGCTTTTGTCCGCTGATCTCAAGGGGCACTTCGCTGATGAAGTACGCCTGATATTTCTGGCGGATCGCCGTGGAGTATCCGGAACTGTCGACCATGCCCGCCAGCACAAACATGTCGTCGCTGAAGCGGACGCCGCCAGTGTTCCGCATCTGCACGGGCGCTACCTGGCCTCGGAAGAACACCTGCTCCGGGAAGATCTTGCTGGTGATATCGGAGGCCTTGAGAGCGGTTTCGGTGCCGGCAGCGGCTCCTGCAACGGCGAACAGCAGAACTGTGAAAATCACAACCGTGAGCTTGGTCAGTATCGTCGATCGATTCATTTCCGTGATCTCCTTCGCCGCAGATTCCTCCGCCGCGTTCGGCTTCGGAATGACAAGCTCGAGGCGGCCGGACAGACTCTCCGGGCGCGCTGTGCTTGGCTGACAATGGCAAAGACAATAACACAGGGCCACAGAGTTCGGCATGAACGTATACGCTCGCGGTCGAGGCTGAAAATGCAAGCGCAAAGAAGCTGCGGAGAGCGCTAACCAATGTAAGGATGCCCGGGTTAGCGTCCAAAGAACGGACGCGAACCTGTGGCACCAACGCAATGCAAGTAATTTTCGAGAGAGTTAATGATGAGGGCTCAGGAGGTACGCCCACGGCTCTCGCCGTGGGCTTTATTTCTCGTTACGAAGTGACGCCCGCTCCGGCTTGCGGCTGATTCGAGGCGGCGGTTGCGGCGGCGGCTTCGTTCAGAATGCGGTGGTGAATGGTGAACAGCGCAAGCTCAAGACGATCGGAGACTCCGATTTTGTCGTAGACGTTGCGCAGATAGTTCTTGATGACCTGCTCAGTCGTGCCCAGCTGCGAGGCGATTTCTTTGTTTTTGTAGCCCTGCACGATTAAGGCCACGATGCGCAGCTCTTTGGCAGTCAGACGGTCGCGCACGCGCAGACCCACCATATCGTTTTCGGTGAGCTCGCTGGGGGACGGAACGTCTTGCACCCAGGTTTCCCCGCGAGCGACTTTGCGCACGCAATCCACGAGCGCTGGGCTGGTCACGTTGCGGTAGACCACTCCATGAGCGCCGTTGCTCATGTAACGCTGCGCGCTCTCGCCGGTATCGGCCAGAACAACGATGCGGGTTTTGTTCTTGGTCGCTCCCTGCACGATGGCGTTGAAGTCGGATTGAAATCCGCCCGCAACCACCAGAACGGCGGCGCGGAACTTGTCCAGCGCCATGAACATCTGCTCGGGAGTTTGCGCCTGCGCCACGATGCGCATTTCGTCTTCCACCGCCAGAACTTTAGCGATTCCCGCGCGAAATATAGCCTGATTATCGGCCAGTATTAACTTGAGCATCTCGACACCGCTCCGAGGTTAAGAGTTGCGAACGAACTCATAGGAATCGATCACGCAGGCTACCCCGCGGGTGCCATCGGGATCGGTACTGGACTCGTCGGTGCGGACAACCCGTCCGCGACACTGGATGACTACGTTTTCTTTGCCACCGGTCACTTCAGGGGGGAGGGTAATTTCAAATTCCACCGGGGAACCCATTTCGAGCGAGGCATCGGCGCGGATGTATACACCCGCAGCGCTCAGGTTGCCCGTCATGCCACTGGCCTCGCCAGGAGCGTTTTCTTTGTGAATCTTGATCGGCAGTTCTAGCGGAAACCTTTTACCGGTCCGTGCTTCGGACACAATCCCTCCTCCGTTGCGGCCTTGTTTGAACGCACAGGCGCGCGCCACCACATTTCCTGAGGGAGCAGAAATCGTCTGCTATGAGGCGGTTATATCATGGATGCTACCCCTGATAAAAGCCTGATCACTCATTAGTTAACGGTAGGAAGTAGATTCCCCCAATTGTGGTAACCAGATGGCCACCGGCCCAAAATGCCCGTTGGACGGCCATTCTCCGGGTTGCCTTCCCTTCTTAGCACAGCCCCAGTGCCCAGACGAGGGTATCTGGGCCTGCGTTTCTGGCACAATACCCGGTGCCCATACGAGGGCGTCCCGGCCTACGTTTCCGGGAACCGAAGAACCGATTGAGGAGAGAGATCGCTATGCCAGTCCAGCTTCGCTGTGCGTCTGCACCTGTGCGGGTCGTCATCCCGCTAATGCTTATAATCCTGCCACTTACAACGAGCTGGGCACAGAGCGGGAAGGGTCAAGAGATGGTTCCTGCTGCTCGCCAAGCGACGGCGGAGGAAAAACGCAGCGAGCAGGTCGAGGCACGCGCGGCGGGCACACCCGATAGCCTCATCCAGCTGAACACAGCCCTGGAGGGGCTCGCCGATAAGGTTTCTCAGGGCGTGGTGCAGATCCTGGTAACTGGTTACGGTGCCGTCGAAGAAAGCGGGCATCAGGAAACCGCACTGATCGCGAGGCAGCGGGCCATCGGGTCGGGTGTGGTAGTGGACCCGAGCGGCTACGTGATGACCAACGCGCACGTGGTGGAAGGCGCACGCCGTATTCGCGTCGTCCTTCCCGTGCCCATCGTGGAAGGAGGAACGCTTGAGCCAGAAGGCAAGCGCCGCATCCTTGAGGCCAAGCTGGTGGGCGTACACCAGGAGAGCGACCTTGCATTGCTCAAGGTCAGCGCGAAGGAATTGCCGGCTCTGCCTCTCGAAACGAATCGCCGGGTTCGACAGGGCCAATTGGTGTTTGCGGTGGGTAGCCCGGAAGGCTTGCAGAACACCATCACCATGGGCGTGATCAGTTCGGTGGCGCGGCAGCCCGATCCTAACAAGGGAATGGTCTACATCCAGACCGATGCCCCGATCAATCCGGGAAACAGCGGGGGGCCGCTGGTCGACATGGACGGACACGTGGTGGGTATCAATACCTTCATTTTGTCGGGCAGTGGCGGCAGCGAGGGTCTTGGCTTCGCGATTCCCGCGCGCATCGTGCGCTTCGTGTACGAAAGCTTGCGCAGGTACGGGCATGTACACCGCTCCGAGATCGAAGCAGGAGCGCAAACCATCACGCCTGCATTGGCTGCGGGACTCGGGCTCAAACGCAGCTGGGGAGTATTGATCTCCGACGTGAAACCCGACGGACCGGCCGAAGCCGCAGGCCTCAAGGTAGGCGACGTTGTGCTAGCGGCGGACGATCGTCGCATCGACACGCTGCCGGCGTTCGTCGACGCCCTGTACCTGCACCCCACCGACAAGATTTTGAAGCTCGACATCCTGCGCGAATCACAGAAGAAGACGCTGGAGATTCCGGTGTTACAGCAGAAGAATGCGATGGATCAATTGCTCGATGTTGCGGACCCGCAAACCAGCCTCGTTCCCCAGTTAGCTATTCTCGCCATCAGCATTGACGACCGAATTCGATCAGCGGTCAGCGATCTGCGGATCTCGTCCGGCGTCATTGTGCTGGGACGCGCGGCCGACCTGTTCGGTCCTAACATTGGCCTCACCACGGGCGACGTCATTCACGCGGTCAATAATCGTACCGTGGACACGATCGATAACCTGCGCAGCGCTCTTTCGCAACTAAAATCCGGGGATTCGGTTGCGCTCCAGGTTGAACGACAGGGCAAGCTGCAGTTCGTTGCGTTTGAGCTGGACTAGATTTTGTAGCGCCGCCGTCCCGGCGGCTGTCTGGCGAGCGTCTCGCTCGCGATTTAGGCCGGCAGGATGCCGGCGCTACTACTGACGGGGCGCGTAGTAGCCCTTGCGCGCTCGCACCTGCAGATCCTTTTTCAGGGCGCTGATTTCGATGCTGCGATAACGGCCATCCGGATCGAAGTCGGCGGGATGGTAAGAAACGACGTACTGGCTGCGCAACTCGTCTTCGATGGCCGCGAAGGAATTTTTAATATCCTTCATCTTGAATGGAAAGAATGCGCGCCCGCCGGTGGCCGCCGCGAGTTTTTCAAGATTCTTGTCGCCGCGCAGGATAAGGCCGCTGTCGTCGGTAGAGATCGCGTAGATAATGACTTCGGCGCGCTGCGCCATCTCCACTGCCTGCGCCAGCGTGTATTCGCTCTGATTGTCGTCGCCATCACTCAGCAGGATGAGAGCCTTGCGCTGCGGGCGATCCGATTGCTCTTTGAGAAGCTTGTCACGGCAGGCGTGATAGATCGCATCGTAAAGCGCGGTCCCGCCGCCGTCGCGCAGAGACCGGACACCGCGCGACAACTGTGGCACGCTGTCGGTGAAATCCTGCGCCAAATCTTGTGTGCTGTTGAAGCCCATGACGAACGCCTTATCAAAGCCGGGCCGCAGCACGTGCTGCATGAAGCTGGTGGCCGCATCCTGCTCGAATTCGAAACGCGTATGCACCGAGCCGCTCACGTCAATGAGCAGACCCATCTTCAACGGCAGATCGGTTTCGCGACGGAAATTTACGATAGACTGAACCGGCTTGTGGTCGTCGAGAAAACTGAAATCGTTCTGTGTCAGGTTGCGGACGAACTTGCCGTGCCTGTCGGTGGCGATGAAGAGGACATTCACTTCATCCACACGCTTGCGAATGGTGAGGACGGAATCCTGCGGATCGTCAGTCGAGGTGGAGGCGGGAAGTGCGCTCGCCGAGCTGGCCACGTAAGCAGCCGGAGGATTCTGCGCCACGAGGGGCTGGAGGGCCATCATCGCGGCCAGAACCGAAAGACAAAAAATGTGTGTCGTGTACTTCATTCCCACCATTTCCAAATTTTTCACTGCAAATCACGCCAATTCATACGCCCTACCCATTAGATGCACGTTGCAGACCGAAAGCCTTGACCTGAGCCTCGTTTGCAGTCTCGACTCTAGGAGAGAACCGGGGAGGTTCCAAGTTACAAAAGGAGCACGCGCTTGGTTATGGCACGGAAGGGCCATGGAATCCGTACTTTGGCCATCGCCCACCATGAGTCGAAATGTGCCCCAGTGCGAGTCCAATTCAGGCCACACCTGAAACGTAGGGCGTCTGTTCCCTAGGGGAAAAATGAACGAAAAATCATCCGCCAACCCGGCCGCGCGCGAACTCTCCCGTTGCCCCTGGGCGCGAAACGAGCTCGCAATTCTTTATCACGACAATGAGTGGGGCGTGCCCGTACACGATGACCGTCGCCTGTTTGAGTTTCTCGTGCTGGAAGGCGCGCAGGCGGGCTTAAGTTGGGACACGATTCTGAGGAAGCGCGACAACTATCGCGCGGCTTTCGCTGGATTCGATCCGACCGCAGTTGCCCGCTTTGACAGGCGCAAGATCGCGCGCTTGCTGAGTGATCCTGGGATCGTGCGCAACCGGTTAAAGATCGCGTCGGCGATTCAGAATGCCCAGGCGACGCTAAAAGTGTCGCGGGAGTTTGGCAGTTTCGATCGCTATATCTGGCAGTTCGTGGAAGGGCAGCCGCGTATCAATGCGTGGAAATCATTGCGTTCGGTGCCAGCCCGCACCGGCCAATCCGATGCGATGAGCAAAGACCTCCGCAGGCGCGGGTTCACGTTCGTGGGTTCCACCATTTGTTACGCGTTCATGCAAGCGGTCGGAATGGTGAATGATCATCTGGTGGGTTGCTTCCGATACCGGCTGGAACGCTGAATGCAAGGCCTTCTCGTCAGGGAAGCCCATTCGCCCCGAGAGTCAAATTTTTGTACAATCCTCTATTCAATAATTTGTACGATTACCACGGCTGCGTGGCTCCTCCTAAGGAAACCACCACTCATTTAATAACTTACAAGCTCTTGGAATGGGTGTTCGCTTGCCCTTAGCTCTCGTTCCGAGGGTCACGACAGCGGACCTTTTGTGCGGGATCGTGAGTCCTTTGGATGAGGAGCGGTGCGCGTCGAATGACTACAGTGGAATGGATGGGCACCACGGTTAAGCCGCCGGGAGAGGCCACCTCGAACAACCAAACCGTCTCGGAAGGGCCGGCGCTGTCGCATCCACCGAGCCACCCATCGCAGAAACCGAGCAGGTTTGTATTGAACCTGTATCCCGATTCGGCCGTGCTTGGGCTGGATTTCGAGTCGTTTCGCTGGCAAGAAACTACATTCGCGATGCTGAACCTCGCGTTGCTGGCAGCTTTGCTGTGCGGTCACGCGCTGTTTTCAGAGCACTTTGGGACTCCCACCCCAGCCCTGGTCGGATTGCTGAGTACGGGCTTCCTGCTGCAATTGGCAGAGCTGATCTGGAAACAAACTCGCACCGAGCCGTTGACGGGCAGCGCGTTGCGGACCCTGACCGCGATTTCGATCATCTGGGATGTGGTCCTGGCGGTGGTTCTGGGACTACTGATCGATCGCGTGGACAGCCCGTATTACGTGCTCATGCTGGTTCCGATTCTGCTGTCATCGTTCAGGCGTTCGGCGGTGGAAACACTGCTGGTTGTGATTGCGGCCAGCGTCTCCCAGTTTTATGTCGTCTGGCGCTTTTTCCAGCTCCATCCGCCGGCCGAGGTCGACGAGTACTTTGAAGCCGGCACGACCTCATTGATTTTCTTGCTGACCGGCGTACTGGTGTGGTTTCTGGTCAATCACCTGCGGCGCAAGGAAATCGGGTTGGCAGAGAACTTGCTAGAACTCACACGGACGCGGGAACGGCTGTTGCAGGAAGAGAAGCTGGCAGCGGTGGGCCGGTTGTCGGCGGCGATTGCGCATGAGATTCGAAATCCCGTGGCGATGATTTCCAGTTCGCTGGCAACTGCGATTCGCAGTCCGCTTTCGCCGGGCGAACGCGAAGAGATGTTCGATATCGCCGCCAAGGAAGCCGATCGACTGGAACGGCTGACCAACGATTTCCTGGCTTATGCGAAGCCGCGAGCTCCTGAATTCCAGGAGGCGAATGTGATGGACACCCTCGCGTACGTGGCCGGTGTTTGCCGTGCGCACGCGCTTCGCCAACGGGTGGACGTCCGCGTGGAAGGTCCGGAAGAAGTGATTGCGTGTATGGATGCTCCCCAGCTACAGCAGGCATTGTTGAATCTGGCGATGAATGCGGTGGAAGCATCGGCGTCGGAAGGCGCGGTTGTCTTACGGGCCCAGAATGAGGGCGAGTGTGTACGCATCGATCTGGAGAATGGCAACGGGCCGATTTCGGATTCGGTCGTGCCCAGGATTTTCGAGCCGTTCTTTACAACCAAGTTGTCGGGCACGGGGTTGGGGCTGGCCATTGCGCACAACATCGTGCGTGCGCATTCGGGCCTCCTGCTGCTGACGTTAAACACTCCGAAGACCGTCCGCTTCACGCTCACGTTGCCGCGCAAGGCGACGAGCCAGTAGTCGAGGAAAGCGTAACGAATATGGGTAGAGTCCTTATTGTTGACGACGAACCGCACATGCATAAGATCCTGGCTTCCAACCTGGAGCAGGACAAGCACCTGATTTTCCATGCAAGGGGACTGGAAGAAGCTCGCCAGGCGATCGGGAGCAATCAGTTCGAGGCCATTCTGACCGATCAGAAAATGCCCGACGGCGAAGGACTGGACGTTCTTGCGGCCGCGCGTGAGGCTGATCCCAATGTTGCGGTCATCTTCCTCACCGCAGTGGCGACCCTCGAGCTCGCGGTTGAAAGCATGCGCAAAGGAGCGTTCGACTTCCTGGCGAAGCCTTTCACGCCGGAAGTATTGCGGGCGGCCATACAACGGGCTTGCGATCACACGACGCTGGTGCGGGAAAACAGTCTTCTGAAAGCAGAGGTAGGGCGTCTGGAAGGCTCCTCGGAAATTTTCGGGGATACAGCCGCGATGCGTGAAGTGCGCGAGAAGATTGCACGGGTGGCGCCCACCTCGGCTACGGTATTGATCACCGGTGAAACCGGCACCGGCAAGGAACTGGTTGCGCGGGCCATCCACCGTCGCAGCCCGCGCGCTTCCAAGCCCTTCCTCGCGGCGAACTGCGCGGCCCTTGCCGAGACCCTGCTGGAGAGCGAACTGTTTGGCCACGAGCGGGGCGCGTTCACGGGCGCGGATCGTAGCCGTCTGGGGCTGTTCGAAGCGGCCCATGAAGGCACGCTGTTTCTCGACGAAGTCGCGGAGATGTCGCCCGCGGCCCAGGCGAAGCTGCTTCGCGTTCTGACCGACGGGCAACTAATGCGGCTTGGCTCCGCGAAGACCCGCAGCGTGGACGTACGGGTATTGGCGGCGACCCATCGCGACCTGGAGCAACGTGTGAAGGAAGGTCGGTTCCGCGAAGACCTCTACTACCGCCTGGCCGTGGTGCCAATTTCTATTCCACCGTTGCGGGAGCGTACTGCGGAT
>Ga0210396_10000267_pt1 | contig 77789 bp, 78 predicted proteins | sample IncBWH17OmetaG_FD_155466 | JGI IMG/M metagenome (GOLD analysis project Ga0210396, IMG submission 155466) | Forest soil microbial communities from Barre Woods Harvard Forest LTER site, Petersham, Massachusetts, United States - Inc-BW-H-17-O ... | reverse complement strand
CCTTTGATCCACGCTTCTTTCAGACCCCGCCTCACGACGACGCCCTTGCGCTTCTCTAGCTCTTCACCTCCATCAGGTTGAGCAGGGGACTTCCACCCCCAAGCTGTCGAACATGTTCGGCACACAAACGAGAGGCCGCGGGTTTGATCCGCGGCCTTCGCATTTTTGGTTTGCACTCGAAACTAGAAACCCGAAACTCGAAACTTAGTAAAAGAGGTACTTCCTCCACTTATCGTCCGACCGGCCCATCAGTCGCATGATGTGGCGGCTGGTGTGGAGATTGAAGGCGCGCGGCTCGCGCGTGAGCTTCATGCTGGCCTCAGTGGGCAGCTGATTTCCCTTCCGGCGGTTACAGGGATGGCAGCAGGCGACAAGGTTCTCCCAAGTCGACGAACCTCCGCGCGAGCGCGGTACCACGTGATCGAGCGTGAGTTCTCCCGATGCAAGAACGACTCCGCAGTACTGGCACGTGTTCCGATCGCGCAGCAGAATGTTCTTCCGTGACAGAGCGCGCGTCTGGTGCGGGATGCGGCGATACTCCAGCAACCGGATCACCGACGGAACTCGCATGGCAACCCGCGCGGCATGCAGGAAGTGGCCATTCTCTTCCTCAGCCATTGCCACACCCTTGAGCACCAGCACGATCGCCCGGCGGGCGGCGCAGACATTGATCGGCTCATAGGACGCGTTCAGCACGAGCACGGGTGCATGCAGCGCATGGGCGTTTCCATAAGTTCCCGTGGCGACGGCGAGCACGCCCGCGGCCGATCGCCCGACCATCGCCCTCATCGAATTGTCGATCTTCGCTCCCATAAAGCCCTGCTTACCCGTGCGCCGCCATCGTGCGATCGCTTTCCGTTTCGGGTTCCAGTTTTACGTGTTGCACATCTGCTTTCAGCGTGCGGGCAACTGTCGCAACCCACACCCGCGCCGCGCCTGCACGTCTCAGGACACGGGCGCATTCGGAAACCGTCGTCCCGGTGGTGAATACATCGTCCACCAGCAGAATCTCGGCTCCTGATATTTTCTCAGGATGCCTCACGCAGAACGCGCCTCGCAAATTTTCGCGTCGCTGATGTCGAGTGAGTCCGGTTTGGGATTGTGTGTCCCGAATTCGCTCGAGCACGTTAGCCGCAAGCGCATACCGGTCGCGGCCCGGCATTAACTTCAGAGCGATCCTTGCCGTCAATTCTGCCTGGTTGAATCCGCGCCGTCTCAATTTCGCTGGAAACAGGGGCACGGGGACTACGCTGATCTTGGCAGCGCCGAACCCGGACTCTAGGTTGCCGACCACCTCCGCCAGCATCCGCCCGAGAACATTCGCTGCAGGGCGAACATTCTGGTATTTCAAGAGATGGATAAGGTCGCGCAGCCCACCTTCGTAGCTGCCGTAGGCGGCCGCCTTCACAAATGGCTGCTCCAGCCGCCGGCAAAGTCCGCAACGGACTTCGCCATGCTCGCCAGAGAAGGCATGAGGAGAAATCAACCGCTCGCCGCAGGTCGAGCAGAGTCCCCCTTCGATCGGGCGCATCGCCTCGAGGCATGCAAGGCACACCGGAAGGCGCGAGATATTGACCAAGGGCTCACCGCAAATGCGGCAATCGGCGGGAAAGAACGTAGCGAACAGGCTTTCGGCCACTTCGCCTGCCCATGAAACAATAGAAGGCCCTCTGGCTACATTGTCGGCCTGCGTAGCCCGAGTTCGGTCCCCACAACTGCTGAAGACGACCTCCCGTCGCCTGGAGGGTGCATTGGGGCTCCTGCCAGACGAATCTTTTTCAGTATAGCGGCGCAGCGAACGTCACGCAATGTGCTGACGTTTCGTGTCTTCGGTCTGAGTTTCCGATCGAGGTAGCTTGCGATCAGCCGGCACGGGAGACGTGAACATCGTACCCGCGTCAAACTTCAACGGCTTCGGACGCGGCATCAGTGGCACACTCGCCGGACGATAAGAGCGGCTATAACAGTCGCCGCAGCGCGCAGTTCTGAGATAAGCCAAGCGAAGTCCGTATCTTTCGAACAGATTGCGCGGCCGGGACACATAACCTTCCGGGCTCCCGCATTGGTGGCATCGAAACTCGCTGAAAAAGCGAGCCCAAAACGTGGGGGTGGATAAGGCGTACATCTTAGACTCCTTGGCCCAAATCCGGTGCTACCAGACGAAGCAGTGGTCTTTAATTTTAACTCTCTTTCTGACAAAAAGTTACGCAAAATCCTGATCGGAATAAGCAAGGTTCCCCTAGGGGTTTTCTTATGTTGCCGTGCCCGCAGGCATGCCGCTTGTACTTGTAATGGGCGGTCGCTGCATGCTAACGTGCGCGGTCGCGGCAAGTTTTCTGCTATATCTCGTCCTACGAAGCACTTGCGAGGATCTTCATGAGCACTCAAACGGTCGTTCCCACCGAAAAGAAATTCCGCCCCTACGTTCCCGAAACGATGGAAATGAAGGAGTTCACCTTCCGGGCGGTCTTGATCGGGTTGTTTCTTACGGCGTTGCTTGGGTCGGCCAATGCCTATCTCGGACTAAAGGCAGGAATGACGATTGCGGCGACGTACCCGGCCGCAGTCATTGGGATGGCGCTGCTTCGTTTGATGAAAGGCTCGCTGCTGGAAGAAAACATTGCGCGAACCGTTGGGTCGATCGGAGAGTCGGTGGCAGCGGGCGCTATCTTCACGATCCCCGCCTTTGTGATGGCAGGACTTTGGCCGGGCCTCACGCGCGATCAATACTGGAAATCGGTTGCGCTGATGATGATTGGTGGGACTCTCGGAATTTTGTTCGTCACTCTGTTGCGGCGCGTGATGGTGGAAGATCCCGACCTGCCGTATCCAGAGTCTGTCGCCGCATCTGAAATTCATAAAGCCGGGCAACAAGGTTCACGAGCGGCGAAGATCCTGTTTTCGAACATGGGCTTCGGCGCGTTCATGTACCTGCTGGGCGCGATAAATGTCTTCAATCCGAACAATACGTTTCCAATCAGTATCAGCGCTGTGGGCAAACGCCTGCTGCTTCGCACCAGCACGAATCCCAGCGTAGCCACAACGGTAACGGGTGGAACGACGCTGTTCACTGCTCCGGACATCAGCCCTGCCTATCTCGGCGTGGGATACATCATTGGCCCGAGGCTGGCAGCGTTGAACTTTGCGGGCGGCGTGCTGGCATGGGGTCTGCTCGTTCCACTTCTAACCTTCACGATCGGTCCCTACATCCAGGCGGCGCAGCCGGATGCGCAGCCGATCGCTTGGCCACTGTTGGCGGGCGCCATCTACTTCTCGATTGTCCGACCGATCGCGGTTGGCGGCATGCTGGTCGGCGCCACCTACACTCTCTTCAAGATGCGGAGACAATTGGCAGCTGGAATGAGCCGTGCGGTTTCGGACCTGAAGAAGTCGGCGACGGCGCATGCAGCGACGAACCGCACCGAGCGGGACTTGCCTGCAAAGATCGTCTTCGCAGGGGTAGCAGCTGTGTTCGTCGCGATGATCATCCTCTATTACTACTTCATTCATGCGGCGGGAAATCTTTCTTCGTCGCACGCTTTGGCAGGAGCGTTGGTCGCAGCGGCCGTGATGATCGTAGTTGGCTTCTTCTTCGCCGCAGTTTCCGGGAATCTGGTGGGAATGATTGGATCCTCGAACAATCCTGTTTCCGGTCTTACGCTTTGCACCCTTGTGATTGCGGCGCTGTTGATGGTGGCTCTGGGCGTGTCGGGGACAGGCGGCGTTGCCGCTGTCCTGGGCGTTGCCGCGGTGGTATGCGTTTCCTCGGCGGTCGCGGGCGAAATGCTGCAGGACCTTAAGGTTGGGCACATCCTCGGCGGAACGCCCTCGAAGATGCAGATCGGCGATATCTTTGGAATCATCGTGGCGTCGCTGGTGCTTTTCTTCCCGGTTGCCATCCTCGATAAGGCGTATCACTTCGGGAGTCCGGCTCTACCGGCGCCGCAGGCCGGTTTGATGGCCATGCTTTCCAAAGGAATTGTTGGCGGCGACATGGCGTGGCCATTGGTCATTGTCGGAATTCTGCTCGGACTCGCGATGATCATGATCGAAGTAAAAAGCGTCATGTTGTTCGCCGTGGGAATGTATTTGCCGCTGGGAACGACGTTCGCGATCTTCTTAGGCGGTGTCGTGCGATGGATCACCGACATGCTTCGCGATCGCCGCGGCTTGAACGACGCGCAAAAGGCCCGCGTAGACAACGCCGGCGTGCTCACCGCCTCAGGCCTGATCGCCGGTGAGGCTCTGTGCGGGTTAGTGATTGCCGGCCTTGTGGGGTCGGGACGAGACGTGACATTGATCAAGTGGACCGCTCCGGGCTATTTGGCGGTCGCCGCTCTTCTTATACTGATCGTGGCAATGGTGCGGGTCCCTCTCGCAAACGCGGGCCGTCCCGAAGATCCGGCGCCGCCGACAGCCATCATGTAGCCGGCAACTTATACTGCACGTACGCATGTCAGTTGCCGAGAACATCGCGCGGATTCGAGAGCAAATCCAGTCTGCCGCGACACAAGCGGGACGTCCCGCCTCAGAAGTCACCCTGATGGCTGTCAGCAAGACTTTTCCTCCAGAGAGCGTGCTTGAGGCTTATGCGGCAGGGATTCGTGTCTTCGGGGAAAATCGTGTCCAGGAGTTCTCCGGTAAGTTCGACGCATTGCGCGATTTGGGGGACGCTGAATGGCACATGATCGGGCACCTTCAGACAAACAAGGCCGCCAAGGCCGCTGAGTTGTTCTCGGCAGTAGATTCTGTCGATTCGTTGAAGCTCGCCCGGAAGCTGAACGAAGCCGCAGCGCAACTCGGCAAGAGGCTGGCGGTGCTGATTGAGTTGAACGTTGGCGGCGAGGCTGCGAAGACGGGCATGGACCCGCAGTCGCCGGAACTGGAAAAAATCCTCTCGGCCGCTTCGCAACTTGAGCATCTCGTTATTCGCGGACTCATGACCGTGCCGCCGTTCACGGACGATCCTCAGCAGGCCAGACCATTTTTTCGCAGGCTCCGCGAGTTGCGCGATCAGATTGGTGCGCGACATCTGCCGGCCGTCTCGATGGACGTCCTCTCGATGGGTATGTCGCACGATTTCGACGTCGCCATCGAAGAGGGATCGACGTGCGTCCGCGTCGGAACTGGAATCTTCGGCGCAAGGTCCAAACCGTAACCACAGGGACACATCGGGTCCACAACGACTCCGACGATGATTGTCATTTACGAATCGCCCACCGGCGTAACCTTCGCGATCAAAGTTCAACCGCGCGCGAGAAAGAATGCCATTCTCGGCGAGTTGGGCGATGCAATGAAAGTCTCCCTCACCGCACCTCCGATCGACGGCAAAGCTAACGAGGCCTGCATCGAGTTCTTCGCGAAACTTTTGAAGGTGCCACGGTCCTCCGTTACTATTGCTGCCGGCCAGACCAGCCGTAACAAAGTGATTCGCGTCGCAGGCTTGTCCGCCAAAGAAGTGGAAACACGGCTGAGCCTCGGGAGCCCTTCTTGAATCTTTCCGAACGCCTGCAGGAGATTCGCACAGGTTTCGAACGTCCTTTTTGGGTCGCCAACATCAGCGAGCTTTTCGAGCGGCTATCGTACTATGCTGCCTTCGCCTCACTAGCGCGCTATCTGCACGAGACTCTGAACTTTGGCGCAGAACAGGCCTCCAGTCTTACCGGGCTCTTCGGCGGCCTCGTCTGGTTTTTGGCGGCGTTCGGAGGAACGCTGGCGGACCGACTGGGCTTCCGCCGCTCGCTGTCGCTCGCCTATCTGATTCTCAGCTGCTCGTATTTCTTGATCGGCTCGGTTGGGGCGTCGTGGTTGGCTCCGGTTCGCAACCTCGTCCCTCTCGGCGTGCTGGTCGCGGTATTGCTCATGCTGCCCGCGCTCGGAATCGCTCTGGTCAAACCCTGCGTTGTAGGGACAACCGCGCGCGCGTCCAAGGAGAGCGTTCGCTCCATCGGCTACTCGATCTACTACACGCTCGTGAACATTGGCGGTGCCGCGGGACCGTACGTTGCATCGTGGGTCCATCAACACATGCGGGTGGAAAACGTCTTCCGCGTGGCGGCCCTCAGCGTCTTTGCGATGTTCTTCGCTGTCCTGCTTCTTTTCAAGGAGCCCAGACGGGCCGACGAACCCACGCTTACCTTCGCCCAGGCGCTCGGGAATTTCTGGACGGTGCTGTCGAACCCGCGTTTCATGATCTTCCTGCTGATCTTCTCGGGCTACTGGATCGTCTACTGGCAGGAATTCATCATTCTGCCGATCTACATCCACGACTATGTGAATCCGAAGACAGACACTGAGCTGATGCTCATTACCGGTCCGATCGTGGTGATCCTGTTCACCATGCTCGTCAGCTTGATGACGCAAAAAATTCCCGCGTTTCGCGCGATTATCCTCGGCACGCTGATTTCTGGCGTGGCATGGCTGCTGCTGGTGAAGCATCCGTCGGTCTGGATGGCCTACATGACACTGGTCGTGGTGGCCATCGGCGAACTTACGCAGTCACCGCGTTACTACGAGTACGTCTCCCGTCTCGCTCCTCCGGGACAGCAGGGAACCTACATGGGATTTGCGTTTCTACCCATCGGCATTGGTTCTCTGATCGGAGGCAAATTCGGAGGCATTCTGCTTCATCACTTTGGAGAAGTCATCCACCGTCCGGAACGGATCTGGTGGACAGTCGCTGACTTAGGCATCGCGACTGCGATTCTGCTTTGGGCGTACGACAAAATGGTCCCGAAGGCAAGCTCGCCCGCGCAGTCCTGATCCGACGGAAGAACGTAGTTACGACCAGATCAAGCAGTCAGGGAGAACGATGGCAACGCGAATTACGCCGGAGTACATCGCAGCCCACATCCGCCGTGTGCTCAAAGACGGCGGCTCGGCTCCGCATGCGGAAGGCGTCCAGTGGTTTTTCAAAGAGGAGATCAAATCGCGGGGCTGGTATACAGCCGAGTTACGCAAAGTCGCTGTCCGCTTTCGGCGGGCGATCCTTCGGGAACGTGACCTCGATTTTCTGGTCAAAGTCGCCGATCGGCTCTTTCGGGGGCGCGTCCTCGAAGAGAAAGTGTTCGGTGTCTTTCTCCTGGAAAAGGTTGTCGATCGGTCAGGCGATTCTGAATTCCGAATGTTCGAGTCATGGCTCCCGCGTGTCAGCAGTTGGGCCGATCATGACGGCTTGGTGCACTATCTCATCGGACCCATGGTCGCGGCTAAACCAGTCCGAGCACGGTCCGTTTTTGCGTGGGCCAAATCCACGGACCGATGGCATCGACGCGCGGCCTGCGTCGCTCTCATTCAGGGCACGCGGCGAAGAATGTTCTTTTCCGAAATCGTACGCCTCTCCAATCTCCTCCTGCACGACAAAGACGACATGGTTCAGAAAGGACTCGGCTGGCTTCTGCGCGAGACGGCAAAATTTAATCCGTCGAAAACTGTCCCATACCTCCGGAAGATCTGCCCACGCGCACCAAGGCTTGTCTTGCGCACCGCGTGCGAAACCCTGCCAACCAAGACCCGCAAGAAGATACTCGCCGCATGAGCGCCCTGTCGCTTTTTGGACTCTTCGCGGTCACCGCGATGCTCATCTGCTACGCGTTCGAAGACCGCAGTCCCTGGTTCATTCTTGCTTTCGCGGTCTGCTGCGCTCTCGGATCGGCTTATGGGTTCCTTCAGGGGGCATGGCCCTTCGGACTCGTCGAAGCGGTCTGGGCCTGCGTGGCTTTGCGGCGCTGGTGGCTTGCGTCGCGCTCTTCGCAATAAGCACCCGCGTCGGTTCGCGCAAAAACTCCGCGTTGTTTACAATAGGAGTTCGCCATGAACCTGCCAGCCATTCAGGCCGCGTTGCGCGAGCGCAATATCGACGCCTGGCTCTTTTACGATCATCATCGCCGGGATCCCATCGCGTACCGGGTACTCGGCCTCCCCAGCACCTTGATGGTCACACGGCGCTGGTTCTATCTGATTCCGGCGACAGGCGAACCAGTAAAACTGGTTCACAAAATCGAAGCCGGGCATCTCGACACCCTTCCGGGATCCAAACACCAGTACGCCGGATGGCAGGAACTGTTTTCCAACCTCAAGGACATCCTCGGCCCGCATCGCGACATCGCCATGCAGTACTCTCCGAACAACAGTGTATTTACCGTGTCGCTGGTGGACGCTGGAACGGTCGAGATCGTTCGTGGCCTTGGCAAGAATGTTGTCAGTTCCGCGGATTTGGTCGCGCAATTCGAAGCTACCTGGACCGGCGAACAGATCCAATCGCACTACGCTGCCCGTGACGCAATCGACGGCATCACCGCGGCCGCTTTCCAAGAAATTGGGCGCCGCGCCCGCAATGGCGGCACCACCGAGTACGCTATCCAGCAGTGGTTTATGGAGGCGTTCAACCGCGAGGATCTGGTGACTGACGATCCGCCGATCGTCGCAGTCAACGCCAACAGCGGCAATCCGCACTACGAACCGCATGCTGAAGGCTCCGCTCCAATCCGCCAGGGCGACTTCGTCTTGCTCGACGTTTGGGCGAAGAAGAACACTCCAGGCGCGGTGTATTACGACATTACGTGGACCGGCTTCATCGGCAAGGCGCCGTCTGACAAGCAGCAGGAAATTTTTCAGACCGTGCGCGATGCCCGCGACGCCGGCGTGAGGACCGTTCTCGATGCGATTGCTGCCGGCCAGAAGATCGCGGGCTGGCAGGTGGACCGCGCCACGCGAGATCATATTAAGAATGCTGGCTACGGGGACTATTTCATTCACCGGACGGGGCACTCCATCGGCACCGACGTTCATGCGAACGGCGCAAACATGGACGACCTTGAAATCCATGATGAGCGTCAGATCCTGCCGAACTCGTGTTTCTCCATCGAGCCGGGAATTTATCTCCCGGAGTTCGGCGTGCGCAGCGAAGTCAACGTCTTGGTCCGGCCTGGGCGGGCCGAGGTAACTGGAAAAATTCAACGCGAGATCGTAACCATCTGAATGGCGAATTCCACTACAGAGAAAGCAAGAACCGCTGAGCCTCCAAAGGCCGAGGTTCAGCCTGCCACGGCAATGTCGGTCGTCGCGCCCGCCCTGGGATGGCTCATCCCGGGCGCCGGTCACCTGATCCAAAAACGTTGGGGTCGGGGCTTGTTACTGATGGCTTCGATCGGTGCAATGTTTCTGATTGGATTGGCGCTTCAGGGGCGCATCTACAAGCCCAACGGTGGCGACATTCTTGACATTCTGGGATTCGTCGGCGACATCGGAGCGGGCGGGCTCTACATCGTCACGCGCGCGATGGATTGGGGTCAGGGCGCGATCGCTCATGCCACCGCCGATTACGGTACGAAATATCTGATCGTAGCAGGACTTTTGAATTTCATCGCGGTCGCGGACGCTTATCACATCGCCATCGGGAAGAAATCTTGACGATCCAGCTAACACACTTCAGCGCAGCGGTCTTATTTGCAGTCTTCGCATCGGTAGTCTTTGGCATCACGCAGCGGAACAACACGCGCGAGATGGTGCGCTATGGCCTCTACTGCTTCGCGATGTTTGTCGGCGGAGTGATTTTGGCAGGCTGGGTCATGTGGATCTTGAGAAGGTAGGCGGGCCTCAGGTTTCACGTTTCAGGTTTCAGGTTTCAGGTTTCAGGTTTCAGGTTTCAAGAAATGCAACACGAGACATAGTCGGGAATCAATACATTCCTAGAAACTCTTCCCTTCGATTGAGCACCGCTCGCTTGACTAGCGCCGGCTACTCCTCCCAAACAAACGCGTCGAACACCCTCTGCGCATCGAAAGCCAGTCGTTTGTAGAGTTCCACTGCTCGGACGTTGGCTTCTGTAACCGTCAGTGACAAGATGGAGAACTTTCGCTTGCGGAGGGCATTCGAGGTGCAAGCCAACAGTGCTTCCCCCAGTCCTTGCGAACGGAATTCCGGCAGGACGCAAACCTGCGTAACGTGCCCCACATCATGGCGAACGCGCGAGCATAGAATCAGTCCGGCCATTTGGCGAGTGGCTTTGTGCGTCACGATGAAAGAAGATTCGGCGTCGAACAAGCCACAGCCCGGAAAGCGCACGATGTTATTGAGGAAACGTAAAGACCCGCTCAGCGTTCGATACTGATCGTTGATGTCCGCATCCACGTGGTCCCGATACGCTGCAGTGATTACGGCGGCCGCTGCCTGGTAGTCGTTGTCGGTCCATCCACGGATCTCAAAATTCGGGAACACTGACGGTGCCGGTCGCGACGTACGGCTCAAAGGCATCGTCATGAACAAACGCGGATGTTGGCGAAACCCCTGATCTACGAAAGGCCGCGCTAGGATCCCCGCCTCGTGCACCAGCAACTGCGCTTCAACCCGATGAACACCCGGCGATTGCTGCAAAGTTTCGATGACGTGGGCCAGTAGGCGCCCCTCGACCTCGTGTGCGTCAGGGTGCCGACCGCCGTTCGTGACAAATAGGTCGCCGATCACGCCTTTGCTGCCTTCGTAAACGAAGAAGGCATAGCCGAAGATCCGCCCGCGATCGATGGCGGCGTAGCCAGGAAGAATCTTGGCATCCACGTAACGCAGGATCATGTCGGCTGAACTGGTGTAATCCCACGAGAGCAGTCGCGACCAGACATGGGTCTCGTCGTCCAGCAGGGGGCGTAGATCAACGGAAGAAAAGTGCCTGAGGTCGAGAATCTCCACTGGGCTCCAACAACCGCCTCGGCCGGACAACCGCGTCGCGCGGGGTAAACCAAGCAGTCTAGTGCGTCGTCCCTAGCGGAGGCAAACGGCGTGCAACGCCATGGTTGACGAGACAGGTTCCGCGACCATGTGCGCAAAGTGGAACGCTGCGAATTTCAAAAAATCGAAGGATCTATTTGCCGGGGTTCGTTCCTGCAACCCAGTAGAAATCGAGGTTCTGAGGCTGGAAAGTGCCGAGGTAAGAAACCCGCCTGCCTGGCACCTGGGCTGACACTGCATCTTTCGATCCGGACGGAGCAACTACGAGGTGTTCTTCGAATGGGATGTTCCGCATCTCGTATCGTGGGATCACCTGGTTGCGATAAAAAGCGAGACCGAATTCCGTCTCGCGACGAGTGCCAAAGACTGCCACTGGCAACGGCTTCGTTTCCATCTGGGCCAATTGCTTCGCAAGCGGACGCGCCGAGAGCGCTTCGTTTGCTTGAAACGCTCCGATCTTCAGTAACGCGCCGACCGCAACCACGACTGGGATCAGCGTAACGAAACGAAGCATCCGGAGCCCCAGTTTGCTGCGCAACGTGAGAGCGATTCCAGCTGCAAGAATGAGAGCCACCACGATCGCGATCTCAGTCCCTTTTCCCCAGGGCAAATGATGTTGGGTAATGAGGTACACGATCATCAGCGCAGGAACGACGGGAGCCGCCGCGATCATTGCATGCAGGATCACGAGCCACAACGGAGTTCCGTCCTCATCGTCGACGTGACGACGCAAATATTCAGCCACGAGGAGCGTTCCCGCAGGCAGAGCCGGCAAGATGTATCCGGGCAGCTTCGACTGCGAAATCGAAAAAAACAGCACAGGCACCGCGAGCCAAATCACGAGAAACGCACTCAGCGCATCCCCGGACTCGAAGATTGCAGACCGTTCCGACCACCAACCCCTGATCGTTTCCAGCGCGCTTGCCGCTGTGAAAACAACCCACGGAACGAGTCCCAGCGCTAGAACTGGAACGTAAAACCAGAACGGTTGCGGGTGGTGATACAAGTTTGTTCCGAAGCGCGCCAGATTGTGTTCCAGGACGAACACCCGGAAGAATTCCGGATTGCGCACCTGCACGGCAACATACCAGGGCGCAGCAACTGCCACGAATAACAGCATGCCGGGAATCCAGAGCGTCTTCAGGATGATCTTGGAATCCTTTGCAAAGATCGCGAACAGAACCAAGATTGCGCCCGCAAGAAACGGCGCGACGGGACCCTTCGCGAGAGTGGCTAACCCAAGGCACGCATAGAATCCGACGAGATAGAGTTTCTCAGACGTCTCCCACCACGCGTACCAGGCCATCATGACAAGCGCGAACATCGCGGCCAAGGGCATGTCGGTGGCAGCCGCGCGAGCAAATCCCACCACACCTGCGGCTGCCGCAGTCATAAGAGCTCCATCCAGGTGGATCCCCGGGCGCAAGCGTCGAAGGAACAGGTAGACGCCCAGCACCATCAGCGTTGCATCGATCGCCGATGGCACGCGCGCGGCCCAGTCGCTCACGCCAAGGATGCTGAACGACAGCATCGCCTGCCAGTAGTACAGAACAGGCTTTTCGAGCCACGGCGTGCCACCAAGTGTCGGCGTGATCCAATCATGTCGAGCCAACATTTCGCGGGCGACCTGGGCATACCGCGGCTCGTCCGCCCCGATCAGCCCGAAGCTTCCCAATCCGTAAAAGAATAAAAAAATGGAGAAGCCGACCAGCAACAACCAGTCGGCGCGCGTGCGTTGATTCACAGGCAGGCTCTATCGAAGGTTCGACGATGAAGACCCAAGTTAGGCTTCCGAAGACTCGGGACGAATCTCACGCATGACTTTCGCGACCGCCATGGAAAGCGGACCGTCGAGCGAACATCCGCTGGCGCACTCGTGGCCACCGCCTCCGAAGCGTTCCGCGATCTCCGCAACATTGAGCTGGCCCTTGCTGCGCAAGCTCACGCGGTAACGGCCATCCGCCATCTCACGGAAAAACGCGGCCACCTCCACATCCTGGATCGAGAGCGCGTAATTCACGATGCCTTCGCAGTCTTCTTCCTTGGCTTGCGTTCTTTCCATCTGCTCCCGCGTGACCCAAATCCACGCCAGCGGGCCGTCCCGATGGAGATTGCTCAACGCCGCGCCCAGAAGGCGCATCTTCGCGGTGGAGTGCGCGAAATAGATGTTCTGCGCGCACTGCGCAGGATCGGCGCCCGCCAAAACCAACTCACGGGCAAGCGCGAATGTCTGGTCGTTCGTTCCCTTGAACATGAACGAACCCGTGTCCGTCAGCAAAGCCGTGTACAGGCACGTCGCGATCTCACGCGAGATCTTCACTCGCGCGGCCTTCGCCAGCTGATACACCAACTCTGCCGTTGCAGTAGCCCGCGGATCGATCCAATTCACGTGGGCAAAAGGGCGCCCGCTCGCATGATGATCGATGTTGATGAGAAATTGATTTTCCAGGCCTTCCAGCCGAGTTCTCTGCACACTGTCGCATTCCAGCAGGATCGCCGCCTCGTAGCGGCCATTCACTCGATCAGCCTGAACCACGCGGTCCGCAAAGGGCAAAGGCTGGTAGATGCGCGGCACCGGATCGTGCAACACGACCTCAGCCCGTTTTCCCAACAGGCGCAGAATCTGGCCACAGGCCAGGGCCGAGCCGATTGCGTCCCCGTCCGGACGAGCGTGCGATGTCAGAAGGAAGTGGCTACGCTGGTCGATTTGTCGCAGAACTTCGTCAAGCATGATCAGGCTCGCCGCTTGCTTTCTGCATTGCCGCGTTTTTTCGTGCGGCCTAACAACTCTTCAATCCTGGCTTCGTATAGATGGGAACGGTCGAGAATGAATAAAAGCTCCGGGGCGCGCCGGAGGTGCAGTTGTTCCGTAAGTTCGCGGCGAATGTAGCCGGTCGCGGCTCTCAGGCCTTCCATGGTTTCCGCGGCCTGCTCGTCGTCGCCCTCAACCACCACCAGCACCTTGGCAGACTTCGAGTCCTCGGCCAGGTGCACTTCGCTGACGTTCACCAGCCCGATTCTCGGATCGCTCAGTTCGCCCTCAAGAATCGTTTCGATTTCCTCGCGCAGAGCTTCGCTTAATCGTTCCCGATGATATTTTTGCCCGCGCCGTTCCAAGCGGAGTACCTCAGAGTAAAACGAATGAGAATATCAGACTTTATCCTGCCGGGGGAGGATGGCCGAACACAGCAGGCGTCACATCCAGCTAGAAGAATTCCAAAAAGGAATCCGTCACTTCTGCGCCGCCATTGTTGGCAAGGCGCACGGCCCGTCGTTCCACGTTTTTCATCAGGCCGTCGAGATAGTCCCGCGAGTCGGAAACGCTCACGACCCCAATCGTCGCGCGATTCCAAAGACCGTTGGCATCCAGTTCCGCCACCGAAACATTGAAACCCGCGCGCAACCGGTCTTTCACGCTGCGCACCACCTGGCGCTTGTCTTTCAGAGAGTGCGCAGCTTCGATGCTCAGCTCGAGCGTGAGAAATGCAACCGGCATCTTCTTAGTTTCAGCTCCCAGATCTCAGCCAAACATCTCTCAGGTGTAACTGGGAACTGACAACCGAGAACTGAGAACTGCACTTACGCAATCACCTCAGCTGCGATCCGCTCGGTCACGAACGCCTCGATCACATCACCCACCTTGATGTCGCTGTAGTTGGCGATCGAAATACCGCATTCCATGCCGTTGCGAACTTCGCTGGCATCGTCCTTGAATCGCCGCAGCGAACCGACCTTGCCCTTGAAGACAACAACGTTGTCCCGCAGCAAACGCACTTCGGAGTCGCGCTTGATCAACCCATCCACAACCTGACATCCGGCGATCGTGCCCACCTTCGGGATGCGGAACGTCTCGCGAACGTCGGCGCGGCCCTGATAAGTCTCCTTGATCGTCGGCTCGAGCAGTCCGGTCATGGCGCGCTTGATCTCGTCTTGCAGTTCGTAAATGATCGAGTGCAGGCGGATGTCGACCTTGTCCTGGTCAGCAAGTTCCTGAGCCTTACGCTCCGGACGAACGTTGAAGCCGATGATGATCGCATTCGAAGCGGACGCCAGCAGCACGTCCGACTCCGTGATCGCACCCACGCCGGAACGCAGGACCTTCAGGCGCACCTTTTCGTTCGAAAGCTTCGAGAGCAAGTCCGTGAGGACTTCGACCGACCCGCCCACGTCGCCCTTCAGAATGATGTTGAGCTCTTTCGTGCCGGCGGTCTTCAATTGCTCGGCAAGACCTTCGAGCGAAACGCGGGAACTCTTGGCCAGTGCGGCCTCACGAGCTTTCTGCTCGCGGTACTCAGAAATTCCGCGCGCCTTGTCTCGATCCGCAACCACAACAAACTGATCGCCCGCCTGCGGCAGACCTTCCATGCCGAGGATCTCGACCGGCGTCGACGGCGGAGCTTCTTCGAGCTGCGCACCACGATCGTCGAACATGGCACGAACTTTGCCGTACACGTTGCCCACGACGAAGTTGTCGCTGGCGCGTAGAGTCCCGTCTTGCACGAGAACAGTCGCGACCGGCCCGCGGCCGCGGTCGAGCTTGGCCTCGAGCACAACGCCGCTTGCCGAACGCTGGGGATTCGCGCGCAGTTCCTGCAGATCCGCTACCAGGCAGATCATTTCCATCAGCAGGTTGAGGTTTGTTTTCTTCTTGGCGGAAACATCGACGAACACGGTCGTCCCGCCCCAGTCTTCCGGCATCAGGCCACGATCGGCGAGTTGCTTCTTCACGCGATCGGGCAGCGCCTCCGGCTTATCGATCTTGTTGACCGCAACGATAATCGGAACCTCCGCGGCATGCGCGTGATCGATCGCTTCGAGAGTTTGCGGCATCACGCCGTCATCCGCGGCTACCACCAGGACCACAATGTCGGTGGACTTGGCGCCACGCGCGCGCATGCGCGTGAATGCTTCGTGACCGGGCGTATCGAGGAACACAATCTCGCGGCCGTACGCTGGAGATTCCTTGTCCTGAATTTGCACTTTGTACGCGCCGATGTGTTGCGTAATGCCACCGGCCTCGCCCTCCGCCACGCTCGAAGAACGGATGGAGTCGAGCAACGTCGTCTTGCCGTGGTCGACGTGACCCATGATCGTGACGACCGGGGGACGCGGAATTGCTTCGGTCGCGCCTTCCTCACCGGCACCGGCCGCATCGGCGATTTCCTTCTGCGCCTGCTCTTCAAAGCTGATCACGTTCGTATCGGCTCCGAAGAAGCGCGCCATCTCGCTGGCCAGTTCCGCATCGAGCGTCTGGTTGATGGTGGCGAACACTCCGCGTGCGAGCAGTCGCGCGATCAGATCCTTTGCGCGGATGTCGAGCTTCTCCGCGAGATCCTTAACGCTGATGCCTTCCGTGATCGTGATGCTGCGCGTGATCGGCTGCGGCTCATTCGACAACGAGAGACGCGGCGGCGGGACATAGCCCTTCATCGGGCCTTCCTTCACACCGCGCGGCACGTAGCGCTGTCCCGGACGTCGAGAAGGACCGCCGGGTCGGCTTCCTGGACGCGTCGGCCCAGGAGGCGCCATCGGCGCTCCAGGTCCAACTCCGAGCGGCCGGGCTCCCGTAGGAGACTGCCGCGTCGGATGCATCGGACGCCGCTCTCCCGGGCGCAATGGCGGACGAGGCGCTCCAGGCATCTGAGGCCGCGGACGCTGGAAGATCGGTTGTCCGGGCACAGGACGTCCCGGCGCAGGCCGCATCGTCGAACCAGTCTGAACACTCGGCTGAACCGGCTTCGGCGGTGGAGCCTTGTAGACAGGCCGCGGTCCGGTTTGCGGGACGATCATGCGCGGCGGCGGAGTCGTCGGAGCTGCTGGTCTTGCCGGAGCAGCCGCGACCGGCTGCGGCGGCGGTGCACTCTGTGGCGGAGGAGCTACGACAGCCGGCGGAGGCTGGACGTTCATCTCCGCGGCTGGTGCTGGAGGCGACGGTGGCGTCGGTGGCGTCGCCGGACGAGCAGGCGGTGCGGGTGCCGCAGGCATCGTCGCCGCCGGCGTTGCTGCCGGAGCAGCAGGCTTCGGAGGTGGAACCACAGCCGGCGCGGGTGGACGAACAATCGGCGCCGGGGGCCGCGTGGTCTGCGGCGTGATGAAACGCGGGGCCGGCGGCGGAGGCGGTGCGGGCTTCGCTGCCGGAGGCGGCGTCGCAGGCGCAGTGGTTGCCGCAGGCGGAGCGGCTGCTACCGGCTTGGCTTCAACTGTCGTGGGATGAGGAACCGGCGGACGCGGCGGTGCTGCAGGCGCAACCGACGTGGCGGCCTGCTGTTTCTGTGTGATCAGCTTCAGGACGTCGCCTGGCTTGGAGATATGCGACAGATCAATCTTGGTCTTAATTTCGTCAGCCTCGCGCCCGGATCGCGATGTGCGCGACGGCGAACTCGCTTCGGCGGAAGCACGGAAGTGGGCCCGCACCTTTTCCGCCTCATGGTCCTCGAGCGAACTGGAGTGCGTTTTCTTCTCGGTGACCCCAACTTCGGTGAGAACATCAAGGATGGCCTTGCTCTTGACTTCCAGTTCTCTGGCCAGATCGTTGATTCGAATCTTACTCATCTACCCTTTCTTTGCCCCGCCCCTGCTCCCTAAGTCTTCATAGCAACCTCGCGGAGTCAGCGTTGCACACCGCCCAGCCGCTCACGCGACCAGCGCGGAAAATCGCGGTCATTCTTTTGGTTCGGCGGAAGTTTCTTCTTCTCCGCCCTCGGCTTCCGCGGCTAAATCCTCTACGGAACCTGGCTCCGTCTCCTCAGCCGCTGCAGCAACTTCCTGATTTTCGCCTTCGATCGGCGGTTCTGCGGCGACCTCTTCCCCGGCCACCTCTTGCGCTTCACCCTCGGGCAACGGGGTGCCTTCGCCGCCTTCAAGGCTGGAAAAGTAATTATTGACCGCCAAACTGATTTTTTCCACAGTTTTAGGGCCAATTCCCTCGATTGCCTCAAGTTGCTCGGGAGTCATGTCGGCTAGCGCTTCCACCGTAGTAATCCCGGCAGCTGCCAGCTTTTCGATCAATCCCTCGCCCAGCCCAGGAACACTCTCCAAAGGCGTAGCTGTCTGCGAAGTGAGAGCCGACATCTGCTGCTCGACTTCCTGCCGCTTTTCTTCCTCGCTCTTGATGTCGATCTTCCAGCCCAGCAGCTTGGCCGCGAGCCTTACGTTCTGGCCCTTCTTGCCGATGGCCAGCGACAACTGCGTGTCATCGACCACGACTTCGAGGTGCTTTTCTCCCGGATCGATCACCGTGACCCGGCTGACCTTCGCGGGCTGCAACGCCTTTTCGGCGAATGTCACCGGATCTTCGTGATACTCGATGATGTCGATCTTCTCGCCGCGCAACTCGCGGATAATCGACTGCACCCGCATGCCTTTCATGCCGACGCAAGCGCCGACCGCGTCCACGTCCTTGTCTTTCGACATGACGGCGATCTTCGTGCGTTCTCCGGCCTCACGCGCTATGGCGCGGATCACGACGGTTCCGTCATAAATTTCCGGAACTTCTGTCTGGAAGAGGTGCTGCACCAGTTCCGGTGCCGCGCGCGAAACCACGACCTGCGGCCCCTTTGAGGCCTTCTCCACGCGCGCAATAATCACGCGCACACGCTCGCCGATTGCAAACGACTCCAGCCGCGACTGTTCCTTGCGGGGCATGCGCGACTCGGCCTTGCCGATATCGAAAATGACATCGGGTCCCTCGACGCGCTTCACGGTCGCGTTCACGATTTCACCGACACGCGAAATGTACTCGTTGTAAACGGTGTCGCGCTCAGCTTCGCGGACCTTCTGGAAGATCACCTGCTTCGCGAGCTGCGCAGCAATACGGCCCAGAATCCCTTCTGTCACCTTCGGAATCTGCAACTCTCCGCCGACCTCAACCTTGGGATCGACCTTGCGCGCCTCCTCGAGCGTCACCTGCAGCAGTGGATCTTCCACCTGCTCGGGGCTCTCGACCACGGTCTTTACCGCGAACGCACGAATCTTGCCGGTATCTTTGTCCAGTTCAGCCCGGAGGTTTTCCTGCGTCTTGTAGTATTTGCGGGTGGCGACAACGATCGCGTCTTCCACCGCACTTACGACAATCTGCGGATCAATTCCCTTTTCCCGGCTCAGTGCGTCGATCGTGTTATAGAGCTCGCTTGCCATAATGAAAAAGTCCCGATAAAGCTGACCTCTGGATAACAAGTTTCAAGGTTTCGAGTTTCGGGACCATCACTTCACGCCGAAAACCGTTACCGTACCGGCTTGAAACTCGAAACATGAAACTCGAAACTTAGATCTCTGGCACCAGATTCGCCTTTTCAACGTTGGCGAATTCGATCTCGACCTTCTGGTCCGCTTCCTCCGCGGGCCGGTGCTTTCTGCGGGCCGCGCTCAAGTCGAGCGTCAAGCGACCGTCACGAAAGCCTTCCAGCCGCCCTTCAAAATGCCGGTTGCCATTGATCGGATTTCGCGTCATCAACTTGACGCGATTCCCAGCGAACCGTTCGAAATCGGCGGCGCGCGTCAGTTTGCGATCCAACCCTGGCGACGAAACCTCCAGCGTGTAGGTGGCACCAGGTACTGCGTCCTCCACGTCGAGGATGGTCCCAAACTCGCGGCTGAAGTTCGCGCAATCTTCGTGCGTAACCCCTGCTGGCTTATCGATGAACACGCGCAGCATGCGACTCTTGCCGCCACCCCGGAACTCGATGTCTACGACCTCGAGCCCGCTGGAGGAAGCCACCCGGTCCGCGATTCCGCGCACCTTCGCTTCGTCAAATGCCATGGATCCAGTAACTTGCGAGCTTTCCGCCGCCTCACATTCAGCCGCAAACTAAAAAGTGGGCTTGCGCCCACTGGTGTGCTTCGCCAAATGCTGGTACTACACAACAGTTTCCAATACTCGAATATACGCCGGTCCTTGGGAAAAGACAAACGGCGGGCCGGGCTTGGGAAAGGCTATATCGGCCGCCGGAAACAGCTCTTCACCGCCCAAAACGCAACCCGGAACGTTCTACTGCAACCCGGATTGCGTGAGTTTCTCTGCACAGTACGGATTCTTGCTGGCTCCGTTCGCACCGGTTGCGCAGTTCTGGCCGTTCACGCCACCTAGGGCGAGCGTTGTGAAATAGATGTTGGTTCCACCATTGGATAGTTGATTGTCGACGATGATCCCACTCGTTCCGCCGAGCGCGTGCGGCGCCGTCACGCAGCTTGAGGTCGGGGGAGTTCCGCAGCTGGGTTGGGAAGCTGTAGTGGTCAGGGTGGAACTCTCGACAAACCCATCTCCGGTCCCACCCAATCCGAAGAACATGCGGTCCGTCGTGCCGTTGTAGAACTCGGTTAAGGGCGAACATTCGTCCGACCGTGCACTGTTCAGATTCCAGCCTGTTGCTCCAGTGGATGTGATCAGGTGATTGCTATCGAACGGAAACATATACATCCGGGAAAGCCAGGTCCCCTTTCCTGAGGCTTGAACGAAGCCGCAAGCCAGGATGTGTCCGCCGGTCGTCCCATTGATCCAGAACTGATTATCAAAGGTGCCACTGTGCACGTTTCCCGTTGTGCAGTCGCCTGTTGGCTGGCCGCCTGTATTGGTTGCCGAGCCCATATCCACCGTGGTGCAGGCTGGTGACGACGTGGTAGTGCACGAACCTGATGCGAAGTTGACAGGCAACTGACTCACCGCTCCGCCTATGCCAATAACGTTGCTGCAACCCGTAAAGGCAAAGACTTGGTCTATGGCCGGATTGGCCGAATCATTCACAACGATCGGCGGATCCACCACACCGATTCCCGGACCGTTATTGCCAACCCAGCCCACGGCAACCGTTGCAGCCGTCGCCTTTGCGGGCGTCGTCAGATTAATTGCGTAAAGATAACCATTCGCGTCGCCCATGAAAATTCGATTTGCGTTGTCGTCCACAATTGGGTCGGTCACAACGCTCGAGATGATGGGGTTTTTCACGACCGCGACCGGCCAATTCGCGTCGGACGCTACAACCGGCGCTCCCCCGCCGAACACCGGAGATATCTTGTAGAGCTTCCCGTCATCTGTTCCCACGTACGCGATGTCGGCCGTGTAGTCGATCCATGGAGACGAATCCGTATTCGTTCCGCCAAACACCGCACTCGTTGTCATGCAGCCTGGAGTTGTGGGCGTCGTGCAACTCGAAGGCGTTTGGGGAGCAAGAACAGTGCCCACTGGGAGCGATGTCGGTAACACGAGCACGTGAAAGTAAGATCCGCCGGTGGCGCTCTCCACGAATGCTACTTTCGTGCCATCGGCTGAAATGGTCGGCGAGGTTCGAATTTGTCCGCCATGGGTTAAGGTGTTGTACGCGAACGCCACTACCGGCGTCCCGTTGTTGCACTTTGGACTCGCCTCCGTATAGAGATTATTGATCCCGACCAGATTCGCCTGCGTACCCGAGACCGTCAGTCCAAAAACCACGTAGTCGCTGCAACTCTCGGTGCTTACATCGAAGCGATATTTCGCCGGGAATTGATTCTGCGGCACGAATCCATTTTCCAACGACACTGCCCAGTCCACCTTCATCGCGTGCTTTAGCCGCCGAGGGTGCCGTCTCCCTTCTTCAATGGCCACCTCCCGCATGACCCGGTTGTAGACATGCCGCGGTTCGCGCGACCCTGCGGACAACGGATCTTTTCCGCTCTCTCCAGTCATGATCAGATGGCGGAAACTCCAGTCCTGCGGATAACCCAGGTGTGGGTGAGTTGTGTCAACGTCTCTTTGTAGATCTCCATCCGGCGTCTGCGCGTGGACAGCCGCAAAGAGCACGACTAACGTGATCGATAGCAGTTCGAATCGTCTGACGAATCTCATAAATCCAACTCTTTTGAATGCTCGCGGCATTTCGCGCCAGTGGGAGCCTTGCTGGCAACACAAAATTCATGCGTGCAGGAAGCTTATGCAAGTGTACGGTTCTGTTTTGATTCCTAGTGTCGCTTTCGGGGAAGCCTCGGTCACTATCGTAACCAAGTGAGCGCGCGTTGCCGCATTTCTACACAACACGACAATAATCGCCGGGCTGCGGAACGAATTGGGCATCGAAACAGAACGGGAAATACTCGTGCGTTAACTTTATCGTTAACAGATACTTGATCACGAACTTCGTCGCCGGAAGCGGCAATGACCCTGCGTCGCGTTTATTTTTCCACACGCCAGCGCCATCGTTTCGAAAACACGTTCAAACCGGAATTCCGGCTTCCGATAAGGCTTTCGCCCAGTCTCGGTCTCCGCCTTCGAGGGTGGCCCATGAGTCTTCTCGACATTGCTCATCCGAATGCGTACGTCCCCCTCCATTTTCATTGTAGGTAGACATGCCCAATATCTGATGCACCGATTTCGTTATCTGGTTAACGGTTGAGATACCCCAAAAACCGCGTTGGACGCGACGTTATAGAAAAACACCTAACCCGATCAGGGCGCCTTTGTGGGTACGTGCGCAGTAGTAGTCGAGGCGTCTTTGATTGCCTGCATTTGCCACTTCCCTCTCGTCGTCCCTAAAATAGAAAAAACTCCGATCTCCTGAAAAAATCTATGATCCATTTTCCCGTTCCTGAGGCGCTTACCTTCGACGACGTTCTTCTGCTTCCGAACCGTTCTGACGTTGTCCCCGCGCTGGCGAATACCCAGACCCAGCTGACCCGCAATATTCGACTCAATATCCCGATCGTCAGCGCGGCCATGGACACGGTGACACGATCCCACATGGCCATCGCGCTCGCGCAGCAGGGTGGGCTCGGCATCGTCCATCGCAATCTCACGGTCGAGGAGCAAGCCAACGAAGTCGACAAGGTCAAGCGCTCGGAGAGCGGCATGATCGTCGACCCGGTCACCATGTCCCCAGATGCGAAGGTCTCCGACGCTCTGGACGTCATGCGCAAGTACAAGATCTCCGGCGTCCCAATTACTCAGGCGGATGGACGGCTGGTCGGCATCCTCACCAATCGCGATCTGCGGTTTGAGACCCGCTTCGACATTCCGATTCGCAACGTCATGACCAAGGATCACCTGATTACCGTTCCTGTAGGTACGACGCTTGAGGAAGCGGAAAAAATCCTTCACGAGCACCGCGTCGAAAAGCTGCTCGTGGTCGACGACAAGTACAACCTCAAAGGCCTCATCACCGTTAAGGACATCCAGAAGAAGCTGAAGTATCCGAACGCCGCGAAAGATTCGCAGGGGCGGCTGCGGGTGGGCGCCGCCATCGGCGCAACCGGAGATTTCCTGGAACGCGCCCAGGAACTGGTGAAAGCAAAAGTCGACGTGGTCGCGATCGACAGCGCTCACGGTCACTCGTCACGTGTGCTCGACGCAATCCGGGCCGTGAAAGCGAAGTTGTCCGACGTGGACCTGCTCGCCGGCAACGTAGCCACTTTTGATGGAGCGTGCGAACTGGCCCGTGCCGGGGCTGACGGCATCAAGGTGGGAATCGGTCCAGGTTCGATTTGCACGACCCGCATAGTAACCGGCGCCGGAGTTCCGCAGATCACGGCAATCGCCGAAGCTTCGCGCGCCACAAAAGATTCGCACGTGCCGATCATCGCCGATGGCGGCATCAAGTACTCCGGAGACATCACAAAAGCGCTCGCCGCCGGGGCCAGCGTCGTCATGATCGGCTCACTCTTCGCTGGAACAGACGAGAGCCCGGGCGAGTTGATCCTCTATCAAGGCCGCACGTTCAAGTCATATCGAGGGATGGGGTCGCTGGGCGCGATGGCGCAAGGATCGAGCGAACGGTACTTCCAGAGTACAGATGAGGCTTCCACGGCCATCCCAGGCTCAGCATCCGACGCCGACGGAAATCGCCTGGCCAAGCTCGTCCCAGAAGGCATCGAAGGACGTGTTCCTTATCGTGGATCCGTTTCGATGATCGTTCATCAGATGGTGGGCGGCCTGAAGTCCGGCATGGGTTATTGCGGGTGCGCGACCATCGCTGACTTGCAGCAGAAAACGCGTTTCGTTCGCATCAGCAATGCTGGCCTGCGCGAGAGCCATGTCCATGATGTCCTCATCACCCGCGAAGCGCCGAATTATGCTCTTGAGTAGGCGCGCCGGAACCTTGAATCGCAAAGGCGCACACGCGAAACGCCCTTGAGCGCAAACCCCACATCAAACTTCCGCAGAAGCGTCTGGATAGCCTGGCTGTGGGTTCTCCTGTGGCTCGGCGTCATCGCGATCGAGTCCACGAACTATCTTTCCTCCGCGAACACTGGCCGGTTCCTGTATCCACCCTTGCATTTCCTGTTCGGTGTCGATCCTGTCAGATTTCTCACTTGGCATTTTCTGCTGCGCAAAGGCGGCCACGTCTTTGGCTACGGAATGTTGAGTTGGCTGCTGTTCCGCGCCTTGCGCGTGACGGCGTTATCCAGTCGGGATCCAAACTGGTCCATGGCATGGTCGCTCCTGGCGGTCGCCGGCACCGCCTTCGTCGCCAGCATGGACGAATGGCACCAATCGTTCCTGCCCTCTCGCACGGGAACGATCCACGATGTACTGCTCGACACGACGGCCGCACTGGTGATCCAGATTCTTGTGTTTCTACTGGTACAAGTCCGGAAGAAGAGAGCCAGCGCGGTCCCGGCGGATGGCCCTGATCCGGTCAGCCCTTCGGACCAGAGTTCCAACGACAAACTGACGACTCACTTCAGGTAATCATCAAACCACTTCACAGTACGCTCCACCACTTCTCGGCGGTGTTCCGGCTTGGCGAAGACATGCCCCTCGTGCTCGTAGACAACGAATTGATTCTCGACACCTAAGGTCTTCAGTGCGTGCCAGAACTCATAGGATTGAGGCGAAGGACATTCGCCATCGCTGTCGCCTACTTGAATGAGCGTGGGTGTCTTCACGTTCTTGATGAACGTAATCGGTGAGCTCTTCGCATAAACGGCTGGATCGTCGTACACCGAGGCTCCGAAGAACGGAATCATCCACTGATCGATGAGATTCTCGCCATAGTAGCTCTGCCAGTCGGCAATGCCCGCACCCGCCATCGCCGCTTTGAAGCGGTTCGTTTGTGTGACTCCCCACATGGTCATGAAGCCGCCGTAGCTCCAACCTGTTAGTCCAAGACGCTGGGGATTGATGGGCGCAACGCGCAGCGCCTCGTCCACTCCAGCGAGGATGTCGCGAAAATCTCCGTAACCGAAATCTTTCACGTTGGCTTGCGTGAACTTCTCCCCCTGCCCAAAGCTCCCGCGTGGGTTCGGCTCCAGCACGAAATAACCACTCGCTGCTAAAGCAGGCGCAAAATTGAATGAGCTGGGCCAGTGCGACTGCACGGCCGCCCCCGGACCACCGTGAACCTGAACCACCATCGGATACTTCTTGGTCGAATCCACGTTAGGCGGAGACAGAAGCCAGCCCTGCACGTCGTACCCGTCGCTCTTCCAGCGCAGGCTTTTTGCCTCGCCCCATGCCGGCTTCGCGTCGGCGTTAAGCCGGGTAACCTGATTCCAGGCGCCAATCGGCCCAGCCCATACTTCCGGGGCGTGGCTGTACGAGCTCCGAATCACCGCTGAGAACTGGCCATCCCGCGAAATCGACACGTTCGTCCCCCAACCCTGCGCGGTAAGATCCTCGGCACCACGCCATAGCGTCTTGAGATTTTCGCTTTTCGGATTGAGGAGCCCAACCGCTGCGTCGCCCTCTACAACCTGCCCGATGACCAATTCGCCGCCATTTGTCCAGTGAAGTGAACTCGCGGAAGCCTTCATCCCCGGCGTCAAATTCCGCAGGTCTCCGCCTTTGGCGCCGATGGTGTAAACGTCGCCGCCGACGCTCGGCTCATCGCTCATCAAGCCGCCGATGAACGCGATCGTTTGTCCGTCCGGTGACCAGGCGGGATTCGTAATCTGCAGTGGAGGTTTGTACAAAGACTTCATCGCTCCGCCCGTGGAATCCACGGTGTAGAGCTGCGCGATGTACCAATTGTTATCTCCGTTGCCCGGAGCAGCGATGACGGCGAATCGTTTTCCATCGGGCGACCAGTCATATTCGTAAACGTACATGTCGGGCGGCGAGATCTGGCGAAGCTCACCGCTAGTAACATCGACGAGCGCCAGGCGTTGTTCCGTTACCGCTTCCTTGATCTCACCGGTTTGCGGTGTCTCGGCCACCAGAGGGCCGGCGGCGCGCGTCGCATTTTCTGTGAAGAGCACCGCGATGGTTTTACCGTCGGGCGACCACCCGGGCAGATCCAGAAAGCCCGTAACGTTGCTCAGTTTTTTCGGAGGAGCATCTGTCAGGTCGGAAATGTAAAGCTGGCTCTGCCCCGATTTTGCTGCGTCCGAGAGGAATGCCAATCTCTGGCTATCCGGCGACCACGCGATGTTTCCTTCCGCGGCGAAACCAGAACCTGCCGCCGTAATTCGCTTTGCCGGTTCGTTGCCGGCACGAACCGGAGCAACGAATATCGCTGTACTTCCGCCATCAGCGCTTTCGACCCAGGCCACATTCTGACCGTCGGGAGAGATCGCAGTCTGTTCAAACCGCTTCGTTGCCGTGAGCGCCCGCACGACGCTGTCGAGATCGGGACGAGGCTTGCTCGCCGGCGGTTGTGCGTATACCAAAACCGAAAGAAACGAAAAAAGAAATGCGGAGAGCAACAGCTTTTCGCGGATTCCCATTGTCATTGGTTTGCTCGGGCGGCAGCATACGATTCGTGCTGCAAAAATGCAATTCCCGGCTGCCGATCGAACTGCCCGACAGGTCACCTCAAAACTGGCAAGAAGGGAGTGGGACTGAGAGCTTCAATCCTGCTAAGGAAATGACAAATCGCCGAAGAGTTAGTAGAGGGCGTCGTACTTCGTCACATCCCACACCGGACCTTTTTTCTCCAACGTTACAGAGAGTAGTCCAGTGTAGGTTGTGCTATCGCCGGGTGTGTTCAGGCGCTTGCCGCGGTACTGCAGGATGCGCAATGGCGGCTGGTCTTCCCAGTCCACCAGTTGCCAACCGATCAACGGATGTTTCGCTTCGGAGTCGCAGATGAGCGCCGCATATTTCCTGCGATAGTCATGCTCCCATTCGGCGAGTTCTTCGGTGCACTTGCCGTCTTTCATTCCACGGATGAAAGACGCCGCAGCCTTTTCCGATGTTCGATCCCGAAGCGGATTCAGTTCAATCGAGTTCGGGATCCCGGTCAATGTGTCTCGGTCGGGCGACTTTGACAGGACCGGTCCTTGGCTATTCAGCCAGGCGAGATACCCCAGAAACACCAACACGAGCAACGCGCCCGCGCCAACTGCGATGTAGAGCTGTGTCCTGGTGAATCCCATTAGCGGCCAATAGTGTAGGAATGATCACAGAGGTCAACAAGATTACGGCGGACAGGCACCGCCGGACATGTACCGTTGGACAAGGAAAGAACAACTACCGTCCCTAAGCATAAAGGTCATCGCACAGCATAATGAAGAAGTCCCGTATCTCGTTTCCGCATTTCGCCGCCTAGAGACCAGAGCCGAGAGCCCAGCGCCGAGAGCCGAGAGCCCAGCATCTAGAGCCCGAGTCCCGAGCCTGCTAAGATCGTTTCTTACTCTTCACGACTGCCGGGAGCCACTCCACTCATGTCTGCATCCGATGTACCTTCGACGCGTACCCGTGTCGTTCGCGAGCCGCAACGCGCCGTTTACGACCGGGAAGCCGTCTATCGCATCCTCGATGAAGCCTTCATCTGCCACGTCGGCTTCGTCGTTGACGGCCAGCCCTTCGTCATCCCCACATCCTACGGCCGCTCGGGCGACACCCTCTACATCCACGGCTCCGCTGCCAGTCGTATGTTGCGCAATCTCGACCAGGGTATTCCCCTCTGCGTCACGGTCACGTTGCTCGATGGGCTCGTTCTGGCGCGCTCGATTTTCAATCACTCGATGAATTACCGCTCCGTTGTGATTTTAGGCGCGGCGAAGGTCGTCACAAATCCAGAAGAAAAGCTGGCGGCTTTGCGCACACTCTCCGAACACATCCTGCCTGGACGCTGGGCCGAATCGCGCCAGCCCAACGAAAAAGAACTGAAGGCAACCTTTGCGCTCCGCCTACCGATCAACGAATTTTCGGCAAAAGTTCGTCAGGGGCCGCCCATCGACGACGAAGAAGACTACGCCTTCCGCACCTGGGCTGGGATCGTTCCTCTGAACATCGTGCCCGGGAATCCAGTCCCCGACGAGGGCTGCGATCCGGGCCTTCCTGTTCCCGTGTACGCCAGCTCGTATTCGCGCACGCGGACCGATCGCTGAATTCCTGTTCGAGCTTGGGGGTTACCTACCAGAACTGCTGACTCCGCCCTGCATTCCGATCTTGGCGGGATCAGATTCTGTGGGTCTTCCAGGCGCGGCAAGAGGAAAGGCACGGCGGATGCGTGGGGACCCTTCAGCTTCGCCAGGGCGGGACGCCCCGTCGATCCATCATCAAAAATTACTAACTCGAAGTGTAAAAGTATAGGTCGCAACCGCGATATATCCGCGCCCTACGTCGTGGACGGCCTAGTTACAAAAACTTTACTATTCGCGCAACTCCCGTCCGCTCAGCAACCTGAAGGCCTATTCCACGAAAGAAAGCACAAAACATTACCTCGGTTACATTCCTCTCTGTAAGTCCTTCGCACACAATCGGCAAAAGTTCACGTGTGGGGTTTGGAATTTGTTTTCATTTTGCAATTTCGAGGGCCTGCGCCGCAAGTGGCAGAGAGTCCTGCCGCGCCTGCTGGCCGTTGTGTTGTTGCAGTGCTTCGCACCTCCTCGTGCAATCACGCAGACGGCGCCTTCGGAGAAACCGGTACCAATTCTCAGCGGGACGGCGGGCTTTCTCACTTACGTGAATGGCGGGCAGACGCTGCTCGATACGCAAGTCAATCCCGTGATCCTCGTGCCGCTCGGCGAAAAGTGGCTCGTGGAATCGCGTGGCGAGTTCGAGGGGCGGTTCCAGCATCAGCCGAGCGGATCGTTCGGCGGCCCGGTCGATAAGCATCTCGACTACTTACAAGCCGACTACATTGCGAATCCTTATGTGACGGTCACAGCCGGGCGATTTCTAACACCCTTTGGAATTTTTAATGAGCGCCTCTATCCCGAGTGGATTCGCGCGCTGCAGCCCGATCCGTTGATCCTGCCGATCTCCACCGCTTCGAGTGACGGGGCGATGCTGCGAGGGGGATTTCCGGTGAGCGCCGCGGCAGACGTGAATTATGCCGCGTACGTTTCGGTGACCAGCATTGGGGTAAATGGAGTGGAGTCGGAGCGGCACGTCGGGGGGCGAGCCGGGATTTTCCTGCCGGGGCCACGGCTGGAAGTTGGGGCGTCGTGGCAAAAGGTGCTCCAAGACGACCGCAAGAATGCGTTCGGCGTTCACATGGCGTGGCAGCCGAAAGCCGTGCCGTTGAGCATGCATTCGGAATTCGCGCGGTCGAATCAGGGGAGCGGTTACTGGATTGAGGGGGCATACCGGCTGAGTCAGTTGCGTGTTCTCGCGAGAGAGATGCGCCACACTGAGCTTGTCGTGCGCCAGCAGCAGTTTTTCAGTGGCAACATCAGTTCGGACGCGGCCCAGTCGCTGGGCTTGCCGGCGGCAAACGCGAGCGAAACCGACTTCGGCGTGAATTACTTTTTGAAAGACGGCCTGAAGGTGGCCGGCAGTTACGGGCGCCAGTTGAGTTCGGCGGGCAACTTCAACCAGTGGACGGTGGGCATGGTGTATCGCTTCCTGGTTCCGCTGGGGCGAGGAGATTCGCAATGAAACGGATTCCGATCGCGCTGTTCGCTTTGGCGTTGTCGCTAGCACCATTGGCTGCGCCGTCGAGCCGGAAGGAAACGTCCGCAACCACGCCCGCCGTGAGTGCAAGTGATGCCGACACCATGCGCGTGAAGGGCGAGCAGAGATTCCGGGCGAATTGCGGACGCTGCCACGCAGCACCCCAGAAGTTTCCGCCGCGAGCCATGGCCACGGTGCTGCGTCACATGCGCGTGCGCGCCACGCTCACGGATGAGGACATGCGGCTGGTCCTCTTCTATATGACGCAGTAGCGGAGCTAGGCGAATGATAGGGAGCCCAATCCGGCGAATCGCCGCTGTGTTGACAAGCTGGCTGCTGTTGGCTACACAGTTCACCTTCGCACAGCCGCGCGTGATTGAACTGACTGCCGACCGGGATAGCCGTTATCGGATCGCGGGTCAGCGTACACCCGAGATCACGGTGAAGGCCGGAGAGGAGATTCTGTTGCGAGTCACCGCGCGGAAGGCGAAGTCTTGGAACCGTGATGGATCGATTCACGGGTTCTCGCTTCTGCGCGCGAAAGATCGCAGCAAAGTCGAAGGATGGGATCTCCTGTTCAAACCGGGCACCCAGGAGTTTCTGCTCACAGCTCCCAGCGAACCGGGAGAGTACGAGGCGGTCTGCACGGTAATTTGCAGTGAAGAACATGAAGGCATGCATCTCAAGTTCACGGTCGTGCCGCAGTAACTAAAGAAGGAGTGGTTATGAAAGGCAAGTCTTACATTTGGATGGCAGGCGTGCTGGCGCTGGCGAGCGTCGCGCAGGGTCAGAGCGCCCGCATCTTTCGTGGGGAAGTTTCCGATAGCCAGTGCGCGCTGAACATCCATTCACTGACGCGCTCGCACCAGGAAATGCTGAAATCGAAGTCGATGGGCGGGACGTCCAATACATGTTCGACGTACTGCATCGAGCATCTGGGAGGTACGCTCGTGTTGTCAGCGGGCAAGGAAGTTTACCGACTCGATCGCCCGGACCTCGTTCACGGCTTTGAGGGGCAGAAGGTAAAGATCACGGGCACACTGGACACGAAAGTGAGCCAGATCCACGTCATCAAGATTGAGTTGGAAAGCCCAGAGTAGTGCGCCCCCCAAGTTTTACTCTTTCCTTCAGTCCCCCCAAAGTGTGAAGCAGACATCGAACCTCTTGGCGGGCGAGTGCGCCGGCCCCATAGGCGGCCACGGACGGGGCCACACGACGCACTTGACATTCGCTTTTTATTCGCTCACAATCCGCCTATGGCAATCACGCGTCGTCAGAGAGAAGTCTACGACTTCATTTCGCGGTTCGTGGCGGAGAAGGGTTACTCGCCGTCGTTCGAAGAGATCGGTGAGGGACTCGGGCTGACTTCCCTTGCAACAGTGCACAAGCACGTGTCGAACCTGGAAAAGAAAAGCCTGCTGACCCGCGACTACAACCGTAGCCGCTCGATCGATCTGGTAGCGCCGAAGGGAAAGTTGAAGCAGTCGATGGCGGTGAACACGGGCCTCGTGCTACCGATTCTGGGCCGGATCGCGGCCGGACAGCCGATTGAATCGGTCCAGCAGCAGAACGGCAATACGATCTCTCTCGCTGACTTCGTCCGCTCGAAGGAAGTGTTCGTGCTGGAGGTACGGGGCGAGTCTATGCAGGACGAGCACATCATGGACGGGGATTACGTTCTGGTCGAGAAGGCAAAGGTCGCCCGCAATGGCGAACTCGTCGTGGCCCTGGTGAATGGCGACGAGACCACTCTGAAGCGCTTTTATAAAGAGGGAAGCAACATTCGGCTACAGCCCTCGAACGCCACGATGCGGCCAATTGTCGTTCCGGCCGCGGCGGTCGAACTGCAGGGGAAAGTCATCGGCGTGTTGAGGAAATATTGACCGATGCCCTGATATGAATCGCGAAGCACCGTGCTGGACGTCGGCCCTCTGGTGTTAGGCTGCGGTACCTATTGCGTGTAAGATTTCGTTTTCCCTCCGTTGTTCGCTGTCAGTTCATATTCCTAATTCAAAGTTGGAGGGTGGCCATGATGAAGCTGCGAGTGGCAGCAGGTCTCCTCGCCGGGATGCTCTGTGGAACCGGTGTGGCGGCACAGACCTCTTCGACGACAACCACAGCGTCGCTGGGCGCCCCTCCGAAAGTGGTGCTACTGGTGCACCAGCAGTTCCAGACCGGCAAGGTGGGAGAGCGCGAGCAGTTGGAAGTGGAAACCTGCAAGAAATTTGAAGAGTTTGGAATTCCGATTCCGTGGATCGAGATGGAGTCGGTCACCGGTTCGCCGGGAGCGCTGTTCTTCGATCCCGCCACTTCCCTCGAGGAGATGGATAGAGCCGGGCAACTCTTGAGCCAGATGTACAGCGCGCATCCGGAACTGGGGCAGTTACAGAACGAAATCGAAGCGCGGATTGCGAGTTCGAAAATACTTATCGCCCGGCGGCGCGACGATCTGGGCAAGTCTGGCGACGGCATTGATTTGTCGAAGGCGCGCTATTGGCGGATCTCAGTCGTCAATGTCCATCCCGGACACGAGAGCGACTTCGCCGAAGCGGACAAGTTGCGCGCGAGTGGAAGTTCGCAAGCAAGTTGGGTCGTGTATGAAGTCGATTCCGGCACGACGCTGCCGACCTTTCTGGTAATCGAACCGTTGCGTTCGCTGGCGGACGCCGAAAAGAAGCCGGAGACGAAACGGCCGCCCGAAAAAGGGCACAGGGACTTCGACCAGATCGCGCGAGAGGCATTCCTTTCGGTCGAAAGCAATTTGTGGGCGATCCACCCGGAGATGTCGCACGTGTCGCGTGGATTTGCGTCAGGCGATCCGGATTTCTGGACGCCCGGGCAGAATAAGCAGTAGCGACGACGTGAACGAGCAGTCGCGGGTTGGCTGAGTTTGAATTTCGACGTCGAGTAGGGCAGTTATGCCGGAGGGCATTCGTGTCACGCTGGATGCAGCGCCTGCTGCGAGCCTGAGTTCCACGCCACCAATCTGGTTGAGCAGCCGTTCCTGAAGGGTAAGGATTTGCTCCAGGCGAGAACGCAACCCTCATTAGCGCAAGAGACGGCCTGAGCGCAGACAAAATCAAGCCCCAAGAAGAGGCACGCAGCAAAAGAAAACGCCCGGCGAGTACCGGGCGTTTCATCTTCGATAAAAAACCACTTCAGCCGACGTGTTTGTCGAGCGCCTTCTGGATCTGCTCCTTCGGCACGTAACCAACGATCTGCTCCTTCACCTGGCCGTCCTTGAAGACGAGAAGGGTGGGGATGCCGCGAACGCCGTAACGCATCGGGGTCGCCGAGTTGCGATCGACGTCCATCTTGCCGACTTTGATCTTGCCCTGATACTCGGTGGCGAGTTCGTCGACGATCGGGGCGATCGCGCGGCATGGACCGCACCAGGTCGCCCAAAAATCGATCAGCACGGGCTTGTCGGACTTCAATACATCGGCATCGAAGTTCGCATCGGTGACTTCGACGATTCCATTGGCTGCCATCTTCGTTGTTCCTCCAGATACCTCGTTCCGGCCCCGGTTTGTTCGCTTGCCGGCCGCGGCACCGGTATGAGTGCTACCGCCATTTGGCGGAATTAGGATTCTAGCAAAGTATTAGATGCCCAGGGAGTGAGGAAGGGTTCAGGGCGAGCGTCAGGTCTTAGGTCGTGGGTCTCGGGCCTTGGGCCTTTACCTTCCGGGTGTTGACTCCCATTGCGTTTCGATCGTGCCGTCGGATGCGTTTTCAATTCCTAGTCTTAACGACTGGTATCAGAGACATGTCGGGCTGGATCTTTGGGAGCCGGAACTGAGAACTGGGAACTAGGAACTGGCAACTGAAATTAAAAGGCGTCCTGATTGCTCAGGACGCCCCGGCAGCCCTCCCCCAGAACTGCCAAACCACGAGGTGGAGAATACGTCGGCCGGCTCGGAGTGTAAATGTCACTTAGGTAATTCGGGCTGAACACGGGGTAACGGGTATGAGTCTCACTAAAGTAACCAGCGCCGGATTTCGGACTGGAAGTCGCGGCTACTGCTACTTCTCTGAAAGCAAAAGGGAAAATCCATCGAAGGCGTATTCGCGGTGGCCGTCGGTTACCGTGAATTTTGCCGCGCCCGATTGGACCTGCTTCACCGCGGTGTCGAGATGATGAAGCGCGTCAGGTTCGGCAATGGGAACGTTATGAGCCGGCAAAAGGAGCTTGAGCCGGGGTACGAATTCGGTCAGGCGCGCCACGGATTTGGCATATGCCGCGAAGTCGGTTTCCGGTGTGAAGAGATAAATCGGCCCGGGGTAGAAAGTGTCGCCGGTGAAGAGCAATCCGTTCCCGCGATCGAGCAGCGACAACGAATCCGGAGTGTGGCCCGGAGTGAAAAGAATCTCGAGATCGCGGCCGCCAAGATCAATGTGCTCGCCGTCGTGAATGCGCCGGCTGACATTCCACGGACGGATCGCATAAGCGCCAGGCCGAACGCCGGCGGGAAGACTTCCGCAGATGCGCTCCGGAGCAAGCGCGTCACGCGAATAGATATTCGATTGGCCTTCCGCATTCTTGCGGCTGAACGGCGTGTCTTCATTGAGGATGTCGGGGAACTCGGCGTTGCCTCCTGTGTGGTCGAAGTGGGTATGTGAATTCAAGACTGTAATGGGGAGTACCGTCAGTTGCGTGACAACGTCGCGAATACTCGCGACACCCAACCCGGTGTCAAACAGCAATGCGCGGCGCTGACCGACGATCAGGTACGAGATGACCTCTTCAAACTGATGCGGCTCGTAGATCGCGTACACATCGGGACGAACGCGATAGACTTCGAACCAGTTGCTGCGGACATCGACGCGCATCAATTCCTTGTAGACGAGACGCGGCAGGTCACGACACCATTCCGGCCGCAACGGCTCACCTGACTTCTGGCTGAAGCCGGTTGTGACACAAATCAGCGCAAGGAGCGGTGTAAACCCCGCAAATCTCATGGCAGATCCTCGAGATGTCGGTACGGAATTTTAAGGCTGCTGCATCCAACTCTGGCCACCATCGCTGGTGCTCCAGATCTGACCATTGGTGGTGGTGATCTTGCCGTGCTGCGGATCGGTGAAAGCGATCGCTGCGATATCACTGCTCAGAGAAACGCTGTTGGCGACCGGTTTGACTTGGGTCCAGTGGCCGCCGGCGTCGGGCGAGTGATACAGGGAACCGGCGGCTCCCCCCACCCAGATATCAGGGCCGTTGAACGTGAGAGCCCGGAAGGTCGCGCCTTCCGCAACGGTTACGGGCTGCCAGGACTTCCCTGAGTCGGCGGAGCGTTGCAGCTGTCCATCGAAAGAGATGTTCCAGCGCAGGCCCTCTGACCACGCAGATCTCGGAACGCCCTTTCTTGCTTTGGCTGCCTCGGCCGCCGCCGGAGCAATACTCTTTTGCAACTCGAGTTCATCGCTCGGGGCCACGGCGAGTGCGGCCGAAGCTGGAGTCGCCGCGGTTTTTGCCCGTCCGGGAATTTCGACCTTCTTGTCGGACTTATCGGAGTCCGCATTCACCGCGTCGACCATCTGCGCGAGCGATTCGGTGGACTGAGTTGTGTAGTTCTGGGCGTTGGCCGCCAAGTGAGGCGCAGGGACATTCTTGTTCGTCGGCGCGCCAGGAGGCGGGGCAGGGGCTGGAGGCGGCACAGCAGAACCGTTACCCGTCTCAAAGGCAAAGGCGCCACGTGCCGCATCCATCTGGCGGTGGTCCCGAAGGTCCTTTGCGAAGACGGGGCTCGCGCCGGAAGCAGCAGGTGCGGCAGGAGGGCCAGGCTGCCTAAGAACGCCTCCGACGGTCTGACTGGGCTCGGGTATGCGCGCGACCAGCGACTTTTCCCGTGAGGCTTTGGAAGGAGCGGTAGCGCCAGACAATGAAGGCGGGCCGGGCACTCGCGCATCGGCGAGCGGCTTGGTCTTGGTTTCAGTAGGGGCGTTAACAGGCGCAGAGTCAGCCCGCGTGCTCTCGGCCGGCGCATACGCCGGAGGCGTTACCTGCGGTACGTCTTTCACCGTGTATGCGAGCTTCTCTTCCCGATGCATCAGGAAGGCGGCACCGACAACGACGAGGCATGCCGCCAGCGCGCCCCAGCGCAACACCGGGAAAGTAAACCATGGAGCCTTTCGCGCGACTCCGGTGTCTTTAATGTGCGTGGCGACTCCTGCGGGCGGGATCGCGGCGAGGGCCAAGACATCGCGACAGTCGGCGCAACGAGAGAGATGTTGCAGGAGCGGTGTTCGTTCGCGCTCGGGGAGGGCCTGCTCGGCAAACGCGGTCAACAAGTCGGGATCAGGGTGATCGCCGGCCACTGCGGCCCGCATGCGTTCGCGCACGATTTTGGGCAGATCGGTCATTATTTGGCTTCTTCGCTCGCTCACTGCGCGGCGCTAATCTCTGCGCACCCTCCACGAAATCCTGTACCGCTTTGAATCTCAGCCACTTCCGTCCCCGGCCGGGGCTTCCACCTTCTTTTTATGGAACGCGGGAGATGCAGAATCTTGCGCCAGCCGCGCACGTATATTCAAGCCCAGATCCCGCACATCGACTTCCAACGCTTCTTCGGCCTGCCGCCGGCTCATGCCACGCCGGGCGAGTCCCGCCAGGATCTGCTTGCGCAAGGACTTAGCCAACTTGTCGAGTTTGCGGCTGACGGTCGACTCGTGGACGGAAAGCATGCGCGCAATCTCGGCCAGTGTCCGGTCATCAAGGTAATAGGCCGCAAGGATGAAGCGCTCGTCGGAAGGCAGACTTGCCAGTGCCTCGTCCGTCGCCGCCTCGAGGCGGGGATCGACGGGGATCGCGGGCTCGGCCTCGGGACTCGCGAACTGCTGCCCTTCTTCCGTCTCTTCCTCGAGGCTGACCATCCGCTTCTGCCGGCGGTAGCGGTTCACCTGCTCCTGCGCCATGACTGTGCGAAGCCAGCCTTCGAGCGAGCCTCGCCCGGTATAGGACGCGAGCTTTGAAACTCGATGTCCGTCCCTGGCAACGGTGCCGTACAACTCCGCGTAGATGGAGTCGGATAGATCGCGAGCCCCGGAATCTTCCCGCGTGATGTGCAAGCCGATCTCGTACAGCTTCTCGCGATACCGAAGCATGAACGTTTCCCATGCGCGTTCGTTTCCCGCAGCGCAGGCGCGCGCAAGAACCAGTTCCTCAATTTTGAGAGAAAAACAAAACTCGCGCAGCGAGGAGTCTTGCGGAGCAGCGAATTTCCTGACGATTTCGTCCAGGATGCGCGCCAGATCGTTGCATTCGAGGCCGAATTGCAGCGCCGAACATTTCGCGTGCAACTCGTTCGCGATCCTCAGCAAGTCCGGTGAAGCGACGTCGGATTGGGTGGCGCGATCCATCAATAGTGGCCGCTCTTCGCGATGCTACTCATTTTTTTCGATGCAAGGAAGGAGGAAATTCCCGTTCCTCCAACAACCAGGGAAGCAAGGGCGCCCAAAGGTAGGATGCGCTCGATCGCCGGGGTGTCGCTTGGCTCCGGGAGGACAAAATGACTATGAGATTGTTCTTGGGATTCGTCGTTCTGGCGATTGTGGTTGGCTGGGTGGTTGGGGCGGAATACCAGGTCCAGGCGGGCGAGGTCGGCGGCAACACCGACTACAAAGTGCTGGCGCCGATCCGGCACGGGAATTTGACGGTGTTTCCGGTGGTCGCCTCGTCGACCCACGACACGAAAGAGTTTCTCACGCTGGACGAAGGGCTGAAGTCGGGCGAAGTGGAGGTGACCGAGTCGGGTAATGTGCGGGGCATGATTCGTCCCAGACACCCGAATGCGAATGTCGAGCCGCAATATCCGGTCCATGACGGCGCGCAAGTCAACAAGCTGGTGCTCGTCAACAATTCGAAGAGGCCGCTTCTCCTGCTCGCAGGCGAAATCGTGACCGGCGGCAAACAGGATCGGGTGATCGGCAAGGATCGGATCGTCCTGCCGGAGAGTGATCCGATTGATTTGGATGTCTTCTGCGTCGAGCCAGGAAGATGGGTCGGGCCCAGCGCGAAATTCGTTCCCGGCGCGGCGAGCAGCGTGATGGCAGCGCCTTCGGTACGGGGCAAGGCGATGGCCGACAAAGATCAAGCCAAAGTGTGGCAGCAGGTCGGCAGTGCAAACGAGATGGTCACGGTTGAGGTGCAGGCAGCGGCTCCATCGACATCAGCAACAAGAGAGCTCTCTTCCACGACTTCGTACGCGAAGGTCATGCAGAACGACGAGGTGAAATCGAGGGTCGATTCAGTGGCCAAGCCGATCGAGGAACAGTACGAAAGCACGATCAAACAACTGCGGGAGAAAAACGCGGTTGGTGTGATCGTCGCGGTGAATGGGCAGATCGTGTGGGCGGACATCTTCGCGAGCACGAGCCTGCTCGAGAAATATTGGCCGAAGCTGGTGCGCTCCTACGCAACCGATGCGATCGTTACGCGTGCGAAGGGTGGACAACCGAGCGAAGCATCGGCGCAGGCCTTCCTGGAAGACCTGCACGGTCGTCACGAAACGATTGACAGCGAACCCGGCGTGTATCGCCACACCGAGGTTTCCGGCGACGGCTTCAAGGCGTTCGAACTGACGTCGTTGCTGCCGAAGACGAACTTCTCGGTGCACGTCGCGAAGATGGCAGAGTAATAGGTTTCGAAATTCTCTCTCAACCCAAACGTCCCTCCCCAGGGCTGGGGAGAGCTCCCGCTCTCCCCACTTTTTTCGTATCGCCAACCGGGTAATTTCCTGCTTTTTATAATTGAAACAAGTGTTTCAAGTATGTTAATGTCTACGCGTGGTTCGAACCGCGAACGTCGAGCGGCCGGGGGAACTGCTCGACGCGATTGTCGATCACCTGATTGAGAACGGGGTCAGCGAGTTGTCGTTGAGGCCGCTGGCCAAAGCAATTGGATCGAGCCCACGTGTTCTTCTCTACTACTTCGGGTCGAAAGAGGACCTGGTGGTGAAGGCGCTGGCTCGGCTCCGAGAGCGGCAACGCGGCACCTACGATCAGCTGAAGAACGCGGGCTTCGCGTCGCCGACCGATGCCTGCCGCGCGATCTGGCGCGACATGAGCGCGCCCCGGTCGGAAGGACTGTTCCGGATGTTCTTCGAGGCTTATGCTATGGCTCTGCGCCATCCTCGTCGTTTTTCTGAATTCCTGAACAGCGCCGTCGAAGACTGGTTGAGCTTTCTCGCGGAGCCTTTGATCGGGCACGGCGCCTCAAAGACCGAAGCGCGCGCCTACGCCACCGTCGTGATCGCGGGATTTCGAGGGTTCATGCTGGACTACTGCGCATCTCGCGACCGCGTGCGAGTGAATCGGGCCGTGGAACTCTGGCTGGAAGCGATCAATACGATTCCGAACAAACTGATTCGATGAAGAGGGAGAAGTCGTATGGAGAGTAAACGGCGCGCGGCTCTTGGCTTCATTTTTGTAACCGTCATGCTCGACATGCTGGCGTTCGGCATCATCGCGCCCGTTCTGCCGCGACTCATCTCCGACTTCCTGCACGGCAACATGGCGCGCGCCTCCGAGTACATGGGGCTTTTCGTCACTACGTGGGCGCTGATGCAGTTTTTCTTCTCGCCCATACTCGGAATGTTGTCGGACCGTTATGGGCGACGGCCGGTGGTTCTGCTCTCCAACTTTGGGCTCGGCTTGGATTACATCGTGATGGCGGTGGCTCCGACGGTCGGGTGGTTGTTTCTCGGGCGCGTGCTGTCGGGCATCACATCGTCGAGCATGCCCACGGCGAACGCCTACATCAGCGACGTGACGCCGCCGGAGAAACGCGCCAAAGCTTTTGGGGTTTTCGGCGCCGCGTTTGGGATCGGCTTCATTCTTGGGCCCGCGATCGGAGGATGGCTTGGCGCAATCAACCCGCGGCTGCCATTTTGGGTGGCGGCTGGATTCAGTCTGCTGAACGCGACCTATGGTCTCTTCGTACTTCCCGAGTCGCTCCCCCCGGAGAAACGCCAAGCGCAACTGCGTTGGAAGAATGCGAATCCTCTAGGCGCACTCAAGTTGTTGCGTTCCCACCATGAGCTGTTTGGATTGGCGATCGTCAACTTACTGGGCTATCTGGCGCACGAGGTGTACGCCACCGTCTACGTTCTCTACGTAACCTATCGGTATGGCTGGAACGAGAAACAGATTGGGACTTCGCTAGCCGTGGTGGGAATTACATCGATGATCGTGGCTGCGGGCCTGGTGGGCCCTTTTGTGAAGTGGGTGGGCGAGCGCAAGTCCCTTTTTACCGGCCTGTTTTTAGGCGGGCTCGGTTTCTTTTTGTTTGGATATGCGTCCGTGGGGTGGATCTTTATGTTGGCAATCGCGATCAATGCATTTTGGTCGCTCGCCACTCCGCCGTCGCAGTCGATGATGACGCGGCGCGTGTCTGCTTCTGAACAGGGAGAACTTCAGGGAGCGATCGGCTCGATGCGTGGAGTGGCCATGATTGTCGGACCACTCATGTTCTCGTCCGTCTTCGCGTTCTTTGTCGCGCCCGGCCACGTGTTGCCCGGAGCACCGTGGTATCTCGCCGCGGCGCTTTTGGGTGCGGCGCTCGTGGTGGCATGGATCGTCGCGCCTAAGACGGCCATCCAGACCGCGCCACCGCTCACGCCAGAAATCGTCGCGGAGGAAAATCCGCTCACTTGAACTACTGCAAGTTGATGGAAGTCTCGAGAGGCAGGCTCTCGGAGGACCCTCCGACTCTTACTGCATATTCGCCGGGCACCAATTGCCAGGCGTTACGGTCGACGTTGAAGATGGAAAGAAATTTCCGATCCACCTCGACTGTGATTTCCTTGCTCTCGCCTGCCTTCAGCGCAACCTTGTTCCATCCGACCAGGCGCTTCGGCGGCTCGCCGGTGTTCGGTGGCAGCGAGGCGTAGACCTCGGCGATTTCTTCGCCATCACGATTGCCGGTGTTCTGCACAGTGAACGAGACGCTCACCCTGTCGCCTGGCGTGACTTTCAGGCCCGAATATGAATACGTCGTGTAGGAGAGGCCGTGGCCGAACGGGAACAAGACGGATTTGTCTTCCGCCTCATACCACTTGTAACCGACCTTTAGCCCTTCGTCGTATTTGATCTGGAACGCAGCCAAGCCCTTGGCAACCTGCTTCCAGTGGTCCGGCTTCGACTCATCGGGGACCGACTCCTTCGGAGGCTTGACGATGGTGGGATGAGGCAAATCATCGTCGCTCCTGGGGAAGGTGATGGGAAGCTTGGCGCTCGGGTTCACATCGCCGAAAAGAACCCGCGTCACCGCATCCGCGCCGCGACTACCCGGGAACCACGCTTCTACGACCGCGCTCACCTGGTTCACCCATGGCATTAACACAGGACCACCGTTCTCGAGGACAACAACCGTGTGAGGATTTGCTGCGGCCACGGCCGAAATCAGTTCGTTCTGGTTGTGCTGCAATCCGAGCGTCGGGAGGTCCATGCCTTCGCTCTCCCACTGATATGCGAAGACGATCGCGACGTCGGCTGATTTAGCGACAGCAGCAGCCGCTGTCGGATCTGTGCCCGGATCATACTGCACCTTCGCCTGCGGCGCCCGAGCCTGAATCGTTTTCAGAGGCGACGTGGGGAACCAGATCTCGTCCTGCCACTTGGTGCGTCCTTGTCCCGGCGGCTTGATGGCGTTGCCACCGGGCGGATCTACTTGCGCCGAGCCTCCGCCCGAAATCATCCCGACATCGGAGTGCGAGCCGATCACCGCGATGCTGCTCACGCTCGGTGCTAGGGGCAGCTGGTTGCCTTCGTTCTTGAGCAGCACGATGCTGTGCTCCTCAATGTTCTGCGAGACGTCAAGGCCACCGAAGACATCGACCACGCTTCTCTCTTGCGGGTCATCCACGATGCCGCTCGCAAACATGGAGCGCAGCACGCGGTGCACGTGATCGTCAAGTTCTGCCATTGGGATCTTCCCCGTCTGCACCGCCTTCTTCAGCGCATCGCCATAGAAGACTTCGCCCGGTTCTTCATGATCGAGGCCCGCGGCTGAAGCTTTCTCTGCGCTGTGCGCGCCGCCCCAGTCAGAGAGAACGAAGCCTTTGTAGCTCCAGTCTTTCTTCAGCACATCAGTAAGGAGATATTTGTTCTCGCAGGCGTAGTCACCGTTGACGCGGTTGTAGGAGCACATCACAGCCGCTGGATCACCTTCATGCACGCCGATCTCGAAGGCCAGCAGATCGCTCTCGCGCATCGAGCGCGTGTCAATGTTCACATTGACGGCGTTGCGCCCGCTTTCCTGATCGTTCAGGGCGTAGTGCTTGATGTCTCCGATGACGTGCTGCGCTTGCGTCCCCTTAATCAGCTGCGCCACCATGCTGCCCGCAAGGATCGGATCTTCCCCCATGTACTCGAACGTCCGGCCATTGCGCGGCTCGCGTGTCAGATTCACTCCCCCGCCAAGCGACATGTTGTAGCCTTGATCGCGCAGCTCCCGTCCGATGAGCGCTCCATATTCGTAGGCGGCCTTCAGATCCCAACTCGCCGCCGCGCCCAGATTCGACGGCAACGCTGTCGAATAGCGACCGTTCTGTCCGCTTTGGCGGACGCCGTAAGCCGCATCGGACATCTGGATATCGGGAATCCCGAGCCGGGGGACTCCAACGACATAGCCCGCACCCCCATTCGAGTGGATATGCAGCGGGCTGATCGGGCCGAGACCCTTTTCCATGCCAGTTCCGTGAAGCAGCGAGATCTTTTCGTCGAGGGTCATCTCCTTGAGCACCAGCGAGGCGCGCTCGTCAGGCGAGAGGCTGGTATTCATCCACGGACCTGTCACAGGTTTCGGTTTGGATTTGGGTTGGGGGCTTGCCGCGATCGAGAGAGCTAAGACAGAAAGTAAGAGTACGAACTGGTACACCCTGGGGGAGTACGAGCGCATCGACATTTGCTTGGCTTCCTTCCGACTGTTAAGGTAGCCGACAAAAATACAATAGTAAATCGTTTTTGCAGCGCTCCCGGGCGACGACAATTCATTTTGGATTAACCGTGACGAGCCCGGGCGAGGATAAAATGCTGCCGCTCGAAAAACTCAGACTCTTTTCAGAATCGATCTTTAGTCTTGTTGCCGTCCGAATTCTTCCGACTGTCCTGTGAGGTGCGTATGAAGTCTCAGCGCCGTTCTTTTGTGCCCGCAATTCTGATCATCATGCTCGCGGCGACCGCAGCTGTCGCGGCCTCCGGGTATCAACTGCTTCAAACCTGGAAACTGGGCGGTGAAGGCGGGTGGGACTATCTCAAAGCCGACAGCGACGCGCGCCGCTTATATATCTCACGAGCAACCAAGGTCGTCGTGATCGACGCCGACACTGGCAAGCCCGTTGGCGAAATTGCCGACACGCCCGGCGTTCATGGCATCGCGCTCGCGCCAGAATTCGGCAAGGGCTTCACCAGCAACGGCCGCGAGAATATGGTCAGTGTGTTCGACCTGCAAAGCCTGAAAACGCTTAATAAGATCAAGGTCGGCACACGGCCGGATGCCATCCTCTACGACCCCGCCACCAAGCGCATCTTCACGTTCAACGCGGGAAGTCAGGATGCCACTGCGGTTGACGCCGCCAAAGGCGAGGTCGTCGGCTCCATCCCGCTGGGCGGCAAACCGGAATTCGCGGCCAGCGACGGGAAGGGTACGGTCTTCGTCAATCTGGAAGACAAGAATCAACTCTTCGCCCTCGATGCCGACAAACTCGCGGTGAAAGAGCGCTGGGACCTTCCCGGTTGCGATGAGCCGAGCGGGCTAGCGATGGATCAGAAGAACCGCCGCCTGTTTGTCGGCTGCGGCAACAAGAAGATGCCGATCGTAAACGCGGATACCGGAAAGATCATCACGACTCTCCCGATCGGCGACGGCGTGGATGCGACCGCGTTCGACGACGGCACCGGCCTCGCCTTCGCATCCTGCGGAGAAGGCGTGCTCACCGTCGTGCACGAGGAGTCCCCAGACAAATTCAGTGTGGCGGAAAACGTGAAGACTCAGAAAGGCGCGCGCACGATGGCGCTCGACTCCAAGACACACAAGGTCTACACGGTGACCGCCACGTTTGGTCCGCCCCCGGCGGCCACGGCCGATCAACCACATCCGCGTCCAGCGATACTACCCGACACGTTTGTGGTCTTAGTTCTCGGGAAATAAAGTCCGCCGGGAGCCTGTCGCCACTGCATCTCAGGTGCTTGTTCGGCGGAACACCGGGCATGGGACTGAGGAATTGGATTCCAAAGACGAACACTACGACTGGCCTGGTGCGAGCCGTGGTGTGCCTCCTGTTCTTCACCTGCGCACCAACCTTTTCTCCCGCCTACTCCGTTCTCACGCACGAAGAAATTGTTGACCTGCTCTGGCAGGATCAGATCCAGCCCATGCTGAAGAAGCGCTTCCCTGCCGCCACGGAGGAGGACCTGCTCAAAGCTCACGCTTACGCTTACGGCGGTTCCGTCGTGCAGGACATGGGGTACTACCCATTCGGCAACAAATATTTCAGCGATCTTGTCCACTACGTGCGCAGCGGCGACTTTGTGGTAAATCTCATCAAGGAATCAGCAACCCTGGATGAATACGCGTTCGCACTGGGGGCGCTCTCCCACTACGCGGCAGACAACGGCGGACATCCTACGATCAATCGCGTGGTCACGATCGAGTTTCCGAAACTCGGCAGAAAATTCGGGCAGAGCGCGACTTACGCGGACGATCCGAAAGCACACATCCGCACGGAATTCGGCTTCGACATGGTGCAGGTCGCGAAAAATCGCTACACGTCGGACCGATATCACGATTTCATCGGCTTTGAAATTTCAAAGGACCTGCTCGATCGGACTTTCTTCGAAACCTACAGCCTGCACTTACACGATGTGTTCGGAGATCCAGATCTTGCGATCGGAACATTTCGGCGCGCGATCAGCATCGTGATTCCGGAGATGACCCGGGTCGCTCTACTCGCGCGTAAGCAGGACATCGTGAAGGACACCCCGAATTTCAACAAGAAGAAGTTCCTGTACTACCTGTCGCGCAAGAAATACGAAAAAGAGTGGGGGATGAGTTACAGGAAGCCGGGCGCAGGCACCAGGATTCTCGCTTTTTTTCTGCGGCTCGTACCCAAGGTGGGGCCGTTTAGCGCTTTAAATTTCAAAGTTCCGACGCAACGCACTGAAGATATGTACATCAAGAGCGTCGACGACACGGTGCAGGGTTACGGTCACCTCTTGCATGAGACGAAGATCGAAGACCTACACTTGCCCAACAAGGATTTCGACACTGGCCGTGAAACGCAGGCGGGCGAATATCAGCTCACCGACAAATCGTATGAGAAGTTGCTCGGCCAACTGGCCGCCAAGAACTTTGAGCATCTCACACCGGAGCTCCAGCAGAATATCCTCGCGTTTTATGCCGACCTGAATGCGCCGATCTGGACCAAGCGAAACAAGAAGGCTTGGACGGACACGCTCGCGGACGTTGAAAAATTACGCGCTGCTCCCACAGAATCTGCCGAACCGGTCGGCACAATTGGGAACGCGTTCTCAACAGTTCGTCCTGATGTACTAACTACTGAAATCCGCGAACATTGATTGGTCTTCCGTTTGCACCGTGTTTCTGTAATTATGTCAACTTCTCTGAGACCCTGGGATTTCCCGGGAAAAACACACATGCCCCTACCCGACGACAAGCATTACCGGGCAAAGATTACCAAGCGGATCGACTTTGCCCCTGAGCTATGGATGATCCGCATCAACCCAGGAGCCGACTTCAAGTTCACGCCCGGCCAGTACGCCACCCTCGGCATACAGGGCGAAGAGAAGCGCTCGGAGCGGCCTTACTCGATTGCGTCGTCGCCCTACGAGAACGAAATTGAATTCTTCTTTGAGTTGGTGCCAAATGGTGAACTGACTCCTCGCATTTATGCACTGCAGCCGGGTGACGAGTTGTTGATGCGCAAAGCCTCAAAGGGCCGGTTCGTGCTCGACACCACCAGCGGACGAAAGAAGCATCTGCTCGTCTGCACGGTCACTGGAGTTGCTCCCTTTGTGAGCTTTGTACGAACACTCTATAAGGATTGGAAGGAAGGCAAGTTCCAGGGCGATCATCAACTCTTCCTGCTGAACGGCGCCAGCCGCTCGTGGGAATTCGGATACGTCGATGAGTTGCAGCGCTACGCCAAGGAAGCGCCTTGGCTCAAATACGTGCCTACGGTGAGCCGCCCGTGGGACGACCCCAAGTGGAATGGTGAAGTCGGCCGCGTCGATGAGTTGATCCGCAAGTACGCCGATCAGTGGGGAATCACCGCACAAAATGGTGTCGGATACCTATGCGGGCATCCGGAAATGATCGAGCACGGGAAAGGAATCTTGAAGCGAATCGGATTCACAAAGGAATTCCTGCGCGAAGAGATTTACTGGATCCCGTCGAAAGAGACAGCTGTGGCCGGGTAAGCAGGTGCGTTGGCCAGCGCTCTTTCGAATCTTTGGAATCAGAATTCCGTAACGCCTCCGTACGATACTCGTCGTTCTTCTTGCTAGTTTGGTCACTTACGAGTCCATCCTTATGATTAGACTCGTAAGTGACACGAAGTGATCACTTCTACTGCGGCTAACTCCCGTTCGAAACGGGAGGAGTCTGGCCGCTCAGATGTCCGGTACGACTCCCTCGGGTCGGAGTCCGGCAAGCGTCCGCATGGTTAAGCCCGGGTCACACGGAACCGTTTCCATCTCTGGCTCTAATTTTAGAATAGCAATTTGCGTAGGGTGAATGAGACAGCTGCGCCGAAAATATATTTGGCGTGGATTGAAAGCGTTGCGGGGAAAATGGCGATTTTGGGGGCTTGACAAGAAAAATCTTCACCACAGGGGGACACCGGGGACTGCTCGGGTCAATTCCCCACAATTGGACTTCGGCGTTCGAGGAGAACAGTGTTCCTCCATCGGGCACCGAGTTGTCCGATTCGCTCGCGCACACCAACTTCGCGAAATCCGCACGACTTGTGCAGCGCGATGCTGGCGATGTTCTCCGGAAAGATACCGGCTTGCAGTGTCCAGATTTCGTTCTGCTCGGAACTCTTAATGAGTTCAGTCAATAGATGCTTGCCGATTCCTTTCCTGCGAGCCGATCCGGCGACATAGATCGAGACCTCGGCCACTCCTCGATAGACTGGTCGGCTGGAAACCGGGCTGAGTGCTGCCCAAGCAACCACCTGGTCGTTTTCTTTGGCGACAAGTCGCGAGTGCGCGTGGTGAGCAGTGTTCCATTTTTCCCAGCCGGGTGATTCGGTTTCGAAGGTGGCGTTGCCGTCCGCGATGCCTTCGAGATAGATCCGCTCGACGGCGGGCCAGTCGGTTGCTTGCATGGCTGCGATGGTGAAGTCCATCAAGGGCGTTTACTGGGATTCGGCGGGCCCGAAGAACACGAGAACTTCGAGTTCATCGCTCACATCGAAGAAACAATGCTCGACCTTCGCGGGAACGAAGATCACGCTGCCCGTTTTGACGACGTGTTCTTCGCTGGCGACGCGCATGCGCGCACGGCCGCGCACAACGTAGTAGACCTCATCTTCATTGTGTGGCTGTTGAGGGTCGGCCGCGCCGGCGGCCAACACGTAGACGCCAACGCTCAGCGCGGGTACACGCAGGAATTCCTGATACGACTTCCCCGCCTGCGCGCGCTCAGCCGAGACCGTCGGCAGATCGTGGAAGGTCTTCACAGGAACGCTCCCGCAAACAGGATCTCCGTGTACTGCGGGATGAGGTCTTTTGCCTGCAGGCGTCCCTCGGGCTTATACCACTGATAAATCCAGTTGATCATGCCTAGCAATGCCAAGGCTGCCGCACGGGGTGTGACACTCCCCTTCGAGCCTTTCTGCTTCTGCACGTCCGCGATGAGCCCTTCCACGAAATGAATGTAATCTTTTTTGCGATTGTTGATCTGCTTGCGCAGCGACGGCGGCAGCGGATGGTTCTCATGCAACATCACCGTGATCTCGCGGTCGCGCACGCTCAAGACGACCTCAATGTGCAGGCGAATTAGAGTGCGCAGGCGCTCTTCCGGTCCCTGGATCCCGCGAACAACCTTCACCACGCGCTCATCGGTGATGTCGAGCGCGTGATTCATGATGTGGAAGAGCATCTCGTCCTTGCTCTGGAAGTGATGGTAGAGACCGCCCTTGCTCAGTTTGAGGGCGGCCGCCACGTCGTTCATCGACGTCGCGTCATAGCCGCGCTGCTGGAAGAGGCGGGCGGCGGTGCGGAGAATGTCTTGCCGGGAATCGAGGGTCGCTTCGCGAGTCACGACCGACATGGTAACCAGTCCGTGGCCGGAATGCCAAGGGCGCCATTTTTCGCTGGGCGAAGCGAGAGGAAAAGTGTGGTACCTTGGTACCATGGTACCAACAACTAAAGAATCCTCTCTCCTCATCGAGCGGGTGCAAACGGGTGTGCGCCTGGAAAAGCGCATCCTCAAAGTGTTGAAGGCATTTGCGGAATACCACGACATGACGCTGGGCGACTTGCTCGAAGGCATCGTGCTGCACGCATTCGACGGAAAAACTCCTTTCAGCTCGGAGTCGCTGCTGCGCATTCGCGAATTGAAGAAGTTCTATGGACTCGATCTCGACTCGACGGCCAGCCATCGTTTGAAGGAAGGCCGAAAGCCACCGTCGGTGCCGAGAAAGACTCCGCGATAGACAAGCCATGTCAAATCGCGCACGCAACTTCGCGCTCCCCTTGCTGCGGTGGTCGACCGGCCTGGTCGTGCTATGGCAGTCGTGGCTGACGTTTCGTTTGTCCACCACCCACCTGAACGCGCCGGTACATTCCTCAGCATTGGCGCACGTGCGGTTTGTGCTCTCGGGCGCGGAGATGTTAGCCGCCGTTTTGTTCCTGATTCCGTCCAGCGAAAAAATAGGCGGCTACCTGCTACTGGTTATTTTGGGTTTGGCGGTTGTGATTCACACCCTGCACGGCGATCTCAGCGGAATTGCAATTCTGTTTGTGTATGCGGCTGCCGTCTTCGCGTGTCTCGCGTTTCGAACGGAGTCGGCCCGCCGCTAGCGCACCTTTTGGGGTCCTTCTGGGTCTCGGTGCTCCTTCGCGCTCTCCGGGGCTGTCCCCTGCTTCCTCTTCGGTTTCAAGCTTTCCTCAACGAAGACGAAAGGAGCCGGGAGCGATGGATGATCACCGATTAGCCACGAGCCACCAGCCGCTACAGGCTTCCATTCCTCGCCATTTCAACGGCACGGAGCACGGCTTTGGCCTTGTTCTCGCTCTCCTGGAATTCTTTCGCCGGATCAGAGTCAGCGACGATTCCCGCCCCGGCCTGCAAGTACGCTTTCTTGCCTTTCATGAACATCGTGCGGATCGTGATGCACGAGTCGAGGTTCCCAGCAAAGTCAGCGTAAAGAACCGCACCGCCGTAAACCCCGCGGCGGGTTGGCTCAAGTTCCTCAATGATCTGCATCGCGCGCACCTTGGGTGCGCCGCTAAGCGTGCCTGCCGGAAAGCAGGCGGCGAAAGCATCGACCGCATCCAGTTCGGGTCGCAGTTTCCCTTCGAGCGCCGACACGAGATGCATTACGTGCGAGTAGCGCTCCACGTACATCAGGTCTTTCACCTTCACCGAGCCGTAATCGCTGACACGCCCCAAGTCATTGCGCCCTAGATCCACGAGCATCACGTGCTCGGCGCGTTCTTTTTCGTCGGTGCGCATGAGATGCTCGAGCTCCCGATCGGCGGCCTCATCTTTCCCGCGCGGGTGTGTACCGGCGATCGGGCGATACTCTAGCTTCGAACCGGTCACACGAACCAGCATCTCGGGCGAGGAACCCAGGACGTGCGCATCCCCCATGCGCAGGAAATACATGTAAGGCGACGGATTGACTGTCCGCAGCGCGCGATAGAGATTGAACGGCGCAACATCGGGCTGGAAATTCACGCGCTGCGAAAGCACAACTTGAAAAATGTCGCCGGCGGCGATGTATTCCTTCGCGCGCTCCACGGCACGCATGTAGCGCTCGCGGCCGATGCCGGTGTGAACCTTCAGTGTTCCCTTTTTCGGCTTCGACCTTTCCAGTTGTCTGGGCCGCAGGCCCGCGGCGAGCCGCTTCTCGGTCGCAGCGATATCCCGCAACGCGCGTTCGTATGCACGCTTGGGATTCTCGTTCGAGGTGTCAGCGTTCGCGATGATGTGAATCTGATGGCGAAGATGATCGAAGGCCAGCAGATGATCGAAGAACATCAAGGCGCAGTCCGGAACGGCGACATCCCGCTCCGCATGCTCGCCGATATTTTCCAGCCTCCGCACCGCGTCATAGGCGAAGTAGCCGACGGCACCCGCAGTGAAAGGAGGAAGTCCGGGAACAGTAGCCGCGCGATGCTCCCGTAACAGCTTTTTCAAAACCTCGAAGACATTCCCTTTCAATCGCTCGCGCTTTTTGCGGCGCTCGATGTGAATCTCGTCTCCTTCCGCCCACAACCGCATGTAAGGGCGGGCCCCGAGGAACGTATACCGCCCGATCTGCTCACCACGCTCGACTGACTCGAGCAGACAGCAGTATGGTTCGTCCTCGGCCACGGCGAGGAACGCGGAAACCGGGGTCAGCAGGTCGGCGGTTACGGACTTCACCACCGGAACCAGCGAGGCCTCCTTGGCGAGGCGGGCAAACTCTTTGTAATCAGGCTGAAGCATGCAGAAACCTGCCGATACGATCCTTCGGCGGCGGAAAGCTCCAATTATAGGGGAAGGCCGTCCGCGAGTTGTCTCGGGCTCCTATAAACCCCGTGGTTCCTTACACCTCCGTCACTATTGGAACCAGCGAAACAATTGACTGTGCCCTACCCGCGTTGGAAGATTGAGGTTCAGCCGATAGTCGCAGAAGCGGAGGATCATGCGAGTCAAGTTCTGGGGGGTGCGCGGATCGACCCCGACCCCTCAAGCCGAGAACTTGCGCTACGGGGGAAATACCTCGTGCGTCGAAGTCCGCTTCGCCGACCACCTGTACGTCTTTGATTGCGGAACCGGTTTCCGTACGCTTGGCCAGCAACTCGAGAACGAATCCAACGGCAAACCCATCGCGGCGCACATCTTCGTCTCGCATTTCCACTGGGACCACATACAGGGAATTCCTTTCTTTCGGCCATTTTACGAGAATGGCCAGAACCGGTTCCTCTTCCACTCCTCCCGTCGCACGCGCAGTTTACAGCGCGTGATGGAAGAGCAGATGGCCTCGCCCTACTTCCCCGTCGACACCAGCGAGATGAAGGCCCAGCGGAATTTCTACGACATCGAAGAGGGCCAGGCGCAACTCGATGATCACGCCACCATGCGCGCGATGTGGCTGAATCATCCCCAGGGCTGCATGGGATTTCGCCTGGAAACCAAAGACGGCGTTCTGGTTTACGCAACCGACAACGAACCGGGCGATCCGGTTTTCGATAAGAACGTGCGCAAACTGGCCGAGGGCGCCGACGTTCTCATCTACGATGCGCAGTATCTACCGGAAGAGTACGAGGCCAAGCGCCGCGGGTGGGGACACAGTCATTGGCGCGAAGGGGTCAATATCGTGATGCAGAGCGGTGCTAAGGAACTGGTTTTGTTTCATCATGATCCGGATCACGACGATGTCGTGATCGACAAAGTCGTGCAGGAAGCGCGGAACTACTTCCCAAGAGTTCGCGCGGCGGCCGAGGGTATGGAGATGGTACTCGGCAGTTCGCTAACGGCGCGCCACTCATAACGCTACGTTACCCTTGAGTTAACGTCCCGGCTTGCCACCCCCTCCACCCGACTCATATACTGCTGCATTTGTGTGCGGACGGCTCCCTACGGGATCGGCCAGCATCTGACTGAATAGCAATCATTTTGGAGACTTCGATGAAAAGCGTGGTGATGGAGCAGGAAACCAATCCCTGGGAATCGCAAGCGGCCCGATTTGATCTGGCCGCGCACAAGCTCAATCTGGATGAAGGACTCTGGCGGGTCCTGCGGTATCCGAACCGCGAAATCATCCTGCACATCCCGGTGCAGATGGACGATGGGCGACTTGAGGTGTTTACCGGATTCCGCGTGCAGCACTCCATTGCGCGCGGTCCCGCAAAGGGCGGCATCCGTTACGCGCCCGACGTGACGCTCGATGAAGTCCGCGCGCTGGCCAGCTGGATGACGTGGAAGTGCGCTGTGGTGAACATCCCCTTTGGCGGCGCCAAGGGCGGCGTGATTTGCGATCCCCACAAAATGTCGATGGGCGAACTGGAGCGCATGACGCGGCGCTACACGGCGGAGCTGGTCGATTTCATCGGGCCGGAGAAAGACGTGCCCGCGCCCGACGTCAACACGAACGAACAGATTATGGCGTGGATGATGGACACCTACTCCATGCACATGCGGCAGACAGTCACGGCCGTCGTTACCGGCAAGCCGATCAACATCGGCGGATCGCGCGGGCGCCGAGAGGCAACCGGTCGCGGCGTGCTGATCGTTTGCGACCAGGCCATCAAGAAGCTGGGCTTTCAGCGTGAAAGCACGCGCGTCATCGTTCAGGGATTCGGAAACGTTGGGTCGAACGCGGCGCGGCTGATGGCCGAGGCGGGATACAAGATCGTCGGCATCGATGAGGTGGGCGGTGGCCTCCACAACAAGAACGGACTCGACGTCGAAGCACTGTGGGAGTATCGGCAGAAGAATGGAACCATCCAGGGATTTCCGGGCGCCGAAAAATCTACCCCCGGAGAATTGCTCACCGCGGACTGCGAAATCCTTATCCCCGCGGCCACCGAGAACCAGATCACCAGCCGCAACGTCGATCGCGTGAAGTGCAAGATCCTCGCAGAAGGCGCAAATGGACCGACAACTGCCGCAGCCGACGAAGTCCTGGCAGAGAAGGGCGTGTTCGTGATACCCGACATTCTCGCCAACGCCGGCGGCGTGACTACTTCTTACTTTGAGTGGGTGCAGGACCGTCAGGGCTACTTCTGGAAAGAGTCGCTGGTGAACGAGCAATTGGAAGAAATCATGGTTTCGTCCTTCCAGGATGTGGTTCGTTATGCGGAAACGCACCATGTGAACAATCGGATCGCGGCGTACATGCTGGCGATTGACCGCGTCGCCTACACGATCAAGCAGCGCGGAATCTACGCGTAAAACGACGACCGTTTTTACCGTGGTTCAATTCAAAGGCCTCTCGAGACATTCCAGAGGCCTTTCTTCATGACCCGGGGTTGACCGGGATGCGACAGACTGGCATCATGGCTGCCCGCGGAACTATCCGGGCAACCTGTTGTTGTTAAACGGCTACAACTCTCATCGCCCGAATATCCGCAGTTCCAACAGCCGGGGCGTGTCTAGAGGCCCTCATCGACGAGGAAAAGTCATGAGCAGATTTATTCGCACCAGTACGTGGATTCTAGGGCTCACTTTGCTATGTGTGTTAGTTGTGTCGCCTGCGTTTGCCAGGCAGCAGGCAGGCAGCACCGATCAGAGCACCGATACGAGCACGACCAAGAAGAAGAGCAAGAAGTCTAAGAAAGATACGGCCGCCGCAAGCGACCAATCAGCCAGCACGACCGATCAGTCGGCTTCGGGGACCACAACCAAGAAGTCGAGAAAGAAGACTACTGCCGCGAGCAGCGATCAGTCGGCCACCGCCGGCGGAAGCACGACTGCAGACACAAGCACCACAAAGAAGAGCCGTAAGAAGAAGTCCACCGACGCGGCGGCAAGCGGGGACCAGGCCGCGAGTACAACCGCCGATTCCGGTACCACGACGAAGAAAAGCCGCAAGAAGAGCGCCGATACCACGGCCGCGGCGCCAGCCAGCAGCGGCACAGCTGCAACCAGTACAACTGCGAGCAGCGATGCGAGCACCACGACTACCAAGAAAAGCAGAAAGAAGTCGACAGCTGCAAGCGACTCGCAAATGGCAGCGCCAGCGCCGAACTCGGCTCCCGCGACTCCGGCGTCCAGCAAGTCGACGATGGCACCGAGTACCCCCGCAAGTTCTTCGACTTCGAGTGCTCCCGCGACGAGTTCCGCGCCTTCAAAGAAGACTTCGACGAAGGCTCCTGCAACGGGCGCCGCTTCCGATTCTGACGTCGCCTCCGCGAAGTCGAGTGGCAAGGTCTGGGTGAATCTCGACAGCGGCATCTATCACAAAGGCGGCCAGTTCTATGGCAAGACAAAGAATGGCAAGTTCATGACCGAGTCGGAAGCGCAGGCGGCCGGCTACAAAGAATCGAAGAAGGATTAAATACTCGTTAAGGAGAACCGATGAAACGCACAAATTGGATTGCACGTTTCCTGGTTGCAGTATTCGCACTCGCGCTGGTTGCGGGCTTGACCGTCTCCACGTCTTCAGCCGCTCCGCAGGCGGCCAAGAAGACAACGGCCGCTGCCGCTCCGGCAGATCTGGTGGATCTGAACTCGGCCACCAAGGATCAACTGGATGCTCTGCCCGGGATCGGCGATAAATATTCGCAGAAAATCATCGACGGGCGTCCTTACAAGGCGAAGACCGACCTGGTGAAGAAGAAGATCATTCCCCAGGCCACCTACAACAGGATCAAAGACATGGTGATCGCAAAACAGAAGTAAAATGTAGATGTAGGTCCGGCGCCGTCTGGGTCGTCTCGAGCAGAACGGCGTCGGGCTCCTTCCCACGAAATTCGTTCCGCCCGAAAAATTCTTTGGAGGTTTTATGGGCTTACTCGACGATATGGAAAATAAAGCCGTTGCCAGCATGCTGGGCGGTAGTTCGAATCCGCTGGCCACCAGCTTGTTACAGATGATCAACAACCATCCGGGAGGCCTTTCGGGACTGGTGCAGTCGTTTCATGAGAAAGGTTTGGGTGAGATCGCGTCATCCTGGATCGGCACCGGTCAGAACGTCCCGATTACAGCAGACCAGATCCAGCACGTGCTCGGCAGCGACGCGGTGAAGCAAATGGCAGCCAAAGCTGGAATCTCGCCGGATATCGCGAGCTCTTCATTGGCCGCGATGCTGCCATCGTTGATCGACAAACTGACCCCTGGTGGCCAGATGCCCGAACACTCCAATCTGCTACAGATGGGCATGAGCGTTCTGCAATCGATGGGAAAGACCGGAACGAACGGGTAGCGCGAGGTTCTCGAAGAAGTTGGGCGCCGGGAGATCCCGGCGCCTTTTTGTTTTCACGAAAATGTGGCCTTCCGTCCATTGCGTTCCTGTTGGCGCGTGGAGGATAATCGAAACATCGCCGTCTTCGTAATTTCCCTGGACCGCGGATGTCACCGTGAACCTGCCGAACTCCATCACGTTCGTCCGCATCCTGAGCATTCCCCTCCTCATCTGGATTCTCTCTACAACTCACCTGACCAGCGAAAACGGGCAGAAAGAACTGCTGGCTTCGGCCTTGTTTATCGGGGCCTCGATCACGGACGGAATTGACGGTTACCTGGCGCGCAAACGCGGACAGATCACGACCATGGGGATTCTGCTTGATCCGCTGGCCGACAAGATGCTGATCGCATCGGCCTACATCACGCTGGTGCAGTTCAATCCCAGCCTGGTGCCGGCGTGGGTAGCAGTAATCGTGATCGGACGCGAATTCCTGGTGAGCGGCCTGCGCGGCATCGCCGCGTCGGAAGGATTCACCATCGAGGCCAGCGACCTGGGCAAGTTCAAAATGGTGGTGCAGATCGTCTCGGTGGTCGCGGTGATCCTCGATCATCGCTGGAAAGAATGGCCGCTGTTTGGCACGTATTTCTTCCCCGTGCACTGGATCGCCTTCTGCGCGATCTGGTTCATGGTGTGTTTGTCGTTGATCTCCGCGGTCGACTACTTTGCGGCATTCTGGTCGAAGATCGACCGGCAGGTGGTCCGGAGCCGGCGGCGCGCTTTTGTCCTGAGCCGGCGGAAGCGAAACAATGTCGTCCCCACTTCATAATCCGTCCCCGGCAGCCTCTCTCGGACAATCATCAGGTTCCGCCATCGAGGAATTTTCGCGCGAGGAACGCGCGCTCCTGCTGCGGCTTGCCCACGAGGCGATTGAATCGGGACTCGACCGGCGAAGGATTTCGATGGATCCTCCCTCGGTGCACATGGCTCAACCGCGCGGCGTGTTTACGACCCTTTACCTGGATGGGCAACTGCGGGGCTGTGTAGGCTACGTCTTTCCGGTCGCCTCGCTGTATCGCGGCGTGATTGAAACGGCGCGGGCCGCGGCTTCAGAAGACACACGTTTCCGTCCGGTCACCCGAGAAGAAGCGCCGCATTTGAAGACTTCGCTTAGTGTGCTGTCGCAACTGAGCCCGATCGAACCAGAGCAGGTGGAAATCGGTCGGCACGGGTTGGTTGTTAGCTTGGCCGGGCACCGTGGATTGCTGCTCCCGCAGGTCCCAGTCGAGCACGAGTGGGATCGTATAACCTTTCTCGAACAGACCTGCCACAAGGCCGGCTTGCCCATCGACGCTTGGAGGATGGGAGCGACGCTCGAGGCGTTCACTGCCGAGGTGTTTGGCGAGGAAGGCGCGCACTGAGGGGGAAGTGCTGCGCGTCTCAATCATTTTCAGCAAAATGTCCCCAGCTGCGGGGCATCACGCAGCTTATTTCGCCGATTCGAACCGATAACTTGCGCACTGCTTGGTGTCGAGAGCAACTGAGTCGCGCCTAAATTAAAGGATCCCAAGAATTGCGGGGCCGAACTGCGCGAACCGTCCATCGTCCCCGTCGAAGAATTCGATTCCATGATGCAGTGGGTTCTGCACTGTGGCACCCAGCATTGCCCGACGATCCGCTACTCGCTTCTGAAGGAATTCCGCGTTAGTCTGAATGGCCTCCCGAAAATGAGGAAATCCCATGGCGCGTACCCGGGCCTTGCCGACATCAGATTTCCGCCAAGCACTACTCGAAACCTTCGCCGTCAACGATCGCATCAATCAACTGATCCTTGAGAATCTCGATCCGCGTGCGTGGCAAGCCAAGCCTCCGGGCCGGAATGCGCGCACGATCGCGGCAATCTTCACCCACATGCATAATATGCGCCGCAAGTGGGTGAGGCTCTCGGCCCCGCATTTCAAGCTGGTCCCGGAACTTGATCGGAGTCGGTGCACGCAGCGTCAAGCGAGGACAGCTCTGGCGGAAAGCGCGAAGTTGTGCTCGAAGATGATTGCGGAAGCCCTCGCCGGCCCTGACGGCAGGGTTAAACAATTCCTTCGGGATGGATGGGGCCGACCGTGGCCTCCTGGCGCCGCCATGGTCGTTTACATGATCTCGCATGAAGCGCATCATCGCGGCCAGGTGTGTATGCTGGCGCATCAACTTGGATTCCCATTGCCTATCAAAGCGCGTTCGGGAATGTGGGTGTGGGAAAAACTCTGGCGAGAGTGCGGATTCACTGGCCCGCACTGAACGCCATTTCACATACGGTGGGTCGAATGAGAATCGGGCAACGGTTCGTAGCAGTGTGCATCGCCATTGCAGCGCCGTGTCTGCCGGCATCGCTTCGTGCGAGCGATATGCTCCTGGTTCACGGCCACATCTACACCGGCAATGCGAAAGCGCCATGGGCGCAGGCGCTCGCCATCACGGGTACGCGAATCGATTCCGTGGGAACCGACGACGAGATCCTGGCTCGGCGGCAATCGAAAACGGAAGTCATCGATCTGCACGGGCAAACCGTGATTCCCGGCATCTCGGATTCGCACACGCACATGTGGCTGGGCGCGATGGAGTTGCACGGGTTCAATCTCTCGACGCCCGAATTCAGTATTACTCCAGACAATCCCGACGCGCTCGTCGAAAAAATCAAGGCCTTCGCGACAAGCCATCCCAACGACAAACTGCTCATCGGACGCGCGGATTTCGGCACCGTGCCTCCAGCCGTGCCGACGCATGATCTTCTCGACCGCGCGGTTCCTGACCGCCCCGTGATCATTCACAACACCAGCGAGCACGCCCTGTGGGTGAATGCCAAGGCGCTCGCGTTTGCCGGAATCACAGACCAGCCCGTCGCCGATCCCGCCGAAGAACGCAACGTGATCCGCGATGCCAGCGGCCAGCCGAGCGGCTTGCTTCTCGAGTCTGCGATGGAACTGGTCGAGCGCGCCGTGTTTGCCGCGCTCTCGCGCGACGAAAAACTTGCCCTTCTTCGCGACGCTTCTCACTACCTGAACCGGTTTGGGATCACGAGCGTCGTGAATGCCACCGGCAGCCTGCCCGAGATCGAGCTCTATGCGGCGTTGCGCGACCGCGGCGAGTTGACGGTCCGCACGCGCACGGCTTTCGGCGCCGTCGCGGCCAATCATCATTTGACGATGCAATTCCTGGCCGATCTCGACAGAGCTCGCACGCAATATCACGACGACTGGGTCTCGGCGAATCTCGTGAAATTTTTCGCCGACGGCGGCAGCGGGATGATCCCACCTCTGACGTACGAACCCAATGAATACAGAAAACTCGTAATGGAACTAGACAAGCGTGGCTACCAGGTCATGACCCATGCCCTGCGCGGCGACTCCGCGCACATGGTTCTGGACACATATGCAGAAGTAGAAAAGGCAAACGGGCCGCGCGATCGCCGGTTTCGCATGGAGCACGCGGAAATTTTTCCGCCGGAAGACTTGCCGCGATTCGCCCAACTCTCCGTGCTGGTGAGCACGCAGCCGTCGTTCTGTTGCAGCGACATCGGCTCCAACTTCGATCCGCAAGACAAACGTCCCACCGATCGCTGGCGCAGCCTGGAGCAAAGCGGTGCGACGCTCGCCTTTGGCAGTGACTGGCCCTGCACCTGGCCACCGGATCCATTCGTTGGCATCCAGCAGGTTGTTCGACGCACGGTCTGGCACTCCGCGGCGGCAAGCGCGATGGTCGGCGGTGTGTTCGACGGCGGCGGCCAAGGCGGTGCAGTCGCGACATCTTTGTCGTATGTGTCGGAAGAGAGCATCACCGTCGAACAAGCCGTGAAGGCATACACGCTCGGTTCGGCCTATGCGCGGTTCTCCGAAGATCGATTGGGCACGTTGGAAGCCGGGAAAGAAGCCGATCTCGCCGTACTCTCGCAGGACATTTTCTCGATTGGCGCCACGGAACTGGACAGGACTCGCGTGGTGATGACCATGGTCGGCGGGAAGGTTGTCTTCAACGAGATGAAGTAGCATTTCCCATTGCGGGTTCAATCCTCGCATGGTACAGTCCGCGACAATTCCCCGTTTTCCTGCCTGGTCAACAGACGATGGCTACTCTTTCTCAGACCGCCCCGGCGCGCTCGATGAAAACCTTCGCCGGGCCTCGGGGGCTCGTCGATAAGTACTTCTATTTCGCGATGGCGTTGCTGTTCCCGGTGATTGTCGTCTCGGGTTTCAGCCGCACGATCAACGAGAATCTCCTTCATCCGGCCATCCCGCGCCCGCGGATTCTTTGGGTCCATGCTGCGGCGTTTGCCAGTTGGGTGATGTTTTTCCTCTTTCAATCTGTTCTGGTGCGCACGCGGCACGTAAAATGGCATCGCTTCTTCGGGTGGTTCGGAGTGGTCCTCGGCGCGGCGATGGTTCCGCTTGGTGTCGCAACCGCCACCATCATGGGTCGCTTCGACACTTATCAACTCCACCAACCCGGCGCCGAGCCGTTCTTCATTATTCCGGTCTTCGACATGGCGGCGTTTGGCACGCTTCTGGCGCTCGCGATCGCGTGGCGCAAGAAGCCCGAACTGCATCGTCGGTTGCTCTTTATCACCACTTGCGCGCTACTCGACGCAGCCTTCGCCCGCTTCGACTTCATGTTCGACCACAGCCTCTTCCTCTTCTGTCCCGACCTGGTGATCGGCCTCGGCGTGGTGCGCGATTTTCTCGTGAATCGCCGCATCCATCGCGTCTATCTCATCGCGCTGCCAGTGCTGATCGCCGCGCAGGCCCTGGTGGTTCTGATCTGGCGCAGCGAAGCTGCCTGGTGGGTTCGAATCGCCCACGCGATCATGGCGTGATGCTCTGCCGACTCCGCAGATGGACGGATCTCTCCATCACTTTCCAAGCCGAGGAACCGGTGTTCGACTCTGGGCAAATCGCAATCGTCAAACACCACAAGGAGAAGACGGCATGAACTCCACCAAAAAGACAGCAAGGATCGCAGGCCTGCTCTACCTGGTGAACGGAATAACCGGCTTCTTCGGTATCGTCTATGTTCCCGCCAAACTGATCGTGGCCGGGAACGCGGCTGCAACGGCGAACAACATACTCGCTTCCGAGGGGCTCTTCCGCCTCGGCATCGTGTCGGAACTGATTTGCGCGGCCGAATATGTCTTTCTGCTCTGGGTTCTGTACAGACTGCTCTCCGGAGTCAACAAGACCCATGCAACGCTCATGGTGATCCTGGGTTTGGTTTTCATTCCGATCATGTGTGTGAATGTGTTAAACGAGATCGCTGCCTTGATGCTTGTGCGCGGCTCGGATTTCCTGTCGGTCCTTGACAAGCATCAGCAGGAAGCCATAGCTATGCTGTTCCTTGATTTGCATCGCTACGGGTACATCGTCGGCTCGATTTTTGGCCTCTGGCTTTTCCCGTTCGGCGTTCTCGTGTTTCGATCACGTTTCCTTCCCCGCATTCTAGGGGTCCTGCTGATCGCTGCCGGTTTCGGCTACCTGGCGGATACTTTTACGCCGTTACTTCTGCCGAGTTACGCCAATCTCGTGGGTCGATTGGCGAGTATCCCGTTAACGCTGGGCGAACCAGCGATTATCTTGTGGCTTTTAATTCGGGGAGCAAAGGATCAACCATTGCAAGCCACCGCATAAAGCGAGCCGACCCCAGGCCTGGGCCTGCAGGTCAAGAGGGCTCCGAAATTGACCGGCCAAACACAGATGAAAGTGGCGATTCCCAAACCGCCATGACCGGGAACCAAACGAGAGTGGAATTGCTGGAAGGAAATCGAAGGGCAAACGAGATATGGTAGGCCCGAATGGACTCGAACCATCGACCTCTTCCGTGTCAAGGAAGCGCTCTAACCAGACTGAGCTACGGGCCTACAAATGTTGCCGTTAGTTTAACAGACTTGGCGCGGACCGCTCCGACAGCGGTGATTTCGGCGCCTGCGGATTGGGAAGCGGGTTCCGACGGCTACTCTTCATCGAGCGATTCCGGTTCGATCCCGATGTTCTTTTCGCCGGCGGCCTTCTTCTCGTAGTACTTCTTGACCCAGGCAGCGAAGCTCTTGCCGGCGGCGGTGTCTTTTCCGGTGAAGGCAAGCGCCGCGATATCGGCGTAGGAAATTTTGATCCTGTCCGGGCCAGTTTTCGGTTTCACGCGAATGTAGCAGTCGGCCAACCGCGGGTTCTCATCGTTACGATCGAAGATGTAGCCTTCGACTTTTTCGCCGCTCTTTAGCGTGATCGTCAGATCCCCGCGATAGTCGAAAGCCTTTTCGAAGGCCGCGCGGATCTCCGGGTCGGTCGCCATCGAAGGAACCCAGCCTTCCAGATTTTCGTGGGCGAAGCCGAGTTTCTCGTCGTCGGGCGAGGGAGCGGCATCGGGCGTCGCGGGCACTTTGCAGTCTGGCATGATAAGAGCTATGCGTCCTGCGTGTGGCTGATCTGTACTAGCGGGACATGCGGGCGAGAGGGCGCAGTCGGAGCGTCGCCGTCGACATCATGATCGTTATAGCGATCGAAGAGTGTGGCGCGCACGGTGGCTATGAATCCGCGCATGGAGCCGAAGGTATCGTTCACGGCGCTTGCTTCGTAGCCGCTGTGCACCATGCAGTTCGCGCACTTCGGATTGCCGCTCTCGGTGCCGTACCGCTCCCACTTGGTTTCGCGAAGCAGTTCTTCAAATGTGTCGGCGTAGCCGTCCTGCAGCAGGTAACAGGGCTTCTGCCAGCCGAAGATGTTGTAGGTCGGCATGCCCCACGGCGTGCACTTGTACTCACGCCGGCCCATCAGATACTCGAGGAAGAGCGGGCTCATGTTGAAGCGCCACTTCTCGCGGCGATTGCTGAGAATCTGGCGGAACAGGTGGCGCGTCTTCTTCTTGCTGAGGAAATGATCCTGGTCGGGAGCCTTATCGTAGGTGTATCCCGGGGAAAGCATCATGCCCTCGATACCCAGGTCCATCATTTCGTCGAAGAACTCGCGCACGCTTTTGGGATCGGCGCCATCGAACAACGTCGTGTTCGTGGTCAGCCGGAAGCCGCGCTTGAGCGCCTCACGGATGCCTTCCACCGCCTTGTCGTAGGTGCCCTCGCGGCAGACGGCAAAATCATGGTGCTCGCGCAAGCCGTCCATGTGCACGACGAACGAAAAATACTTGCTGGGCTTGAACTGATCCAGCTTCTCCTTCAGAAGCAGGCCGTTGGTGCAGAGGTAGACATACTTTTTCCGCGCAATCAGTCCTTCCACGATCTCGGCAATCTGCGGGTGCATTAGTGGTTCGCCCCCGGGGATGCTCACCAACGGGGCGCCGCACTCGTCGACCGCGGCGAAGCATTGCTCGGGCGTCAGATCGGTCTTCAGGACGTGGGCGGGATACTGGATCTTCCCGCACCCGGCGCAGGCCAGGTTGCAGCGCAGCAGCGGCTCGAGCATCAGGACGACCGGAAACTGCTTCGTTCCCCGCAATTTCTTCCCGATGACGTAGCTCGCCACCGTCCACATCTGCGATACAGGTACGCCCATCTCTTCGCGATCTTCCTCTCTTAAAAGGACTTGGCCAGATCCCGCCAGGGACCCTGTACGTAATTGGATGACGAATTCGGCTTACGGATTGTCTTAATGATACCGGATAAAGACGCCGGCAGCCAGTTACTCTGCGGCTCTCCGCTGGGTCTACCCGGATCACCGGATCGCGGCGCGGAATCCCTATAGATCCACTTGCAATTTTTGCGTCTCAGGCCGCGAGACTCTCATCCAACTGCAGAACATGACGCGTCAAGTAATTTTCTTGCGTCACGTTCCTAGGCTCAATTACAGCTGTGTTTTCAAAAACTTAGTTCAGGATCAATTCAAAATGAGATTTCTTCGCCTGCCGTTCTGGCTGATCGCAGTGTCGGTAATAGCCGCCACCGCCGTCGCCCAAACTTCCACCTGGAACATCGATCCAAATCACTCGACGGCACAATTTACGGTGCGGCATCTGGCCATCTCGAACGTGAGCGGCAGCTTCACCAAGGTGACTGGAACCGTGCAATTGAACGATAAGGACATCACGCAGGCGCAGGTGAACGCGGTCATTGATGCCGCATCGGTCGATACGCGCGTGCCCGATCGCGACAAGGATCTGCGCAGCCCGAACTTTCTCGACGTCGAGAAGTACCCGACCCTGGAGTTCAAGTCGAAGCGCATCGTGAACAACGGCGGCAAGCTGCAGATGATCGGCGACCTTACCTTGCATGGCACGACCCGTGAGGTCACACTCGACGTGGATGGTCCGACGCCGGAACTCAACGATCCGTGGGGCAACGTGCGGCGCGGTTTCTCGGCGAACACGACCATCAACCGGAAGGATTACGGCGTGGTCTGGAACAACACTCTCAAGACCGGTGAGGCCGTGGTCGGGGACAACGTGAAGATCCAGATCGATATCGAGATCGTGAAGAAGAAATCGTAACTAGAAATTCTATTCACCACAGAGACACGGAGGGAATGAGTCTTCGTGGTTCTTCTCTGTGTCTCTGTGGTGAGTGGCTTCCGGGGACAGCGTCCTCGCCCGTGCTACTTCGGCTTGGTAATCGCGCCTTCTGACGCCGAGTGCACGAGCGCGGCGTACTTCGCGAACACACCCGTTGTGTACTTCGGCTTCAGCGCCTTCCACTCTGCCAGGCGATGCTTGAGCGTCGCATCGTTTAACTCGACCTCGAGTTTCCGCTGGTTTACGTCGATGTGGATCGTGTCACCTTCACGCAGCGCGGCGATCGGGCCGCCGAGCGCAGCTTCAGGCGCAACGTGGCCGATCATCAAACCGCGAGTGGCGCCGCTAAAGCGTCCGTCTGTCAGCAGCGCGACCGAGTCTCCCAGGCCCTCGCCCACGATTGCAGCGGTCACGCCCAGCATCTCTCGCATGCCCGGGCCACCCTTCGGCCCTTCGTTGCGGATCACGACCACGTCTCCGGATTTGATCTGCTTGCCCGTGACAGCCGCCATCGCCGCTTCCTCGGAATCAAAAACGCGAGCCGGCCCGCGATGTGTCAGGCGCTCATGGCCGCTGATTTTCACGACGCAGCCCTCGGGCGCGATATTGCCGTGCAGGATCACCAGACCACCCGTCTTCTTCAGCGGATGATCGAGCGGTGCAATCACGGGCTGGCCCGGTGTCTCTTTTGCAGCGCTCGCTTCCTCGGCGAAGGTGCGTCCGGTCACAGTCATGGTCGATCCATCGGCGTACTTGCCGTCCAGCAATCGCTTCGCAATGACAGGAATGCCGCCGGCTTTGTCGACGTCAGCAGCCACGTACTTGCCCGCCGGTTTCAGATTCGCGAGCATCGGAGTGCGTTCGCTGACCTTCTGGAAGTCGTCGATTGCCAGCGGCACACCCATCTCGCGCGCGATTGCCAGCAGATGCAGGACAGAATTCGTCGATCCGCCGGTGCACGCGACGCCGGCAATCGCATTATCGAAAGCGGCGCGCGTGAGGATTTGCTTGGGCAGAATCTCTTTCTTCAGCAGGTTCAGAACGATCTCGCCGCAGCGGAATGCGACGTCATCCTTGCGGGCGTCCATCGCGGGAATCCCATTGAATCCCATCGGTGACAGCCCAATCAGCTCCATCACCGTCGACATTGTGTTCGCCGTGTACTGGCCGCCGCAGGCGCCGGCCCCTGGGCAGGCGACATTTTCGAGTTCGGTGAGTTCCGCGTCGCTCATCTTGCCGGCCGCGTTGGCCCCGATCGCCTCGTAGACGTCCTGAATCGTTACGTCTTTTCCGTGATAAACGCCCGCAGCGATGGTGCCGCCATAGAGCACGAGCCCGGGAAGATTCATCCGGGCCAGCGCCATTCCAGCCGCGGGGATCGTCTTGTCGCATCCCACTACGCAGACAACCGCGTCGAAGAGCTGCCCGCGGCAGACCAGTTCGATGGAGTCGGCGATCACTTCGCGGCTGACCAGGGAGGCCTTCATGCCTTCCGTTCCCATGGTCTCACCGTCGCTGATGGCGATGGTGTTGAACTCCATGGGCGTGCCGCCCGCTGCGCGAATGCCCTCCTTCACCTTTGCCGACAAGCGGCGCAGGTGGAAGTTACAGGGCATGGTCTCGATCCAGGTATTCGCAACGCCGATCAGAGGCTTGCTGAGGTCGTCGTCGGTGAATCCGACCGCCTTGAACATGGAGCGCGCGCCCGCGCGGGAGCGCCCTTCGGTGATACCGCGACTGCGATGCTTGAGATCCATAGGCCTAGAAGATTACGCCATTGGTCAGTGAAAGAAGAAGTGCTGCGGAATCGATCACCGGGTGTTCGGAATATCGAGGCGATTCCATCCAGCTCATCACTTCACAAGTAAGTGTGGCGTGAGCTTCGACGATTGAATGACTGATCGCCAGAGCGCCCGATCTTCCGATCACTTACGCATTCACGACTTTCTGCGGGGCTTCCTGGGCCGGCTTGGCCTTCTTGGCATCTTTTCCCGGCAACCACGACATCATCGCTCGCAGGCGGGCGCCGACCTCTTCGATCGGGTGCTGCCGTTCAGCTTCGCGCAACGCGGCAAAATTCTTGCCACCGGTCCGGTTCTCCTCGATCCATTCCTTAGCGAATGCGCCGCTCTGAATGTCAGCCAGGATCTGCTTCATCTTCGCGCGCGTCTCATCGCCGACCACGCGATTACCCCGCGTCAGGTCACCGTACTCCGCCGTGTTGGAGATGGAATGACGCATGCGCGCCAATCCGCCTTCATAGATCAGATCCACAATGAGCTTCACTTCGTGCAGGCACTCGAAGTACGCCACTTCTGGCTGATAACCGGCCTCCACCAGCGTTTCGTAACCCTTCTTGATAAGCGACGTCAGGCCGCCGCACAGGACCGCCTGCTCGCCGAACAGATCGCTCTCGGTTTCTTCCTTAAAGGTCGTCTGCAAAACTCCCGCGCGCGTTGAACCGATTCCATATGCATAGCAAAGCGCGAGCTCGTGCGCGTGCCCGGTGGCGTCCTGCTGGATCGCCAGCAGCGCCGGTACTCCGCGGCCCTCGGTATAGACGCGGCGCACAAGATGTCCGGGGCTCTTCGGCGCGATCATGACGATGTCGACGTCGTTCGGCGGTTGAATGGTTTTGAAGTGGATGCTGAAGCCGTGGGAAACCCCGAGCACTTTTCCGGGATGCAGGTAAGGCTTGATCGCCGACTCGTACAACTCGCCCTGAGTCTCATCCGGGGTCAGTACATGAATCCAGTCCGCGCGCTTGGCGGCCTCATCGGGGGCCACCACGACCATACCGTCCGCTTTCGCCTGCTGCGCCGACGCACGGTTCGGGTCGAGACCGACGATTACCTTGTATCCGCTGTCGCGCAAGTTCTGTGCCTGCGCATGGCCTTGGCTGCCGTAGCCGAGAATTGCGATGGTTTTGCCCTTCAGGGCATTTTGATTGACGTCTTTCTCGTAGAAAACAGTAGCCACAAAAACTCCTCGTTTATAGGACAAGGGAAGGGAGTGCGCCCTCGTCAGGATGTCCGGTCAGGGTAACAGAAGGAGAGCTAAGAAACACGAAACCGACCGATCGGTCGGTACAAAGATGGTATGGTCTGGCAACTCATCTGTCAAGGTGCACAGAGACGTTTCGATCGCAGGAGAAACGACGACTCGCCGGGGAAACGCGCGCTGATAGAGCATTCCGTGCCCCTGAATTTGCATGGCATGAAAGTCTGGATGGCCCAGCAGTCACGCCGTACGGGCGAGTTTGATATCAGTCTGGGATTACAGGCTGTGAGCAGGCGGATCAGGAAGACAATTCCGAACTGACTACAGGCTCAGAAAATTCGCGATCAGTTTCTTGCCCGCGTCGGTCAGAACACTCTCCGGATGGAACTGCACGCCTTCCACGGGAAATTTCTTGTGGCGCAGGCCCATGATCACGCGGGTGCCGTCTTCTTCCACGGTGTGTGCGCTGACTTCGAGCTCGGCGGGCAGGTGATCGTCGGCGACGATCAGTGAGTGATAGCGAGTGGCGGTCATTGGCGATTGGACGCCACGAAAAATGGTGCGGCCGTCATGCTCCACCTTGCTGGTTTTTCCGTGCATCAGCTTTTTCGCGCGGATGACCTTTCCGCCGAAAGCCTCGCCCAGCGCCTGGTGCCCGAGGCACACTCCTAACACAGGGACCTTGCCTGTGAAATGACGGATCAATTCGATGCTGATTCCCGCTTCATGCGGCGTGCACGGCCCCGGGGAGACGACGATGCGATCCGGCTTCATCGCCTCGACATCAGCCACGCTCAACTGATCGTTGCGGCGCACTTCAACCTCCGCGCCCAGTTCACCGATGTACTGGACCAGGTTGTAGGTAAACGAGTCGTAATTGTCGAGAACGAAGACCACGAAAGACCTTGGCGTTCAGTGTATCTGGAGTGAAGAAAACGCGTCCATTACCACAGGGATCGAGGGGATGTCGCTCGGCAAAAAAAAATGCTTAACCACTGAGGACACAGCGAACCTCGAAGGCTTGTCCTGTGGTCCCCGTCCCTCTCGGTAAACAGTCCAATTTTTCAGCGAAGGCCGATTCGCGGAAACGCCCTGCCACGGCCCTGCACGATTTCAAGGGTGCTCGGATACGGCTTTCGCCTTACGAGGGCGTGTTCGGGCATGGTTACCGCCCTGAAGTGTCTCATTCTTGGACAGTTCCGATTGGAGAGAAGTGACCAATATCGCCCGTTGGTGGTCTTGACAGTCTGGCCGCCGCACGCCATGCTTACACAGCTTTTTCGGAGGAAAGTTCATGGCTGAGGCCCAGCAGGAAAAGCGGGCAACACGACGTTTTGCCTTGCGGTTGCCAGTAGCTGTGACTTACGCCGATAATGGTACGCAGGAACGTTCGGCGCAAACCCGGGACGTCAGCGCGCGCGGCATTTCATTCTATGTGGATGCTCCGATCGCGAATGGGTCACCGATCGAGTTTACGCTAACGTTGCCGGCGGAAATCACGCTCACCGAAAGCATCCGCGTCCACTGCAAGGGCAAGGTTGTGCGGCTGGACCAGGGCAACCCGAACGGAAAGGTTGCGGTTGCGGCTGTCATCGATGAGTACGAGTTTCTATCCGAGTCCTGATCTTTCGGAAGCGGTTTCCCCCCTGCTTTCTTAGCTCCGGGCATGAGTGGTGTGTTCCTCACGAGTGTCTCCCGGTCCGGGTGAGTTCTTGCCAAGGATTATCGTAAAGCGAGTGAGTTGGCTGGCGCTGGGCGCAGGTTTGGCTCTGACCGCGACAACTTTGCTCGCCCAGACATCGCAGCAACCCTCACCGGATCAGCCCCCGGAAAGCAGAGCGCGTCGCCTGCAGAAACTGCTGAATCCGGATCAGGCAGAACGAACCGCGAATGCCGTGCAACCGGCCGACACCTCGAACCCGGCGCCGGCTCCGGTAGTCAGCCCGCCGCCCGTGCCGCAGCCGATTCCACCGCAACCGGTTCCGCCACAACCTGCGCCTGTTCCTGTCGCACCCGCACCGGTTGCTACGGCTCCTGTTCCTACAGCGGCTGCTGGGCCAGCCACGATCACACCATCTGCCGCGACGTTGTCTGCGGCGATGTCCAATCAGCCTCCGGCAGCGGTGAAGAGCGTTCAGATCGTCCACGACAAGGCAGGCCCAGCGATTGAGATCCTGACCAGTCGCCCGGTTCCACCAGCGCTGCAAACGTTGCCCACGCCACCGCGGCTGGTGATTGACCTACCGAACGCGAATGTGGCCGTGAAGCAGAGCAAGGTTACGGGCGCTCCGGGCGAGCAGTTCAGTGGCTTCCGCGTCGATCAGTTCCAGGTCACGCCGCCGGTTACGCGCGTGACAGTCGACCTGATCGCGGCCAATCAGTACACGTGGGACGCGGCGGGCAACCGGCTGATGATCCGCTTGAGAGCTCTAGAGCCGACCAAGCCACAACCTCCAACGCCAGTACAGCCGACGACCGTCTCGACATTTGGTTCAGGATCGAAACCGGCTGTCGTTCCGGTGATGACCAGCACTTCAGGGTCGATGGTGCTGGCAGGAAGCCGCATTGGAAACGGATCTTCGGTGACGGCGACTGCCGAGACCGCGGTGCTGCATATTGCACGCGGCGGCGAAGTTCACGTGTGTCCGGGAACGACGGTTTCTGTGACGGCCTCGAAGACCGGCGAAGAGCTCATGCTGGGGATGAGCAGCGGCTCACTCGAAACGCACTATCATGTGGGCGCGAGTTCAGACACGGTGCTTACGCCGGATTTCCGCGTTCAGCTGGCCGGCCCGGGCGATTTCGATTACGCGATCAGCTCGAATTCGCGCGGCGATACCTGCGTGCGGGCACTGCTGGGCAACACCGCCTCTGCGATGGTGACGGAGTTGATGGGCGATCGCACCTACCAGGTCAAGCCCACCGAGCAAGTTGTGTTTCATGAAGGGCGGATTGACCGCATCAGCAACGACGTGCCTCCGGAATGTGGATGCCCTGGTGCTGCGCGGCCCGCGGTGATGCTGGCCTCGACGTCGCCAAATCCGCCGATCTCGGACGCCAATATTTCTTCGAACGTGCGCCTGGCCAGCGGCGCAGCGCCCGGGTTCCGCGCATCGATTGACCCGATGTTAGGGCCGATGCCGAGCGGAGCAAGGTCGGGCATGGCGGCTTCTTCGGGGTCGCAGATAAACCTGGCGTCGATGGGTCCTGAGACGGCTCCGTTGCCGCCGACAAAGCCGAACGATATTCACGTGCAGATTGTGGCGCCGTTCACCTTCCGCGGAACGGATCCGGCTCCGGCACCCGTGACGAAAGCCCAGAATCTGCCGGTAAAGTCTGCTTCAACGACAGAAGCGAAACTGGATCCGCCGGTTCTGCCTCCACCTTCAGTGCCCGCGCCCAAACCACCCGATTCGATGAATGCTGATCCACCGAAAAAGCAGCATCGCGGATTCCTTGGGCGAGTGAAGGGCTTCTTCTCGGCGGCGTTCAAGTAGAAAAAGCAGGTGTCAGGTGTTGGGTCTCAGGTCTTGGGAACGAGCACGCCGGACGCGATATGCCGGTCATGACACCCAATAAATAAATGTCCAAGAGCGTCAAAGCCTAAGACCGACCTAACACCTAAGACCCCAAGACCTAACACCTGCCCGACTAATCGCGGCGCAGAGCCTTCCCGATCGGCGCGGCTTTCTGGCGGGCAACGTCGCGTAATTCTTCGGCCCATTCAGCGGTGTGTTCCACAGCGTCCTGAACACGATCAGAAGCCTCTTCTGACCAGTCCTGCAGGGTGTCGCGCGCGTCGTCGAATTTCCGACGGAGGTCTTTGCGCATCTGCTTGCCGCTCTTGGGGGCGAGGAGCAGCGCGACCAGCGCGCCTGCGCCCAGGCCAATCATCAGGAACGTCACTGCGGTGCCGACGTTGCTGCGCTCCGACGATTCATATTTTCCGATTTTCATGAGAGCAACCACCCTTCCATGGATCGATGTGTAAGTAATGATGAAACCAGTGCTTTCTATTTTAGCCCTCGGGTAGGGCCTTCCGGTGTTAATTTCGCCTTGCACCGCCAGCGACGCAGGGACGACTTACGGGGGGTTGGATGCGTGCAGGCCAAGCGCCGGCCCGAAAGAATTCACCCGATGCCAACGCTTCCCGAATTTCTGGCTACACTCACCCGGAGTTCCCCACGATGCTGAAATTTATGGTGGTCCTGCAGCGGCGCCAAGGCATGAGTTCTGCAGAATTTGCGAGACACTTGCGAGAGGTCCATGGCCCTCTCGCGCGGAAGCTGCCGGGCTTGCGCAAATACGTGCAGAACTATCCGGCGGCCGATCCCACAAGAAAAGCGCCGGCTTGGGATGCGATAGTCGAGCTTTACTGGGACGACCGCACCACGATGGAAGCGGCGTGGCGGAGTCCGGAGGGCGCGGCCTCGGACGCGGACCTGCCCTTGTTCGTGGACATGGAGCGAACCAGTTGGTCGGTGGTGGAGGCGTTTGAGATGTGAACCGGAGGCGCCATTCCAGCTCAGGGTTCGCGCGTGCACATGCGCCGGGGCTTCTGATTCCGGCTTCCCAACCCTTCTCAACCCCGTGTAAAATAAAGCGTTTGATCCCCGTGCCGGTGGATTCCGTGGAATTCCCGCCATTCGCCGGTTCAATCGATCGCAATTTTCCGAGGAGACTGTAAGCCGCAATGTCGATTCCTGCCACCCAACTCCGCCCCGGCATGATCATCAAGCACAACAACGATCTGCACTCGGTGTTCAGCGTGGAACACCGCACGCCGGGAAACCTGCGCGCCTTCATCCAGGCCAAGCTGCGCAATTTGCGCACGGGCGCCATGTTCGAGCACCGCTTTCGTTCGCCCGATCCCATTGAGAAGATTACGGTCGACGAAATCAACATGGAGTACCTCTACAACGACGGCGACGACTACTACTTCATGAACACCGAGAACTACGAGCAGACGCACCTGACCCGGGACACGCTCGGGGGCGCGGTGGACTTCCTGACAGCGAACTTGCAGATCAAGGTGGAATTCTTCGACGGAAAAGCAGTCGGCATCGAACTGCCGCAGACCGTGGAGCTGACCGTGTTGGAAACCGAGCCCGGCCTGAAGAGCGCGACGGCCTCCAGCGTGACCAAGCCTGCCAAGACCGAGACCGGCCTGGTGGTGCAGGTTCCGCCATTCATCAACGAAGGCGAGCGGATCAAGGTCGACACCGCGGAGGGAACCTACCTCTCGCGCGCGTAGTTCAGAATCACAGTGTGAGCACTAAGACGCGGCTAGCCGCGTCTTTTGCTTTTTTGGTATCACTCTGCGTCCTGGTGAGCCCGTGATCCTCCAACCCTTGGTCCTCCGAGGATTGTGTAAGATACCCGTCGCGTCTGCCCTTAAGGCTCCCTTCCCAATTCACGTCAAGGAGATGGCCATGTGTCGTCGCTTCGGGTCTGTTTCCGTCGGTCTGTTTGTCAGTGCGCTGGCTTTGGTGACGTGGGCGCAAGACAGCCCGCCGGCGAAGCCTGTGGTCGTGCGGGCCGCTCGCATGCTCGATGTAAGTGCGGGCAAACTGGTGCCGAACGCGGTCGTGGTGATCGAGGGCGAGCGCATTACAAGCGTGGGAAGCGGATCGGCGATTCCGCAGGGTGCCGAGGTTATCGATCTGGGCGAAGCGACCCTGATGCCCGGTCTGATCGATTGTCACACGCACCTGATGGATCGAAGCGACCATCCTGGTGATCCGAATAGCTACGCCATCGATCTGCTCACCAAATCGCAAGCTTACCGCGCGCTCGAAGGGGCGGCGGACGCGCGGGTCACGTTGCTGGCGGGGTTTACGTCGGTTCGCGACGTGGAGAGCGAAGGTTCAGGTTACGCTGATGTGGCGCTGCGGGATGCGATTGACCGTGGCCTGGTCGAAGGCCCGCGCATGATGGTGGCGACGCGCGGGATTGCGATGGTCGGACGCTACAACCCGTTCGGCGTGTCACCCGATCTGCCGGATTTTCCTACGGGAGCGCAAATGGTCAGCGGCGTGGAGGAGGCCCGGCGAGCCGCGCGCGAGCAGATCGGGTACGGCGCGAACCTGCTCAAAGTCTATGCGGATTGGGATGCGCCCACGCTGACCGAGGAGGAGATCAAGGCGGTGGTCGACGAGGCGCATCGTGTGAAGATCAAAGTCGCGGCCCACGCAACCCTTCCCGAGGGAATTCGGAACGCGCTGAACGCCGGCGTGGATTCCATCGAGCATGGACACGAAGCCGATCGCGCATCACTTGAGTTGATCAAACAAAAGAACGCATTTTGGGTACCGACCATCGGCTACTACTTCTACAGAGTGGATCAAGTGAAGTCTTCGAAGGCGCATAAATACATGAGCGACGCGCTGGATCGGACACGGCAGAACTTTGTGATCGCCCGGGAACTTGGCATCAAGATCGCGGCCGGCTTTGATGCCAGTAGCGCTGATGGACAGGGCAAGAACGCGCGCGAACTGATTGCCATGACGAAGCTCGGCCTGCCGGCTGCCGAAACGCTGCGCGCGGCCACCGTGAATGCGGCGGAGCTTCTCGGAAAGTCAGACGATGTCGGGAGCATTCAAAAAGGGAAGTTCGCCGATCTGATCGCGGTCTCGGGCGATCCACTCTCGGACATCACGGAGGTCGAGCGTGTGAGGTTCGTGATGAAAGGTGGGGCTGTCGTCCGAAACGATTTCCAGAGTGTCCGAAAAGCACACTGACCTTCCCACTCGCAATTTGATATTTTGATCATTCGTCTTCCATGGGCGATCGGCAACAAAGATGACTGATCGGATGCAAGCTCGGCGTTTCCTCGTGCGTGGACGGGTGCAGGGCGTGGGCTTCCGCTGGTTCGTAGAGCGGGAGGCGCGACTGCTGGCTGTTGCGGGCTGGGTGCGCAACAAATCAGACGGCGCGGTGGAGGTGTTTGCGCAGGGAACGCGCGAGCAGTTGTCGGCGTTGCGCGACCGCCTGCAAGCGGGGCCGCGCGCGGCGCGCGTCGATCAGGTGGAAGAGTTGGAGGCGAATCTGACAAAGGATCTCACCACATTCCGTATTGAAGGAGCCTGGTAAATGTCGGGTTTGAACTCCGACCAACTGAAGAAGCTGATCCGTGAAGTTCCCGACTTCCCGAAGAAGGGAATCCTGTTCTACGACATCACGACGCTCTTGAAGGACAAGACGGGCTTCGCGCAGCTCATCGACCTTTTCTCGGAGCACTACATCGGCAAGCAGATCGACTTGATCCTGGGGATGGAGGCGCGTGGCTTCATTTTTGGGCCGGCACTCGCGTACCGGCTGAATGCTGGCTTTGTGCCGGTCCGCAAGCCAGGCAAGCTGCCTGCTGCCACCGTAAGAGTCGAATACGAACTGGAATACGGCAGCAACACGCTTGAAATGCATACAGACGCCGTGCAGAAGGGCCAGCGCGTGCTGATCGTTGACGATTTGTTGGCCACCGGGGGGACAGCCGAAGCGACCGCGCGATTGGTGACATCGCTGGGCGGCGAGATCGCAGGCCTGGCATTCGTAGTCGAACTCGATTTCCTCAACGGCCGCGACAAGCTGAAGCCCTACAACGTGTTTTCGCTGCTGCATTACGACAAGTAGAAAGCCAGCCGTGGCCGGTGGTCATTGGTCTGTGGTCGTTGGTTGTTGGTTGTCAGCTGAACCGATATCACCTGGTTTGTTTGCCATTCAACACGTCCCGCCATTCGCGGATTAGTTTGTCCGCGCCGGACGCAAGATATCCTTCTAGCGCCGTTCATCATAAAATCTCGCTTCTCATCGAACCCAAAGCCAGGCGGTGGCGTCTGGCAAGTTGTACGGAGAGAACGGATGCAGGAATTCACCTGGCCCGATCGCACGGCGGAGACCGAGTTGGCGCTCGATCTGGACAAGGCTGTCCTGAGGCGCGAATTTGAACAGCGCCTCGACGAGTGCGGCACGCTGGCGTTCCGGGTCGCCCGTGGCGTTTTGCGCAACGCAGCCGATGCAGAAGACGTCGCGCAGGAGGCTTTGTTGCGCGCGTACCGCCGCTTTGCCCTTCTCCGCGACCCAGCAAGGTTTCGGGCATGGCTGGTTCGAATCAGCTTCCGTCTCGCGTTGGATCACGCGCGTTCCGCGCGCCGGCGCGAACATCGGGAAACCGTATGGGCGACCGAGGTTCCGAAGCCGACCGCTGAAGATAGCGCCGCGTCGAACGAATTCGGGCGCCGCTTGCAGGAAGCGATGGAGTCATTGCCAGAGAAGTCGCGCCTCGTCCTGCTTCTGGCAGGCATGGATGGTCACTCGCTCGAAGAAGTGGCGGAGGTGTTGCAGCTTCCGCTCGGCACGGTGAAATCACGCCTGCATTCCGCGCGGAAGCAACTGGCGGAGAAACTGCGATGAATTGCGACCAGAGCGTTCAAGCATTGCGCGAAGCAGCGGCCGGTGGGCGAGCCCCCACGGGCAACCTGGCTGCGCACTTGGAAGAATGCGCTACGTGTCAGGCGAGCTTTCAGCGCGAGCAAGCTTTGTTCGTGGCGATCGATCATTCTTTGCGGAAACGAGTAAACGAGGATCCACGGGCCAGCTTTCTGGCCGAACTGAGAGTTCAGATTTCGAAAGAGACCCTGGCCAATCCCAGATCGAATGCAGTGTGGGCCGTCACGGGCGCAACATTAGCAGTCGTCTTGATTGGAATGTTCTACCCCTTGGCGAGTCCGCGCCAACCAAGGCTTCAGGGGGATTTGCAGGCGGCAACCGTTCGCGCCCCGCAGAGCACGGAGGGAACACAGCCTTTGCGCACCTTCGGTGTGGATTCTGGAGTGCGATCCGGTAAATATTCCGGCAAGCATTCCCCCGCCAAAACCACTGTAGGCCAGGAACCCGAGGTTTTGGTTCCTCCTGATGAACAAAGAGCCTTTTCGCAATTCGTGGCACGCGTGGCCGGGCGCGATGCGATGGCGGAAGCGGTCGTGAGTCCAGCAGCTAACAAGACCGCCGCCAGAAATACGGAACTGCCCGAGGTGCCATCGGTAGACATCGCCCATCTTCAGCTGGATGGGACGAAAAGCGATCAGTGGATGGACGAGACCGGCGGTACAGAGTGAACTCCATAGCTTGAGGTGCAGGAGGAAGAATGCGAAGAACGGCGATATGGTTGGGCGCAGTACTGACAATGGCAGCCGCATGGATGTCAGCACAGGACAAGCCCAAAAGCGAGGACTCGTCCACGGAAGCTCGGACAATCGAAACGACGCCGCTCAAAGTGTCAGTCACGTTCACCGAGTTTGAGGGCGGGAAGAAGGTGAAGAGCCTCCCCTACACGATGGTTGTGGTCGCGGACGGAAGACCGCCAAAGTCGGTGCTGAAGATGGGAAGCCGCGTGCCGGTTTATACGGGCAAAGAAAACGGGATGCAATATCTCGATGTCGGGAGCAGCATCGCCTGCCAGGCGAACCGAACGAAAGATAACAAGTTTGATGTACGGCTGGATCTCGATCGATCCTGGGTCGAAGGCGATGTTGCGGTTCCCGTTGACAGGGGAACATCGTCGGGATCGTCTTCCGGACAATTTCCGGAGCCAATCGTCCGGCAGTTTCGGTCGGAGTTAAGTCTGACGCTCCGCGACGGGCAGACAGTCGAAAGCACGTTCGCAACTGATCCGCTCAGCGGCAATGTGCTTAAGGTGGAGGTCTCGCTCAGCATCGTGAAGTGATTCGCCCTACCGATCGCAGCTCAATTCTTCGCCGCCACTTCCGTCACCGCAGCCCACTCGTATCGCAAGAACACGCCCAGTTGCTTGATCTCGATGCGCTCGTCGTTGCCGTGAACCGTACGGCTTTCCTCTTCGGTTTTGGGGACGCCGATGCCGTACGCCTGCACACCCTTGGTTCTTAGAAATGAGGAGTCGGTTGCGCCCGTGCCCATCGTAGGTAGAGTGATGGCATCGGGAGCAACTAACTTTTGTGCGTGCTCCAGTGCGTCGAACATTTCGGTGTGCAGTTGGCTGACCGGGGCGGCGGGCATCGAGTATGTCGTATCGCTCGCGACGACCTTCACCTGCGGATCGTTGATGACTTCGGCCAGCATGTCGCGAAATTTCGCTAGATCTTCATCGGGCAGGGCGCGAATGTCGAGCGTCGCTTCCGCGGTTGGTGGAATGACGTTCTCTTTGATTCCCGCTTTCAACATCGTAGGCACAACGGAAGTGCGCAGCATCGAGTAGTACTGCGGCTTTTTCACCCGCAACTCCGCCTGGACTTTCGGGTCGAGCACGTTGCGGTACCACGCGGCTTGTTCCGGCGGAGAGATCGTCGCCAGCCGCTGAAAGAATTCGCGCGTGGTTTCGTTCAGGCGCGACGGCGTCTCCCATGTGCCGGCCTTGGCGACGGCGGCCGCGAGATGCGTGACGGCGTTATCCACGCGCGGAACCGAACCGTGACCGCTGCTTCCGGTCGCTTGCAAAGTCACGCCGCGCGGCAGTTTTTCGGACGCGCCTACTGCCACGTACTTGATCTTGCCGTTCTCGAGCAGCGCGCCCCCGCCTTCGTTCAGCGAAAACTCGCAATTGAGCTTGTCCCAGTAGCGCTCGACGACAGCCGACATCCCGGCCGGCGACGACATTTCTTCACTGGCTTCGGCCAGGAAGATCACATCGCGCGCGAGCGGAACCTTCAGCCGCTTCAGGTGCAGAAAGACTTCGAGGTTCGCGGCCAGCATCGCCTTGTCGTCGGAAACGCCGCGCCCGTAAAGTAGGCCGTCTTTTTCGATACCGGCGAAGGGATCGACCGTCCAGCGGGCGCGATCGACCGGAACCACATCTTCGTGAGCCATCAGAAGAAGCGCGCGCTTGCTTCCGTCCCCTTTGAGTCGTGCCACGATACTGTTGCGGCCTGGGACGGTCTCCAGCATCTCGGCATCGATTCCCTCACCCTGGAGCGTTTTCTGCAGGTACTCGGCGACACGGGATTCGTTTCCCGGTGGGTCCTGGGTATCGATGCGGACGAGATCGGCGAGGAAGTGTGCGGCCTCTGCCTGGGCTTTGTCTAGATCGGGCGCGGAAGATGCTGTCTGGGCAGTTACGGATATGGCAACAAGGCTCACGAAAATCGCGACAATCCTGGGAACTCGACGCATGGTGGGACCCTCGGAAGCGCCCGATTATACATAACGCGCCCCGAGCGGATGGAACCGGGGGAAACGAGCGGGGAGCCGGTGTCAAGCGAAATTACTGGCAGAAAGTTGACTCTTCTGCTAACGTAAGCACGCGTTTGAATCAGAATCGGTTGTGAGCAGCATCCAGCTTTAGAAGCTTGTATCTGCCCTGCAGTACCTTCCGACTTCCTTCCAGCGTAAATTCACCGAAAGGTATTCGAATAAAAGATCTATGGAACAAGGAACAGTAAAGTGGTTTAACGATGCCAAGGGTTACGGATTCATCAGCCGCCAGAGCGGCGAGGATGTATTCGTGCACTTCTCCGCGATTCAGGCCAATGGCTTCCGCAGCTTGCAGGAAGGCCAGAGCGTGGAGTTCCAGGTGACGAAGGGTCCCAAGGGTCTGCAGGCCGAGAACGTGCGGCCGCTGTAGTCTGAAGGTCTGATGTCGGAGGCTCCGGGCAACCGGAGCCTTTTTGTTTGTACGCCGTGCATGTTCGACAGCTTGGAGGTGAAAGTCCTCTACCAACCTGATGGAGGTGAAGGGTAGCGAAGCGCAAGGGCGTCATCGCAAGGTGGGGTCTGGA